>Ga0224557_1002291_pt1 | contig 16582 bp, 15 predicted proteins | sample 714S31014metaG_FD_180677 | JGI IMG/M metagenome (GOLD analysis project Ga0224557, IMG submission 180677) | Peat soil microbial communities from Stordalen Mire, Sweden - 717 S3 10-14 | ecosystem: Environmental > Terrestrial > Soil > Wetlands > Peat | place: Sweden: Norrbotten County, Stordalen...
GTCGCTGGCTGGCTGTCCGGGGAGCAGACCGCCTACATGATCCTGAACACGGCTGGAGCGCAGAGCTATGCCCGGACCTTCTCGGCATCTGAGGTCTGGACCGGGGCACTGGTGACGTTCTCCTGAGGCCTGTCTGCCGTACGCCGGCCTCCTGGGCGTGGTGAATCTCCCACTGCTCGCTCGCGCTGGAGGGGCCGACGCGGCTCCGAGTGGGGCTGTCGCCCGGCCCGGTCCGGTTGTCCCCAGACCTTCGGATCTTCAGCGGCGGGCTAGGTCTGGGCGCCGGTATCGCAAGAGCCATCTCAGGGTTCTCGCTACAATGCCGGCATGAGAGGCAGAGGTCTACCGGCCGTGAGGCAGCTACTGGTCAAAGGGCGTTCGGATGCCGAACGCTCGATCGCCTACGTCGCCTATGGGCTGGCGCTGACGGCAGTCATGCTGGTTGTGGACATCCTGATCCGCCCCCAAAGTCTGCGCGTCAACTACGGCCTCAGCTACCTGGGCGTGAATACGGATACGATCGTGCCCTACGCAGTCGCCCTTTTGGGTGCCGCTCACTGTGTGTGGCGGGCTTCCGAGCTGGTGACCGATCTGGACCACGGCCCGATCATCGGCTGGTCCATGAAGATCATGGCCGTCCAGATGATTGGCCTGCTCCTGACGCCGTACACCCATTTTGGCGGCGCCCATGAGCTCTTCGGGTCAACCCTGTTCCTGGTCCAATTGGGGCTGGCTTGTCTGGCCATCAAATGGCTGGGCGGCGGCGACCGGCACTTCGCTCTTCTCACCGGCATCATGTTCTTGGGCGGCCTGGCGGCGGCCTATTACCTGCCCCATTCGGGGGGCTTCGAGCTGCAGGCGCAGGTGGTCTTCCAGCTGGCTTTCTGGGTCTTGTTCATCAGACTGCTGCGTGGCCTGCAACTGCAGCTGCAGCTGCAGCTGGAGCCGGCTGAGGCCGGCTGAGCGCGCTGGCCAGGGTCTTCGCCGACCGAGCCCGGCCCTGATCCCCCATGACCGCGGGATCACCTCCGGCCGGTCAGTCGCGGTCGATGAGCTCGAAGACCACCGTCATCGCCTCGGACATCTCCACCGGCTCGGGCGCGATCTCCATGACGATGGGGACCGACTCCTCCGGCGGGATGCCCGCGGGTCCCGGCACCCTCATCGCCCTCGACGCCATCAAGCGCGCCCCCTGGACCGTGGCCGGCACGGCGCCAGCTCCTGAGCCGGTCAGCTCTGCCAACGACTCGTCACGGTCGGAGATGACCACCGCCCGGCCGAGCCGGCGGCCAGCCGACTCGGCCAGCGCCGCGGCGCGGGAGCGGGCGTTCTCCACCGCCCTGGCACGGAGATCGTCGCTGATCTCCTCGTCGCGCGAGATCCTGAACCAGGGCCCGTTGCTCGATGCGACGTCCTCCGCGACGAGCAGCTGAGGCACCCTGCCGCTCGCGTCCACGGTCACGTCGACCCCGAGTGTCGCCGTCGCCGCGAAGCAACGCCGCCGCCGTCTTTGCTCGCCGATCGTCTCGCCGATCTGGGCAACAACGCCCTTGGGGAGCCGGGTCCCCTCGAGCTGCCGCGCCACCTCCTCGCGCAGCTCGTTGCTGACCACCCAGTAGTACTCGATCTCCTCCGCGACCGCGATGCGCCCGGCGCTGACGCAGCCTTTCTCGATCGCCTGGAGCCGCTCGACGAGCCCCTCGCGGGCCGAGGCGCAGCGGCGGAACGCTGCATCTCGGTCTTGGTCCTCGGCCCGGACCGTCACCGTCCAGCAGGCCCGGTCGGGGATGACCTTGGTCTCGGCGTGGCCGCTGATGCGCAGGCGGTTCTCGACGTCCATGGGCAGCCCGGATGGTGACCTCAGGCGGTCGCCCCGTCAAGCGGAGAGGCTCCGGCGTCCCGGCCGCCCCCGCCAGCCCGGCCGCCGGCCGGAGGCGCCTCCCCGTGTGGGCCCGGCTGGGGCTGGTGCTCCCGGCCCACCTGGGGAAGAATGGGGGCGGGCGCATCAGGTGCCTCGCCGCTGACGGCCATCGGGTACCATCTCCCGGTCCGGTGACCCGGCCCAAGTGGCTCAGAGGTAGAGCAACGCCTTGGTAAGGCGTAGGTCGTGGGTTCGATTCCCACCTTGGGCTCCAGCCTGACGGTAGCCCGGCTCTGTTCGCACGGGGGTCGCACGGAATTCGCGCACAGGCGCCTGCCGCACCCCAGCGCCTCCAGGATTCTCGGGGCGGTTCATACTGTCTGGCCTGATGGGCATGGACCTGGGCTGGATGGCCGCCACCGCTGACAGAGGCCTGTCTGACCTGATGAATTGCCTCTCGTTCGGGGCTATCGGGCCGGGCGTCGGAGGCGACGTCGCAAACCTCCAGGGTTCGCTTGGCCAATGTGGCTCGTGATGGTGCGGCGGCCGGTGTGCTGAGCTGGCTCCGCGAGACCTTGCGATCCGGGGCTGTCGTGGGCCACCCACACGACAATGCCCAAGCTCGAAGCCTCCGTGTGCGTTCTTCATGGACAGGGCTGCTGGCGATCTGCGCCGCGTGTAGCATCGTCCCCCTTTCACTACTTCGGTGGGTGCAAGTCGCTTATGGGGTAGGTGCACTCATGATCCTTCTCGCCACCGCTAGCCTGGTGGTTGGGGCGAAGGCTGACAAGGCTGTTAGACGTTCTCCACCGCGCAATGGGTCCCAAGCGAAGGCGCTCCGTGGCGATCGACGGGTTCATCGCGGGCCGTCGGTCCTCCACGTGATTTGGGGAAGTGCGTTCCTGGAGGAAGGCGTTAGCCTCTCCGAGAGATCCCTCCAGCTAATCGCACAAGCGCGAAATCGCCTCGGGATGGGCGCAGGAGTTCTCCTCATCAGTGGGAGTGCGGTCATCGTGCTAGGAGCTCCGACGGCCGGCGCAACTGTCGATGTTGTTGGCGCCCTGGTCGCTGCACTGGCGCTCCGTTTCTTTGTTGTCACTCGCATGCTGTCCCGCAGGCAATGACCGAACTCCGCGCCGGCGCCCTGTACCTGCCGCGCAGCCGGAGTTCGGGCGAATCACGCGCCCTTTGCTCGCGTCTTGCCCGCACTGTACCGGTGACGTAGCCCTGACGCATGATCCGAGAGGTGGCGGCCTCCTGGCGGGGCCCGACGATCGGGCGGAGCCGAGGATCTGGGATGTCGTCAAGGGTGACTGCCCAACACTGGGCCAGCCCAGTGGGCTGTTACTGTCACTGGAGCAAAGCGCGCAAAAGAGCCGATCAGAGTTGACGCTGAGCGGTCGCTTAGCGTCTACCCGGCGGGACTGCTCATGAGGGCGACCGAGTTGCTCATCGCCGCAGGACTAAGCCTAGCTCTGGATCGCGTCAAACCGCTGGCAGCGCACTGGAGCGAGCTTTTCGACCTAGCCGAGCCCCATCCCGCCTCTTGCGGGTGAGGTGTGTCCCTCGCGGAACTCATTGACCCATTGGAGCGCCCGATACCGATCCCCCGGTCCGCATCGCACCAGAACTTGTTCGCGCTCATCCGCGCTAAGGCTGAGCCCCCCGTAGGTGTCTTCGATGAGGCGGAGCGTGGCCGGGTAATCGAACACGGGCTGAGTGGTGCTGCCGAGTTCGTCGACGCCCCGGATCTCGGCTCGCCGATGTCCCCGATACTCGACGCCGAGGCGGAACGGCGCGCCACCGCGGCCGTCATCGACCACATCGAAGTAGACCTTGTAGATGAGCAGTTCGCGAACGAGCGGGGTATCGGCGCGGACTAGGGGGATCAGGTGGCCGACGTCGTAGACGTCGCGGGCGAATAGCACCCGGCGCAGGCGCGCCAGCTTCTCCGCCATCGTCTCGCGGAGATCGGCAAGCGGGACGAGCAGTGGTGAGAAGCCCAGGTCCGCAGCGCTCACTCCCGGCAGCGCGCTCCGCGGGCGGGCGACTGGAGGCAGCATAAGAGAGCGGGTCGAGAAGTCGAGGCGGCAGGCCAAGCGGCCCCGGCCCAGATCGGTCGTCTCGGCCTGCCAGGCTGCCTTCATCGACTCCCGGTCAATCTCTAAGCCGTGGAAGGTGACCCCCTCGTGGCGGAAACCGGCACTCAGGGCGTCAATCACCAGCTCGCCGATGGCCCGATCCGAGACGGTGAAATCGAGGTCGCGAGAGAACCTCCCGGCGAGACCGAAGACGAACTTGCGCAGCGAGGTGCCGCCCTTGAACACCAACCCCTCGGTAAGGCCCTCGTGACGGAGCCAGTCGAGGAAGTGTTCCTGGGCCAACTCTAGGAAGGACTCGTCGGCGGCGAGGCCACGGTAGGCGGCGTTGAGGCGACGAACGGAGACAGCGCGGATCACGTGAGCCCGAGACTGTCGTAGACGTCCCAGGAGTGATCGTACTTAGCCCCGAAGCGGCGCGATCCCAGCCAGGCTGGGTGAGCCCGGGGAAGTGGACGTAGCGCATCCAGGACGGGCTCGGGCGCTCCCCGCGCACTCGCCAGGTAGCCAAGCCTGCCGGTCGCCGCCGGGCCGGCGCGCGATGCCAGGGACGCCAGCCGCTCAGGGTCGCAGGCGCGCAGCACCTCGCCGAGCCAGTGGTCGGGGTTGAGTAGATCCCCGCCGTACTGCGGCCAGAGAGCCACCTCAACGGCAATCCGCTCCACCGAGGCGACCGGGAGCCCGTCCAGAGGCTCGGTTCCGAAGAATCGAGAGGGGACGCACCGGACCACTCGATAGACGCGCAGGAGCCCAGGTGGCACCTCACGACTGGCCTGCCAAACGACCGTGTTGGGCAGAGGTCGCCGATCCGCCAGGCCTCGCGCGAAGGCGGCACTCCCCAGCCCGAGATGAGCCCTCGCGGCGGGGTCTCGATCCAGGGCAGCGCGCAGCTCGAGCCACGCATCGCCCGATGCCAGCGGGCCGCCCACTGCTGGAAGGAACTCATAGCTGCCTCGCAGGCTAAGCGGGCGCAGCCAGCCGTGGGACCGTAATCCGGCGAGGACGTCGATGACGCGCTGGCCCTCGACCCGGGCCAGCAGGCCGACCTCGGTGGCGGTTACCAGGCGCTGCTGGCGCGCTTCGAGCTCGGCAACCACCCGGGCCTCCGCTGGGCTGCCGATCTGGCGCGGTTGTAGATCATGGGTCAACATGGCCATGGCGCCATAATACCCCAACAAAAGCAACTTGACCAAGGGCTCTTTCCCTAGCACCGGTCCCCGATGGCGCCACGCCGCCCAGCCCCTCAGCGCGGGCAGCGTCGGCTCGCCGTACCTCGCTGCGATCTGGCTTCCGGCCGGGTCATTCCCTCGGTTTTTCGGCCATCGCCGCCGAACCGGATGGGGAGGCGGGCGGCCTGCAAGGAATCGTCCGGCAGATCTCCAATGACATTCCCCAACACTGGGCCAGCCCAGTGCCCTGTCGCTTGAGCGATCCGCGGCAGGGATGGGACCGTGCCAGCAGCCACGCCGCAGCGGCGCACGCTACTTCAAACCTACTTCAAGCCCACTTCAAGAACCTGAAATGCGTCGGCCTAACCCCCGTGCTCGCCCGGTTTCGTATTCGAAATCGCGTTGTATCTGAGCAACGCCTTGGTAAGGCGTAGGTCGTGGGTTCGATTCCCACCTTGGGCTCCAGTCCCATTCTGACTACACCGGCGACCGTTTCTCAGCTGCGCCGCCAGCGTCACCGTCGCAGTCCAATTGCTGTCCGCCATCCATCACTGGGTCGAGGAAGAGCGGGCAGCCCAAAGTCAGGTGTTCGTGTTGTCGGGCGGGACGACGGCCGGATTCGGGAGCGGAGCAGCGGCGATGTCCGAATTTGGCTGTTCCGGGCAGTGAGCGTCGAGCGTGTACGCGGTCATCGACAGCGACCCGTATGCGAATCCATCCACGAGCACATCGGCGGTCGAACCGGCGGCTCCGGCCAACCCGGCGATGTACAGAAGCGGGATGAAGTGGTCCGGGGTGGGAACGGCGTCATGGAAGTCGGAGTGGTCCCGCAGGCCGATGATTCCGGCCGGCGAGGTGGTCAGATGCTCTCGGGCTGCGTCGTCAAAGCGGCGGGCCCAGTCGAATCCCCCGTCAGGCTGGTTCCAGTCGATGCGGCGCAGATTGTGGACGACGTTCCCGCTTCCGATGATGAGGACGCCGCGCTGGCGCAATGGCGCGAGCTTGGCACCCAGCTCGAGGTGGTACTCCAATGGTCTGTCGGCGTTGATGGACAGCTGGACGACGGGGATGTCGGCCTTGGGAAAGGCGTGCAGGAGCACGGACCACGTGCCGTGGTCGAGGCCCCAGCTGTCCTGGTCGAGCCCCATCCAGGTCGGCTTGACGATCTCGGCGACCTCCTCGGCGAGGGCGGGATCGCCAGCCGCCGGGTACTCCACCGCAAAGAGCTCATCGGGGAACCCGTAGAAGTCGTGGATCGTCTTGGGCCGGGTCATGGCGGTGACGGCCGAGAAGTTCACGTACCAGTGCGCGGAGACCACCAGGATGGCGCGCGGCCGCGGGCTGGTGCTGCCGAACGTTCGCCATGCCTCCGTGTAGCCGTTGTGCTCGAGGGCGTTCATGGGACTTCCGTGACCCAGGAACGCCGCCGGCATCGTCTCAGCAGGCATCGGGCGGGACCCCTCCGTTCGTCTACCGGCGCTTCATGAGTTGCAGCGCGATGATACCGGCCCGCCTCGCTGGTCGGCCGGGTGTGTTGGTTGCGTTCAGGCTGCCGGTCTGATAGGCCGGCCTGAGACACAGCCGGCGAGCTTGCCCTGCATCTCTTTCGGTTGGAGCAACGCCTTGGTAAGGTGTGGGTCGTGGATGCGATTCCCCCCTTGCGGTTCGCACCATTCGATTGGATTGCGCCCGGCGCGGTGGTGGCCGGGGCGAGGGACGGCGGACAGTGGACGGCGAGGTTGAGGCCAACAAGCAGCGGTCACGTCGCCTCTACGAGGAGGTCTTCGGCCGCGGCAACGACGGCGTGGCCGACGAGATCCTCGCCGAGGACGCTGTCAGTCACGGGCCGGGCGGGTCGCCGGTCCTCGGCACCGCCGCCATCAAGGGCCAGGCGGCACTCCTGAGAACCGCCCTTCCCGACATGACGGTGGAGCTGAGCGATCAGTTTGGATATGAAGATCGTGTCGTCAGCCGGTGGTCCGCGAGCGGCACGCACTCCGGTCCGCTGAACATGCCGACCGGTGCCCTCCCACCCACCGGGGGACGCATCGCCTTCGATGAATTCCGCATCGATCGCCACGCCGGCGGGCGGATCGTCGAGGCCTGGTTCATGCCGGACCGGATGACCCTCTGGCAGCAGCTCGGGCTGCTGCCGGCGCCGCCCGGCCCGGCGTCGCCCCCCTCCCAAGGTTGACGCCACCCAGGCGCCGGGCCGGTGCCGCGGAGGAGCCGCGCAGGAGGGAGCCATGACGGATATCCCCGGGCACACGGCGACATTGGCTGCCGTCGGTCGGGCGCTCCATCTCTCGACCGTCCACGAGAGGCTGATCGAGGATCGCCTCGCCCTGGACCTTGCCGGCGAGCCCGGCGTCGCCCTGATGGCGCAGCTGACCGCGACGACTCCCATCGAGGCGTTGGAGGGACTCGGCCTGGCCTTCGCCATCCGCGCGCGCTTCGTCGAGGACATGGTCGCGCGCTCACTCGGCGCCGGGGTAGCGCAGTACGTGATCCTCGGTGCGGGGCTGGACACCTTCGCCCTTCGCCGGCGGGGCCTTGTCGAGAAGCTCCGCGTGTTCGAGGTGGATCGTGCCCCCGCCCAGGAGTGGAACCGGACGCGGCTGGCCGAGCTCCGGATTCCGGTTCCCCACGGGCTCACCTTCGTCCCCGCGGACTTCGAAGCCGATGCCCTGGAGGAGGGGCTGCTCCGGGCCGGCTTCACCTCTCGGTCGCCGGCGCTCGTCTCCTGGATCGCGGTGACCCAGTACCTGAGCCTGGAGGCGATCGAGAGGACCCTCCGCTGGGCGGCCGGCCTTCCCGGGGGCAGTCGACTGGTGCTGACCTATGTCGTGCCTCCTGAGGAGCTCCCCGAGCTGGCGCGGGCCGGGCTGGCCTGGACGAGATTGCAGGCGGCGGCGCGCGGCGAGCCCTTCCTCAGCCTCTTCAGCCCCATCGAGATGGCGGCCGCTCTGCGGCGCGCCGGATTCGACACGGTGGAGCACGTGAGCGACGCGGAGCTGCGCCGCGTGTACCTCGCGGCCTGGCCGGACGCTCCGCTCACTGGGATCGAACGCATGGTGATCGCGACGGTCTGAGGGGCATCGGGCGAACGTCCCGTCGACGCGCATGTGCGCCGCATGGATGATGGAGGGGTGGCGCGAGGCAACGCGGGGGGGCATGACGGTCCGGGTGACACCGGTGGGCGAGCGCCTGGTCCGGATCCGACCGCACCGCACCCTCGGCCGCACGACCCCGACGCGATGCACCCGGCCCGGTACCTCCGCCGCGGCCATTTGGACCGCACGGAGGATGCGTTCGCGGCGCGGGAGACGCCCAGCGGGCCGCCCGGCCTCGGCCGTGCGGAGCTCGCCCGGCCTTCGCACCGGGGCAGGCGCACGACCGTGATCGCGGTGCTGGGGCTGGCGGTCGCGGTCGGCGTCGCCTCGGGTGCCGTCGCCCTCCTCACCCAGACCCGCCGCGCCTCTCTCAACGGCCCCACCGCCGTCGTCCCGGCCGCGCCGGCCGGTGGCGGGATCGGGGACCTTCGCATGTTCAGCGCGAGCACCGGATGGGCCCAGCGGCTCGGAGGCGGGGCCGTGCTGCACACCACGCAGGGCGTGCAGCACTGGAAGGCCGCCTCCCCTCCCTCGGGAGACCAGATCCTGGCGGTCGCCTACATCGATGCCGCGACCGCCCGGGTGCTCACGGTGCCGAGCGATGCTGGATCGCAGACGACGGTGCAGTCGTGGGGCACGAGGGACGGCGGAGCCACCTGGAGCCCTGAGGGCGGCTTCGCGGTTCAGGGCTTCAGGGCGGCAGCCGGTGGCGGCCTGGATTTCATCGACCCGGAGCACGGGTGGTACTCGCAGCTCGAGGCGGCGGTCGGGTTTGCGGGCACCGCGCTCTTTCGCACCGTCGACGGAGGCTCCCACTGGAGCGAGGTGGCGGTGAGCGGGACGGGCACCCAGGAGGCCGGCGGGATCGGGGCCATCCCGAGCGGCTGCGACGCGCTCACAGCGACCTTCGCGACCGCCACCACCGGATGGCTGACGGGCACCTGCCTGACCGCGGCGGCGCCTCTCTATGTCACTCACGACGGCGGCCTCACCTGGTCCGCGCAGCCGCTCAAGTCGCTGCCCGCCTCTCCGGCCGGGGGGACCTCCTTTCCCCCCGTCTTCACCTCAGCGCAGAGCGGCGCCCTGCTCACCGAGAACGAGAGCCTGACGGGAGTCAGCACCTCTCTCTTTGCGACCGTGGACGGGGGCGTCTCCTGGCTGCTGCGCTCCACGAGCGTGGGGGCGCCGGTCGCGGACGACTTTCTCGACGCCGACCACGGCTGGCTGGTCACGGCCGCCGACGGTGCGGCCGGTGGCACCGACCTCTTCGCCACCGATGACGGGGGCACGACCTGGACGCGCGTGGGCGCCTTCCCCTACACCGGCCTGAGCCTCGACTTCGTCACCACCACGCTGGCGTGGGCCGCCGGCGACCTCGGTCAGCAGGACGGCGGACCGGCCTACCTCGTCCAGACGGGCGATGGGGGGCGCACCTGGACGGGGGTGGTGCCGCAGCTCGCGAGCCCCTCGCCGTCACCCTGAGCCGGCCGCAGCACCCTATCCGGGGCTGTCCTCCCCGTCGCTGGGCTCCGGGCCCTCCGCCTGGTGGCGGAACTGGGTCTGGTACAGCTGGGCGTAGAGGCCCTCTTGGCCGAGCAGGTCGTCGTGTGTCCCCTGCTCGACGATCCGGCCCCCGTCGACGACGAGGATCAGGTCGGCGTCGCGCACCGTCGAGAGCCGATGGGCGATGACGAGCGACGTGCGACCGGCCAGGGCCACCCTGAGCGCCGCCTGGACCGCCGCCTCTGACTCCGAATCGAGGTGTGCGGTGGCCTCGTCGAGCACCACCACGTCGGGAGCCTTGAGGAGCAGCCGGGCGATCGCCATCCGCTGCTTCTCCCCGCCCGAGAGCCGGTATCCCCGGTCGCCGACGAGGGTGTCCAGCCCCCCGGGCAGGCTCTCGACCAGGGGGAGGATCTGCGCATCCGCGAGCGCCGCCAGCAGCTCGGTCTCGGTGGCATCCGGCTTCGCGTAGCTGAGGTTGGCACGGATGGTGTCGTGGAACATGTGCGCGTCCTGGGTGACCAGGCCGATGCCCGCGTGCAACGAGTCGAGGGTGACGTCGCGCACGTCGAGACCATTGATCCGCACCGCGCCGCCGAGCACGTCGTAGAGGCGGGCGACGAGGTGGGTGATGGTCGTCTTGCCCGCGCCGGAGGGTCCGACCAGGGCAACCAGCTGCCCCGGCTCGGCGCGGAAGGTGACGTCCGAGAGCACCTCCGTGGAGGGTGGATGCTCGAGCACGGCGACGGATTCGAGGGAGGCCAGCGAGACGTCCTTCGCGTCGGGGTAGGCGAAGGCCACATGGTCGAATTCGATCGTTGCCGGGCCGCGTCTCAGCGCCACGGCGCCGGCGCGCTCGGTGATCATCGAGGGCAGGTCGAGCACCTCGAAGACCCGGTCAAAGGAGACCAGCGCGGTCATCACGTCGACATTGGCGTTGGAGAGCTGGGTGAGCGGGCCGTAGAGGCGGTTGAGGTAGGCGGTCATGGCGACCAGGGTGCCCACCTGCAGCGTGCCGTGCAGGGAGAGCAGGCCTCCCCACCCGTACACGAGGGCCGTCGCCAGCGCGGCGGTGAAGGTCAGGGCGACGAAGAAGACACGGGCGTAGAGCGCCTGGACCACGGCGATGTCCCGCACCCGTCCGGCGCGGGCCGAGAAGACGGCATCCTCCTCGCCCGGTCGGCCGAAGAGCTTGACGAGAAGCGCCCCGCTGACGTTGAAGCGCTCGGCCATGGTGGTGTTCATCTCGGCGGCGAGCACGTAGCCCTCGCGGGTGATGGCGCCCAGGCGGCGCCCCATGTAGCGAGCCGGGAGCGCGAACAGCGGCAGGATGGCGAGCGCGACCAGCGTGATCTGCCACGACAGGATGAACATCGTCGTCAGCACCATGGCCACGCTGAGGGCGTTGCCGACCACCGAGGAGAGGATGTCCGAGGTCGCCTGCTGGGCACCGAGCACGTCGTTGTTGAGCCGGGAGATGAGCGCCCCCGTCTGCGTGCGGGTAAAGAAGGCGATCGGCATCCGCTGGATGTGCGCGTACACCCGGGTCCGGAGGTCGTAGATGAGCCCCTGCGCGACGCGCGCCGAGCAGAGCTGCTCGCTGATCGACAGCGCCGCGTCCAGGACGGCCAGGCCGGCGATGACGAGCGCCAGGGTCACGATGAGGTGGGCGTTGTTGCCCAGGATGCCGTTGTCGATGATGGCCCGGTAGATGAGCGGGTTGGCCACCCCGATGGAGGAGTCGACGATGGTCAGCCCAAAGAAGAGGGCGAGGATCCCCCGGTACGGCTTGAGGCAACGCAGGATCCTGCGAAACGTACCCTTGGGAACCTTGGCGCCCACCACCGAGGGGTCGCGGATCAGCGAGCGCATGGGACCCCCGCGGCCGCCGCCCATGCCACCGCCGCCACCGAAGCCACCGCCGGGACGCATCATCGGATCACCTCTCCCTCGCCGCGGCGGTCACCCGCCCGGACCGAGCCACGGTAGCTCAGGGCGGCGGCCGCACCATGCAGGGCAGAGGTTGGGCTGCTGCGGTCGGGGAACCTCACCCGGTCTCCGCGGGCGCCGGCTCCAGCGGCGCGGCGAACCCTTGGCGGGCCCTGACCGCGATCTCCTCGGCCAGTCGGGCGGTCGCGGGGATCTGCCGCGCGACCTCGTCGAGCCCGCGCCGTCCCCCGCAGAACGCCCAGCAATCGAGGACGAGCGGGCGGGTCCGCATCGCGGAGGCGAGGCGTGCCAGCTCCTGTGGCTCGGGCGTGAGGTGCCGGCGGTGGTGAGAGACCACCACGTCGACGAGCCTCAGGTCGCGGTCTCCCGCGGCCCACAGCAGGGAAGGCCAGCGACCAGCGCCGGGGACCATGCCCGGCACCCGTCCAGTCGACCATCCGCCGCGTCGTGGTCCGGGGCGGGGGGTCGCCACGGCCGATCCACCCTGCCGTCATCTGACATCCATTTCACAGAAGCGTGCGTGGCGTGACCCAGGTGATGGCCGGGTGACACGGAGGACGCGGGCTCTCAACGCTGCGATAGGAGGCTCTGATGCAGATGCACCATCCGCCGAGACCCATCTGCCCCATCAGGTGCAGGGGTCGTCCAACCCATCACCCACCCCTATCAGGGAGACGCAGAGCGGATCGCCGCCCGCGGCCTCCAGGAGCACCAGATCATGGAAAACGGTAAGACCTCTGAAAACCCCCGGCGCACCACGGTCAAGCGCGTGGTCCTGACCGTGGCCGTCGTGGTGGCGGGCACGGGGGCGATCCTCGGCGGCGCCTTCGCGACCTTCACCGACACCACCTCCGCCGCTCCCCAGGCGATCAGCTCTGGCAAGGTCGTCCTGTCCGTCGGACCGACCAACGACTCCGCGACCGGGGCCACCAACATCGCGCCCGGCGACAGCATCCCCCGTGAGGTCGACCTGAACTCGACGGCCGCCACTCTCAACGACGCCACCATCACGTTGGGGATCTCCGCCAGTCCGAGCTCCCTCCTCGACACCGACCAGACCAACGGCCTCCAGGTGCAGGTGCAGACCTGCTCGGTGGCGTGGGCCCGCGTCGCGGGACCACCTCCGACCTACAGCTGCCCTGGAATGACGACCATGGTTCTGGCGAGCACCCCGGTCAAGACGCTGGAGACCACTCCCGTCAGCCTGACCCCGCTCAACTCGCTGACTGCGGGCGGTCAGGACTACGTGGTGATGACCTACACCTTCCCGGCGGGGGCTCCGGGCAACATCGCCCTGGTTCCGACCCTCTGCAGCGGCACGGCGGGGACCACCTCGGCGACCGAGAACCTCGAGGGTTGCTCCTCGACACTGACCTACACCTTCACCGCAACGCAGCGGGTGGGCACAGGCAAGTAACCGAGCCAGAGCCGAGCGCTGAGGGGAGCGGTTCCGCCGCTCCCCTCGACGCGTTTCAGAGGCTGGAACGTCATGAAGGCTGAGGTGCCGCCGGAGGGGGGCGAGGTGGCCGAGAAGGGCCCCGTCCGGGTGGCCGTTTCGACCGCGACCGCCCCGATGAGGAGGGGTGCCCGCTACCTCACGTCCCGGGGACGCGTGGGCGTCGAAGCTCTCCTGCTCGTCTGTCTTGGCCTGGCCGTCCTGGCCGTCGTCGGTACGGCTTTGGACTGGTGCCGGCTGGATGTGGTGCTCAGTGGATCGATGGCGCCCACGCTGCGACCGGGCGACGTCGTCCTCGCCGTCTCCGAGCCGGACTCCGAGGTCTCCGCCGGCCAGGTGCTCGCCTTCCACCCCCCCTACGATCCGAGCATCGTGGTGGTCCACCGGATCATCCAGGTGGTCCATGACGGCAAGAAGGTGGAGATCCGAACCCAGGGTGACGACAACAACGCTCCCGACCAGTGGACGGCCGTGCTCGAGGGCACCTCGGCCTGGAGGGTGAGCTGGGTGCTCCCCTCCGCGGGCTACGTCGCCATCTGGGTCACCTACCCGTGGATCCACCTCCTGGCGTTGCTCCTCGTCATCGGGATCGTGGTCGGGGAAGTGCTCAGACGCGTCTGGCGCGCGGAGCCGAGATGATTCCTTTCGTCGGCAACCGGCGGAGAGTCTGGCTGCTGGCCGCGGGCGTGGCGGTCCTCGCGCTCGGACAGTGCGGGGGCGCCTTCGCGATGTTCACCGATTCGACCACAGCCGGGCCGGGGAGCTTCCAGACGGGGACGCTCCCGATCCCGGCTGGCCTCGCGGTCAGCAATGGCGGTTGCTCCGGCAGCCCGACCCAGACCAATGTCGCCAGCAGCTGGACCGGCTCCTCGGCCCTCGACGCGAGCGGCAACTATCTGGTCGCCGGCTACAGCGTTCTGCGCTCCCCCAGCTCCTCGGGCCCCTACAGCTCGGCGGGGACGGTGACCGGAAGCCCTCCCTCGACGACGTACACGGACACCAGCCCGTCCGGTGCAGCGGCCCCGCTTGCCTTCGTTGCCTCGGGTAGTGGGAGCAACGCCCTGAGCATCGACACCTCGACCTACGCCACCGCGACGGTGAATCTCGGCGGAGCTGTGGGGAAGGAGCCGAACGCACTGCAGGTGACCCCGGACGGAACCAAGCTGATCGCCGCGGAGGGCGCGGCGCACCAGGTGCAGATCATCTCCACCACAACTGGCGCGGTTGAGAGCACGGTGGCCATCCCCACGGTGAACGGCACGGCCTCCACGCCGGTGGCCGTGGCGGTGAGCCCGGACGGCAGCACCGCCTGGATCGTGGACGCGGCCAACGATCTGGTCTATCCCCTCAGGCTGGCCACCGCCACCCTGGGAGGCGCGATCACGGTGGGGGCCCAGGGCGACCCCAGCGCGGCGGTGGTGACGCCCAACGGGGTGCAGGTCTTTGTCGCCGACTATGGCTCCCACCAGGTGAGCGCGATCGACACCTCCACTGACGCCGTCACCACCATCGTGGTCGGAGGCACCACTGGAATCCCCATCGCGCTGGCGGTGACCCCCAACTCCGCTCACGTCTACGTGGCGGACGAGGGCAACAGCCAGATCGACGACATCACCACCTCCAGCGACACCGTGAGCGCGACCATCAAGGTGCCCAGCCTGACCGACAGCGACGGCTACGTGCCCAACGGTGGAGATCCCAACATCCTGGCGGTAACCCCGAACGGTGCCAAGGTCTACGTGGCCAGCTTCGGGGATGGGTTGGGCGGGTCGGTGGAGGACATCACCACCAGCAACGACGCGGTGGCAACGACCTTCGCGTTGCCACCCGGTGGCGTTCTCGGCCCCGCTGCGCCCAACGCCCTGGCTCTGACCCCCAACGGTTGTGAGCTCTACGTCAACGACTACGACAACAACAAGGTGGACCTGATCGACGTGAGCACCGACACTCTCGCCGCCTCCACCACAGCGGTCGGCCAGACCGGCGACCCGACCGGGATGGCGGTGACCCCGAACGGCGCGGCGGTGTACGTGGCCAACTTCTACGACCCCAGCGTGAGCGTCATCGCCACCAGCAGCTACACCGTGACCCGGACCGTCGGGATGGCGGGCGGTAGCGCTCCGTACGCGATCGCCGTCGCTCCGAGCACCTACTACTACGAGGTGGCCGGCACGCACGGGGGCTGGACGAGCGGCCCCAGCTCGCCGGCCGTGTACACGCTCGGCTGGAACGTCGGCGGCTGGCAGTGATGGGACGGCGCCGCCGCCGCGACTGAAACGCTCCTGGCGGGGGAGGGGGTCGCAGCCGTGCGCTTCCGGCACGCTGCCCGCGCATGACCGGCCCCGTTCAGGGAGAGCTCGCCCGCTCCTCGGATCCGCCTCCTCGTGCTCGAGTCTCGGCAGCGATCACCTCGAGGGTGCCGAGATCCCCGGCGAAAGGATTGTCGGGCCGCGGCCAGGGGACGACTAAGTCGGTGACCCCGAGCTCCTCGAAGCGGCCGACCGCGTCCCGGAAGGCCTCCGGCGAAGCGGTGACCCCGGAGATCCGCATCCCCACGCAGAGCAGGCGTCCCAGGGTCGCGGGATCGCGGCCCACCTCGGTGCAGGCGGCGTCGATGCGCCCCAGCTCGGCGGCGAGGCCCGGCAGCGCGCTGCCGACGCCGAGCGCGCTGCCATCCGGCGCCAGCGGACCCTCGGTCACCCAGGTGGTGCCGAAGCGCGCCGCCAGTCGCATCCCCCTGGGGCCTCCCGCCGCGACGGCGAAGGGCAGGCGGGGACGCTGCAGGCAGCCGGGGTGCATGCGGGCGCCGAATGCCTGGTAGTGGCGTCCGTCGTGGGTCGTGACCGGCTCGGTGAGCAGCTCGTCGAGGAGAGTCACGAATTCTTCGAAGCGATCAGCGCGCTCCCGGCGGCCCCAGGGCTCGCGACGCGTGGTGGTGGCGTCGAAGCCACTCCCACCCGCTCCGATCCCCAGGGTGAACCGGCCCGCGGAGATGTGGTCGAGCGTCATCAGCTCCCGGGCGAAGGGCACCGGGTGGCGGAAGTTGGGCGAAGCGACCAGGGTGCCGAGGCGGATTCTCGAGGTGATCGCGGCTGCAGCCGCCAGGGTGGGCACCGCCCCGAACCACGGAGCGTCCCGGAGCGACCTCCAGGCCAGATGGTCAAAGGTCCATGCATGGTCAAAGCCGAGCCCCTCGGCGTGCCTCCACGTCTGGCCCTGGTCGAACCAGCTCTCCGTCGGTAGGATCAGCACTCCGAACCGCATGAGGGCGGAGTCTCTCACCGTCCCGAACGTCCGGGCCAAGGTCGTCCGAGGGTCAGGGTCGGGTGATACGGTCCACGAACCGGGGTGAGCCCCTCCGGGCGCCCGGGCCGGCCCACGTGCCCACGATCCGGCTACTGGTGGTGACCACGCTCGAAATGCGGACGCCT
>Ga0224557_1002292_pt1 | contig 16579 bp, 18 predicted proteins | sample 714S31014metaG_FD_180677 | JGI IMG/M metagenome (GOLD analysis project Ga0224557, IMG submission 180677) | Peat soil microbial communities from Stordalen Mire, Sweden - 717 S3 10-14 | ecosystem: Environmental > Terrestrial > Soil > Wetlands > Peat | place: Sweden: Norrbotten County, Stordalen...
CAAAGGCGCCTTCCTGCTGGCGATCTACTGCGCGGGTCTCGGCGTGCCGTTCCTGCTGGCCGGTCTTGCGTTCGGCAAGTTCACGAGTGCCTTCAATGTCGTCCGGCGTCACTACTCCCTTGTGATCGGCGTCGGCGGCGTCGTGCTCGTCGGTACGGGCATTCTGATTTTCACCGGCCAGTTCACGGTGCTCAACCAGCACGTCTCCGATGCTCTGCACAGCCTCGGGCTGCCGAACTTCAGCTCCGACACCTAGGGCTGGGCGCTGTTGTCAGCGCGAGTCCGTCGCGCCCCGCGCGCCAGCTTGACACCTAGCAACACTAGGTATAACCTTTCTAGGTATGAAGCCGGAAGAGCTCAAAGGTCATCTCGACGGGCTGATCCTCGCGATCGTCGCTCAGGGCCCGCTGCACGGCTACGCGGTGATCGAGGTGCTCAAGCAGCGCAGCGGTGGCGCACTCGCCCTGCCGGAGGGCACTGTCTACCCCGCCCTGCATCGCCTTGAGGCTGACGGGCTGTTAAAGAGTGAGTGGACGGAAGCGGGGCGGAAACGCCGCGTCTACAGCATCACCAAGCGCGGTGAGAAGGAGTTGGGCGTCAGCCGCGAGCGCTGGCGCGTGTTCTCAGCGACGATCGAGGCGGTACTCGCATGACCTACCTGGACGACCTTGACTCCGAGCTTCAGCAGGCCGGGATCCCGGCCCGCAGGCGCGGCCGGATCCTCACCGAGTTCACCGATCACCTGAGTGAGAACCCCGCTGCCGAACTCGGCGCTCCACAGGATCTCGCGCGGCAGTTCGCCGATGAGCTTGGCACCCGGCTTGCGCGCATCACGGCGTATCGGGCGTTCGGCGTGTTGGCGGTCGCGGCGATCACGCTGCTCGTGATGTTCTTCGAGGGTGGGCGCACCTGGGGCGGCTGGGTCGGCTATGGCAGCCACCCGCATAGCGGCTTCGTGCCGTCGTGGTGGGTTCCGCTGATGGTCGTCTGGTTCGTCACTGCGCAGGTGGCACTGGCGTCAGGTTCGCTCGCGCTGCTGCGGGCTTGGCAGCTACGGCGTGAGCGCGTGATCACCGCGGGCGACGCGGCGGTCCTCAACCGGCGAGTTGCGCTGGGGTTGGCGGCTGGAGCGTTCACGATGCTCTTGCTGCCGGCTACCGATCTGATGCTGGCGCGGCCGCTCGTATACCGCCTTCCCGGTGGCGCCATCGAGCCTCAGCTGAACCGCTGGCACTCGCTGCTTCAGTCGTACGGTCATCCGTGGTGGTCGTACGTCGCAATCGTCGGCGGGCCGCTGCTGATCATCGCCATGCTGGCCATGCTCCCGTCAGTGATGGCCGCCACGCGTCTACGTCCGAGCCGTGAAGGGGCGGCCGGAGATCTTACGTCTGACATCGGCCCGGAGATATCAAAGCGGTTCGCCGCCACCCCTGAACGGATTGCGGTTGCGCTCAGCGCCACGATCCTCTTGGTGATGCTCGCTGTCGGTGCGAGGAGCGACGATGCGCTGGACGGTCTGCTCAGAGGGATTCTCGATGCGGGCGCTTGCATGATCGGCTTCGCGGTGCTTGGGCGCTACCTGGGGCTACGCGACACCGTTCAACACACCACCAGTTAGTGTTCCGGCGACTATGTCGCCGACGATCCCGCTCCCACCGCACGACCGGCCGCTGGTCGGCGGGTCGCCGTTCCCGCCGATTGCCGACTACGCGTTCCTGAGCGACTGCCACAGCGGCGCACTGCTGGCGCCGGACGGCAGCATCGAGTGGATGGGCGTGCCGCGCTTCGACTCGCCGAGCGTCTTCGGCGCACTGCTCGACCGCCGCGCCGGCACCTTCCGCGTCGGGCCCTGGGGACTGCAGGTCCCGCTCAGCATTCGCTACATCCCGGGCACGATGATCGTCGAGACCACCTGGCTGTGCCCCTCGGGCTGGCTGGTGGTTCGGGATGGACTGACGATCGGCCCTTGGAACGATGAGCAAGCCGAGGAGAGTGGTCACACACGGCCGCCAACGGATCACGCCGCTGACCACATGTTGGTGCGCTCGATCGAATGCATCCAGGGCAGCGTCCAGGTTGAGGTCGTCTGCGAGCCGATCTTCGAGTACGGCACCGAGCCTGCCGTCTGGGAGGCGCACGGGTCCGATTGGAACGCCGCCGAGGCCACCTGCAGTGCTGATACAAAACTGCGCCTGCACTCCGACATGCGCCTCGGAATCGAAGGCTCCCGCGCCCGCGCCCGCCACACACTGGTGGAAGGGGAGCGCCGTTACGTCGCTCTCGGCTGGGGGTACGGCATGGATGGCCCCAGTGATCGCCAGGGCGCGGAGGACAGGCTGGCATCTACCGAGCACTACTGGCGTGAGTGGTTGGCCGGCGGCCGTTTCCCCGATCACCGCTGGCGCGGCCACCTGCATCGGTCCGCGCTGACACTCAAGGGCCTGATTTACGCGCCCACCGGGGCGACACTCGCCGCGGCGACCACCTCGCTTCCAGAGACGCCGGGAGGAGAGCGCAACTGGGACTACCGCTACTGCTGGATGCGCGATGCGACGTTCACCCTCTGGGGACTGCACGCGCTCGGCTTCGACTGGGAAGCCGATGACTTCATGCAGTTCGTAGCTGACCTCAAGCGCAACGAGGACGGCAGCCTCCAGATCATGTACGGGATCGGCGGTGAGCGCGATCTCACCGAGTCCACGCTCGATCATCTGACCGGCTATGAGGGGGCCGCCCCCGTACGGATCGGCAACGGCGCCTACGACCAGCGGCAGAACGACGTCTACGGCTCAGTGCTGGACAGCATCTACCTGCACACCAAGATGGGCGGCCACATCCCCCAGCGCCTGTGGCCTGTGATCCAGGATCAGGTGAAGAGCGCGATCGCCGTCTGGGACAAGCCCGACCAGGGCATCTGGGAGGCGCGGGGCGAACCCAAGCACTATGTCTCCTCGAAGCTCATGTGCTGGGTCGCGGTCGACCGCGGCGCTCGACTCGCAGAGCGTGAAGGCGAGATGCAGCTGGCAGCGGAGTGGCAGGATATCGCGGATCAGATCCGCGATGACATCCTGGAAAAGGGCGTATCCGAACGCGGTGTCTTCCGTCAGCACTATGAGACAGACGCGCTCGACGCTTCGACGCTGCTGATCCCGATCAACCGGCTGCTTCCGCCGGATGACGACCGCGTTCGCAACACCGTGTTGGCGATCGCCGACGAGTTGACCGAGCAGGGCTTCGTCCTGCGCTACCGGACTGAGGAGACTGACGACGGCCTCAAGGGCGAGGAGGGCACGTTCCTGATCTGCTCGTTCTGGCTGGTCTCGGCGCTTTCAGAGATCGGTGAGAAGGACCGCGCCGCCAAACTCTGCGAGCGCCTGCTCCAGCATGCGTCGCCGTTGGGGCTTTACGCGGAGGAGTTGGAGGCGGAGAGCGGCCGCCACCTCGGGAACTATCCCCAGGCGTTCACGCATCTCGCGCTGATCAACGCTGTGTTGCACGTCATCTCCGACGAAGAAGCCGCCTGATCGCAGCGGATCAGCGCGTGCTCTCACGCGCCACCGCGGCGGATCGGCGCCCTCAGGAATAGTCGGGATCGCCCGGCAGCAGAATCCTCGCGGTCTCGCCACTACCCACGATCCGCGGCTGCACCGGTTCGACGTCGCGTCCCCGCCCGTAACTCAACAGCGCCTGCGCTGATGCGAACGCGGCGAGCTGTTGAAGCTGCTTGATCGTCGGGAACACCAGGAAGAGCTCACCGGCGGCCTGCTGCTTCAGCGCTTGCGCGGGCGCGAGCCAGAGCGCGTCGACTATCTCCGCGCCGTCAGCCTTCGGCTCGATTCCCGCGGGCGCGAGCGCCAGGAAGAACCAGGTGTCGAACCGTTTTTTCACGGCCTCAGGCGTGATCCAGCGGGCAAACGCCACGATCTCCGCGCCACTGGGCAGCTCGATGCCCGTCTCCTCCGAGAGCTCGCGGAGCGCCGCGGCCTTCAGGCCGGGCTGGCCCTCACCGTCCGCGGCATCGACCGAACCACCCGGAAAGACCCAGGCGCCGCCCATGAACCGAGCCTCCAGGTTGCGCCGCACCAGCAGCACCTCAAGCTGCTCGGCGCCGCCGCGAAGCAGAATCACCGTGGCCGCCAGACGCGGTACGGACGCCGGCCCATCGTGCAGTTGAGCGCCCGGTTCTGGCTGGTTCGTCGCCATCCGGCGACCCTATCGCGCCCACCGCAACCCTGCCTGGGGTCCGAGCGTCTACTCTCCGAGGCGTGAGGTACTTGTGTGAGTCCTGCGGGTTCATCTATGACCCGGCCGAGGGTGATGCCGATGGCGGCATCCCGCCGGGTACCGCCTTCGAGGACATCCCCGAAACCTGGTTCTGTCCCGTGTGCGGGGCTCGCAAGGTCGACTTCGTCCCGTACGAGGACTAAAGCTCTGTTGGTGTCGGCCCGCTGGCCGACACCACGCCCAGCCGCCCGGCGTTGCGACACGCCCGTACGCGGTTTTACCAACGCCGCCGGTCGCGCCGGTCGTCGGGGCGACGTCGAGTTCGTACACGGGCCAGATCGCTGACTCCGCGCAGCCGCTGAGCTGCACGGTCACGGCATCGCCTACGGGTTCGACAACCTCTGCATGTACGGAGGTTTCGGGATCCGTGTGAACTACGAGTCGGCCAACGTGGCCCGCGCGGACACGCCAGCGGCAGGCGGGGATCCGGATCGGCCGGCCCTACTCGAGCACGACTAGCGTGTCGCCCTCTGAGACCGCCTGACCCTCCGCGCAGACGATCTCCTTGACGACGCCGGAGTCCTCGGCCTCGACGGGCATCTCCATCTTCATCGACTCCAGGATCACCACGGTGTCGCCCTCTTCGACGGTGTCGCCGACGGCGACTTCAATCTTCCACACGGTCCCTGTGATGTGAGCTTCCACGTCGGGCACTGAACGCCACTCCTTGGTCTTCGATGAACGGCGCCAGCATACCCAGCTAGTGATGCACTGGGCCCCGTGTGACCGAGCTCACAGCTAAAACCTGCATTTTGCGGGTTCCGTCCGACCGGTGTTATTGACTACCTAGCGCAAGAGGTTCGAACTAATTGAACGCGCCTTCGCGGCGAGTTGGATCCACTACGTAGGAGCAATCAATGGATGGCTCGGGTCTGTTCGTAAGTTCGTGTAGCCGCCGTGAGCTGGCACGGCGCCGCTCGGCGGGGCGCTTCTGGACGGGACAGAACTTGCGCTGGCTGCTGACGCGGGTCGTCGGCTCAGGTCGACGCTCTGCCAAGGACCGTAGGTAGTCGTACGCCAGCAGTTCGACACGTCACGCTGCCGCGTGGCGTACCCTCCGCGCTATGGGAACCGACGAGAGCGACTCGCTAGAGCTTGACCTGTTGGCGGCCTCGCTGAGGGCTGATCTCGGTGACATCGCGGCCTTCGTTGAAGGCCTTGCGGTCAAGCTCGAGCAGTCGTTGCCCGGGGTTGTCCAGGTTGAGCGCGTCAAACAGGGCTTTCGCGGCCCCAAGCTGGTCAGAAGGATCGCGTTGAATGCTGGTTCGGGTGAACGCCTCGAGCTGCGCCGTGAAGGCAACAGTGTTCAGACGCTTACAGCACGCACCTCGGGCGGGATCGTGCTCAAGACTGAGGCAGTGGACATCGAGACCTGGCTGACCACGCTGACCACCATCATCGCGGCCGAGGCCGGTCGCAACGAGAAAACACGGCAGGCGCTTGAGCGGCTGCTGATGGACTAGCAAAGGGGGAGAGATGGGATTTCTGGACCGTCTGAACGACCCGAACGCCGGGGGCAAGCAGCCGTCCGGCGGGGCGGATTTCGATCCCACCGCGCCGGTCGACGCGCCGCACGCCGAGGACTACCGCTCGGGCGCGCTCGCTGGGCTCCCGGACTCCGGACGCGAGCGTCTGCAGCGCATGAAGCAGGACATCGAGCGCGGCTTCTTCACCAGCGACCTCTCTGTCAACGAGTTCCTCCTGGTCAAGGAGTCGGGCTTTGAGCCACTTGGGCTCGTACTCGGCAGCTCGATCTACCACATCGGTTTGCAGATGGCCAACTGGAGTCAGAACATGGAGCTCGGTGTGCTCACCCAGGCGATGTACCACGCCCGCGAGCTGGCGATGACGCGCATGGAGGAGGAGGCGGACCAGCTCGGAGCGGACGGCATCGTCGGTGTCCGCCTGACGATCGGCCGCTACGACTGGGGCGCGGACATGGCCGAGTTCATCGCTGTGGGCACGGCCGTCAAGCATGCCGGCGGTGAGCTGCACCGCGCTCCGAACGGGCGCCCCTTCACCTCTGATCTCAATGGCCAGGACTTCTCGACGCTGCTGCGCGCCGGCTACCGTCCGGTCGGGCTGGTGATGGGCAACTGCGTCTATCACGTGGCCCAGCGGGGGATGATGCAGTCGTTGCGCCAGGTTGGACGCAACATGGAGATGACCAACTTCACGCAGGCGCTCTATGAGGCCCGCGAACTGGCGATGGGCCGCATGCAGACCGAGGCGGAAGAGGTTCAGGCGGGCGGTCTTGTCGGCGTCAAGCTCAACCAGGCTTCGCACGGCTGGGGCTCACACGTGATCGAGTTCATGGCCCTCGCCACCGCCGTGATCCCGACCCGTGACGACCACGTGATCGAGAAGCCCACGCTCGTTCTGCCGCTCACCGGCTAATCACGCAAGCTGAATGGCTGAGGACGTAAAGATCCGCGCGCAGGTCTACAAGGACCCACGCCCAGCAGAGATGTTCGACCGCTACCACGAGCGGGTGCGCGATCACCCGCCGGAGTGGGTGTATGAGCTCGTACGGACCGTGACGGTCTGGATGGGCCTCGTGTTCTTCCGCATCCAGGGATACGGCGCTGAGAATGTGCCCAACGGGCCGGTGATCGTGGCACCCAACCACGCTTCGTTCATGGACCATTTCTTCGCGGGTGCGTTCGTGCGCCGGCACATTCAATTCATGGCCAAGTCCCAGATGTTCGGCCACAACGTGATGAGCTGGGTTTACAGCCACGGCGGCGTCTTCCCGGTCCGCCGCGGCTACGCCGACGACGAGACCTTCAAGACCGCTTTCACGATCCTGGGCCGTGGTGGGACGATCGGCATGTACGTAGAGGGCGGCCGCTCCCGTTCGGGCAAGGTCGGTGAAGACGCCAAGGCGGGGATCGGCCGGCTCGCGATTATCTCCGGAGCGCCGGTGGTCCCGGTCGCGATCCTCGGATCAAGCCAGGTCCGCAACTGGACGCGCTTGCGCTTCCCGAAGGTGGTGGTGCGCTACGGCAAGCCGGTCAGGTTTGAACAGTCGGACGACCCGACGCAGCAGCAGCAGCAGGCCGCCGCCGATGAGATCCTGCGCCGCATCCGCGCGATGCACGCCGAGCTCGAGGCAGCCGGCCCGCGCCGCGCCGCGCAAGCAGCTCGGAAAGCCGTGCTTGCCGAGCGCGCGACGCCGTGACCGCGCAACGCCGTGCCCGCACGCGCCACGCGTGACCCACCGCGTTAAGCCGTAACGGTTTCCGCGGCCTGCTGGAGCCCGAGCTCCTCGATCTCCCACGGGTAGATGTTCTCGCCGCCGCGGATCACGATGTCCCTGATCCGCCTCGTGCCGCACTCGTAGGACAGCGTCATCTCACGTCCCGCGCTTGTGCGACTCGATCATCTGCGCTCAGGTTTCAGCCGTCGCGGAGAGGTGTGAGGCCAGCCAGCCGATGATCTCGTCGAGCACCTGATCCTTCTCGGGCTCGTTCATGATCTCGTGGAAGAGGCCCTCGTACGCCTTCTTGGTGAAGTCGCTTGAGCCGATGTTGTCAGCGACCGCCTCGGCGCCTCGCGGCGGACAGAGCCGGTCGGCGGTACCCCAGAGCAGCAGCGTCGGAATCGTGATCTGGCGGACATCTCGTGGCAAGGTCTCGGCAGACAGCAGGAATTGGCGGCCGACGCCGGCCGGGATCGGGCCGTGGTAGTTCAAAGGATCGGCGACATACGCGTCCACCACAGCCTTGTCGCGACTCACCAGCCTGGGGTCGACCCTGCCGACGGGCACGCCGGGAGCGATCACGCCCAGCAGCTTGCCTACGGCCTTGAGTGCAGGCCCACCATCGACGGCGGCCAGCGGCGCTGAGACCACCAGCCCGGCCAGCCGATCCTGGTGCGTGATCGCGTAGCGCAGAGCGATCGCGCCGCCCATGCTGTGGCCGAGCAGAAACTGCGGCACGTCTGGATGACGCGCGATTGAGACGGTCACAATCATCTGGTGGAGGTCGGTGGTCGCCGCCGCAAGTGAGACCCGGCCGCGTTTGCCCTTGGAACGACCGTGAGCGTTGTGGTCGGGTGCGTAGACCGCGTAGCCCTCTGCGGTCAGTCGCGACGCCACGTACGCGTAGCGGCCGCTGTGCTCGCCGTAACCGTGTGCGAGAGTGACGACCCCCTTCACCGGCTGGTCGCCAGCGGGCGACCAGCTTCGCCAAACGATCTTTCGGCCCTTGACACCGCGGAAGCTGCCTTCGTCCAGGGTCGTGTCCGATGCGGCGCTCATGGGGTCACTTTAGTGATCTGTCTCCGTAATACCTGTCGATTCGAGTCGCCCCTGGCGGCGCTGCACTGCGTCCTCGTCCCCCCGTGTGGCGCTGCCACACTTCGGCTCCTGCGTCCTTGCGCAGCATCCGCCAGTGACGCCTCTCGGTCGCCAGCTATTACGGGCAGACCACTAGCCCCTGTGAACCGCGGGAATTTCGATCTGCAACGGCGGCTGCGCGGCCCGCGCGTGCTCCACCTGAAGGGTCGAGTGGCGCAGCGCAAACTCCTCCGCCAGCAGTCGTGAGAGCCTGCGGCGGACCTCATGACAGTCGTAGTCGGCGTCCACAACCACGTGCGCGGAAACGGCGTTGAAGCCGGACGTGACCTCCCAGATGTGAAGGTCGTGAACTTCGGCGACACCGGTCTGGGCGGCGAGCCTATGGCCGATCGCGTTCGGGTCGATGCCGTGAGGTGCCGCCTCCATGATCACGCGAACCGAGGCTCTGAGCAGCCCGTAGGAGGAGTGCAGCATGATCGCGGCGATCAGCAGTGAGGCGATCGCGTCAGCGCGGCGGAAGCCGGTGGCGATGATCACGCCCGCCGCGATCGCCGTCGCGATGAAACCGAACAGGTCGGTGAGCATGTGCTGATACGAGCCCTCGACGTTGAGGCTGCGCTTGGGCGGCTCGTGGTCGTGCTCGTGCGCCGCGTGGTCATGGGATCCGTGATCGTGAGATCCGTGGTGGTGACCGCCGAGCACGCGGGTCGCCCACAGGTTCACGACGATTCCGACCAGCGCCACCGCCAGCACCGGGCCGGGTTTCACGTGCGAGGGTGAGACCAGGTGGCTGATCGCCCCATAAACGATGATCAGCGCCAGCACCAACATCGTCAGACCGTTGGCTTGCGCGCTGAGGATCTCGGCCCGGCCGAGCCCGAACGTCAGCGCGCCCTTGGCGGGTTTGGCGGCGAGCCTCGCTGCGAACAGCGCGAGCGCGAGCGCGGCCGCGTCGGTCAGCATGTGCGCCGCGTCGGCCAGCAGCGCCAGTGAGGACGAGATGATCGCGACGACGATCTCGGCCGTCATGAACGCCACCAGCAGCGCGAGCGCCTGCTTCAGAGCGCGCGCGTCGTCACGACGCGGTGAGGGTTCGCCGTCATGCTGACCCACAGGACCGCTATGCCGGTGTTCAGGCGCCACCCGGCCGATGGTACGCCGGGCGGGCTAGTAGGTCAGTTCATCGACGGGTCGGCCGGCATCCGCGCAATCAGCGCGTAGCTGCCGCCCTTGCGCGACAGCACCGCGGACCAGAGCTCGCCGGGATCGTCCGTGAAAGCGTCTTCGTACTGGGCCGGCTCGAGGATCCAGTCGCCGCGCTCCAGCTCACCGTCGAGCTGTCCTGGGCCCCACCCGGAGTGTCCCGCAAATACGCGAGCCTGCCGCAGACCGACGCCGATCTCCTCGTGTGGTTTGCCGCCACCGACCACGCCGACGTTGTCGAATGCGATCATCGCGGCGTCGTCGGGGTCCTCAAAGTCGGCCAGCACGATCACGGCTGACTGGCCCATCGGACCGCCCACCAGCACATCTTCGTCCTCCACCAGCTCTGCGAGCTCCGGGACGGCCTCGCTGACCTTCGACTCGGACGGGCGGTTGAGCACCAAGCCGAGCGCGCCAGCCTCGCTGTGCTCGACTATGAGTACGACAGTCCGCCAGAAGTTGGGGTCCCGCAACGTGGGCCCCGCGATCAGCAGCTGCCCGCGAGTGGACTCCATATACAGGATTCTGACACCACGTCAAACCCGGCTCCAGACCTCGGGCGGACTCTTAGGACCTACGGGTTGCCTACGGGTTGCCTACGGGCCGCCTACGGGTCCGCCTACGGGTCGTACGACCGTCCAAGCACCTCGAAGACCTACAGGTCGTAGGAGCGTCCGATCACCTCAAGCAGGATCTCGTCGGTGCCGGCGCCAATCCGGTTGATCCGAAGGTCGCGCCAGGCCCGCTCGATCCCGTACTCCTGCATGTAGCCGGCGCCACCGTGGATCTGGAGGCAGTCGTCCGCCACCTCAACGGCGATCCGCGCCGCATTCAGCTTGGCGATCGAGATCTCGCGAACCGGGTAGTCGCCGTTCTGAAAGCGCCAGGCGGTCGTGTAGACCATCGATCGCGCCAGCTCGATCTTGGTCGCCATCTCCGCGAACTTGTGCCGCGTGACCTGGAAGCTTCCGATCGAGCGGCCGAATGCCCGGCGCTCCTTGGCGTACTTCAGGGTCTTGTCAAACACATACTGAGCCCCGGCGACCGATCCGGCGGCGCCGATCAGCCGCTCCCCCTGGAGCTCCCACATGATGTGGTAGAAGCCCTTGCCCACCTGCCCCAACACCGCCGAGGCGGGGACACGTACGTCCTGGAACGCGAGCAAGGCAGTGTCGGACGCGTGCATTCCGAGCTTCTCGAGCTTCTTCTCACGGATCACGCCGGGTAGGTCCATCGGCACCAGGAAGAGCGTGAAACCGTCGTAGCCCGCGTCTGGGTCGGTCTTGGTGACCAGCACGATCAGGTCTGCTCGTATTCCGTTGGTGATGTAGGTCTTGGATCCGTTGATCACGTACTCGTCGGTTGCCGGGTCATAGACAGCGCGGGTCTTGATCCCGGCCACATCGGAGCCGGCGTCTGGCTCGGTGATGCCGATGCAGAGGATCTTCTCGCCGGCGATGGCGGGCGTGACCCACTGCTGCTTCTGCTCCTCGGTGCCGAACGCCAGGATCGGCGGCATCGCCATATCGGTCTGGACCGCGATTCCCATCGCCAGCCCGCCGGACTCGCCGTAGGTGAGCTCTTCAGCCAGCACCAGCGAGGAGTAGTAGTCGCCACCCTGGCCGCCGTACTCCACCGGCTTGTCGAGTCCCAGGAAACCAAGCTCGCCCATGCGCTTCACGATCGAATTGGGGAAGGTCGTCTGCTCCCACTCGACGGCGTGCGGCAGGACTTCATTGACGGCCCAGCGCCGAATCGTCTCCCGGAGCTGATCGTGCTCGTCGGTGAAGATGAAGTGCTTGCGTTGGCTGGTGTGGTCCGGCTTGGCGACCTCGCTAGTGCTCATGCCGTAACCCTAATGCACTGCTCGGGGATTCCAGTGGTCCGCGCCGCTGCAGTTGGCCGTAGGCTTCCGCCATGCCCGCGTTCACCTCCTTGCGATACGAAGTCTCCGCGACCGGCGTCGCGACGATCGCGCTCGACCAGCCGGAGACTCGCAACGCGCTCTCACCGGAGCTGCTCCGCGAGCTCAAGCAGGCGCTTGAGCAGGCGCGCGCCGACGACGCCGTCCGTGTCGTGGTGCTCGCGTCGACCCACGAGACGGTCTTCTCCAGCGGCGGCGACCTTGCCGGGTTCGCCGCCGACGTGCCCCAGATCCAGAAGCACCTGAGCAACGACCTTTTCCCGAGCATCTTTCGCTTGCTCGGTGAACTCGGCAAGCCCTCGATCTGCGCGGCGGGCGGCCATGTGTTGGCAGGAGCGCTCGGGCTCGCGCTCGCCTGTGATCTGATCATCGCCAAGGACGGCGCCCGCTTCGGCACGCCGGAGATCAACGTCGGTGTCTTCCCGTTCATGATCATGGCGCTGATCTACCGCAACGTTCCGCGCAAGAAGACGAACGAAATGCTGCTGTTGGGTGAGCAGATCTCTGCGCAAGAGGCGCTCGAGATCGGAATCGTCAACAGGGTCGTGTCGGGCGATGAGTTCGACCAGGCCGTGGCCGAGTGGGCTGACAAGCTCGCCCAGAAGTCGCCGCTGATGATGCGTCTGGGCAAGGACGCGATGTTCCGCCAGCAGGACATGGCCTTTGCGGACGCGCTGGACTTCCTGCGCGCTCAGCTCTCGCTCGCCTTTGGCACGCAGGACATCCAGGAGGGAGTCGCCGCGTTCTTTGAAAAGCGCGACCCCGAGTGGAGGGGTCGGTAGGCGAAGCCGATACAGCCTGTGTCATGCACAGGCACCAACCTCTCAGACTGCACCGACGCCGACGTCTCACGAGCGTCTGCGGTGCCGCTCTGGTCGCCATCTGCCTTGGCGCTGGCACCGCTGCTGGGCTTGCGCCAGCGGGCGCAAGCCCGAGGGTTCCAAAGATCGCGACGCCGCTCTCGATCTCGATCGTCGGGAACCACTTCGTAAACGGTCTCGGCCAGAGGATCCGCCTGCTCGGCGTTGACCGTCCCGGCACCGAGTACGCGTGCCAGCAGGGCTGGGGCTTCTCGAACGGCGACGATGATCCCGCTGATGCCGCCGCAGACGCCGCCTCGATCGCTTCATGGGACGCGAACGCCGTCAGGGTCCCGCTCAATCAGGACTGCTGGCTGGGGATCAACGGCGAGCCCGCCTACCGGCCCAACGGCGACACGCAGGCTCAGGCACAGGCGGCCTACCAGCAGACGATCGAGACCTACGTTTCAGACCTCAACGCCGACGGCATCTACGCGATCCTCGACCTGCACTGGTCGGCCCCCGGCTCGGTTGTCGCCGACGGGCAGCGATCGATGCCTGATGACCACTCCGCCGCCTTCTGGACATCGGTTGCCAACACGTTCAAGAGCAATCCGGCCGTCGTCTTCGACGTCTTCAATGAGCCGTTCTCGCCGGCCGACGACGGCTCTGAATACTCCGCCTATCCGGTCAGTTGGAGCTGCTGGCTCAACGGTGGATGCACGGTCCCGGATGCCGCTGACGGGGACGCGCCGGTGGCCGGGCAGACCTACACGGCGGTCGGGATGCAGGCGCTCGTGAACGCGATCCGCGCGGCCGGAGCAACTCAGCCGATCATGGTTGGCGGCCTCTCCTATGCCAACGACCTGAGCGGCTGGCTCGCGAACGAGCCGTCAGACCCTGATGGCCGGCTGGCGGCTTCGCTGCACGTCTACGAGGGAGAGAGCTGCGACGACGTCTCCTGCTGGGACTTGACCGTCGCCTCGGTCGCTGCTGAAGTGCCGGTCGTCACGGGTGAGTTCGACCAGGAGGAATGCCCGTCTGGGCCTGACGATTGGGACGACACCTTCATGGACTGGGCCGACCAGGCCGGCGTCAGTTATCTGGCCTGGGGGTGGTATACGGGTGCCACGCCCGACTGCTCCGGCTACTACCTCCTGGACGCCGCCGGCGATCCGCTCGCGCCGAACGGGACGGCAGTCCAGGAACATCTCGCGTCGTTGGCGCAGTCGACAAGCACTACACCGGTCACGACGCCGGTCGTCTCGCCGCCCTTGACAGAGTTGCCCGTCAGTAGGCCGGTCACCAAGCCCGCGTGCATTGTTCCGAAGCTCGTCGGAGACTCCCTCGCCAGCGCGACCCGACGTCTGAAGTCAGCTCACTGCCGACTGGGGAAGGTGACCAAACCGCGGCACAGGACGACACTGGTGGTGGCTTCGTCGAACCCGCGGGCCGGCAAGCACGGGAAGAACGGGACAAGAGTGGACTTGTGGATGCGGGCACACCGCAAGCAGCGCCGCTCCAGCCGCGCTGCGGCCTAGAAAGCAGTACGTTCACGCTCACGATGTCCGCCGACACGACTGAGACGAGCTTGCTGCGTCCCCTGGTTGAGGACCTCCACGCTCGCCGTGAGCAGGGCAAGCTCGGCGGCGGTGAGCAGAGGATCGCCAAACAGCACGCCGCCGAGAAGCTCACGGCCCGTGAGCGGCTGGCCCTTTTGATCGACGAGGGCACCTTCGTCGAGCTCGGCCTGCACGGCAAACCCCACTTCTCACAGCGCGCGATGGACGGCATCGACGCCCCCGCCGACGGCGTCATCACCGGCTACGGCAAGATCAATGGCCGGCTGAGCGCGGTCGTCGCCTACGACTTCACGGTGATGGCTGGGGCGATGGGCATGACCGGCGAGCTCAAGGTCACACGCCTGCGCGAGCTGGCACTGACCAAGCGGATCCCCCTGATCTGGCTGCTCGACTCGGCCGGCGCCCGCATCCAGGAGGCGGTCGGCTCGCTGTTCGCCGGATCCGGCCACCTGTTCCGCGAACAGGTGGCGATGAGCGGGGTGATCCCGCAGATCGCGGCCGTGATGGGCCCCTGCGCGGCCGGGACCGCCTACATCCCCGGGTTGGCTGACTTTGTACCGATGGTCAAGGGCCGCGGCTCGATGGCGCTCGCCGGGCCGCATCTTGTGCGCGCTGCTATCGGTGAGGACGTGACCCAGGAGGAGCTCGGCGGCAGCCGCGTACACACTCGCAAGTCAGGCGTTGGCGATCTCGAGGTCGCCGACGATCAGGAGTGCATCGAGCGGATCAAGCAGTACCTCAGCTACTTCCCGCAGCACTGCGATGAGGCACCGCCGATCGTCGCCTCGAACGATCCGATCGACCGTGCCGATGAAGAGCTTCTGGACATCCTGCCGCAGTCGAACCGCAAGCCATACGACATGTACGAGGTCATCCGCCGGATCGCGGATGACGGGGTCTACTTCGATATGAAGCCGCAGTGGGCGAAGTCAATCATCACCTGCTTCGCGCGCTTCGGCGGGCGCCCCGCCGGGATCGTCGCGAACCAGCCCAAACAGCTCGGCGGCATCCTCGACAACGACTCGGCTGACAAGGCTGCGCGCTTCATCAACCTCTGCAACGCCTACGGCATTCCGCTCGTCTATCTGATGGACGTGCCCGGCTTCATGGTCGGGACCAAGGTGGAGGAGGCGGGCATCATTCGCCACGGAGCGAAAATGCTGTACGCGACCGCCAATGCGACCGTGCCGAAGATCACCGTGATCCTGCGCAAGGCCTACGGGGCGGGGTACTACGTGATGTGTGGTCGCGCCTACGAGCCTGACCTGATCGTCGCCTGGCCGTCAGCTGAGATCAGCGTGATGGGCGCTGAGGGCGCGGTCGAGATCGTCTTCCGCAAGCAGGTTGAGGCGGCGCAGGATCCGGAGGCCAAACGCCAGGAGCTGATCGACGCTTACAAACAGATCATCGACGTCTACGTCGCCGCCGGCAACGACATGATTGATGACGTGATCGACCCCCGCGAGACCCGCGCGCAGATCTGCCGCGCGCTGGAGCTCACCGCCGGCAAGCGGGTCGAGCGGCCGTCCAAGCGCAGCGGAGTGGTACCGGTTTGAGCCTCGACGATCCGGTCGTCATCACCTGCGCGATCTCAGGTGCCATAGCCAACCGCGAGCAGTGCCCGGCGATCCCGTACACGCCTGCGGAGTACGCGGCTGAGGCGCGGCGGATTGTCGATGAGGGTGGCGTACACATCCACATCCACGCGCGCAAGCCCGATGGGACGCCGAGCTATGAGGCGACGGATTTCGTCGCGATCCGCGACGAAATCCGGGCGGAGGTCGGTGACGCAGCGATCCTCAACTTCTCAACAGGCACCGTCGGAGTCAGCGTTGCCCAGCGGGTCGCCTACCTCGAGGCCGGGCGGCCTGAGATGGCCGCCCTCAACATGGGCTCGCTGAACTACGCCAAGTACTCGAAGACGCGCAGGGACTTCGTCTTTCAGTTCGTCTTCGCCAACCCGTTCGACGAGATCATCGAGCTGCTGCAGGCGATGCGGCGCCTACGCATCAAGCCCGAGCACGAGTGTTTCGACATCGGCCACGTCGCTTCGCTTGAGCCGCTCATCGACATGGGCCTGTTGGAGTCGCCGCTGCACGTCGACTTCGTGATGGGCGTGCTCGGCGGGATTCCCGCGACCGCTCGCAACCTCGCGGCGATGGCCGACAACATGCCCGGTGTTGGCGGTGGGGGGCGGGAACAGAACCATCACTGGGGCGTGATCGGCATCGGCCGCTCGCAGTGGACCATGATCGCCGCGGCGCTCTCCCTGGGCGGCTCGATCCGCGCGGGCCTGGAGGACAACCTCTACCTGCCGGACGGCACCATGGCGCGCTCGAACGGCGAGTTGATCGCGGTCGCACGCCGGATGGCCGTCGACGCCGGTCGCCAGCCCGCGACCGTAGCCCAGGCCCGCGAGCTCTTGGGCATTTCCCTCACCGCCTCGAACTAATCGACGCCCACCGGCGCTCCAATGGCTTTCCGG
>Ga0224557_1002298_pt1 | contig 16556 bp, 15 predicted proteins | sample 714S31014metaG_FD_180677 | JGI IMG/M metagenome (GOLD analysis project Ga0224557, IMG submission 180677) | Peat soil microbial communities from Stordalen Mire, Sweden - 717 S3 10-14 | ecosystem: Environmental > Terrestrial > Soil > Wetlands > Peat | place: Sweden: Norrbotten County, Stordalen...
CGCGGCCATAGCGGCCGCGGCTCCGGCCACCAGCTTGTAGCTCCGGGAAACCAGCACCCAGGCCAGCAGCGCGGTGCCGAAGGGCAAAAACAGATGAGGCTTCAGGGCGCAAAGCCCAAGCGCGCTTCCAGCCAAAAAGGGCTGTGTGCGATGCAGGCGCAGAAACAGCGTCAACCCGAGCAGCAGGAGGAGAGAAGTTTGCCCATAGATCAGGCAAAGCAGAGCCGGTCCGAAGGAAAGCCCAAGCAAGTACCGGGAATTTCTCGGCCGGCCGTACAGGATCCAGAGCAGGCGAACGGAAACTGCAAGGCACGCGAGCATGAACAAGGACCACAGCAGCCATCCCGCCCGCGGACTGAGGAACCCCAGCGGATAGACCAGCGGAAGCGCCCAGGGAGGGTTCCTCATGAAGCCAATTCTATTCGTCGCCGGCATCCCCACAGAACGCTCAATCCGCGTCATGGCAGCTTCATCATAGGGATTGGCATGGTGAGCCAGTTGCTGGCCGGTGGCCCAGAAGAAGATGTAATCGCGAGTGGCCGGACCGTTGACTGAGATCAATGCGAAGCAGAATAATCCCGCAATAAACCCCGCTGCCAGGCCGCAAACGGAAACGAATGGCAGTACTACGGCAGTGCTGAGTATTTTTTGCCGTGTGAGCAGTTCTCCGTTGATCTTCATTTCTGACACCAGGACTTCTGGATTCCGCCGGAAGTGTGGATGCGCAGGCGCCGCTCGGTGACGCGCAGCAGCGCGAGGATATTGCGGTCTGCTGCCCAGTTTGTGGAGACATATATCATGTTTGCCATGGACGCTATTTTACTTCCTACGAGGGATCACTGTGTTGCGCGGGATCAGGTTCTTGTGAGGCGAGCGCCCGGCTCGAATTCAATGCGGTCTTCGATTACCTTCGTCTTCCGGTTCGGTACTTCCGGTTCGGTACTTCAGTGTCCTGTAAACAGGTTCGGGAGTCCGGGGTTGAACTGTATACAATTGTATACAGTTGGGCGCACATTTTTGCATAATTATTATCGTAAGTTATTGTTATATAAGGCTATTACTATTTTCCATGATTGGCACTACACATGCACCAGACAGGGTGCCCCGGCCTCGGCTGGGAAAATCAACTTACGGGGAGAACACAAATGAACACCATGCTACTCAAGATGTATGTGAAATTCCAGGACCTGATGGACCGCGAAGAAGGCCAGGATCTGGTTGAATATGCCTTGGTTCTTGCTTTGATCGCCCTCGGCGCCACCGTTGCCATGAGAACTTTGGCCGCTGCTATCAGCACCGCGTTCTCGAACATCGCCACCCAGTTCTCGGCCACCGTCTAACTCCTGTCAAGATACCGTCAGGACAAACCATCCCAGCGCCTTCGCAGGAGAGATGCGTCCGCAAGATTTGGCGAGAAGACGTACCTCTCCGGCTAAGGTTAGGGTAAGTCCAAATCACGATGAGGCAATCCGATGAGGCCCGGATATCAAAGGCTCGTCTTCCGACTGCAGTGCTGGATCTTGCGGGAGAACGGTCAGGATCTAGTTGAATATGCCTTAGTCCTTGGCGTAGTTGCGGGAGTTATCACCGCATCTAATCATGCGGTGGCAAACACCATCTCCACGGTCTTCAGCAATCTAGCCACGCAGTTCAGTGCCACCGTCTAGATGATCTCCGGCCTGGCACGGAATCGGCGCCACAATTGTTCCCCTTGTAACTGCGCGGGAGAGATTCGCAGGGCATCACCATTGCCGCTGCGTTCTCTCCCATGCTTTTTCGACCGTCTTTTCTGGTCGCAATCGCGCCTCGCCCGGCCAAGGCTTCGGTCCCAGGCGGCCGGGATTCTTGTGGAATGAAACTCAGCATGAACATGACAAGGACGCGGCGGACTGCTCTGGTCTGGCTGCTGTTGTGCTGCGGGATTTCCGTCTTTTGGGGATACATTCTGGAATCCGCCTCGCCTGTCGGAATGTTAGATTTCAAGGCGGTCTATTACGGCTCGCGATGCCTGATTCAACATAGCGACCCCTACCAGGAAAGCGAGTTTCTGCGTGTGTACCAGGCAGAAGGAGGGGGATTTCCGACGGACCCCACCCAGTCAGGGTTGTTTCGCCGAGCCGTCCCGGTGTGCATCAATCTGCCGACTGCTCTGCTGCTTGTCGCCCCCTTCACGATTCTGGCGTGGGGACCGGCACACATTCTATGGATGATATTGACTGCCGGAGTGATCATTCTTGCCGCCTTCCTGATGTGTGATATTGGATCGAAATATGCGTCCAGCGTCTCCCTTTTCCTGATTTGCATCTTGCTTGCCAACTGCGAGAGGGTTTTTTTTCTTGGAAATGCGGCTGGGATTGTTGTATGCCTTTGCGTGGTGGCCGTCTGGTGTTTCCTTGAAGAGCGGTTTGTGCCGGCCGGCATCCTATGCCTTGCGATCAGCCTCGTCTTCAAGCCTCAAGGTGCTGGCCTGGTCTGGCTATATTTTCTATTGGCAGGGGGAGTTTATCGAAAGCGCGCGCTGCAAACTCTCCTGGTAACTGCCGTGCTGGCGATACCGGCCATCCTGTGGGTAACGCACATCGCGCCGCACTGGATCGAGGAGCTGCACGCGAATTTATCGGCCTCTTCGGCGCATGGAGGCATCAACGAACCAGGCCCTTCATCTCTCACCGGCCGTACCTTAGGCATGGTGATTGATCTGCAAGCAGTGATCAGCGTTTTTTGGAGCAATCCACGCATCTACAATCCGGTCAGCTACCTGATCTGCGGCGCGCTTCTGCTTGCAGGCGCGGCGCGCACCCTCAGGTCGCGCCTCTCGCTGCCGGGCGCCTGGCTGGCGCTCGCGGCTATCGCGGCCATTTCCATGCTGCCGGTTTATCATCGGCAATATGATGCGAAGCTCCTGCTGCTCACGGTTCCGGCCTGCGCCATGCTGTGGGCCGAGGGCGGTCCGATTGGATGGATTGCACTCCTGTTGAATACCGCGGGCATTGTGCTGACGGGGGATATTCCGTCGGCGATTCTGCTGATTTTTACCAGGAACTTGAACCTATCCCCAGCAGGACTCGCCGGAAAGATATTGACAGCCGTGTTGCTGGAGCCCACTCCGCTCATCTTGCTGGCGATGGGCATCTTCTATCTGTGGGTGTATCTGCGGCGCGAGCCAGAGAGAGGCTGAGGATGACGAGGACGCGGCGGAATGCCATAGTTTGGATACTGCTGGCCTGCGGAATTTCCATTCTGTGGGGTTCCGTCGTGGGGCAGACCGGGAATGGTTGGGTGGATTTCCGGGCAGTTTACTACGGCACGCGCTGCCTGATTCAGCACCACAACCCCTACAACGTAAGCGAGCTGGAGGCGGTTTACCGGAGCGAGGGCGGCGAACGTTCGTCAGAGACCATCCAGGCCCGCCAGGCCGTGACGTTGTATGTCAATATGCCCACCACATTCATCTTCACGGCTCCCTTTGCGATGCTCCCCTGGGGGCCCGCGCATGTGCTGTGGATGACCTTCACCGCGGGCGTTCTTATCCTTGCCGCCCTGCTGATGTGGAATCTTGGAGCGCGCTATGCTCCCAACGTCACCCTCTTTCTGATCTGCATCCTGCTTGCCAACTGCGAGGAGATCTTTTGTACCGGCAATACGGCCGGAATCGCTGTAAGCCTGTGCGTGGTAGCCGTCTGGTGTTTCTTTGAGGAGCGGTTTCTGTGGGCCGGCATCCTATGCCTTGCGATCAGCCTGGCCATCAAACCCCATGACGCGGGACTGGTCTGGCTCTATCTCCTGCTGGCGGGCGCGCCCTATCGGAAACGCGCGCTGCAAACTCTGCTGGTAACCGCTCTCCTGGGCTTGTTCGCCTTTCTGTGGCTTTCGCATGTTGCGCCGCATTGGAGGGCGGACTGGCAATCCAATATGTCGGCCATTTCCGCGCCCGGTGGCATCAATGAACCGGGCCCCGCTGCCCTCACCGGCGGCAGCGCCAGCACGGTGGTCGATCTGCAGGCGGCTATCAGCATCTTCCGGGACGATCCAAGCTTCTACAATCCCATCAGCTATCTGCTCTGTGGAGCGCTTCTGCTGGCAGGCGTGGCGCGCGCGCTCCGGTCGCGCTTCTCGCTGCCGAGCGTCTGGCTTGCGCTCGCGGCTGTTACGGCTCTCACTATGCTGGTGACGTACCATCGGCCATGGGATGCGAAACTCTTGTTGCTCGCCATCCCCGCCTGCGCCATGCTGTGGGCCGAGGGCGGCCCGGCCCGGTGGCCCGCGCTGCTGATCACTACCGCCGGGCTTGTCTTTACCGCGGATATTCCGTTGGCGATTCTCAGCATTCTCGCCAAAAGCCTGCATATAGGCACAGCCGGGATACTGGGAAAGATGCTGACCGTTCTGCTGATTCGGCCCGCCTCGCTGATCCTGCTGCTGCTGGCAATCTTCTATTTGTGGATTTATCTTACGAGCGCCACCGAAGGAGATCCCCTTCTCTCCCGGAAGTGATTTCCCTAATGAATCTTGGATACGGTATTCTATCGAGGGAAATTACATGACGGGAATCTTATGGATAACTTGCTGAATGTGAAAGCCGCCGGATCGGCGCGCTGGGATTGCGTGAGTTTGGGCGAGGTCATGCTGCGCCTTGATCCGGGCGATGATCGAATTCATACGGCGCGCGCCTTTCGCGCATCGGAGGGCGGAGGCGAGTATAACGTAGCTCGCGGGCTGCGCCGCTGCTTCGGCCTGCGCACCGCCATTGCCACGGCGCTGGCCGACAATCCCGTGGGACGGCTGGTGGAAGACCTGATGCTGCAAGGCGGCGTCGATCAGGAGCTGGTCCGCTGGAAGCCCTATGACGGTGTAGGTCGCAAGGTACGCAATGGCCTGAACTTCACCGAGCGTGGCTTTGGCGTCCGCGCCGCGCTGGGATGCTCGGATCGCGGCAACACCGCAGTCTCGCAACTTACCTCAGGCGATTACGACTGGCCGCAAATCTTCGGCGCGCAAATGGGTTCCCGATGGCTGCACACCGGCGGTATCTTTGCGGCTCTCTCCGATACAACCAGGACCGTTGCCGCCGAAGCGATGGATGCGGCACGAGCGGCGGGAACCGTGGTCTCCTACGATTTGAATTACCGCGAATCGCTGTGGAAGGCAATTGGCGGCAAAGCGAAGGCGCAGGAAGTAAATCGCGAGTTAGTGAGCAAGGTTGATGTTCTCTTCGGCAATGAAGAGGATTTTTCCGCGGTGCTGGGTGTGAAGATGGAAGGAGTCAGCGAGAGCTTCGACGAGCTTCCCATCGCGAGTTATGAGAATATGCTGCGCGAACTCTCCGTCGCCTACCCCAACCTGAAGGTCATTGCCTCCACATTGCGTACCGCGCACTCCGCGTCGGAGAACGCATGGGGCGCGATCGCGTTTTATAGCGGCGGCATCGTGCATGTGCCGCAGCGGAATGTGGAGATTCTGGATCGAGTTGGCGGTGGCGACTCTTTTGCTTCCGGGCTGATCTACGGCCTGCTGGCCGGTAAGGGCATGGATTGGGCGATGAAGTGCGGCGTGGCGCACGGCGCTCTGGCCATGACTACGCCGGGAGATACCAGCACGGCCTCTCTTGCCGAAGTGCTCCGCGTGATGGGCGGAGGAGCGGCGCGCATCTCGCGATGATCGCTGTTTTGGACGAAGCGGATTAGGAACTGCCCGATTTGCCGTTGCAAGTTACATCGGCAATGAACTCGCTAACTTGCTAACTTGCGATCACCGCGAAGCGGTGGCTAGCTTGCTAAATGGTTAACCATTTTCTAGGAACTGTGAAATAGGTCTTGGAGAAACTGAAAACTTATGGCCATGAAGAAGGAAGATGTACTGAAGCGCATCCACGAGATAGGCCTGCTGCCGGTCTTGCGCGCTAACTCAGTGAGCGAAGCGCTGGCTCTCGCCGCGGCCATCGAGGCCGGAGGAGTTACCGCTCTCGAAGTTACAATGACGGTTCCTGGGGCGATTGAAGTCATCCGCCAACTCGTGCGGGAAACTCAGGGACGCATTCTCATCGGAGCGGGCACGGTCCTCGACCCGGAGACCGCGCGCGGCTGCATGCTGGCCGGCGCGGAGTTCATCGTCAGCCCATCGTTGAATGTGAAGACGATCGAGATCTGCCGCCGCTACAGCGTGCCGGTGATGCCGGGAGCGCTGACGCCGACGGAGGTGGTGACCGCCTGGGAGGCCGGCGCCGATGTGGTCAAGGTCTTTCCGTGCAGCGCGCTGGGCGGGGCAAAGTACCTGAAGGCGTTGAAAGCCCCGCTGCCGCAGATCGAAATGATCCCCACTGGGGGAGTTTCGCTGGCAACCGCGGCGGAGTTTCTGGCCGCTGGAGCTTTTGCCCTCGGCGTAGGTGGCGACCTGGTCAATCCCCAGGCCATCGCCGACGGCAAGCCGGAGTTCATCACCCAAACCGCGCGAGATTACATGGCAATTATCCGCAAATTTCGCGTCTGAGCAAGAGTCTGATTGGGGGGCGTGGTTTCCCAGGTTCTAAATGCGGGAGCTGGGCCACCCCGTCATATTATGCAATAGACAAATTGTACTTCTATCGAATAATATACGGGTTCGAGTTTACGCCTTACGGCAATCGGTGGCAGTGATGCGCGCGTCGCTTTTTATCACCTGCTATAACGACACCCTCTACCCGGAGACGGGCCGGGCGGTGGTGCGCCTGCTGGAGCGGCTGGGCGTCGAAGTGGACTTCCACCCCCAGCAGACCTGCTGCGGACAGATGCACGCCAACACCGGCTTCCGTGGCGAGGCCTTCTCGCAGGCTAAGCGCTTCGTCCGGCTCTACCAGGAGACCGAGACGGTGGTGATTCCCTCCTCCTCCTGCGTGGCGATGATGCGCGATCAGTACCCCGGCCTGTTTGAGGAGCTGGGCAACGAGGAACTGCGCAGGCAGTTTGCGGCGCTGCTACCCAGGGTCTACGAGCTGAGCGAGTTTCTCATCGACCGGCTGGGCGTGGAGGATGTGGGCGCATACTTTCCTCATCGCGTCACCTACCATGCCAGTTGCCATGGCGTGCGCGCGCTGCATCTGGGCGAGCGGCCTTACCGGCTGCTGGCCAAGGTGCGCGGCCTGGCGCTGGCAACGCTCGAGAACGTTGACCGCTGCTGCGGATTCGGCGGTACCTTCTCCGTCAAGAATGCCGAGGTCTCCTCGGCGATGTTGGCCGTCAAGCTGCAGGACGTGATCGCGACCGGCGCGGAATACTGCACGGCGCTGGACAACAGTTGCCTGATGCATCTGGGCGGCGCAATGCACAGGCAATACGCGGGGATGAAGACGATTCACCTTGCTGAGATTCTGGCCAGCACGGAAGACGCACCGGCGGAGGCGACGCTATGAATTACAGTCACGCCGAGCTTGATCCCCGCAAGGCGCATCCTTTTCCCAAAGCCGTCCTGCCAGTGCTGCGCAACCCGCAACTGCGCAAGAACGTGGCCCACGCCATTGATGTGATCCAAACCAAGCGCGCCCGGCTGGTAGCGGAAAAGGACGACTGGCAGGAGTTGCGCACGGCAGCCTCGGCGATTCGCGCTCATGCGCTGGAGAATCTGGGCGCGTACCTGGAGCAGTTTGAAGAGCGCTGCACCGCCGCCGGAGGCACGGTCCACTGGGCCGCCGATGCGGACGAGGCGCGCCGCATCATCCTCGATCTGCTTCGCCAGGAGAAGGCCAGCGAGGTCATCAAGATCAAGACCATGACCTCGACCGAGATTCAGTTGAATCCATTCCTTGAGGCCAACGGAGTGAGCGCCTTCGAGACCGATCTGGCCGAGATCATCCTGCAACTGGGCGGCGAGGAGCCGTCGCACATCGTCGTGCCGGCGCTGCACGTGAATCGCAGCCAGGTGCGCGAGATCTTTGCGCGGCGCATGGGTCTGAAGAACCTCTCCGACGACCCGAAAGAGCTGACCAACGCCGCCCGCACCTATCTGCGGCAGAAGTTCCTTGCGATTCCGACGGCGATCAGCGGGGCCAACTTTTTGATTGCCGAGACCGGTTCTGTAGCCGTGGTCGAATCTGAGGGCAACGGCCGCATGTGCCTGACGCTGCCGCGGACGATGATCACGCTGGCCGGGATCGAGAAGGTGCTGCCGCGCTTCCAGGACCTGGAAGTGATGCTGCAGTTGCTGGCCCGCTCGGCCACCGGCGAGCGCATGAACCCCTACACCTCTCTGTGGACGGGCGTTACTGCCGGCGACGGCCCGCAGAGCTTTCACGTGGTGCTGCTGGACAATGAGCGCTCGTCGATCCTCGCCAAAGCGAAGCAGCGGCAGACGCTCAAGTGCATCCGCTGCGCGGCCTGCATGAACGCCTGCCCGGTCTACCGGCAGACCGGTGGCCACGCCTACGGCTCGGTCTATCCGGGGCCGATAGGAGCCATCCTGACGCCGCAACTGATGCAGATGAAGTTCGCGCAATCGCTGCCCTACGCCTCGTCGCTCTGCGGCGCCTGCTATGAAGTCTGCCCGGTGAAGATCAACATTCCCGATGTGCTGCTCGAGTTGCGCGCGCAGGTGGTCAACCAGGAGCGTGGGAGGGCCGCTCGCTACTTCGATCCCATGTACGTGGGCCTGCGCATCGCCAATCTGCTCTTTTCCAGCGCCCGGCTCTTCCATGCGGCGCAGCGGTTGGGGCGCATCGGCCTTGGGCTGTTTACCCGCAAGGACGGGTGGATTCATTCGCTGCCCTCCATCGGCGCGAAGTGGACCCAGACGCGCGACCTGCGCGGCCTGCCGGATGAGAGCTTCCACGAGTGGTGGGCTAAGCGCGGCCCCCAGCCGGACAAGGAGGCCAAATGAACGCTCCTCTCCAATCCCGGCAGCAGATCCTGGAACGTATCCGTGCGGCAACCCTGGATTGCGCCCAAGATCCCGCGATGAGGGCGGAGGCCTATGCGGCGTTGCCGCGCGCCTACACTCGCCATGGCCAACTTAGCGCCGAAGCCCGGCTCAAGCTGATGATTGAACGGCTCCGCGAATACGATGCGGAGGTGGTTGAAACCACACCGGAAGCCCTGCCGGCCGCCATCGCGGCCCAGCTTGCGGCCAGCGGCAAACATATATTTGTTGCGCCGTACGGAACTCCGGCCGCGTGGATGGTTACGGCCGCGTGGCAGATCACCGGGTTCGAATGGAATATCGACCACGGACTGACGACCGCCGAGATCGAGCAGGCTGAAGGCGTTGTCACCGCAGCCTCCTGCGGCATCTCCGATTCGGGAACCATCGTGCTGCACCACTCAGCGAGCGAAGGACGGCGCGTGCTGACCCTCCTGCCCGACTGGCACCTTATCATTCTCCGCGCGAGCCAGGTGGTGGAGACGCTGCCGGAGTACTTCGCCCGTTTCCAGCAGCCGTCAGGGCTGGTCACCTGGATCTCCGGACCCAGCGCCACGGCGGACATTGAAATGACACGCATCAAGGGCGTCCATGGACCGCGCTTCCTCAACGTGATCCTGGTGCGCGATAAGAGTTGATTGAGATGAACAATGACGTAACGAATCCAGATCAGAGATCGGTGGAAACCGGCTCGGTACAGGTGAGGTAAACCATCATGGCGTCATCGGAATCAGCAGTTTTCGACCGGGCAGTGCAAGCTCTGGATTCTTTCCAGATCGAGATTCCCTCCTGGGGATTCGCCAACACCGGAACCCGCTTTGGCAAATTTACCCAGCCCGCCGCCGCTTCCACCATCGAGGAGAAGTTTGCCGACGCCGCCGAGGTCAACCGCCTCACCGGAGTCACGCCCACCATGGCTTTGCACGTCCTGTGGGATCTGCCCAACGGCCTCGGCGACGTGCCCGAGGTGCAGGCTCTGGAGAAAAAATACGGCGTGCGCGCCGGCTCCATCAATCCCAACCTCTTTCAGCATCAGGAGTACAAGTTCGGCTCACTCTGCAATCCTTCGCCGGCCATTCGGGAACAGGCATTGAGCCACGTGCTCGATTCCATCGAGATCGCCAAGGCGCTCGGCTCCAGCGAGCTCTCGCTGTGGCTGCCCGACGGCTCAAACTACCCCGGCACGCAGAGCATCCGCAACCGCATCGGCTGGCTGGAAGACGCACTGCGCTCCGTTCACGGCCACCTCGAGCCGGAGCAGAGGCTGCTAATCGAGTACAAGCCCTTTGAACCCGCCTTCTATCACACCGACATCGCTGACTGGGGAATGTCCTCGCACCTGGCGCGAGTGGCCGGTCCGCAGGCCCGCGTCCTGGTCGATACCGGCCACCACCTTCCCGCCCAGAACATCGAACAGATCGTGGCCTGGCTGCTGCACACCGGCCTGCTGGGCGGCTTCCACTTCAACGATCGCCGCTATGCCGACGACGACCTCACCCTAGGCTCCATCGATCCCTACCAGATCTTCCGCATCTTTCACGAGATTCAAACCGCCCTGGCCGAGGGACTGGGCAAAAGAATCGCTTTCATGGTCGATCAGAGCCACAATCTGAAGGGCAAGATCGAAGCCACGGTGCAGACCGTGGTCACCGCGCAGGAGCTATGGCTCAAGGCCGCTCTCGTGGATCGCAAGCAACTGGCGCTCTATCAGCAATCCTGCGAGCTGGTAGAAGCCGAGGAGCTCTTCCGCGGCGCCTTCTGGAGCGATGTGCGCCCGCTCGCCGCAGCCTGGCGCGTGGCGCGTGGCTTGCCCGCCGATCCGCTGGCCGCGCTGCGCTCCGGGGGTTACGTGGAGCGCGCCGCCCGCGAACGGGTCAGCCGTCGCTCGGTCGCTGTTAGTTACGCATGAAGTGGTAAGTCGAATCAGCGGCCTTCCTTCTTGCGGAAGGTCATGCACAGCGAGGAAACCAGTGCCCAAGACAAAGATCAAGCGGCTGTACCTGATTCCGATTCTCTCCAAGGCCCTCGACGTGATCGAGCTGCTGGAGGAGAACCAATCCCCGGTTTCTCTGGAAGATGTCTTCCAGAAGACGCGGATTTCCAAGACCAGCGTCTATCGCATCCTCAAGACGCTGGTGCATCGCGGCTACGTCGCCCAGACGCAGAGCGGCCTTTACCGGCTGGTTTCGCGCCCCCGGCGCCTGCGCTTCGGCTTCGCGGCCCAGAGCGCGGAGATGCCCTTCTCGCAAGCCGTGGTGCAGAGTGTCACCGCCGCCGCCGCCGCATCCGGTGTGGAACTGCTGCTGCTCGACAACCGCTACGATCCCGGCGTCGCCATTCAGAACGCTGAGGAGTTTGTCGCCAAGCGGGTGGATCTTGCGCTCGAGTTCCAGGTCGAAGAGGCGGCAGCGCCGCGTGTGGCGCATATCTTCAAAAGAGCCGACATTCCCTTGGTCGCAATCGACGTGCCCCACCCCAACGCCACCTACTTCGGCGTGGATAACTTCGAGGTGGGTTATGAAGCTGGCTCGGTGCTGGCCCAATTTGCCCTGCGCCAGTGGAAAGGCAATGCAGATTACGTGCTGGGCGTGGGGTTCGCAGAGGCCGGCAGCTTTGTCCAGAGCCGCATCACCGGTGCATTCGACGCAATCCGCCAGCGACTCGAAGAGATTCCCGTTGACCGCTTTGTGCAGATCGAGGGACGGGGCATGCGCGAGCCAAGCCGCCTGGCGGTCGCCGAATTCCTCCAGAGCCACCCCCGCGGCGAGCGCTTCCTGGTGGCCGCCGCCACCGATTCCAGCGCCCTCGGCGTCCTTGACGCCGCCCGCCAATCAGGCCGCGAAGAGCAGTTCGCCATCGTTGGGCAGGACTGCATTCCCGAGGTGATGGAGGAGATGCGCTCCGGCCAGAGCGCGCTCATCGGATCGATCTCGCACGAGGTTGAAAGCTATGGACCCCGGCTCATTCAGATCGGCATTGCCCTCTTGCGCGGCCATGCCGTGCCCCCCTATAACTACGTCCGCCACCGTGTGGTCACCCCGGAGTCACTGATCACCGAATCCGAGGATGATCTGCGATGAACCGCATCGTGGAAGCGTCTGCCGGCCTGCAAGAACCTGCCCGCATTGCCATCGACCTGGGCGCGGAAAGCTGCCGTCTCTCCCTGCTGCGCTGGCAGTGCGGCAAGCCCGCCATCGAACTCATCCATCGCTTTGCCAACGCTCCCGTGCATCGCGGCGCATCGCTTCGCTGGCCGCTGGAAACCATCCTGGCCGGCCTGGAAGAGGGTCTGCGCAAGGCAGCCGCATCTGCCCCCGAAGGCGTAGCCTCCATCGCCGTCGATGGCTGGGCCGTGGATTACGTCCGCCTCGATTCCGCCGGCCGGCCCTTCGCCGAACCCTTCTGTTACCGCGACGAACGCACCATCGCCGCCAAGGAGGCTGCCGATAAGATCGCCGCGCCCCCGATGCTCTTCCGCCGCACCGGCGCGCAGCCGCTCCGCATCAACACCCTCTACCAACTGCTGGCCGACGCCGCCTCCGGAATCGATCCCCACGCTCCCTGGCTCCTGCTACCGGAGTACGTTCTCTACAGGCTGGGCGGCCCCCGCGTTGCCGAGTACACCAACGCCACCCACACCGGCCTGGTGGACATCGAGACCGGCGGCTGGTCGCGCGACCTCTTCGCGTTGCTCGGAATCCCCCTCGACGCCGCGCCGCCCATCGTCCCCGCCGGAACCATCCTGGGCCGCCTGCAAGGGCCGCTGGCCGCCCTCCCTGCCTTTCGCGAGACGCAGTTGATCGCACCCGCCTGCCACGACACCGCCTCGGCCATTGCCGGCATTCCTTCCTGCATGCATTCCACCGCCTATATCTGCTCCGGCACATGGTCGCTGGTCGGCACGCTCCTTCCCGCTCCCATCACCAGCCATGAGGCCTTGAGCGCGCGCTATACCAATCAGGGCGCGGCTGGCGGCGGCTTCTGCTTCCACACCAACGTCAACGGTATGTGGACTCTGAAGCAATGCATGGACGGATGGCGCGCGGAAGGCCGCCCCTGGATAATCGAAGATCTTGTCGCCCAGGCTGCCGCCATCCAGACGCCGCCCGCCGCCATCGGCATCGATGCTGAGCCGCTGCTGCTCGACGGCAAGATGCCAGAGCGCATCAACCACGAGTTACAAGCTCGCGGACTGCCCTGCATCCCTGACGTAGCCGGCAACGAGCCGCTCTTCGCCCGGCTGATCTTCGAGAGCGTGGCCAGCCGCTATGCCCAAGCCCTCTCCCAGTTGCAACGGATGCTGGGCCGCAAGCTCGAACGCATTCACATCCTGGGAGGCGGCAGCCGCAACAAGCTGCTGACGGAACTCACCGCGCTGCGCACCGGCCTGCCGGTCGAATCCGGCCAGCCCGAAAGCTCCACGATCGGCAATCTGGCTGTACAGTTAGCCGCCAGCGATGCCCATACACAACCGCTTGACCCGGAAGCCATTCGTCGCTGGGCCGCGCTGCTCTGCCAAATTCCTCAATAGAACAGGAGAATGAATCGTGACAATCCTCGCGGGAATCGGATGGCACGTCGTTGGCGCGGCCTTTGCCGCATCCTTCTATGCGCCTATTGGGAAGGTTAAGGAGTGGTCCTGGGAAACTACCTGGGCCGTAGCCGGAATCTTTTCCTGGATACTGCTGCCGATTTCCGTGAGCTTCATGCTCCTTCCAGACTTTCATAACTTTTATGCTGGCTTCAGTGCGCATTTGCTCTTGAAGGTGGCTCTCTTCGGAGCCATGTGGGGCGTCGGTAATGTGAGTTATGGGCTCACGATGCGCCATCTGGGAATTTCCTTAGGCGTCGGCGTCGCCATCGGTGTCACGCTGATAGTGGGCACGCTGATGCCGCCGCTGCTGAACGGCCAGGGAGCAATGCTGTTTACGACTAAGAGCGGCCTCTACACCATGGCCGGCGTGCTGGTTGCTCTGATGGGCGTGGCGATTGTCTCCTATGCCGGCCATCAGAAAGAAATGCAGCAGCGCGGAGAACTCCAGGAATTCAACTTGAAGCTGGGACTGCTGCTGGCGGGCTTATGCGGCGTGTTTTCCTCCGGCATGTCCTTTGCCATCAACGCCGCCAGACCCATGGAATCCGCCGCGCTTCATCTGGGCGTGAATCCGCTCTACGCGGCGTTACCGAGTTATGTGATTATCATGGGCGGCGGCGCGCTGGTGAATCTGAGTTACTGCTTCATCCGTCTGGCCGCGCTGAAGAGGATCTCCCTCCGCGGCGATCTCTCCCAGGCCGGGGGAACGCTGCTCATCAACGGCGCTCTGGCTGCAACGGGAGGAATCATGTGGTATCTTCAGTTCTTCTTTTACGCCTGGGGAGCGGCTAACATTCCGCAGCGCCTCTTCTATGTGAACTGGATGCTACACATGAGTATCTATGTTCTGTGCGCCGGCCTGGTAGGCCTCGCCCTGAGAGAGTGGAAAGGCGTGCGGCGAAGGACGATATTAATTCTTTTGATTGGAATGTTAGTTATTATTGCAGCCGCCAATCTGGTTGGGCTTGGAATGGCATCGTAAAAATCTATTCACAGCTTACTTTGGCAATTCAAGGAGGATTTTCGATGAAGAACTTCAATGCAACGCGCCGCGATTTACTGCGAACCGGCGGCATCGGCATGGCGGCTGCCGCGATTCCCGCCGTTTCATTTGCGGCTTCGGCGGAAGACGGCAAATCAGCTGTCCACCCTGTCACGCACCTCTTTGACGTACGCACTTATGGTGCGACGGGTGACGGCAAATCACTGGATACGGTGGCCGTCAATCGCGCTATCGAAGCCGCGGCCGCCGGTGGCGGCGGAGTGGTTCTCTTCCCGGCGGGAAGCTATCTCTGTTTTTCGATCCGCCTGAAGAGCCAGGTCCATCTTCATCTGGAGCAGGGCAGCGCCATCGTGGCCGCCGACTCGCCGCATGAGGACGAGCAGACCGGCTACGACGGAGGCATCTATGATGCTGCCGAGCCAAATACCGCATGGGACGCTTATCAGGATTACGGCCATAACCACTGGCATAACTCGCTGCTCTGGGGAGAAGATATTCACGACCTCAGCATCACCGGCCCTGGACTGATTTGGGGCAAGGGGCTCAGCTTCGGATTGGAACGTGCCTCCCGCGGCGCCTATCCCTTCTACATTGCCGAGCAGCCCGGAGTGGGCAACAAGGCGATCGCGCTCAAGAATTGCCACAATGTTTTGTTGCGCGATTTCTCCGTGCTCAAGGGCGGCCACTTTGCCTTGTTGCTGACCGGCGTCGATAACCTGACCATCGACAATCTCAAGATCGATACCGATCGCGACGGCATGGACCTTGATTGTTGCCAGAATGTGCGTGTTTCCAACTGCACCGTCAACTCGCCCTGGGACGATGGCATCTGCCCCAAGTCGAGTTATGCCCTGGGTTATGCTCGCCCTACCAGAAACCTGACCATCACGAACTGCTGGGTGACTGGAACCTACGAGCTAGGCACGGTGCTAGACGGCAGTTTTAAGAAGTTTGCGCCGGAGTTTCACGTGCCGCGCTCTGGCCGCATCAAATGCGGCACGGAATCCAATGGTGGCTTCATCAATCTCACTATCTCCAACTGCGTCTTCGAAGGCTGCCAGGGCTATGCCCTGGAAACCGTCGATGGCGCGCTCTTCGAAGACATCGCCATCACCAATACCACGATGCGCGATATAGTCTCCTGCCCAATCTTCATGCGCCTCGGCGCGCGCCTGCGCGGACCCAGGGAGAGCACCAGGGTAGGAACGATGAAGCGCATCCTGATCAGCAATCTATCTTGCTTCAACGCGCCTCAGAACTTTAGTTCTATCTTGAGCGGCATTCCAGGCTATGCGATTGAGGATGTGAAGCTATCCAACATATATATCGAGACAGTGGGCGGCGCGACGCCCGAGATGGCAAAGATCGAACCTCCGGAGTTAGAGAATAAGTATCCGGAGCCATCAATGTTCGGCGCTATGCCTGCATCCGGCTTTTTCCTGCGGCATATGCGCAATGTGGAGATGAGCCACGTGGAGATCGCTAACGCCGCTCCCGATTCGCGTCCCGCGTTCTATCTGACCGATGTGGAGCGGGCGGATTTCTTCGCCGTCACGGCTCCTCGCGGGGCCGATGGAACCTTCGCTCTGCGCGGAGTTAAGGACTTGCGTATTGGCTGGAGCAGGGCTGCTGCGGATACAACGCTGAGCAGCGCCGATAACAAGATGCTGTAAAAGAAAACTTATTATCGCAACGCCTGAAACTGATTCATGGACGAGATCAGGAGTTACTCAGCAAAAGGCGCGGCCGAAGCCGCGCCCTTGCTACACTCCAGCTTCTTCAGAAGCTTTCTAAGTCCATCACCCAGGCTTTCACCAGATCCATCTCTTTTCCGCCAACTAGTTCCATGCGAACCAGCTCCTCGTAACAGCGGATTAGATTAGCTCCGAGATTCTCCGGCCCTGCTTCCAGCTTCAGTGCATCCAATTGAGTTCCGATTTTGCTGTTGTTCAAATACCCCGGCACCTCATCGGCAAAATCCTTCATCAAGTTATGCTCATTCCGCTGCTGATATACATCCGGCCCCTTGAAGAGCACACTCCAACCGTTCTCCCAGGCAATGCGCTGAGCCACAAA
>Ga0224557_1002299_pt1 | contig 16543 bp, 19 predicted proteins | sample 714S31014metaG_FD_180677 | JGI IMG/M metagenome (GOLD analysis project Ga0224557, IMG submission 180677) | Peat soil microbial communities from Stordalen Mire, Sweden - 717 S3 10-14 | ecosystem: Environmental > Terrestrial > Soil > Wetlands > Peat | place: Sweden: Norrbotten County, Stordalen...
GGGGAAGCTGAACAGGTCCAGCTCCACGCCCAGCTTGCGGTGGTCGCGGCGCTGCGCCTCCTCGATGAGCTCCAGGTGCTTGTCGAGCGCTTCCTGCGTCTCCCACGCGGTGCCGTAGATGCGCTGCAGGCTGGCGTTTTGCTGGTCACCGCGCCAGTAAGCCGCCGAACTGCGAGTGAGCTTGAACGCCGGGATGTGCTTGGTGGTCGGGATGTGCGGCCCGCGGCACAGGTCAGTCCACAAGACGTCTCTGGTGTGCGGGTGGAGATTGTCATAAGCGGTGAGTTCGTCGCCGCCGACCTCCATGATTTCGGCGTCCCCGGACTTGTCGTCGATCAGTTCAAGTTTGAGTGGTTCCCGCCAGAGGTCGGCACGTGCGTCCTCCTTGGATTCGTAGACGCGGCGTGAGAAGAGTTGACCCTGCTTGATGATGTAGCGCATTTTGTTCTCAAGCGCTTTCAAATCATCGGGCGTGAACGGTTCGGCCACGTCGAAGTCGTAGTAGAAGCCATCGGTGATGGGTGGACCGATCCCCAGCTTGGCTTCCGGGAACAGGTCTTGCACGGCTTGGGCCAACACGTGGGCGGCCGAATGCCGGATGACGCTGCGACCGTCGTCGGTGTCGGCCGCCACCGGCATGACCTCGGCGTCGGTGTCGGGCGTCCAACTCAAGTCGCGCAGCTTGCCGTCGGCGTCGCGGACCACCACGATCGCGTCGGGCGCGCCCCGCCTCGGCAGCCCCGCCTCCCCGACCGCGGCGGCCGCGGTAGTCCCGGCAGGAACCCGGATCGGGCCTGCTGGGACGGGGTGTGCGGGGGCACTCATCGGGTTGGTCTCCAAGGCTTGGGGAATCAGGACTTCGAAAGTCCGGTGGTTGCCATGTTATCGGGGGTTATCTGGGGCGCCGCTCCTACCGCGACACATAACCCACGCACACGACGCGCCGACGCAGCTGTGCCAGGGTTATATCTCGGCGCGCTCCGGCGCCTGCGTGCGCGAGCATGCTCACGGCTGGCCAGGCTTAAGCCGCACGAACAACGCGTCCGCGTCGCTCAGCAAGGTGTCGCCGTCGGTCAACCGGCCCGATACGAAGACTTTGCGGCCGTCCACCCGGTCGACGCCCGCGTCGAACTGCAGATCCTTTTCGATCGGGACGATATTGCGGTAGTTGATCTTGAGGTAGGCGGTGCGTTGGCGGGGGTTGCCGGTGAGCACCGATCCCGTCAACCCGAGCACGGTGTCGAACAGCATCCCCAGCGACCCGCCGTGCACGGCGCCGTTGCGTCCCAGGTGAAAGCGGGCGAAGCGCGCCGTCCCCTGGATCCTGCCGTCGTCGGTTTTTCGGGACGAGATGGGGACCGTCAGGATGTTGCCGCGCACCGGCAGGTCCATCCGGCGCCCCGACGGCGACGCCCATTCGTCGGCGTCGAACGGGCTCAGCAGCGCGGACAGTTTGTCGAGCAGGTCCGCGGCCTCGGTGATGACTTCGTCGGGTGCGTCGACCGCACGGGCGTGATCCTGCAGCTTGCGCACCCCGTCGATGAACCGGCCGTAGTCAGGGCCGCCCTTTGTCGTGGGTTCGGGCGGGTTGAATCCGCCGCCGGGGTGCGTGGCCTGTTCGCTTGTCACCAGGACACCGTATTCGAGTCGCGAAAGTGCAACTACCGACGGGTTTACTCGCGAAATGCGTCGGTAGTTGCACTCTCGCGGGGCTACTAAGCCCCGGCGGCCGCCAATGTTTCGAACTCCTCGTCGCTGAGGGTGATCTCGGCGGCGGCGACGTTCTCCTCCAGGTGCGCCACCTTCGACGTGCCCGGGATCGGCAGCATCACCGGGGAACGCTTCAGCAGCCAGGCCAGCGCCAGTTGCGACGGCGACGCGTCGTGGTTGGCGGCGATGCGTTGCAGCGGGCCGTCGGCGGCGGCCAGCGGTCCGGACGCCAACGGGAACCACGGAATAAAGCCCACGCCCTGGCTGGTCGCGAAATCCAACAGCGGCTCGGCCCCACGGGCCGACAGGTTGTACATGTTCTGCACCGACACGATCTCGGTGATCTGCTGGGCCGCCTTGAGTTGGTCGACGTCAATCTCGGACAGCCCGATGTGGCGGATCTTGCCTTCGTTCTTGAACTTGACCAGCTCGCCCACCTGGTCGGCCAATGGGAAGTTCGGGTCGATGCGGTGCAGCTGAAACAGGTCAATGGTTTCCACGCCGAGGCGGCGCAGGCTCATCTCGAGTTCCTGGCGCAGGTAGCTGGGATTGCCCAGCGGGATCCAGACGTCGGGGCCGGTCCGCAGCAGTCCCGCCTTGGTCGCGATAACCAGCCCGTCGTAGGGATGCAGCGCCTTGCGGATGAGCTTCTCGGAGATATAGGGGCCATAGGAGTCTGCGGTGTCGATGAAGTTCACGCCGAGTTCGACGGCGCGGCGCAAAACCCGGACGCATTCTTCTCGGTCGGCCGGCGGGCCCCACACGCCTTTGCCGGTCAGGCGCATGGCGCCGAAACCGAGTCTGTTGACGGTCAGGTCGCCGCCGAGAGTGAACGTTCCGGATGCTTGGGCAACAGATTTTTCTGCGGTCACTTTTACGACCGTACGCCGGAAACGCATACGCGCACGTTGGCGTGGCAAGCTGAGCGGGTGGACCTAGCAGCGCTCGAGGAACTCCCGTTGACCTACCTGGAGGTGGGCGCGACCGCGGCCGGGGAGCTGCCTCCAGGATATGGCCATCTGCGCGTGGAGACCCAGATCGGCACGGGCCAAGAGCGTTTCGACCAAGCTGCCGACGCCGTGATGCACTGGGGCATGCAGCGCGGGGCAGGCTTGCGGGTGCGGGCCAGCTCCGAGGTCGCCGTTGTCTCCGCGGTGGTGTTGGTGCGGATGGGCTTTCTGCCCGCACCGTGCCGTGTTGTGTACGTCATCGACGAACCCGATATACAGGGGTTCGCCTATGGCACGCTGCCGGGCCATCCGGAGTCCGGCGAGGAACGCTTCGCCGTGCGCCGGGACCCGACAACCTCCGCGGTGTTCGCCGAGGTGTCGGCCTTCTCCCGGCCCGCGACCTGGTGGAGCAAGGCGGGCGGCCCGGTGGTTGCGGTGGCCCAGCGCGTCATCGCCAACCGTTACCTGCGCGCAGTCTGACCCGCCGTTAAGGCCCCCAGCCCGCGAGCAATTTCTCCGCGCCCGACCGACAGCAGGGCGGGCCGTGCGGCCAGCGCATCCTCCAGCAGGCCCGCCTCGTTGCGCATCACCCAGTCCACCAAGCCGATTCCGAACGTTCCGTGCACCTGCTCCAGCTGGGTCCGGAGCAACTCCCTTGTCGCGACACTGCCCATACCCACCATGCCCAGGCCGCCGGCCGCGGTGACGGCAGCGGCCAGCCGACCACCCGCGACACCGCCCATCGGCGCGTTGACGATGGGTAGCCGCAACCCGAAGCTTCTTGACCAGGCCGTCGATAACATCCGGCTACTGATCTGCGGCGATGCTCTTCAGTACGGTCAGCAGGATCACCGAATCCTCGGCCGCGCGCAGGGCGTGCCGTTCCCGCGGGACAGCGACGTAGTCGCCGGTCTTGCCCTCCCAAGCGTCGTCGCCGGTGGTAAGGCGCACGTGACCCTGCAGCACCTGCAGTGTGGCCTCGCCTTGGCTGTCGTGTTCGGACAGTTCGTGGCCGGCGAGCAGTGCGAGCACGGTCTGCCGCAGTTCGTGTGTGCGACCGCCGTGGATGGTGTGTGCGGCCCGGCCGCTGTTCAATTTTTTGGCCTCGGCGAGCTTTTCGGCTGCCAGGCTGGTCAGCGAAATGGATTCCATGGATGAGACCTTTCAGCCGGTTGGTAGCAGTATCCCCGCCGTTGACAACGGCGTGCCGCCGGCCACACCGACTGCCGAAATGACGGCCAGCAGGACCAGTGCGAAACCCACCTCCACGGTGTTGAGCGCACGGAAAACGAGGCGCCCGATGCCGCGCCCGATCTGCAACGTCACGTTGGGCATCCGGAACTTCAGCGGCGCTTCCAGAAACGAGATGGGCAGCACCATTCCCAGCGAGACGAAGGCGACCGCAACCGCTCCTGTGCTCATTGGATCGGACGACGCCCGCAACACCCGAAACACCTCATGACGGTCCGCACAGGCATCAATGTGTCCAGCACGTGACGCAAGCATTTCGTCAGACCGTCGAGCGAATCAACGCTGAGTCGACTTCACCGACGGTTCTGTTCGGTACAGCTACGTTTGCCTAAGGTAAGTGCCGTGTCTGAGCTACCGACGCAGACTGACTACGCGCATGCCTCTCGAGGCCGCCGTTCGGCGCACCACTCGGGTGACGACCGCGAACAGGCGATCCTGGCCACGGCCGAGCGTCTCTTGCAGGAGCGCCCCCTGGCAGACTTCTCCGTCGACGACCTGGCAAAGGGTGCCGGCATCTCCCGCCCCACCTTCTACTTCTATTTTCATTCCAAGAACGCGGTCCTGCTCTCGCTGCTGGATCAAATGAACGGCAAGGCGCACGCGGCGCTCAAGGCGCTCGGCAGCAAACTACCGGGCAACCGCGCGACGGTCTGGCGAGACCGTATCGAGGCCTTCTTCGCAGTGTCGGGAGCACACCGCGCGGTGGCGGTGGCCGGCGCGGCGGCCAAAGCCACCAACCCCGAGGTTCGGCAACTGTGGTCGACGCTCATGCAAAAGTGGATCAGCTACACGACGGCCGCTATTCAAACGGAGCGCGAGCGGGGTGCCGCACCCCACACCGTCCCGGCCGCGGATTTGTCGATCGCGCTGAACATGTTGAACGAGCGGGTGATGGCTGCGACATTTACCGCCGAGGAATCCGCGATTCCCCAAGAGCGGGTCATCGACACGTTGGTCCACATCTGGATGGCCAGCATCTACGACGCAGATGGAGCGTCCGGTTCAAAGAACGGGCAGCCTTCCAGTGCGGCGAATACCCGCAGCGGGTCGAGATAGTCGCGCCACTGGCTGACCTTGCGGTCCTCGATCGTGATGACGGAGATATATCTGTTGCCATACGGATAGCCGGTCGCGACGACCTCGACATCGTCGGCCAGCAAGTCGAAGAAGTGCTCGCCACCGACCAATTCCGCCAGGCCTTGCTCGATGATCCGGAAGAACGGGTCCACGGCACGGAAGTCGTCCGCGGGCTCAATCAATCGATACGCTCTGTGCTACTTGCACTTTCGCCCACCGGTAGTCAGCTTTGCCGGATGGTGAACGTTGCACCCGGCTACGGAAGACAACATCTTTCGGTAATTTATAACGCGCAATGTGGCGGGCAGCCTCAGCGATGATGCTGTCCGCCAACTCCTCTCGCAAGGCGTCGTGGCCCTCAGCCAACTGGACCACCGCGACGACTTCGTTCCCCCACCGCGTGCTGGGCCGCCCCGTCACCACGACGTCGTAGACCGCGGGGTGCGCGGCAATTGCAGCCTCGACCTCTTCGGCGAAAATCTTCTCGCCGCCGGAGTTGATAGTCACCGAATCCCGGCCCAGCAGCTCGATCTGACCGTCGGCGTCCCAGCGGGCCCGATCCCCCGGAATCGAATGCCGGATCCCTTCGATGACCGGGAAAGTCCGTCCCGTCTTCGCCGGATCGCCGAAGTATCCCAGCGGAATCAGGCCCTGCTGTGCCAGCCAGCCGATCTCCTCGTCGCCCGGCGACAAGGTTCGCGTCATGTCCGCATTGACCACCACCGCACCCGGGTTCGGCGCGAATCGGCCAGACGCGCCCTGCAGGCTATTGGAAGCCTGGACCATCTGTGACCCGGACTCCGACGAACCGCCCGCGTCCAGGATCGTCAGCTGTGGCAGCAACTCGACGAATCGCTGCTTGAGCGGAGTACTGAGCGCAGCCCCGCCGGTGATCAAGATCAGCAACCCGGAGAGGTCGTAATCGCCGGACTCGAGCTCATTGACCAACGGCCGGCCGAACGCGTCACCGACCATCGACAAGGTCATCACACGTTCGCGGCTGGCCAGCCTCAACGCTTCGGCCGCATCGAGGTGCGTGGTAGTGGGCGGCATCACGAACGGCCGGCCGCTGCACAGGCTGAGGAACGCCGCCCACTGCGCCGCGCCGTGCATCAGCGGTGCGACAGTCATGGAACCCGGCCCCTCGGCACGCGATCGCTCGACAATTTCCTCGAGGCTCGTCACCATCTCGCCGGTGCCGAGGGCCCGTCCACCCATGGCGTTCACGTAGATGTCGTGCTGGCGCCACAGCACCGCCTTCGGCATCCCGGTGGTTCCGCCGGTGTAAAGCACATAGAGATCGTCGGGCGACAACGCGATGTCCAGTGGCTCGTCGGACACCGACGCCAGCAGGTCCTCGTAGCGGACCGCACCGGGCAGCGGATCGTTTCCTGAACCGTCGTCGACGTGGATCAGCGGGATCGACGGCAGTGCGCCTTTCTCCAACGCCTGGGACAGCGTCGGGGCGAACCGCGCGTGATACATGACCGCGTCCGCGTGGGCATTGTCCAGCAGATACACCAGCTCGTCCGCGACGTAGCGGTAGTTGACGTTGAACGGGGCGACCCGGGCCTTGTACGCACCGAGCATCGCCTCGATGAACTCGTTGCAGTTGGCCATATACAACCCGAGATGGCTTTGACCCGATTCGTGGGCGGCCAGCTGCGAGCGTTCACGATGGGCGCCGAGTCCCCAGCCATGCAGCGCACGAGCGAATCGGCGCGCCCGTTCGTCGGTCTGCGCGTAGGTGAATCGCTGGTCCCCGAACACGATGCAGTCCCGGTCGGGGTTCGCCGCCGCCACCGCCGCGAACACTTCGGCGATGTTGAATTCCACGTTGAATTCCTTTGGCTTTCCTGAGACCGACCTATCGGCCGGACGCGGAGGCCACGCTACACAAAGTTTGCAGGCGACTTGGCACGAATCCAATATCTGTCAGGCATCCTTTAACTCATGAATGTGGAGGCTCTGCTGCAGTCGATCCCGCCGCTCGCGGTCTACTTGTTGGTCGGCGGTGTGGTCGGGATCGAGAGCCTGGGCGTTCCCCTTCCCGGCGAGATCGTCTTGGTCAGCGCGGCGCTGATGTCGTCGCACCACGACCTGGCCGTCAACCCGGTGGGGGTGGGCGCGGCCGCCGTGATCGGCGCGGTGGTCGGCGACTCGATCGGCTACTCCATCGGTCGCCGGTTCGGCCTGCCGCTCTTCGACCGGTTGGGCCGCCGGCTCCCTAAGCACTTCGGTCCCGGGCACGTGGCGCTGGCCGAACGATTATTCAGCCGCTGGGGAGTTCGGGCGGTGTTCTTCGGCCGCTTCATCGCCCTGCTGCGGATATTCGCCGGGCCGCTGGCCGGCGCCTTGAAAATGCATTACCCGCGCTTCCTGGCGGCCAACGTGTCGGGCGCCATCTGCTGGGCGGGCGGCACTACCGCGCTCGTCTACTTCGCCGGAATGGCCGCCGAACGCTGGCTGCAGCGGTTTTCCTGGATCGCGCTGGTGATCGCCGTCGTCGTCGGTATCACGGCGGCAATCTTGCTGCGCGAACGCACATCTCGCGCAATTACCGAACTCGAGGCTGAGCACCAACGCGACGCGGACACCGCGGCCGACGCCGTTTGAAATCCCGTACGGGCCGGCTAATCGGCTGCCGGCTTGTGCTGTTGGATGAGACTGCGGGCCATCTTCTGGGCACGGTGGGCCGCCTCCAGGTCACCGACGGCCGCGAGAATGATGGCGCCCTTCATCAGGATGTGCCAGGACGACGCAAAATCCTCGACGTCAGTCAGCCCGGCCGCCAGAGCGCGTTGGCGCACGATGTCGCGGACGTTGTCTATGTGAGCGACGCTGGCACGTCCGGCGGGATGCTCCGCCCCCAATTCGAGCAGCACGTTGATGAACGAGCAGCCCTCGTAACCGTCGCGGCTTTGGAACCACTCGTGCATGACGTCAAAGATCGCCAGCAGCTTCTCCTCGGGAGTATCGCCGAGTAGTCCTGACTGCTCCTCGATCAAACCGTGTGTCCAGAGTTGTTCCCGACGCTCCAAGACGGCCAGCACCAGGTCGTTTTTCGTAGCGAAATGCCGGTAGAGCGTGGCCTTGGCGACGCCGGCGCGCGCGATCACCTCGTCGGTGCCTACCGCGCGAATTCCTCGCCGCCCGAACAGCTCGTAGGCAGCGCAGAGAATCCGTTCGCGTGCCGACGGAGTCGTCGCGACGTCGAGGCTTACCATGTCCGACCTTACGATACTCTTAAGACTCCTCGGGTAGACAGACCGCCCTGTCTTGTTATGATATTGAGATTCCGCATTCCTTTTTGGAAGCGAGAAAGTCTGTCTTTAGACAACAGGACGGGCATCCATCCTGGTGCATCTGCACCAGTCGATTAGGGAGTCCAGATGAGCGCCGTCACCGCTGAAGTCATTTCATCCATGTCCAGTCCCCACGTGATGCTGAGCACGCGACTGGTCTCCGACCTTGGCCATGAGCACAGCACGCTGCGGGCAACCACCGATCGCAACGGAGCGGCGGTGCTGATCCATGCGGGCGGCGAAATCGATGCCTGCAACGAGGACATCTGGCGCCAGCTGGTGAACGAGGCGGCCCACCTTGCCACCGCACCCGGGCCATTCATCATCGACGTCACCGGGGTTGATTTCATGGCATGCTGCGCGTTCGCCGTACTTGCCGAGGCAGCCGAACGGTGCCGGCAGCGTGGCGTCGAACTCCGCCTGGTGAGCCGCCAGCCGATCGTCGCGCGGATCGTCAGAGCTTGTGGACTGAGCGGCGTGCTGCCGGTTTACTCGACCACGGACGCCGCGCTCGCGACAGCCGCGTAGCCGCCGCGGCGCGCCGCCGGCGCTACAGGGCGAGCAGGCGATACAGCCCGATCAGCCCAACCACCACGATCGTGGCACGCAACGCATTCGGAGAAAGCCGACGCCCATAACGGGCCCCGAGCCATCCCCCGACCAGCGATCCCACCGCGATCACCCCGGCCGCCGGCCAACTGATCCGGTCGAAGGCCACCAGCGTATAGCTGACCGCCGCAACGACATTCACCACCAGAGTCATGAGGTTCTTCGCCGCGTTCATCCGCTGCACCGACTCCGGCAGCAATGCACCCATCACGCCGACCAGCAGGATGCCCTGCGCGGCGGTGAAGTAGCCGCCGTAGACACCGACGGCAAACGTGCCGATCACCAGCACCGCCATCCGTGCCGGCGTGACGTGTTCCGGCGACCGCCCGGCGTCCGCGGCACGGCGGCGCGCCCAGGACTGGATCCGCGGACCAGCCACGACCAGCATCAGGGCCAGTACCAACAGCACCGGCACGATCCGGATGAACACCTTCTCGGGCAGGTGCAGCAACAAAAAGGCGCCCACCACAGCACCCGCCAGCGATGCCGGAAGCTGCCAGCGCAACCGATCCCACTGACCGCTCAGCTCAGCGCGATATCCCCAGGTACCCGACACACTGCCCGCCACCAGGCCGACCGCGTTCGACATGGTGGCGGTAACCGGCGGATAGCCGAGTGCGACAAGCGTGGGGAACGTGATCAGGGTGCCGGAGCCGACGAGCGCATTGATTGCGCCGGCACCGAACCCGGCCAACCCGATTAACAGCAAGTGGGAAACCACCACTGGCGCAACCTTAGTTCGCCGCGGCGTCAGGCCTGAGGCGCCTCGGGACCGCGGTCGACGCCGGTGCGCAGCTTGACCGACGCCGAGTAGGCGAGGGTGCGGAATCGGAGCACGGGGTCGTCGGAGGGTTCGATGCCATCGGTGACGCGCATCGGGTCGAACACGACGATGTCGTCGCCGTGCTCGCGCTCAGTGTCGAGGCCGGTGATCTCCAGCGTGCCGACGTTGACCGTCTCGGTGCCGTGCCACGACGCTGACGGATCGACCGTCGAATCGTTCGGTCCGGCGATCTGGACGCGGAGGTAAAACAGCACGGGGCCGCCCGCGAGTCGGTGGTTCAGTTCGTGCAGGAGAAAGTCGGCTCCCTTGCCCTTGGCAGCCGGGCCCGATAGGAATTCCTCGCCCGCTACGGGGTGCAGGTGGTAGCGCACGAATCGGGCGCTGCCGTCGGCGGCGACCCAACGGAAGGCGTGCAGCCCGTGGTATTCGGTCGTGACGTAGCTCGCCGGAACTCGGTTGGCGTCGCGCAGTACCGGGAGCGCGCCGAGCAGTCCGGGATGGGTTGCAACGTATTTGGCCATCCGCAGCGGCTTGGCCGGTCCGGGCCGCATCGCCTTGAGCAGGTCGATGAATCCGTCCGGTGTGCTCGAGACGAACAGCCGGGCCGTCTGCGTCGAGATGTCGGTGGTGGACCCGTCGGGCAGCGTGAGCTTCACCGCCAGTCCCCGCACCCCCGGTAGGCCATCACGCTGTGCGGGGTCGCCCGATCCATTCGAGAAGCGGAAGAGCGCCGGGACCGGCGAACCGTCGAGGTGTTTTGCGCGGGAAAGGCGGGCCGCCTCGGTGGTCGCCGTGAACCGGCCGTGGTAGAGGGCGCCTTTGGCGTGCAACGCCCGACAGCCCGGCTGCGCTCCCCCGGTGCTTCGGATCGCTGCCAACGCGTCGTCAGGAGAAACTGAACCGCCCATGGACGAATCCTAGGCGCATCAGTTGGGAAAGCCGAACAGTTGAACCACACCGTGATCGCGACCCGCGGTGTAGCCACCGTCGACGGCAATGGCCTGCCCGCTGACGAAGGAGGCGTCCGGCGACAACAGGAAGGCCGCCATGGCCGCGACTTCTTTTGGCTGGCCGAGCCTTTGCAGTGCATGCTCCTTGGTGATGGAGGCCAGCGGACCCTCCATTCCCGGCAAGCCGAAGACGTCGGTGGCCATTGGCGTTTCGATGAAACCGGGGCAGACTGCGTTTGCGCGGATGCCGCTCGGCCCGTAGTCGAGCGCAATATTCTTGGTGAGCAGAACCACGCCACCCTTGGCGGCGTTGTACGAGCTGCCGCCCGCCGTGCCTTCGAGGCCCTCGACGCTGGCGACGGTCACGATTGAGCCGCGTTCGCCGTCGACCCGTTCTTGCTCGATCATTCTGGCCAGAGCCGCCTTGGCCACCAGAAACGTTCCGGTGAGGTTGATCCCGATCACCCTGTCCCATTCGGCCCGATCGAGCAGATGAACTGGGCCGCCCCCGGCTACCCCGGCCGCGTGGAAGACACCGTCGAGGCGGTCCGGCACGGCGGCCAACACCGCGGCGATGGCCGCTTCGTCGGTGATGTCGGCCGTCACGAAGTGGAAGTCGGGGCCGAGGTCTGGTGGGGAGGCGAGATCGGCGCCGACGACGTTGCCGCCTTCGGCCAGCAGGCGCTGCGCGGTAGCCAGGCCGATGCCCGATGCCGCGCCCGTCACGATGAAGGTGCGCGAGCGGGCACGATGGGCGTTCACCATGTTGAGGTCCTTCCAGAACTGCGGGCCGCCGTAGCGTACGGCGACGCGACCGCGTATCACAGAGTAGAACCAATCGACGGAGAACCGAGTCAGGGAATTCACCGGAGGGGCTATGCCACCAGTCGACGCGACGACCTTCACGACGGAGACGCTCGCCGGCTTCGTCGACAGGCACGCACAGCACAAGCCCGACGGCATCGCGATTCACTACGGCGACGTGCAGTGGTCCTGGGCCGATTGGGCGTCGCGGATTCGCCGCACCGCCGGGGCGCTTCGAGCCGCCGGCGTGCAGCGTGGCCAGTGCGTCGCCATCCTGGAAAAGAATCACCCGGCCTGCCTGGAAATCCTGTTCGCCGCCGCGTCAATTGGCGTGGTGACCACCATCGTGAATTGGCGCATGATCGGCGACGAACTCCTGCACGTGCTCGATGACAGCGGCGCCCGGTTGCTGTTCGTCGGCGCCGAACTGTATGCCTCGGTCGAGGGGACCGTGGCGCGCGCGCCCGGTCTCGACCGCATCGTCGTGCTTGGAGGAGACGATGACGAGTACGAGTCCTTGCTTACCGCGGCGTCACCCGCAGAGACGGACTCTGACGTCGCCGACAGCGAGACCGCGTTGGTGATCTACAGCTCAGGCACCACAGGGCGCCCGAAGGGCGTCTTGCTGAGCCAGCGGGCGCTGGTGAATCACTCGGCGAATCTCGCTCCGGCGTTTCCGTTCGGCGACGGCGACGCGAACCTGGTGGCAATGCCGCTGTTTCACGTCGGCGGCATCGGCTACGCGCTGTTCGGCATCAGGGCAGGGGTGACGACGTTCATCACCCGCGAACCCGACGCCGCGGCGCTGATCGGGGCCGTGCAGGCCGGTGCGACCCATGCGTTCTTTGTGCCGCCGGTGATCGCCCGGTTCCTTGATGCCGGCGAGGCGGCGTGCACCGCGATCTCCGACTTGCGCCACATCGTGTACGGAGCCGCACCCATGCCGCTGCCCTTGCTGCACCGGGCGCTCGCAACCTGGCCGGAGACGAATTTTGTTCAGGTGTATGGACAGACGGAATTGTGTGGCGCGGTCACGGCGCTGAGTAACGCTGATCACCGCGATGCCGCTCGGCCCGATTTGCAGCTGTCGGCCGGAAAGACGGTGCTGGGCTGCGAAATCCGGATCGTTGACCCCGAATCGGGTGATCAGTTACCTGCCGGGGAGGCGGGCGAGGTATGGGTGCGAAGCAACCAGAACATGACCGGCTACCTCAATCGGCCCGACGCCACTGCCGACACGATTACCGGTGACGACTGGGTGCGCACCGGTGACATCGGGCGTCTCGACGCCGACGGCTACGTCTATATCGAGGACCGGCTGAAGGACATGATCATCACCGGCGGTGAAAACGTGTACGGGCCGGAGGTGGAAAGCGTGCTCCTCGAGCATCCGGACATCGCCGACGCCGCGGTGATCGGCGTGCCCGACGACTACTGGGGCGAATCCGTGAAGGCGATCGTGGTAACCAGCACCCACGTCGATGCCGACGACGTCATCGCATTCTGCCGTCGGCAACTGGCCAGCTACAAATGCCCCAGGACCGTGGACTTCACGGCGGAGCTGCCCCGCAACGCGAGCGGAAAAATCCTCAAAACCGAGCTACGTCAACCGTATTGGAAAGACCGCGACCGAAATGTGTGACCACCATGAGTGAGCAAGTAGGGGCGGAGCGCCGCAGTCGCGCGATCAGCGTGCTGGGTGGCCCGACGACCGTCATCGACATCGCCGGCCGCAGGATTGTGATAGATCCGACCTTCGATCCGCCCGGGGAGCACGACTACCTGACCAAGACCGCCGGTCCCGCGGTGAGCGCTGAGGCGCTCGGCTCGGTGGATGTGGTGCTGATCAGCCACGACGAGCACCCCGACAATCTGGACGACAGCGGCCGCAAGTTTGCGCAGGCCGCTCCGTTGATCGTCACCAATCCGGGCGCCGCCGGCCGGTTGGGGCCTCCGGCGGTCGGGTTGCAGCCCTGGCAGTCCTATTACCTGCCCGGTGGGCCCGCGCGCCTTGCCGTGCAAGCTGTTCCGGCCGTGCACGGCCCCGCCGACGGCCGACGCGACATGAACGGCAACGTGAACTGCGAGGTGACGGGCTTCGTTTTGTACGGACCCGGGCTACCCAACATTTACCTGAGCGGGGACAACGCCTCGCTGAGCGCGGTCACCGAGGTGGCCGATCGCGTCGGCGACATCGAGGTTGCCGTGTTGTTCGCGGGCGCTGCGAGCGTGCCGGCCAAGGATCGTGGGCGCCCGCTGACGCTGACTTCGGCGCGCGCGGCCGCGGCCGCCGAAGTGCTGGGCGCCAAGGTGGTGATACCGGCCCACGTCGACGGCTGGGCCCATTTCAGCGAGGGCGTCGACCAACTCGAAGCAGCGTTCGACGCTGCAGGCATCAAGAGGCTGCTGCGGGTCGCGCCCCACGGCGACTGGATCAACCTGGACTGAGCGGGCCCAGAGACGTCCCTCGGTGCGGAGCTCCGGGTGCACCCAATCGGGCGAGCGTCACGGGGCTCCTTTTCGCTTCGGCGCCTCTACCGTAACGCTTACAGTATTTCTGGCTGGACGCCCAGGTGTCGTCGGCGCCCGCCGCCCGACTTATACGTATTGCAGCGTGATGACATCTACCGACTCGGACATGCTGTCGGCCAGAGCGCTGAATTTGCTTCGCAGCGTTGCCGTGACCTCGCCTACCGGCTTGTCGCAATGCCTACAGACCGTTTTGAACTGCTGGTGCTCGTCTTCCCCGGGCCAGAAACGGCGTGGTCCGACAGCGACTCCGGGGTCGTACTGAGTCATCTGATGCGGGACGTCCTTGAGGATCCTGCCAACCGGATGGTTTTGCGGGCATTCGAGCTTCAACGTGCCGATGCCCTCTTGGTTGCCTACCATCGTCCACCGTCCTTAACGGGTCTTGGTCTGGTTTCTCGATTCACACCCATTGTGTCCTGCTCTGGCAGGGTCGGTGACCGATGTGCTGCTTCTCGAGTGGCAATCGCGTGAATGGTCCAAAATGAAGAAATGAACGACTTCCTGCCGCTGACGTTGGCAATCGTCGGGGTTGTCCTGATTTTCGTCTTGCCTGTCCAGCGCGCGGGGATGACGCTGGCGCTGCTGCTGGGCAGCCTCTTGGGCTTGACCCTTCTCGATCTGGCCCTACACGCGCCGACCAGCTCCGACATCGCAGGTTTCGCGCTGGCATTGATGGTCGGCGGCTTCGCGCTGCTCACGAGGGTTGACACCAAAGACAAGAGATAAGAAGTGACGCTGTCTTGAATCCACACCCCGCACGATCGCAATCCTCTTATGGCTGGCCCATTTTCATTCTGTTGGTGATCGCCGGTCTCATCTACGTGAAGTGGTTTCTCGCGCTGATGGTGCCGTGGGTTAGAGCAGTTGGGCGCTGATAGCTATGCCGACGATGATCAGGACGATGCCGCCCAGGAGTTCCCCGCGTTGGCCGAGTGTGTAGCCCAGGACACGGCCGAGTTCGAGGCCGAGCAGGGACATACCCACGCTCACGACGCCGATGATGATCGCGGCCAGGATCAGGCTGACGGGGTAGGTGCCCATTGCGAAACCGACGGCGAGGTTGTCAATGCTCAACGCCACGCCGGTGATCAGTAGCCGCCCCACGTGCTGGGGTGGGGGTCCGGTGTTGAGTGACGCCTCGCTGGTTTCGTCGGGGTCGGCGTGGCGGCTGCGGTAGGTCTGGGCGAGGCTGTAGAGACCGGTCAGGACGAGCAGCGCCCCACCGAGGTAGTGCGCGTTTGCGCCGAGCGGGCCGACCAGGGCGCGGCCCAGGACCAGCCCGGCGATGGGCATGCCGGCTTCGAGAACACCGAAGATCAACCCGACATGTAGCCGGGTGCGGTTATCGACCCCGGAGACACCGATGCCGATCGTCGCGGCGAGGTTACTCAGGCCCAGCGAGACGGCGATGAACAGCAGCGCGATCATCGGCCCAGTGTGGCGTATTGGCCGCGGCGGTGAACGCGAGGCGGTCGAGGGACGCCCAAGCCCCGCAATCGATTGCTAGCCTTTCTGACAGTGGTGTCCGGCCTCGTGCTGATAGCATCCTGCTCGGTGTCGGGGTGAGGTTGCCGCGTTGTGCAGTGGCTGGATCCTGATCACCCGGTATCTGACTCTTGGCGTCGGTGCCGCAATTGGGTTGGCGTCGATACGTTTTGTCGACATGTGGTGTGAAGCACCGGTCGCCGACCGGCAGCGGCTTGACGTAGGAGAAGCCCATGCGACGACTACCAGCGCTGATTGCGGTGCTGATGTTGATGCTGGCCGGCTGCAGTGCCGGCAACAATACGTCCACCCAGCCGGCGGCGTCCCGAGCGGTGGTGATCGTCTCCGGTGGGGATGCGACTAGTCCGTTCACCACCCCCGACCACGCGTGCTCCACGGGCCTGGCGGCCGGCAACACCGACACCGCGGTCCGCGAATACCTGCTCAAGCAGCGCTACACCGTCTACACCTCACCGGCGATGGCCGGTCGCGGGCAGGTCACCGACCAGACCGGCTTCGGTCCGTTCGGGATGTGTCCGGTCACCCTGCCGGAGAACATGACCGTCAACTCGCAGGGCAGCATCGACACCGCGGGTGAGCATCTAGCACGGTTTTTGACCTGGCTGCATACCGACAAGGGTGTCACCGAGGTGGACCTGATCGGGCACTCGATGGGTGGCCTGTATTCACGCGCCGCCATCCGGGTGCTCGCCGGCACGAATTCAGCGCTGAAGGTCCGCTCGCTGACCACCATCGGCACACCCTGGCAGGGGTCTTACCTGTCCGATTACGCCAACGATGCTGTGCCGCTAAGCGATTGCCTAGGCGACCAGCTCTGCGAGGACGCCATGAAAGGGTTCAAAGCCGAGGTGCTGCGACTGCTGTCGGGCTCCGGACGAGAGGTTAACCAGGCCTACCTGATGGGCGTGATGGGTGCCGACGGCTGGAACCAGTTTCAGACCGGTGTGCTCGACAAGATCCCGGTGGTGCTGATCGGGGGCAGCAGGTTCACCCGACCCGGCCAGGTGAATCCCGCAGTGTGGCCCAACGACGGCTTCGTTGCTCTTCGCAGCGCGCTGGCCACAG
>Ga0224557_1002301_pt1 | contig 16531 bp, 17 predicted proteins | sample 714S31014metaG_FD_180677 | JGI IMG/M metagenome (GOLD analysis project Ga0224557, IMG submission 180677) | Peat soil microbial communities from Stordalen Mire, Sweden - 717 S3 10-14 | ecosystem: Environmental > Terrestrial > Soil > Wetlands > Peat | place: Sweden: Norrbotten County, Stordalen...
CAGCGGCCATCCCGGAATAAATACAATAGTCTTTCCCTTTCCCCAGTCCCGTATATGTAAATTCATGTCCGGTTCAATTTCAATAAATTCATTTTTTTTCACAAATTGCTCCTCTCAAAATTTATTAATGTCGTTTATATATGCTATTTTCCGAAACGATTTTTCATAGCAAAATTCCAGTTAACTATTTTCCAAGTGGATAATAATATTTGCAATGATTTTTAATAATGATTATTTCAATTCTTTAAATCCGGATTTTGCCGCTCCGCAGTTGGGACAAACCCATGTATTTGGAATTTGTTCAAAAGACGTTCCCGGGTTGACTCCTTTGCCAGGGTCGCCTTTTGCCGGATCATACACATATCCGCAAGCTGTACATTCCCATTTGTTCATTAGTTATTCTCCTTTTTATAAGTTACAAAACGATTAAATTACTTAACAGGCGTTGTCATATCGGCCAGAATTGCTTCAAGGTCCTGTTCATGCGTAATCTCTTCCTCAAGTATCTCGAGTACGATTTTACAAGTAACCGCGTCCTTTCCGTTGATAAAATCAAGTATCTTCTTGTATGTCATAATCGCGCAGTGCTCGCCTTTTATGTTCTGCTCAACGAGTTTTTTGGTATCAGGATCCGAAGGCGCTTCATAACCGCAGCCTGATTCTTTTATCAACTCCTGCGGCGATATAAGAGGCGTGCCTCCAAGGATTATGATACGGTTTGTCAGCATTCCCGCGTGTTTCAACTCCTCATTTGCATGCTCCTCTAATTCCCCGGCTATAATCCCTCTCATTCTTCCAACCGCAACCTTTGAGCCAATCCAGTACTGATAGTAAGCCAGCCATTCGTCCGCATATGCTCTTTTAAGCATTTTTAACAGTTCATCCACATTTACTCCGACAATTTCTCTTGCCTTTGTTCCCATTTGAAATCTCCTTTAATAATATTCTTTGAATTTTTGGTAAATAATTCTAACATTCCGCGCATTTTTTGCGATTGCCTTAATTTAATTTTGTCAGCTTCTCCTTTCTCTTTTCAATATTAAACTTCCTTCTAAAAGATTGCGCTCTTTTGGTGTCTGTCATGCTTTTTTATACTACTTAAGTTTATCCAATGAAGCTTTGATAAATGCCGGAATATCCGCGGGATAGCGGCTCGAAATGAAATTTCCATCCTCCACCACTTCCTGGTCAAGATACTCAGCGCCGGCATTTTTAATATCCTGAATTATGGATTTCCAACCTGTAACCCTGCGTCCTTTTAGCAGGTCCGCGGTAATCAATAGCTGGGCCCCATGGCAAATAAACAAAATTGGCTTACCTGTCGCGGCAAATTGTTTCACGAAATCGACTGCCTCATCATGACTCCTCAGCAGATCCGGAGAATATCCGCCGGGTATAAAGAGCGCGTCAAAATCATCGGCAACCACGTCGCTGACCGCTTTTTCTACTTTAACCTTGATTCCGGCCTTTTCTCCTTGAACAATTCCTTTTTTAATTCCCAGATGAACGAGTTCGTGGTTTGCCTTCTTAAAAGCAACAGCCGGTTTTTCATACTCCGAATCTTCAAACATGTTTTCAATCAAAACACCAATCTTAGCCATATCATCCTCCTTTATCACTTTCTAAAATTTTATAAATGCCATAAACTAAATTAAGGATCACAATTTTTTTATTCCGTTTTCAGCGCCGCTAATAAAGTAACTATTCCCGAAAACATTACAGCCATGACACATACAAAATTTTTTTCGTAAATTATTCCTCCGTTAAAAAAAATTATATTTATACGATTAGCCTCAACCTCCCAGGGTGACATCCTGATCATTGTACCAATTCAGCGCTTTATAAAAATGCTCGGGGTGAAAATCCGGCCAATAGTCATCCAACACATAGAAATCCGAATAAATAGATTGCACTGGAAGGAAGCCGCTTAAACGTCTTCTGCCGCCCCACCGTATAATCAAATCCATTCTAGAAACATCAAAAGATTTAATGTGGCTCGTTATATTTTTCTGAGTAGTGTCGGCTAACTTCAAATTGTTTAAATCCCACTCCCAGCCATAATTAACTAAAAAATTAACTTTAATGCCCCCTTTGCCAAAGATCTGCCGCGTGGTATATTTATTTAATTCTTTTGGAAACATGGGGGATTCAAAATCGCCAATAACCAACAATTCTGCTGATTCTTTAGATATTAGATTTACAGCGCTTATGCAGGCGTCAGTGAAGGCTTTTCTTTGTTCTGTTGGTCTTTTCGTATTATCAGTAGTAAATCCGTAATAAGTTAATTCCTTAATGCCGGCCTCTTTGCATAATTTAAAAAGCATGAAGCCCGGATCTATGCCAAATTTATAACCTTTTTCTTTCGTCATTTTATTGGCTTCCGCCCATCTTCTGTTTCCATCAGGAATTATTCCAATATGTTTTGGTAATCTCATCACGTTCGCCTCCGGCCGCGTGTATATTATTAACAAATAAAGTAACCTTCAATATACATTTCGTATTTGAGCTTTATTTACTTTTGTTTTGTCAACTTCAACTTTATCTTTGGTGTTTCTTCTTTATCGTATACTATCAACGTGAACATAAAAACCAGCCGGCCCGGTCTCAGTATTCTGTTATGCCTTTAACTATATCGTAGGCCTTATCAATGTACCTGAGAACACGTTTCTGAAGCCCTTTTGCAAAACCATTACTTTCGTCCTGTTTAATATCCTTATATATCTTATTAAGCAGTTCAACTGCCTTTACATAACGATCTGATCTTTTTAGCCCGGTATCAATTGGCGGATGATCCATGATATCTTTTCCGTCGTCAATAGCAGCCTGTTTTATTTCCCCTATGGCCTTATTAATCTCATCTATTGCGCTTAAGGACATGCCGTTTAAAACTTCATCAGGGGTTATCTTATCAAGGTAACCGCGTGCCATGCGCAGGTCTGTCAGGGCATGAAGATAAGTGGGATTTTGGTTATTATTTTTGTCCGAATTATCAGTTAAATCCTTTTTTTCGCCTGACTGGCTGCCGAACATTAATGACAATGTAACCCTCTGCGTGACCCCGAGATCTCCGTAGGGCACAATGGCGTAGTCGACATTAAGGCCTGAAATTTTCACCCCTATGCCTCCGCTTACGCCTTTTAAGCCATCCAGGTCTATGGTGCCGAAACCAGCTTTGTAACCCGCCCTTAAGGCCAGCATCTCCATGTATACGTATTCAACTCCCGCGCTAAGTGAGAATGCGTCCCTAAAAAGATACTGTGAATCAACCGCAAATAGCAGACTGTGCTGCGTTGAATCCAGGGGTTTGATTGCTATGCCCGCTTTTGCGTTCATCGGCAGGGAAAATCCGTCAGCACTGCCCATGTTTTGCATGGTCAGACCGGCCGAGAATATCCCGGCTTTATAAAGCACTCCCGCGTCGGCCGCGAATGCCGCGTTTGACGCGCTGCCCATTGTCTGGCTGATTACCTTTATTGCGGCTCCGCCTGATATGTCGCCAAAACTTATGCCATACCCGAGGCTGCCTCCCAACATATAGGGATAAATAGACTGTGTTGAGATCCCGTATATATCCCTGATCGGAAATTCGCCCAGGTTCATATATGTCACATCCGCGCCTATCGTGCCGTTTTGAAGCGGAAAAGCAAAAAGGAACTGTGAAAACATGGTGTCCATGTACCATTTTGTGTAGGTCAGTGCGGCTTCCGGGTTCCTTATTGTCCCTAATCCTGCCGCGTTCCAGTAAATGGCGCTTGAATCGTCAGCGACAGCCGTAAAGGCCTCGCCCATGCCCAATGCCCGCGCCCCGGCGCCCATATCCAGGATTGGAAAACCGATTGAGGCGCTGTCATTAACAGCCGCAAAAGATACGGTTGTTGCCATCATAAAAGCAAGTAGTAATGTTATTTTTTTCATATGTACCACCTATCTCTCTACCATAAATTTTGATACTTTGAATTTCACGCCTGAATCCGTTGCTTTTATAATATAGAAGTAAATTCCCGGCGAGTACTTGCTGACGTCACAAGCAAAAGAATGCGTTCCTGCCGGAACATAAGCCTGTTCATAAACCGCCACCTGCGTGCCCATGAGGTTGTAAACATATACTTTTATCGCCGACCCGGTGGAGAGCGCGTATGCGAAAGTCACGCTGTTTACTGCCGGCTGAGGGTAAGCTATCGGAACGCATTCGCAGACAAGACATGGCGTGGGTATCGGTGTTTGAGTCTCGGTTATAGTGGGAGTCTGCGTTATTGTGGCCGTATCGGTCACGGTGGATGTTAAAGTCGCCGTATTGACCGGAGTATTTGTGTATGTTGATGTGAACGTCATGGTCGCGGTAGGCGTATTCGTGGCTGTGCCTGTTTCGGTAGCTGTGCGGGTATCCGTAAAGGTAACGGTGAATGTCGGCGTGGACGTGTTTGTCGCAGTCTGCGTCCATGTAGGCGTGTTTGTAGAGGTCTTTGTATCGGTGCCGGTTGCCGTAGGTGTCGATGTAAACGTGGCGGTCGATACCAGCGTGTTGGTTTCTGTCACGGTCGGCGTCGCTGTAAATGTGGCTGTCGATACCAGCGTGTTGGTTTCTGTCACGGTCGGCGTCGCTGTAAATGTGGCTGTCGATACCAGCGTGTTGGTTTCTGTCACGGTCGGCGTCGCTGTAAAAGTACCGGTCGATACCAGTGTATTAGTTTCTGTCACGGTCGGCGTCGCTGTAAAAGTACCGGTCGATACCAGTGTATTGGTTTCTGTCACGGTCGGTGTCGCTGTAAAAGTACCGGTCGATACCAGTGTATTGGTTTCTGTCACGGTCGGCGTCGCTGTAAAAGTACCGGTCGATACCAGCGTGTTGGTTTCTGTCACGGTCGGTGTCGCTGTAAATGTGCCAGTCGATACCGGCGTGTTGGTTTCTGTCACGGTCGGCGTCGCTGTAAACGTGTCCGTCGATATCGTTGTGTTGGTTTCAGTGGACGTCAACGTCGCTGTAAAAGTCCCGGTCGGCAAAAGCGTATCTGTTTCTGTGGCGCTTAAAGTATGGGTGCTTGTGGCTGTCGGTATTTCCGTGGAAGACTGTGTTGCCGTCAAAGTAGCCGTATCCACAGCGGTTGATATTTCAGTGTTGGTTTCTGTAAACGTGGGGGTGGCTGTAAAAGTATTGGTCGATACATCCGTGGATGTTTCTGTCACGGTCGCGGTATTGGTAGCGGTGCCAACACCGCAGACAGGCACTGCTAATGTGTCCGTATTCAGCGTCACTGTGCCGCCAAAGGCCAATGCCCTTCCTGTCCAGAGGGTTGTGGAACCAACAGTAATTCCGGCATCGTCAATGACGGTGCCAAAAAATGTATTGTTCGAGCCGATAGTAGTGGCCTGTACCGGTATCCAGAACACATCGCACGCGTCAGCGCCGTTTTCCAGGACAACTATGGCGTGATCAGACGTCGTGAAAGCTCCGGTTGACTTGAATATATAGGTCCCTTTTCCGTCAAGCGTTATGGTCCCTCCGCCGCCTATGCTCATGGCTCCCGTCACACAATAAACACCGGGCAAAAAATGGCCCGGTATTGCGTCGTGCGTTGTATCTCCGGCAAGGTCCACGGCTCCGTCCGCGAAATTAAAGGAACATACCTGGCTGTTTAAAAAATCCAGCGCAGCGCCCTGGTCTATGCCGGATTGCGGCGGCGCCGGGACGTTCGTTACCCCGTTGTCGGTATGAGAACTTCCGCCTGCAAGCGTAGTATAACCGATATCTCCGGTAATAGTGGAAGGGCCGCTGTTTCTCACAAAGGTACTTGAAAGCACACCGTAAGAAGCGGATGTTGCAAGGTTCACAACCAGAGTATCGCCAAAAACTGTCTGCGGCGCCATTATTGCCGCGAAAAGCGCCGTTATAAAAATGTACCCGACCAAAGACTTCTTCATTTTGCCCCCACTATCCGGCTTTAAGCCGGTGTTTTTTCTATCTGCGCCCGAAAAGCGGCCGGACAAGAATAAATATCACATCAAGTGCAAATAAAATATGTATGCCGCCGCCCGTTGACCGCCTTATGCGCACTGGCGGTCGGCATGATTATTTTCATATTTCAATCCTTAACCTTTTGACAAAAATATAGCTTTTCCAACCTTTAGCTCCTATTTTGGGGGGAAATCCACTTTAATTAACCGGCCACAGTCGGTATAATATGGATTTATATGAATGTATATATAGCATTTACCATGCCAGGATAATGCAATTATAATGCAGCGTAAGCAAAGATGATATTAACCAATATTATAAAGGCATAATACGATTTATGGCATTTTTATCAGGGGCGGTCCGTGGATGTTTAATTTGATAATGTTCGTGTTTAATACAGTATGTATTTTAAATACAATGCGCAGCCATGGCCGGACGCAAACAATTTCAGTCCGCAGGTAACTTGCATTTATTGGAATAAGTTTTCATGGCGATTGCCGTTATTGTAATAAATTTCATTTCAGTTCTTTAAAAGCCTTTACTGCCGCACCATATTCGTGACACACCCGTTCGCCTGGAATCATAATACATTTACTTTAAAATAGAGCCGGCGGGTCAATATGGGGTTTGGGGGGAGAGAAAACCCGCCGGCCCGGTCTCATTATACTGTTATTTATCCTGTGTAACTTCTTTTCCTTTTTCTACCACTGCGCCGCTTACAGTCCTGGCTGTTGTGGTTACTGTTGCCGCAATTTCTTTTCCTTTTTCTGCAGCTTTTCCGTCTATTGCCGAAGCCGTTCTCGTTATGGCTTCTGCCGCGTTTTTTGCGGCTTTCTTAACCTTTTTTAAATGTTTTTTTACCGTAATTGCAGTTCCTGAAACAGGACTCGGCGCGGCATTTGTGGATACAGTTGTTACATTGGATGCTGAAACTATTTGTATATCCGCAAAGGCGAATGTCCCCGCAAAAAATATGACCATTATTACCATTACAATTTTGTTCATTTTAATAGCCTCCTTTCTCTTAAGTTTTTACGATAAGATCCCCTATCCCATTCACACGCCTCATCAACATACGGATTGTAAAGTTCCCTTTTCTTGACAAAATCAATCTGTTTTTTCAAAGTTCAGTTATTTAATAAATTCGCTGATTTTTTTCGCAAAGGTCCGCGTATTTATCGGCTTGCCTAAAAAACCTGTATTGGGTATATCTTTAATTTCTTTTTCATTTTCTGCCATTACAGAAGCAGTCACAAAAATAATGGGAATATCGCGCGTTTCTTTGTCCCTGCGTAATATCCTGGCCGCTTCGGTACCCCGCATGTCGGGAAGCCGCACATCCATAAGTATAACATCCGGTTTTTCTTTTCTGGCAACTGCAATTCCGGTGGAAGCATCTTCAGCTTCACATACTTCAAATCCGGCGGCCTCCAGGATGTCTTTTTCCAGCATCAGGTTGTTCTTATTATCATCAACTACCAATATTTTTTGTTTCATTTAACACCACCCCCGCGGATATAACCGGCAAGGTAAACTTAACCGATGTGCCTTTATTTAAACCCATGGATTCCACGAAAAGTTTCCCGCCGTGCAGTTCAACCAACTTTTTAGAAAGCGGCAAGCCGAGTCCTGTCCCTTCGGTTACCCTGGAAAACGGCGTATCGACACGGAAAAAACCTTCAAATATTTTTTCCATATTTTCAACCGCTATACCAACTCCCGTATCCCATACCGTTACTTCTATTTCCGAACCGGTTTTCTCCGCCCTCATGCCGATCTTGCCCCCCTCGGGTGTGAATTTAACCGCATTTGAAAGCAGGTTGTAAACTATCTCTTTTACCTTGAGTTCATCAGCCTCAATATCAGGAAGATTCACGTCTATTTCAAGCTGCATTTTAAGATTCTTTTTATTCACAGTATCAGCCAGCAGCAGTGATATATCATTTAACAAATTTTTCATGGGTAAGCTGGATAATGACAGATTCATCTTTCCGGATTCCACTTTTGACAGATCAAGTATCTGATTTATCAACAATAACAGGTGCTGGCCGCTTGTTAAAATATTATTAATGTAAATTTTCTGTTTATTATTCAGCGGCCCGAAAGTTTCGTCGTATAACACTTCGGAGAAACCGTTAATAGAATTAAGCGGGGTTCTGAGTTCATGGGACATATTGCCAAGAAAATCGGATTTTGCCTGAGCCGCGCGTTTTAACTCGATGGACTGTATATTTAAATCTTCATAGGCTTTTTTCAGGCATTTGTCTATTTTCATCCGCTCGGTGACGTCGCGGAATACAAGCACTGCTCCAAGCACCTGACCCTCGCGGTTGTGGATTGGGGCACAGCTGTCGGCAATGGCGCACTCGCTGCCGGAACGCGCTATCAGTATTGTATGATTTGCCAGGCTCTGTATGGTTCCATGCGCCAGGGTTTCCTTTATCGGGCTTATGGATGGTTGACGGGTCTCCTCATTGATAATGCGAAAAATCTCGTCTGCCGGCCGGCCTGAGGCTAATGCAATCGTCCAACCGGTCAGCTGTTCGGCAACGGCGTTTAAGTACGTAACATGCCCCTGGCCATCGGTGGCCAAAACCGCGTCGCCGATGGAGCCGAGTGTAACCGCGTACTTTTCCTCACTGATCTGGAGGGTTGTATTGACCTGCTTCAGTTGTTTATTTGTCTCCTCCTGTATAACGAGCAAATGCTGTGTTTGGGCATGAATTATCTCCTTGATTTGCTGCTGTTTTTCCCGATAGATAAAATAGACCAGCGAAAGAGCGGACAACAACATGAACAGACTGGCGGTTATGATGAGGAAAAATAAAAAATGAAGCCCTTTTTGAAGCTCCGAGTCGGATTTTGCCAGTGCATCCTGCTCTATCTGGTTTAAGTCCTTCATCTCGACACGGATTGAATCCATCAATAGCTTGCCTTTACCGCTCTCTATAAGCTCCAGCGCGGAGGCCGTGTCATTATTGCGGCGCATCACTATGACCTGCGCCAGTTCCGCCATTTTAGCATCTATCAAAGGTACTGCTGCATCCAGATGTTTTTTGGCAGCGCTGATTAAAATAAGCCGCCGCAATTCCGCCACATGTTCCGGTATTATTCCAATCACAGCCAAATATGGTTCCAGATAAGCCTTGTTATTGGTCAGCAAAAATCCGCGCTCGCCTGTCTCGGCATCTTTTAATTCAGAGAGCAAATCAGCCGTATCGTTTATCACAATAAAATTATGTTTGCGTATCGCGGCTGATTCTTCAATCTGCCTGAAAACCCCGAGCGATATTACCGACACCACAACAACCAAAATCAGTATAACCACTCCGGCAATTGAAATAAAAATCTTTTGAATGTTTTTCATGAAAAATCCGCCGTTTCTATCACGCTTTTATTCAGTTTCTGTTCTATAAGCATTGCATCCGCGCCTTCGCCCTCAAGTATTAGCACTCTGTATTTTTTTCCACGTTTAACTCCTTTTCTTTCCGCCTTTAAACCGGTTTGTAAATAGCGGTATTTTTTGAATTATCAACCGTTGACATATTTTAAGATCCCTTCTTTTCCGTCTTTGATTTTTCCTTTTTTTCTGCTTTTATCCTCTTCAGCTCGTTTTTTTTATGTTTTTTGTATTCAATCGCCTTGAATTTTCCTTCGCCAAATTTTTCCCTGCCAATTTTGTTCAATTCCTCAACCGAGTTATAAATATTGACATTCCCGGATTCATCCAAAAAATACTTAACACTCCCGTCACTTTCGTAAATAAGGACATATTCCTTTTTAAGCAATGAAAGTATTTGTTTTAGCATTAAAGGCTCCTGTTTTTCTGTTTTGTTTCAGTCTGTTATAGAGCCCGGAACATATTTTATTCCGGGCCCTATTTTATTAAATTTTAAAACATTCTTATTTGCAGCTGCATTTGGACATTTCTTTTTTGCAAGCCGGACAAACTTTGACTTTCTTTGTGGTTTTTGACTGTTTCTTTTTCATAGCCATTTCTAACCTCCTCTGGAAAAGTGTTATTCCGGAAATATTGCCGCAGCACGGCTATTAACCGGCTTTGATTATATATAGCAATTAACATGCCAACTATGTGAATTAATGCCATTTAAACTTTTCGGCCATAAAACACCAATAAATAAACGCGATTGTAATTACAATACCAGCCTATTGGCTTATTTTCCTTTTTTTAAAGTATTTATAATTTTCTAAAATCGTGCATTTTAAATACAAAATGTATTTATTGGTTGTTATACCGTGCGACATACTTTGATAAACTCAGCATTTTTTTTAAGCGTTCATGGCGGGGACAAACAGTTTCGTACGGCCGTTTTTAATCGACGTTGTATTTGTCGAGCATTCTATAAAATCTTGCCCTGTTTATCTTTAATTCGTTTATAAGCCTTGTCTTGTTATACTTGTACTTTTTTAACATTTTTTCAATGAATGTTTTTCCCGCATTCTCAATATATTCATCAAATGTTTTGAATGATTCAATGTTATGCTCCTCAACCCGCGCATCATTCCCGGATTCTACTTCCATGATAAATTCGCGCCTTTTTACCTTGTTGGAATTAAAAACAAGGGTTTTTTCAATAAAATTCAAAAGTTCCCTTGAATTTCCGGGCCATTGCCCGCCCGTAATGGTTTCCATCTCTTCAATACTGAAATAATTCCTGGATTTTTCAGCATCTCCCGTCTTTAAGGTTATAAAGTGTTCTATAAGCGGAGGTATGTCCCCTTTTCTTTCCCTGAGCGGAGGTATATTTAGGTACAATACATTCAACCTGAAAAATAAATCCTGCCTGAATCTGCCTTTTTCAACCTCTTCTTTTAAATTCCTGTTGGTTGCGGTTATAATGCGGACGTCAGTCTTTATTTCTTCATTCCCGCCCAGCCGCCTGAATTTTCCGGTTTCTATCACATCCAGTATTTTTGCCTGGTTTGCCTGGTCAATCTCTCCGACTTCATCCAGAAATAACGTCCCCTTATCGGCGATTTCAAAGAGACCGCGCTTTTCCCTGGTAGCGCCTGTAAAAGCTCCTATCTCATGGCCGAATAATTCATTTTCAAGGAGATCTTTCGGCATTGCCCCGCAGCGGAGTATGATAAACGGCATTGCGGCGCGGCTGCTTATTTTATGGATTATTGAGGCTATATGAGATTTTCCGACGCCGGTTTCACCCTCGATCAAAACAGGAAGCTTTGAAGATTTTATTTCATTTATATATGCGTTGATTGTAACAATTTGTTCACTTTCGCCTATTAAAGCCGGCCCCATTGTCTGTTCCATATATTTCCCTCCATGTATTTTCCTGAATTCATTATGGCGTAATCATACACGGCAGCTATCTGAAAGGCAATGTTGGGACTTATCTTTTTATCGACTATATTTGTCTTTTGAAATACCTAACTATTTATCTTCCAATGATTGCTTTCACGGATTTCGATTGGCAGGGGTCTGATATTTGTTACAGTGCGTACCCATGAAAGGGCCGCAAAAAAACCAACAGCCAATTATTGCTGATCGTATTGGGAAGATCGTTCCGCCGGCTGCCATACATGTAAGCCGGCGAATTTATAGTAAAAGTTGCATGGCTTGTAATTATGGGAAGAATTTCGAATCCATTGAGGGGTTATATTAAATGCGGTATAAAAATAAAAAATGGTTAAATATTATACGGGCGGAAACCCCCTGCAATACCCCTCTTACAAATCTATTATCTCCGGATCATTTAAAACGGCTCAATCATTGTCTGTCTTCTATAGATTGTGCCCCGCCGTCAAAGTATGAAGGCGTCACCCGGCTGTCCGGTGAATTCACATGTATCACAGTATCTCCCGTTGTAGCACAGCCGCCCATGTCATTGGTGCTCTGCCCCTCTTCAACGGCGCCCGTCAAAAACATCAAAAGCAGAAGCGCGATAACTATTTTATACATAAATCCCCCTTCAATTTTCTATAATTGTATCCATTATACGCTCTTCCTCTTTCCAATTCAATTCCTCATTATTTCCGGCGGGCGTTGACCGGGCAATAAAGCCGGCATAATAACATCTGATTGATAAATTTCAGTTATTTTTCCTTTTTCCGCTTTCCCTTTTTCCTTTCCTTTTCCTGTATCTCCTCGCCCGAATCTATTTCGCATGCCTTGCAGATATCCTCATGAGGTTCTGTTTCTCTTCCGCATATAGAGCAGTAATTCTGTTCCTCGTCAGCCATAAAATTACCCCTTTTCTCCGAATATTTTTTATGCTTAAAAGTCCTTTAAAAATTCAGCCGGATTGACCGGAATCTTGCACACATTTATCTGCCAGTGCAGGTGCGGGCCTGTGGAGAGCCCTTCATTGCCCACGTTGCCTATTATATCACCTTTGCTTACACTGTCATTTTTTTTGACATAAAGCTTCTGCATGTGAAAATACATCGAATATATGCCGGCCCCGTGGTCGATTATGACTATATTTCCGTATGCCTTTGTAACCGATGCGCTGACGATAACACCGTCAGAATCAGCGCGCACCGGAGTCCCTTTTTTCGCCCCCATGTCCAGCCCTTTATGCCGCCAGGCCGCCCTGCCCCCGTCATAAACCCTCGAATCACCGAAGCCGCCTGTAACGGGCGCATCGACGGGCTTCATAAAAGGGAAGCTGTACTTGACCGGCGTAACCGCGTCCTGAAGCGAATACATCATTTTGCCCTCCCTGGCAAGTTCGCTGTCAAGTTCGTCGTTCATCTGCCCTGTATTAATCATGACATCTTTTTCCTTAAGTGCCTTTACATAAATTTTCTGTTCCTGCCGGTGTTCCCCGCCGTCGGATAGCATATATTTTATCACCAATTTTTTGTTTCCGCCGGTCCCCAGCGCCACCGGGATTATGGCAGTAAACAAATACTGGTTCTGTTTAAGGTCGAATTGTTTGAAAAAAGCGGTATATTTCCCCTTATTAAACTCTATATCGCAGGCTTTCAGGGGTTTGTCGCTGAATATCTTGATTTTTATTATGCCCCCCTCCCTGACTATATTGGAATCAAGCATCACCGACGCGTCGGCCGAGAGGCATAAAGGAACTGTTGCCAGTGCCGCAAGCGCCGCCAATAAAATGCGCTTCACCGCACCATCCCCCCGCCCTCAACCAGGGCCGGTAAGTCCCCGGCAACCCGCTTTAACATGTAAGGCTTCCTCTTATTTCGCCGATGCCGCCGATTTTATTTTTTTCCATATATTCCGCAATTCCATCAGCGGCCTTTTGAGCCGCCGCCGGGTCGCGGAAGTTCGCGGTTCCTATCTGCACCGCCGAGGCGCCCGCAACAATAAACTCAAGGGCGTCGCGCGCGTTCATAATGCCGCCTATGCCTATTACCGGAATCTTAACCGCCTTTGAAACCTTATGGACAAAAGCAAGCGCGACAGGTTTTATCGCCGGCCCGGAAAGACCCCCGTAAATATTCGCAAGGCGTGGCCTCCTTTTTTCAAGGTCAATTGCCATGCCCACCAGCGTATTAATAAGCGACAATGCCGCGGCGCCGTTATCCTCGCAATAGCGCGCCAGATCCTCAAGCGGCCCGACGTTCGGCGAAAGCTTCATAATCACCGGCTTCGAAAAAACCTTCTTAACACCGGTTAATATGCCCTTTATTGCCGTCCTGTCCGCGGCAAACGCAAGTCCGCCTTTTTTAACGTTGGGGCATGAAATATTGACCTCAACAGCCGCCACGGCAGTACCCGAGAGCCTTTCTGCAACCGCGATGTATTCATCCACGGCAGTACCGTAAATATTGGCAATCACAGGCGTATTATACTTTTTAAGTTCCGGCAGTTTATCCCGGATAAAGGCTTCCACGCCTATGTTCTGCAGTCCAATGGCGTTTAATATGCCGGCTGTGGTTTCCACAAGCCTCTGCGGGGCGTTGCCTTTTACCGGTTTTATGGCCAGCCCTTTTGTGACTATCGCGCCGAGGCTGTTTAAGTCCGTGTACTCCGCGAACTCAAGGCCGTAGCCGAAGGTTCCGGAAGCGGTCATAACCGGATTTTTCAGTTTTAATCCGCCTATATCAACCGCGGTCGAAATATTTTGCTTTGCCATCACCATCTCCGGCGTAATTTTTATATTACAACATCATTAAGATCAAATACCGTTCCGTCCTTACACACCCTTTTATATGTCCCGTCCGTTGTTTCAATAACACACGACAGGCAGGCGCCTATTCCGCACCCCATGTATTCCTCAAATGAAGCGTATATTTTCACATTTTTCACATTGGCGCAGGCCTGCTTTATGGCCCTGAACATGGGTTTTGGCCCGCACGCGAATATGACGGCGCCGCCGGTTATTTTTTTTTGCAGTAAATCGCTCACAAACCCTTTTTCCCCCAGCGACCCGTCATCCGTTGAAAAAGAACATCCTAGCTTTTTAAATTCAGGGACAGCCACCATATTGCAGGCCGACCTTGCCCCCTGGATAAATACAAACTTTTTTCCGGCGGCCCTGAGGTGCTTGGCCAGATAATGCACGGACGCCGCTCCTGTCCCGCCGCCTATGACTATTATTGACGCGTTTTTCGCTCTTTTAAGGAATTCAAGGTACGATCTGCCCAGCGGGCCGATAAAATCGAGGCTGTCTCCGGATTTTTTTTCAGCAAGGGCTTTTGTCCCGGCTCCCAGCACCTTATAAACAATGGAAACCTTTTTATCAGAGGCCTCAAATATCGAAAATGGACGCCTGAGAAGCGGTTCATAGGTGTCATTTATCAGGACATTTATAAACTGCCCGGGCAGGGATTTAAACTGTTTGCCGGCGTTAATATCCAGTTTCCAGATATTTTCGGCGATCTCTTTATTCCTCAAAACTTTGCCGTTAAACTTCATGTGCCACCCTTTTAAAATTAAAAATTTAGAATTCAAAACCAAAAATTACAATTCAAAATCAACCAGCCAAACAAACCGCCGCAAAACACGCTTGCTTTAATTTTTAATTTAAAAGCTGTAATTTTTGGTTTTACATTTTAACTTTTAAATTTTATTTTTATAATATTCCTGGAGTGATTTTACCCCCACCCCGTCTTTTTTTACCGCTTCAATGGCCGCCACCACAGCCTGCGCTCCTGACATCGTGGTTGTGTACGGGATACCCGCGCCTATGGCAGTCGTCCTTATCGTGTAGTCGTCGCTTTTGGGTCCTTTGCCTACCGGCGTATTGATAATAAGGTTCACTTTTCCGGTTTTGATGTAATCAATTACTGTAGGCCCTTTTTCAAGAACCTTGTTCACCTTGTCCGTCTTTATGCCGTATTTCCTCAGGGCGTTTGCAGTGCCTTCAGTTGCCACAATTCCAAACCCCATGTCCTCTAGCTTTTTCACCACAAAAACTATGTCGCGCTTGTCCTTGTTTTTCACGCTTATAAAAACATTTCCCGACAGCGGAAGTTTCTGCCCCGCGGCTATCTGCGCCTTGTAATAGGCCCTTCCAAAATCCACATCAATGCCCATGACCTCGCCGGTTGATTTCATTTCCGGCCCGAGCACGGTGTCGGAACCCTGGAATTTATTGAAAGGAAAAACAGATTCCTTTACCGCAATGTGGGGAAGGTCGAGATTTTCCCTGATTTTCATCCCTTTGATGGTCTTTCCAGTCATAATTTTTGTGGCTATTTTCGCCCACGGAATGCCTGTCGCCTTTGAAACAAAAGGGACCGTTCTTGATGCCCTCGGGTTGACTTCCAGAACATAAACATGATCATTACGGATCGCGTACTGCACATTCATCAATCCCTTGACATTAAGTTCAAGTGCCATTTTATATGTGTATTCCCTGATCTTATCTATGGTATCATGCCTCAATGTAAGCGCCGGCAGCACGCATGCGGAATCGCCCGAATGGATGCCCGCCTCTTCAATGTGCTCCATAATTCCGCAGATGACCGCCTCTTTTCCGTCGCAGACGCAGTCCACATCCACCTCAATGGCATCCTCAAGGAATTTATCAATCAGGACCGGGTGCTTTTCGGATACAATAAAAGCTTCCTTCGCGTATTTTTCAAAAGTTTCGTCGTCATAAACTATTTCCATGGCCCTCCCGCCGAGAACATATGAGGGTCTTACAAGTGCGGGATAGCCTATCTTTCGGATTATTTTCCAGGCATCATCCAGCGAATAGGCGGTGCCGTTTTCCGGCCTTAAAATATTAAGTTTGGTCAAAATTTTGTCGAATTTTTTCCTGTCCTCGGCTATATCTATGGATACAGGCGAAGTCCCCATTATCTTCACCTTTTTATTAAACAACGGCATGGCCAGCTTTAACGGCGTCTGCCCGCCGAACTGCGCGATAAATCCGGCCTGCGGCCCCTCCTGGTCGGAGATTGACATCACATCCTCCATTGTAAGGGGTTCGAAATAAAGCTTGTCGGATGCGTCGTAATCCGTCGATACAGTCTCGGGGTTGCAGTTGACCATTGATACCTCGTAACCCTCCTCGCGCAGGGCTATCACCGAATGGACACAGCAGTAGTCGAATTCGATGCCCTGCCCTATCCTGTTTGGGCCGCCGCCGAGTATAACCGCCTTTTTCTTTTTTGAGA
>Ga0224557_1002302_pt1 | contig 16530 bp, 9 predicted proteins | sample 714S31014metaG_FD_180677 | JGI IMG/M metagenome (GOLD analysis project Ga0224557, IMG submission 180677) | Peat soil microbial communities from Stordalen Mire, Sweden - 717 S3 10-14 | ecosystem: Environmental > Terrestrial > Soil > Wetlands > Peat | place: Sweden: Norrbotten County, Stordalen...
TGGCCTCGTCGGCATCCGTCACCTGAACGATCAGCTTGGCGTCGGGGGCGCGCCGGACCAGGTCCGGGATGGCGTCGATGGTGCCCGCGATGAGCTGGCCTTCGAGAACCACGACGTCGGTCGGGTAACGTTGCAGGGCGGTGTGCAGATTGGCCAGGGTCTCGGCCTGCGCGACCACCCGGATATCGTCTTCGAGCGCGAAGACTTTCTTCATGCCGACGCGGTAGATTGCCTGGGAGTCGGCAAGGATAACGCGAATTCCCGCGCCGCCGCCGGCCTGCTCAAAGGCGTCGTTGGCGTGCTTTTCCGAATTGACCGTTAATGTCATCGTCATGCTTTCAGAAAGTACTCGTCGATTACTGCGGCCGCCATCAATTCATGGTGCAACTGCTGGTGGCGAACCACTCGTCCTTTGCAGTGGATGGAAACGTCGTGGTCCAGGCCCATCACTTCCGACGGCATATCCATGGTGAACTCTATGCTGCTGCCGATCCGCGGCAGGCGGGCGGCAACGAACAGCAGACCGTTCGAGGAGATGTCCCTGGTAGCGGCTTCGATCATCCCTTCCTCTGTCTTCAGGTGGACCGCAAGCTCCAGCGGAAACCGAACCGCGGTCCGGACGGCATCCCTTCCGCCAGGTCTCAGCCATGCCGCCAAGCTGCCTCCTTTGGGAACCCCAGCGCCCTATAAACTCGAGCTATGTGGTTACCAAAGTTATGCTACACCCAGATTGTGCCACCTATTCCTGGGCTGATCTATGGCACATTAGTTGCATTCTGCACAACTTAGGCGGGAAAAGGTAACCAGCAGGCGCTTCTCCCGGCTGGCCGCGCCGGCGCAGAGAAGACAGCTCAGTTTCCAGGTCGAACGGGTCAGGTCCGGGGGGTCGACGTTATGGGATGGGATGAGCGTCCAGGAAGCCATTGATTTCCTGGCACTCGTCGTGCGAGAGGCGGAGTTTGGCGGCCGGCCAGACTCCCTCAACCTGCTCGGGGCCGCGCCCGCCCACAATCGCCCCGGTGATGGCCGGGTTGGCGAGCGTCCATGCAATGGCAATGACGCCGGCCGAGACGCCGTGCCGTGCGCCGATCTGTTTCAAAAAATCGGCGATGGCGAGATTGCGGCTGAGCAGCGGCTCCTGGTAGTTCTTGGCGTTGCGGCGGAAGTCGTCTAGCGGCAGGTTGGCGACCCGCTCTTTGCTCATCGCACCGGTTAGCAGGCCGGAGTGCATGGGCGCGTAGTTGATGACGCCAATCTTGCTCTCGAGGCAGAACGGCAGAATCTCCGCCTCGACCGAACGGTTGACCATCGAGTAGGGCGGCTGGAGCGAAGCGATCGGGGCGATCTCCATGCAGCGCTTCATCTGGGCCACGGAGAAGTTCGAGACGCCGATGTGACGGACCTTGCCCTCATGTTGCAGCCCCACCATGGTCGACCAGCCCTCTTCGATGTCCTGGTCCTCCACGGGCCAGTGGATCTGGTAGAGGTCGATCGCTTCCACCTGGAGGCGGCGCAGGCTCTCTTCCACCTCGCGGCGGATCTCCAGCAGGGTGCGTTTGATCTCGCGCTTCTGGTTCCACACCATGCCGCACTTGGTGAAGATAAAGGGCTTGACGTGGGACTCTTTCACCGCCTTGCCGACCACCTCTTCGGAGTGGCCAAGGCCATAAACGGGGGCGGTGTCTATCCAGTTGATCCCCAGGTCGATGGCCTTGTGAATCGCCGCGATGGAGGCATTATCGTCCTGCGCCCCCCAGGACATCGCCCAGTCGCCGCCGCCCAAGGCCCACGATCCGAAACCGATCGGGGTGAGCCACATGTCCGAGATTCCAAGTTGACTGATCTTCATAGGCTTTCGCGGCCCTGCAGGCTCCCAGCAGCAGCGGCCGGCCAGACGCCGCTCGCCGCCACACTATGCAAGCTATATGTAAGCTACCCGACCTCAAGAACATTCGCCAGGCTCGCCCTTAGACGCTAATTCTAAATCTTGCCGCGCGAATTCACCAACCCGTGCTTTCTGCGCGTTGCGTTGGTGCGATAGTCTCATATTTGCCGTATGAGCGAGATGAATCCAACTGAAACGAAGTCACCTGCTGCGCGCCCAGCCCGTGGCCGCAAGCCTGCATCGGCCAGGAAGCCCGCGAAGAAGGCGGCGAAAAAGAGCGGGGCGCCGAGCGAGGACCTCTTTTTTGGGCGTGACGAGTCGTGGATGCTTTTCAACCAGAGGGTACTCGAAGAGGCAGAGGACCCCACCAATCCCTTGCTGGAGCGAGTGAAGTTTCTGGCCATCACCGCGAGCAACCTGGACGAGTTCATCGAGATCCGCGTGGCCAGCCTGCTGCAGCACATCGAGGATGCGTATGGAGAGCCGCAGCGCGTGGATGAGGTGGGCCGTACGCCGCAGGAGCGGCTGGACCGGCTGAACGTGATTCTGCACAGCTTCGTCGACGCGCAGTACGACTGCTGGAACCACAGCCTGCTGCCGGCGTTGCGTGCGGCAAACATCCATCTGCTGGGGTGGCGCGAACTGGACGACCGCGCACGTGCCTACGCATTGAACTTTTACGACAACGAAGTCGATCCGCTGCTGACGCCGGTGACCATCGACCCCTCACATCCCTTCCCCCGGGTGCTGAACAAGGCGCTCTGCATCGCGCTGCTGCTTCGCTCGAAGCGCAGCAGCGGGTCGTCGCCCAAGGGAGCGGCCGCGCTGGGTGTGGTCACCGTTCCACGCGCTCTGCCCCGCCTGGTCCCGCTTCCCAGCGCCGAGGGACGCCTGGAATTCATCATGCTGCACAAGCTGATCGAGGCGCAGGTGGGGCGCATGTTCCGTGGGTACGAGGTGCTCGCCCGGGCCCCGTTCCGGGTGACGCGCAACAGCAACCTGTATCTGCAGGAGGAGGAGTCGCGCAGCGTACTGGAGAGTGTGCGGTCCGAGCTGCACAACCGGCGCAAGGGTGACGCCGTGCGCATGGAGGTCGAGCGCAGCGCGCCCGAGGAGATCATTGAACGGCTGCGTACCAACTTCGAACTCGGCCCGGAGCAGGTCTTTCGCACCAAGGGGCCGGTGAACCTGGCGCGCATGATGAATCTTTACAGCCACGTGGAGCGGCCCGACCTCAAGTTTCCGGGCTTCCAGGGACGGCGCTATCGCCTGTCGCCCAAGTCGGCAAATCTGTTCGACGAGTTGCGCAGCAAGGACATCCTGTTGCATCACCCCTTCGATTCCTACGCGACCGTCGAGGAGTTCGTCGAGTCGGCGGTCAAGGACCCGGCGGTGATCTCGATGGAGCAGACGTTGTATCGCACCAGCGAGGATTCGCCGCTGTTCACGGCGCTTACTGAGGCTGCGCAGTCAAAGGAAGTCACCGTGGTAGTGGAGTTGATGGCCCGCTTCGACGAGGCCTCCAACATCCGCTGGGCGCGCGATATGGAGGATGCAGGCGTGGGTGTCTTCCACGGCATTCTGGGCCTGAAGACACACTGCAAACTTGCCCTGATGGTGCGCCGCGATGCGGACGGAGTGGTGCGCCGATACGCGCACCTGGGCACGGGCAATTACAATTCGGTGACCGCGCGCTTCTATACCGACGTCAGCCTGCTGACCGCGCGCCCGGAGATTACTTTGGCGGTGCAGACGGTGTTCCGCTACCTGACGGCCAAGTCCGAATCCGAGGATTATTCCCCGCTGCTGGTGGCGCCGCTCACCCTCGCGTCCACCATCCTGAAACTGATTGCCCGCGAGGCGGAACACGCCCGGGCGGGCAGGCCGGCGGCGATCGTAGTCAAGATGAATGCCCTGCTCGACCGGCCGACCATTGAGGCCCTATACGCGGCGTCCAATGCAGGGGTGGAGATCGACCTGATCATTCGCGGCATGTGCGCGCTGCGGCCCGGCGTCAAGGGCATGAGCGAGCGCATCCGGGTGCGTTCCATCGTTGGCCGGTTCCTGGAACACAGCCGCATTTTCAGCTTCGCCAACGGCGGCCGGCCCGAGGTCTTCTGCGGCAGCGCGGACTGGATGCAGCGCAACCTGGTCGAGCGCTGCGAAGTGGTCTTTCCGGTCGACGATCCGGCGCTCGCGGCGCGCCTGCGCGAGGAGATTCTGGGGGCGTATCTCAAGGACAACGTCAAGGCGCGCCTGCTCCAGCCCGACGGCGTCTATGTGCGCGCACCCAAAGACGGCCCTGCGTTCAGCTCGCAGGACCACCTGATGGCGATTGCGGCGACCGAGAGCGTCGACCCACAATAATCCAGTTCGCCCAAACAACGGACCGCTCCCGCTGGAGCGAAGCGGCCGGTGCCGGGCGAATGGAAGCGTCAGTTGATGCTGTAGGTGATTGTGCTGGACTGCTGAATCACCTGACTGGACGAAACCGTGTACGTCCCCACCACCGTCACCACGTAAACTCCCGCATATGGGTTGGAATTGGTGGTCGTCGTGGGTGGTGCTGCCTGGCTGGAGCCGCACCCGCTGGCGCCGCCGACAAGCGCTACCGACAATGCCACCAGCAGCAAGCTGCCCAGGCGCCGCCTGCGCGGCAACGTCAGCAGCAGCAGGGAAGCGATTGTCACCCCCGACCCCGCGAGCTTCCACGGCACTCTTCCGGAGTTCTGCCGCGCCAGCATCGTGCCCGAATCGACGGCACCGGGCGCGTTGGGCATCCGCAGGTCGGCCTGGATTCCGGAGAGGGTAAGCTGGGTGGACGCCGTCCCGTTGACCGCGACGTTCACGGATGAATTGCTGAGGGTCAGCGTGGGAACGTAGCCGCTGGTGCTGCTGGTGTTATAGGCCGCGAAATTCACCGTTCCGGCAAACGTGTTGACCGCAGTCAGGGTGATGGTCTCAGGCGGAATCGTTCCTCCCGCTGCGACCGGGACGGAGACGCTAGGTGAAAGAGTGAAGCTGGGGCATGTGCCGGCGGCCACTGTAACAATCAGCGGCGAAGTTTGGCTGGAGCCGTTGTTTGTCGAGTTGGCCCCGCCGGTCGTCAGCGCCGGCCCCACGGACCCGGCGTAGGTTACGTCGCCCGAGTAGGACGTGGTGATGTTCTGCTGGCCGAGCGTGGAGCAGCTGGTGTTGAAGGTGTACGTGGCAACGCCGGAGTTCAGAGTTACCGCGGTGCCCACAGGCGCGTTATTCACCAGGAACTGGACCTTGCCTGTAGGCGTGGGACCAGGCACAGTCACCAGCGGATTGGCAGTCGTCACGGTGAAGCCCGTCACGGTAGCGGTCAGTGTTACGGTCGGGCTGTTCGTCGGGCTCGCCGTGGCGATGGTGGTAGAAGCGACAAGGTTGGTCGACGAGATATTCGGTCCCGGAGATCCGCTGCTCAGTGGTGTCACCGTGGTCCAGGCGCTCGCCAGGTTGGCGACGTTCGGGCTTCCCCAGCCGCTGGCGAGATCGTAGCCGCTGCCGGCGCTGTAGCCGATTACCCCTCCAACCAGGCAGTTCGGGCTGTTCGCGACACACGGCAATTGATTGTTGCCGGTGGTCACGTCGTTGAATACGACGGTGGGAAGAGTGGTGATCGTTTGTCCCCGCGAGTAATAGGCGGCGTCGTTAGCCAGCGCATAGATCGTGGGGTTGGCATTCCCCACGCCGTGCAAGCCGTTCTTCTGTTCGACCAGTGCCAACATCCCGCCGAATATCTGCGAGTCAAACGAAGTCCCCCCCGCTGACGCCAGGTTGGTGGAGGCATTTCTGAATCCACTGGTGCAGGACTCAGCGCCGTTTGCAGCGGAGACGTCGACGCAGTACAGGAAGGTGTCGTGGCTGTCGGACGCGTCCAGCGACAGGTCAGGCACATCGCGCGCGCCGTCGGTGGGAACGGTCGAATTGTACTGAACTCCACTGAGAGTGAACTGCTGCTGCCAGGCTGGTTTCGGGAAAAAGTTGCTGAATCCGCCGCCTCCGCCGTTGAAGCCAAGGATGCTGGGAAAATCGTTCCATGGCTGCTCAGGGATATAGCCGGTTGCGGAACCCGCGTTGGCTGTGGTGCTGCTGCTGTTGGCGTTCCAGTACTGGGTTACTCCGAGCGCGGTCCCGTCGTTGAATTGCGTGCCGCCCATGCTGGTGACGTAGGGTGAACTACCGGGAAAATCCACCGCCACGCCCTCCTCCGCCAGGGGGCCGGCGTCGCAGTCCGCAACGCCAGTATCGGCGGATGCTGCAAGAACCGTCTGCCCCTGCGCGTTAGCCTGTTTGAAGAGCTGGTTCAGCGTGTTCATATCGGCCGAACCCCAGTTGGCTTCGCAGCTCCCATAGCTGGTGGTAACGATCGGAGCCAGGTCGGAGTCGACGGCGTAGGTCATCGAGTCGAACAGCACGTCAACGCTGTTGACAAACAGAATTGTGGCCGACGGCGCCATCGCTCCCGACCACTCCAGGTCGATCGAAGACTCGGCGAGATCGTCCTGGTTCGGCGACGGGCAATTGGATGAGGTCTCGGGGGAGCAGTTGCGGGTAGCGCTAGGGCCAGTGCCTTCGACCACGACGGTAGGAAGGTTGGTGGTGCTCAGGCCGGAGGCGCTGCGGAAGGCAGCAATGTCGGCCAGGTTGACGTCCACCTGGCCGGTCACGGCGATGTCGCCGCACGTAGTTCCAGCCGGCACGCTGTGACAATTCGCCCCGGTTCCAATACCCGCACCGCCGGCGCTGAGCAGTGCTGGACTCACCTGGTAGATGGCGTAAATGTCGCCGGGTGCAAGGAAATGCTCCTCCGAGAGTGAAGAGGTGAAGCGCGGGCTGGCAACACTCGTATGCACGCGCGGCTTCGGCCGGAAGTTGTGCAGGCCCGTGACATCGCTGATCACGCCCGCGAACGCACTGGGCACGGAGATGTTTGTGGTGTTCGCGAAGTGGGCCTCGCCATTCACCGAGAGGTTGTGGATGCTGGTGCCGAACCCGGCCTCCGCCTGCGCCACGGTGCCGTCGAAGGTGACGAAGGTGCCGCCGTTGGCCACTCCGGTGACGGTGAATCCCTCGCCCGCGAGCCATGCGGTCACCTTGGCGATGTCGCCGCTGCTGAGTCCGAACTGCGCGGCGAACTGGGTGGGCGTCAGCCACTGGCGATAGCGCGGCGAAGACGGGTTCTGCTGGTCGGCCAGCAACTGGTCCAGCGCCGCCCCCTGGTCGGCCGTCATGCTGAAGCGCAGCGACATCCCCACCAGCTTCGTGTCCGGCGCCGCCGGGCCCAGATCGGTTGCCAGCTTCACCCGGGGATTGACAGAATTCGGAACCGCCGCCGGTTTGCTGGTGAATACCGTGCCGATGCGGTCCTGGACTGCAGCCGAAGCAACCGGGGCGCCGATGCCGGCGAATCCGGCTATGCAGATGGCAGAGGTGAGTAAGAGCCGGGGGAGGGATGTGCCAAGCATGGGTAAGTCCTTCTATTTCAACTGAGTTCTACCAAGCGTACGCGGCTCAAAAAAATGGCGCGGCCGAAGCGGGAGAAAGTATCTCAACGACTAGACGACAAATCTCCCTGCTCGGCTTACAAGCTTAGACCATTCAGAGTGGAAAAGGTTGCGGTAATGCTACATAGAGTACTTTCCAGCCTTCACCATGTGCTGGGCCGCCCCCCGCCCCAGCGAAACCGTGTCCAGGGGGTCGTGCTTCGCCAGCCGCCGCAGGATCGCCATGTGCGCCCGCAGCGTGTCGCCCTCCGCCACCGCCGCGACCACCTTGCGCGCAGCCAGTTCCACCGTATCCATCGCCCTGGCTGCGTAAAGCCGCGCCAGCACGGCCGCAATTGCCACCGAGGCCGGGGCGGCGCCGGGCCTCTGCGCAATCTTCTCCGCGCGCAGCACCGCGCTCTCCATCGCGAAGACTTCAAGGATCATGTCGGCCAGCGCGGCCATCACCTCCTGCTCGTCCGCCAGCTTTGCGGCGAATTTCTGCGTGGCTGCGCCGGCGGCGAACAGCGTCAGCTTCTTGGCGCCGGCCAGCAGATCGAATTCCGCGGCGAGCGCGGATTCGCGCTCTTCTTTCGCCACCGGACCGGCCATCACCTCGTCCATCAGCGTCTTGATTGCCGGCAGCAGCGCCAGTTTGCCTTGCACGGCGGCCTTCATAATCCACCCGCTGATGATCAGCCTGTTGATCTCGTTCGTTCCCTCGAAGATGCGGTTGATGCGCGAATCGCGATAGTGGCGCTCCGCCGGGTACTCCTCCACGTAGCCGTAGCCGGCGAAGATCTGCACCATGTGATCGACTAACACGTCCAGCATCTCCGACGTCCACACCTTCACGATGGAGCACTCCACCGCATACTCCTCAATGCGCTTCTGGATCTCGTTGGCATCGCTCTTGGCCACGCCCGCCAGCGCCGCATCGATCATGCCGACCGTCCGGTAGCACAGCGCCTCGCCCGCAAATATTCCCGCCGCGCACTCGGCGATCTTCTCCTGGATCAGCCCAAACTCGCAGATCGCCTTGCCGAACGCCTTGCGTTCCTTGGCGTAGCGAATCCCCTCGCCCAGTGCCGATTTGCCGCGCCCAGCACCGTCGCGCCCAGCTTGTAGCGGCCGATGTTCAGCACGTTGAACGCGATGTGGTGGCCCTTGCCAACCTCGCCCAGCAGGTTCGCCGCGGGAATCTTGCAGTCGGTAAGAATCAGCGGGCAGGTGGACGTCCCGCGAATCCCCAGCTTATGTTCCTCGTGGCCAACGGCAGATCCGGGAGTCCCGCGCTCAATCAGAAACGCCGTCAGCTTCTCCTGGCTCGCGCCCCCGTCCTTGCCTGCGCCGGCCGCGCACTTGGCGAAGACCGTGTAGAGGTCCGCGATGCCGCCGTTGGTGATCCACATCTTCTCGCCGTTCAGCGTATAGGTTGTGCCATCCGCGGAGAGCACCGCCCGCGTGCGCGCGTTCAGCGCGTCGGAGCCCGACGTAGACTCCGACAGCGCGTACGCGCCGATCCACTCGCCCGACCCCAGCCTGGGCAGGTACTTCTGTTTCTGCTCCGGCGTCCCGTACCAGACGATCGGCAGCGTACCAATGCCCGCATGGGCCGAGAACGCCACCGAGAAACTTCCCTGCCGGCCCATGTTCTCCGCCACAATGGCCGAGCTCACCTTGTCCATCTCCATCCCGCCATACTCCTCGGGAATATCCACGGACAGCAGGCCCAACTCGCCCGCTTGCTTCATCAGCCGCCGCGTCACCGCGAAGTCCTTCGCCTCAATCGCCTCGCTGGCCGGCACCACCTCATTCGTCGCAAAATCCGCCGCCGTCTGCAGAATTTGCGTATGCTCCTCCGTGAAGTCCTCGGGAAAAAAGCAGTCGCCCGGCGCCGCATCGTTGATAAGAAATGCTCCGCCGGGCATGCGCTTCTTGGTGGAAGCAAGTGATTCAGTCACTGTGGCCATGGTGTCGATCCTAGTCGAACAAAGTTGCGATTCACCCGACCGCCTCGAAGATTCCGGCCGCGCCCATACCGCCGCCGACGCACATGGTTACCATCCCGTACTTCACCTTACGCCTCGGCATCTCGTGCAGCAGCGTTGCCGTCAGCTTCGCGCCGGTACACCCCAGCGGATGCCCCAGCGCAATCGCACCGCCATTCACGTTCACCTTCGCCGGATCGATCCCCAGCACCTTCATCACCGCCAGCGCCTGCACCGCAAAGGCCTCGTTCAGCTCAATCAAGCCAATGTCGTCGAGCGTCAGGCCCGCCATCTTCAGCGCCTTCGGAATGGCAAACACCGGCCCGATGCCCATCTCCTCCGGGTCGCAGCCAGCCGTCGCGAACGCAATCAGCCGCCCCATCACCGGCACGCCCAACTGCGCCGCCCGCTCCGCCGAAATCACCACCGCAGCCGCGGCGCCGTCCGACATCTGCGATGCATTCCCCGCCGTTACCGTGCCCTTAGCGTGGAACACCGGCTTCAGCTTCGCCAGCGCTTCCAGCGACGTATCCGCACGCGGCCCTTCGTCCATCTTGAAAACCGACTCCACTGCCTTGGCGTTGCCCTTCGCGCCGGGCGTCAGAATCATATTCGTAACCGGAACAGGCACAATCTCCTCCGCGAACCACTCCGCCGCGATTGCCGCCACCGCGTTCCGGTGCGACCGCAGGGAGAACTCATCGGCCTGCTCGCGCGTGATGCCGTAGTGCTTCGCCAGTCGCTCCGCCGTCAATCCCATCGACAAGTACGACCCCGGGTAATTCTCCACCAGCCACGGGTTCACCGACGGCTTGTTGCCGCCCATGGGCACGAACGACATCGACTCCACGCCGCCCGCCAGTATTGCCTGGGGCCAGCCCGCTTCCGCACCGCCGCCGCGAATCCGATCAACCGCCATTGCAATCGACTGCAGGCCCGACGAGCAAAAGCGGTTGATCGTCATCGCCGAGCACTCCACCGGCAGCCCCGCGCGAAAGCTTGCCACCCGCGCAACATTCAGCCCCTGTTCCGCCTCCGGCATCGCGCAGCCCAGGATCACATCCTCGATCTCCAGGCGGTCAAGCTGCGGCACCCGCTCCAGCGCGCCGTTGATCGCATAGGCCGCCAGGTCGTCCGGTCGCACCGCCCGCAGCGCTCCGCGCGGCGCCTTGCCGATTGCCGTTCGCACCGACGAAGCAATAATGACGTCCCTCATGAGCCTCACCAACTAGCAACTAACAACTAGCAACTGTCTTCTCAGTTCCTCAATGGCTTGCCCGTCTTCAACGTAAACGCAATCCGTTCCTGCGTCTTCTTCTCGCCGCACAGCGACAGAAACGCCTCCCGCTCCAAATCCAGCAGGTATTGTTCACTCACCAAAGTCCCCGGCGCCAGTTTGCCGCCGCACAGCGCATACGCGGCCCAGTTCGCCACCTTCACGTCGTGGTCGCTGATGAACTCGCCCTCGCGCATCATCCATACGCCGAGCTTCAGCGTCGCCAGCACATTTTCGCCCGGCGCAGGTATGTCCGTGCGCGGCAGTGTCGCTGCGTAGCCCGCGTCGGCCATCGCCCGTGCCCGCGCACCGGCATCCGTCAGCAGCCGCGCGCGGTTCATCGTAATCGAGTCGGCCTCGCGCAGGAAGCCCAGTGCCCGCGCCTCCGCGGCCGACGTGGAAACCTTCGCCATGGCAATCGTTTCGAAGTTCATCTTCAGCGCGGCAAACACCGCCGCCTCATCGCCGCGCGCACCGGCCGGCCCGCATGCGAGCGAGCGCAGCAGCATCTCCTTGCAACCTCCGCCCGCCGGAATCAGACCCACCCCGGACTCAACCAGCCCCATGTACAGCTCGGCGTGCGCATAACGCGCAGCCGCATGTAGCGCGATCTCCACTCCGCCGCCCAGGCACATCCCATACGGCGCAACCACCACCGGACGCGGGCAGAATTTGATTGTCTGGGTCATGTTCTGGAATGCGCGCACCGCCAGCTCAATCTCATCCCACTCGCCATCCTGCATCGTCAGCAGCAGCTGCATCAGGTTCGCACCGACGGAGAAGTTCGCCCCATCGCCGGTGATGACGAACGCCTCAAAGTCCGCGACCTGCCGGCTCGCGGGCTTCAGCGTTTGCGTAATCAGCGAGACGATGTCGTCGCCCAGCGCGTTCATCTTCGAGTGCAGCTCGATCGCCGCGACGCCATTGCCCAGGTCGATCACGGACGCGCCCGCGTTCTTCCGCACCACGCCCCGCGCCTTCTTGATCGTCGTCAGGCTGGCGGTCCCCTCCGCTGCAATCACCGGCTTGTACACGCCGCTCGCCGGATCGAAGTAGAGCCGCCCCGACGCCACCGACGGATCGTCCCTGTACCAGCTGGCTTCTCCTCCGGCTGAGGGCTCCGCCGCCAGCAGCCTCTCCACATTCGCCGCAACCGGTGCCGCGAGCGCGCGCATCTTTTCCGTCGTCGCCCGCACACCCGCCGCGTCGAACATCTCGAACGGCCCAAGCTCCCAATTGAAGCCCGTCTTCATCGCTTCATCAATCGCAACAATCGAGTCGGCGATCGGGTTCGGCATGGGCGGCACGCGGTTTGCCGCGTAGTTGAAGAGTTCGGTTAGCAGCGGCCAGTAGAACGCCAGGGCCTTGTCCTTCTTCGCGTCTTTTCCCACTGCCGCGGCGCTATGCAGCAGTTGCGGAATGCGCGCCGCCGCCGGCTCAATGTTTTTCGCCATCTCCAGGGCAGGGAACTTCGGCCGCTCGCTGGGCCGGTACTCGAGCGTCTTCCAGTCCAGCGCCAAACGCACATCGCGCCCCTGCTCATCCTTGCCGGCCTTCTTGTAGAACCCCTGCTGCGTTTTGTCGCCAAGCCACTTGCGCTCCAGCATCCCCACCGCAAACTGCGGCAGCCCCACCGCCGCGCGCTCATCGCCGATCCCTTCTGCCTGCGCCGCAAAATTCTCCGCCACGTGCGCCAGGATGTCCACGCCGACCAGGTCACCCAGCCGGAACGTCCCCGTCTTCGGCCAGCCCAGCGCCGTGCCGGTCAGCACGTCGACCTCCTCCACGGTGAGCCCCTGCTCCATCATCAGGCGCATCGCATTCAGCATCTGAAATGTGCCGATGCGGTTGGCAATGAAGTTGGGCGTGTCGTTCGCGCGCACCACCGTCTTGCCTAGCCGTTTGTCGCAAAACTCCGCAACCGCCGCCAGGTCCGCCGCGTCGGTCTCCGGCGTCGCAATCATCTCCAGCAGCCGCATGTAGCGCGGCGGATTGAAAAAATGCGTGCCGAACCAGTGCCGGCGAAGGTCCTCGGGCATCCCTGCCACAATGCTGGCAACTGGCAGGCCCGATGTGTTTGTAGTAACGATGGTGCCGGGCGTGCGGTGCTGCTCCGCCTTCGCCAGCAGTGCGCGCTTGATCTCCAGATTCTCCGCCACCGCCTCGACGATCCAGTCGCACTCGGCGATCCGCTCCAGGTCATCGTCGAAGTTGCCCGGCGTGATCAACCGCGCCGAATCCACCGTGTAGAACGCCGCCGGCTTGGCCTTCTTCAGACCGTCCAGCGCGGTCAACGCAAGCTTGTTCCGTGCCGCCGCACCGGCATCTGCGGGCGTTCCCGGCGGCACCATGTCCAGCAGCACTATGGGCACTCCGGCGTTGGCGATATGCGCGGCGATGCGCGAGCCCATTGTCCCCGCGCCCAGCACCGCGACTTTGCGTATCTGTTTCATTGGCGCCGCCGCTCGTGTCGGCGCGCCGGCTGCGGAACCTGCCGGCCCGATCCGGTGGTACGGGATGCGGCCTCATCTGCGTTCATGGGCGTCGCTCCCCAGCGTGCAAAAACCGTTAGACGCATGAAGACTATGGAACGGCCATGCCTTCGTCAAGTGGAGTTGACGGGAAGGACATCGGCCCGGTAATCGGCCCACAATCGCGCAGCGACGCGGTATGGTTAAGATTCCAGTGACGTTTCATGAGTCTGCGGCGGACCCGGGCGCCTGATCCGCGCGCGACGCGGACTGGAGAAATGCGGTAGCCTGATTCCGTTGCAGGAGGTTTTTTCGTGCGAATAAGTCGTCTGGTCGCCATAACACTGGCGTTTGGTTTGGCCGCGGGAGTTGCGGCGCGGGCGCAGGACTCCGGCAGCCTCGCGCAGTACCTCGCCGGCTTCGAAAAGAAGACGACCGTGAAGGTGCTGCCCAACGGTCTCACCCTGGTTGTCTGCGAGCGGCCGGAGGCGCCGGTCTTCAGCTACTACACGCTGGTCGACGCCGGTTCGGCCGACGATCCCGGTGGCGAGAGCGGCCTCGCCCATATGTTCGAGCACATGGCCTTCAAGGGCACTGAGCAGATTGGCACCGCCAACTACCCCGCGGAGAAGATCGCGCTGGCCAAGGTCGAGAGCGCTTACGCCGCCTACGACGCCGAGTATCGTAAGCGTGTTGGCCAGGATCCAGCCAGGCTCGCGCAGCTTGAGAAGGTCTTCGAGGACGCACAGGACGCCGCCGAAAAATTCGTCATCCCGAATCAGTTTTCGATCATTGCCGAAGAGAACGGCCAGGTCGGCATGAATGCGGCAACCGAGGAGGACGCGACCGAATTCTTCTGGAGCATGCCCTCGAACCGGCTGGAGCTGTGGGCCTATATGGAAAGCGCCCGCATCAATCACCCGGTCTACCGCGAGTTCTACAAGGAGCGCGACGTGGTGCAAGAGGAGCGCCGCATGCGCACCGACTCCAACCCTATCGGCGCAATGGTGGAGCAGTTTCTGGCCACCGCTTACATAGCGCATCACTACCGTGTGCCCGCCGTTGGCTGGGAGAGCGAGATCAGCCAGGTCTCCGCCACCGAGGCCGACGCCTTCCACAAGAAATACTATGTGCCGTCGAACCTCGTGATTGCGGTCGTCGGCGACGTGAAGGCCGCCGACGCCATGCCCATGCTGACCAAGTACTTTGGCGCGATCCCCGCAGGTCCCAGGCCGGAGCCGATGACTACCGTCGAGCCGCCCCAGTTTGCCGAGAAAACGGTGATCATACGCGAACCGACCCAGCCTTCTTACCTCGAAGGCTATCACCGGCCCGACTACCGCGACCCCGACGATTCGGTCTACGACGCCATCTCCGACATTCTCTCCAACGGCCGCACCGCGCGGCTGTACAAGAGCCTGGTCCGCGACCAGAAGATCGCTGCAGACGCCGAGGGATTCACCGGATTCCCCGGACAGAAGTATCCCGGGCTGTTCGCGTTCTTCGCAATCCCAGTGCCCGGACATACGCCCGAGCAGATGCGCGAAGCCATCCACAAGGAGATCGACAAGCTGAAGAACACCGACGTCAGCGACGAGGAGCTTCAGATGTTCAAGACCCGCGCCCGCGCCGACCTGCTGCGCGGCCTCGCCGACAACGAAGGGCTTGCGCATGCGCTTGCCGAATACCAGACCCGATACGGCGACTGGCGCGAACTCTTCCGCGAACTGGATCGGGTCGACAAGGTCAGCAAAGCGGACGTGCGCCGCGTGGCCAACAAGGTCTTCGTCGCCAGCAACCTCACCAGCGCGCGCATTGAGTTCACCCCTCCTGCGCAACCACAGACACCGGATGCCGGAGGTGCGAATTGACATACCCGGCGAGCAATACACTGAAAACGCAACCCGCCGATACAGCACATGCCAGAACTCACGCCAGAGCCCATGCCGCTGCCCGAACACCGGCCATCACCCTGAGAATATGTCTCTCGCTCGCGATCGCTGCGTGCACGTTGCTGCCCGCTGGTCTATCCAGCCAGGCCCAGACCGCTCCGCCCGCGGCAAAGGCATCTGCTTCCGCCCCGGCATCGGCGCAGGCCAGCCCCTGGACGAAGATTCCGATCCCGCCGCTGCATGCATTCAAGCCGCAACAGCCGAAGCGCATTGAGCTGGCAAACGGCCTCGTCATCTTCCTCCAGGAAGACCATGAGCTTCCTTTCATCGATGGAACCATCGTGATCCGTGGCGGAAGCCGCGACGAGCCCGCCGCCAAGACCGGCCTGGTCTCGCTCTACGGCGAGGCCTGGCGCACCAGTGGCAGCGCCGGCAAGTCCGGTGACGTACTCGACGCCGAACTTGCAGAGAAGGCGGCCAGCATCGAGACCGGGGGCGGTTCGGCCACCACGTCGGTCGAGTGGGGAAGCCTGAAGCAGGACTTCGACACGGTCTTCGACGAGGCCGTCGATCTTCTCCTTCACCCCGCGTTCAAGGCGGACAAACTCGCCCTCGCTCAGCGCGGTCTGGACACCGTCATCTCGCGCCGCAACGATCAACCCGACTCGATCGCCGGTCGCGAGTCTAACCAGCTCGTCTACGGCAAGAACAGCCCATACGCGCGCGAGGCCGAGTACGCCACCGTGGCCGCGGTCACGCTGGACGACCTGAAAGCCTGGCACGACCGCACCGTCATTCCCAACGGCATCATCGTTTCCGTCGAAGGCGACTTCGACAGCGCTGCGATGGAGGCCAAGCTGCGCAAGGCCTTTGAGCCGCTTGCACGCGGGACGGCGCTTGAGCAGGTGAAGGCCGATTTCCCCGGACCCAAACCGGGAATCTACTTCGCCGACAAGGAAGGCATAGACCAGTCCACCGTGGAAATCGTCGGGCTCGGCACCGAGCGCAGCAACCCCGACTTTTACGCCCTCAGCGTGATGAACGAGGTCTTCTCCGGCGGCGTCTTTGGCAACCGCCTCGTCCAGTACGTGCGTACCGAGCTTCACCTCGCCTACGACGTCGGCGGCAGCTTCGGCGCGCTCTACGACCACCCCGGCGTCTTCCGCACCGTGGTTGGCACCCAGAGCGCGACCACCGTAAAGGCCACCAATGCCGTTCTCGAAGAGATCGGCCGCCTCAAGACCGTCCCGCCAACGCCCGCCGAGATGCGCAAGGCCAAGGACCAGGTGATGAACTCCTTCATCTTCAACTACGACACGCCGGAGAAGACGCTGAGCGAGCAGGTTACCCTGGCTTTTTACGGCTATCCGCCGGACTACCTGGAAAAATACAAGGACGGCATCGAGCGCGTCACCGCGGCCGACGTAAGCCGCGTGGCCAACAAGTACATCGACGTGTCCAAGCTGGCCATCCTCGTCGTCGGCAATAAACCGCAGATCCAG
>Ga0224557_1002305_pt1 | contig 16501 bp, 14 predicted proteins | sample 714S31014metaG_FD_180677 | JGI IMG/M metagenome (GOLD analysis project Ga0224557, IMG submission 180677) | Peat soil microbial communities from Stordalen Mire, Sweden - 717 S3 10-14 | ecosystem: Environmental > Terrestrial > Soil > Wetlands > Peat | place: Sweden: Norrbotten County, Stordalen...
AGCCGGCGGAGTAGGGGACCAGAGTGGACTCCTGGTCCGTGAGGAGGAACTCCCGCAGTCCTGTTTCGGCCGCGGTGACACTGGCAGCAGTGGCTTCGAGGCGCGTAAGTACGTCGTGCGTGTGGGCCACCCAGCGGGCGTTCTCCACCAGTTTGTTGGAGGCCTGATAGACGGCGGTAGTGATCCCGATTAGACAGACGGCCAATCCGGCAGCCGCGGCTTTGATTTCGTAGCTTGCGAACAAGGGCTAAGGATCGCACGCTCGCGGAGCAGGTTTCTAGTTTCTTTTGGTTAATAAACGGCAGAAGACAGAAGTCAGAAGTCAGAAGACTGAAGTCAGAAGGTGAATCTGCCCGGCTAGGGCGGCTATGTCTTCTTCCATGGGGCGGTCGCGATCGAGGAAGGCGGCCACTTGACGGACGGCGTCGTAGATGCGGCGGCTACCCTGGCCCAGCCGCTCGGGGCCACCGCGGAGGTCCACGGCCTGGGCCGCGGCCAGCAGCACCATGGCGGTGGCGTTGCGCAGGCACTCGAGGGCATCGGCGGCGGTCACGGCGGAGTGCATGCCCAGGCTGACCACGTCCTGGTTGTATTGTTCGGTGGGCAGGGAATGGATGGAACTGGGGCCGGCCATCTGGCGAATGGCGCAGGTGAGGCTCGAGATGCTCAACTGCATGCCTTTGAATCCGGAATTGATGCCCGGTTCGGGCACCAGGTTGGCGGGCAGTCCGCCCGAGAACTTGTCGTCCACCAGCACGGCGAACAGCGCATTGGCCCAGTTGGCTTCAATGGCGAAATCCAGCTTGAGGGTGTCCAGCAGGCGGGAGATGTGGCCGCCATAGAAGTTGCCGGCGCGGTAGAGATCGCCGGTTTCCGGGTCGATGAGCGGGTTGTCGTTGGCCGAATTGATCTCGCGCTCGACGACGGCGCGCGCGGCATCCAGGGCTTCCCAGGCCGGGCCGAGACCTTGCGGCACGCAGCGCAACGAGTAGCACTTTTGAATATAAGATTCGGTGACGAATCCGCTGCCTTCGAGCAGGCTGAGGACGTGCGCCGCCACGGCAATCTGGCCGGGATGGCCTTTGCTCTCGTGAACCCAGGGCCGATAGGGCTCCGATGGCGCCTGGAGCGCCTCGATGGACAGCGCCACCGCGCCCAGCAGAGCGCGCAGCACGCGCCACGCATCCAACCAGAGGAGCGCGGCGAAAGCGGTCATACCGGTGGTGCCGTTGATCAGCGCCAGGCCTTCCTTGGGGGCGAAACGCACGGTGGCGAGACCGGCGGCGCGCAAGGCTTCCTCGGCTGGTATGCGGCGGCCCTGGTAATCGACCTGGCCCATGCCCATCAGCGCGCGGGCGATGTAGGCGGACGGCATTAAGTCGCCGGAGGCGCCCACCGATCCGTAGCGCGGGACCACCGGGACGATGCCGTGGTTGAGCAAGTCCTCCAGCGCCGAAACCAGTTCCCAGCGCACGGCGGAGGTGCCTCGTGAGAACGTCGCCAGGCGCAGCAGCATGGCCGCCCGCACCACGTCCCGCGACAAGGGAGCGCCAGTGCCGCAGGAAAGGTGATTCATCAGGTTGTGCTGGAAGCGTTCGGTTTGTTCGGCATCGAGCGAAAATTTGATGTTGCCGCCCACGCCGGTGTTGACGCCGTAGATGCGGTCGCCAGCGGCCAGGCGCTCCTCCAGTTTCACGCGGCCCTGCCGGATGCGGGCGCGCGCCGGCTCGGCAAACTCCACGCGCGCTTCGCGGCGGGCTACGTCTTCCACATCTTCGATAGAGATCGGGCGAAGGCCCAGGACCAGGCTGTTTGGCATGATTATATTCGACGGCAGGTGCGCTTATTCGATTGTAAAACTCTGGCGGGCTTCCGCGGTCTGGTTGCCCACGCCGTCATGCGCGGTGACTAGCAAAGTGTAGTCGCCGGGACGGGTGTCGGGCTTGGTGGCCAGGCTGAAGACGGCGGGCACGTAGCGCTTGGGATAAAACGACTGGCTGCGGTCGGCGCCGGCCTGCGGCTGGGTGTAGATGGTCTTGCCGCTGGGCGAGAGCACCGCTACGTCATAGCTGACGTCGATGGAATTGGTCTCGCCGTACTTGAAGCCGATCATATCGAAGCGCGCCCAGACCGCGTCTCCGCGGCGGTAAGCGGCCTTCGACAGAGATTCCCGGTCATCCTCCCCGCGGAGGAAGCGGATATTGCGGATCGCCAGCGTATCGCTGGGGTCCACACGGCGGCCGTGAACTTCGAAGGGGACCTCTTTGGCGGCAGTGGCGTTGGCGATCAGGTCGGTGACGGAGATGGCGATTTTGTAAGTGCCGGAACCGGCCAGGGGCGGAATGACGATTTCCTGGTGGACGGTGGGCTTCCAGTTCTTATCCTCCGGGGCGAGGGTTTCTTCGATCTCGGCCGAGACCGGCTCCATGAGGCGCACGCCGTGGGGGTCGAGGGCGTCCAGTTTGTAGCTGAGGTGCACGCGATCGACGGAAGAGGCGGTAAAGCCGTCGACCTGGAAGCTGAAGAACATGGTTTCGCCGGGATCGTGGGCAAAACTGTTGGGCACGGCGGCGCCGCCGTCGCGATCGGAGACGGTGGGCCGGACGACGGCCAGGGGCACGGCGGCCCCCCACAGGGGCACGGCCAGGAGGAGCAGGAGCAGGGCCGGGCGGGGATGCAGCACCTTATTGATGGATGTCATGATCGTTCTCATTGCGGTGTCGGCATGTCGGGGGTTTCCGAGGCGAAATTGAGGGGGATATCGATATCGTGGAGCTTCTGGCTGGTTTCATCGGCTACGCGCAAGCGATAGTGCTTGGGCGGGACGTCGAAGACCACATTGCCCTGTAGCGTTTCGGCGGGCTTCACGCGCCGCAGATAGCCGGTCCAGTCGGGGACCTGGTCGCCGTTGGAGAGCTCGGCGTAGGTCTGGCCGGCATCGTCCAGCAAGGTCAGAGTGGGGACCATGAGTTCGGTGGAGCCGCCATTGACCACGCTGAGGCGGATCAGGAAGAAGCGGTCTTTGGGCACCCGCGCGTCTGCGCCTTGCCCCAGTTGGGCTTTCCATTGATCTTCGAAGACGTTATAGACCAGCGAGCCGGCGGTCACGCGCTCACCCATGCGGTGAAGCTGGATCTCGGTGGTCGCGACGGGGGCGCATCCGGTAGCGGCCGCGAGGCAGACGAGGGCGGCGGCGGCCGGAAAGGATTGCAAAGTGTGCATAGACGATTCTTGCGCCGGGGAGGTGCCGGGTGTCAAGCGGGCGGGGCTGTTGTGGGGCGGCCAATCTTGGCCGCAGCCGCCTTTCAGGCGGCCAGAGCCGGCTAAAAGCCGGCTGCGGGCATGATTGCCCGCCCTCCAATCAGGCGCCGCGGCTCATCTTCCTGGAAATGAATAAGGCCATCTCGAGGGCCTGCTCGTAATTGAGCCGGGGATCCAGACCGGATTTGTAGGCCAGCTTCAGATCGGCCTCGCGCAACCCGCGCGCGCCTCCGATGCACTCCGTGACGTCCTCGCCGGCGACCTCGATGTGGATGCCGCCCAGCCGGTTTCCGCAGGCCGCATGAAGGTCGAAGGCCTGTTCGATCTCGCTCAGGATCTCCTCGAAGTTGCGGGTCTTGATGCCGTCCGCCGTGGTGCGCGTATTGCCGTGCATGGGATCGCAGGACCACAGCACGGTCCGGCCGGTGGAGCGCGCGGCTTCGATGAGCGGGGGCAGAAAGCGGCCGATGGAGTCCGCGCCGAAGCGATGAATGAGCGTGAGGCGGCCCGGTTCGTCGTCCGGGTGCAGGATCTCGACGATTTGTTTGAGGGTGTCCGGCTGCATCCCCGGCCCGACCTTGACGCCGATGGGATTGCGGATGCCGCGGAAGAATTCCACGTGCGCGCCACCGGGGTCGGCCGTGCGCATGCCGATCCAGGGGAAGTGCGTGGAAAGGTCGTACCAGCCCTCCTGGCGGGGTACGCGGCGGGTCTGCGCCTGCTCGTACGGCAGATGCAGACCTTCGTGGCTGGTGAAGAAATCGATCCATTGCAGTTCGCCCGGATGCACGCCCATGAGGCTTTCCATGAAGCGGATGGACTCGCCGATCTGGTGCGCGATGCGCCGGTACTCATCCGCCATGGGGGAATCCTTTACCCAGTCGAGGTTCCAGTAATCCAGGCGGGCGGGATCGACGAAGCCGCGGCTCACCAGGGCGCGGATGAAGTTGAGGGTGAGCGCGGCGCGCTCATAGCCGCGCAGCATCAACTGCGGGTCGGGGGTGCGGGCGGCGGCAGTGAACTCGGGGGCGTTGATCAGGTCGCCGCGGTAGCTGGGCAGGGTGACGCCGTGGCGCGTTTCAAATTCGTCGGAGCGGGGCTTGGCATACTGGCCGGCGAAGCGGCCCACGCGGATGACGCGCCGCTGGCCGCCGAGGGCCAGCACCAGGCTCATCTGCAGCAGAATTTTGAGCTTATTGGCGATGGTGCCGGAGTCGCAATGATCGTAGCGCTCGGCGCAGTCGCCGCCCTGCAGCAGGAAGCGCTCGCCGCGCGCGGCCTCCGCCAACTGGGCGCGCAGCGCGTTGATCTCCCACGAGGTCACCAGGGGCGGCAGAGTGGAGATTTCGTCCACGACACGCGCGACTTGGTCTTCGCGCGGGTAGAGCGGCTGCTGTTCGGCGGGCTTGGTTTTCCAGGATGTGGGCGACCAGTCTGGCATCCAGCCATCAGCTTAGCAGTTTGGGCGGCGCCAGATCGCGCTGTGTGGAACGGCCAATCTTGGCTGCAGGAGGCCTTTTAGGCGGTCTCCGCATCTTCTTTCTTTGAGAGTTTGCCTATTCTACAAACACCAGATATGCGTGAGACAATCCGCAAGGCGCCTGCCGCATCGGGATGTGGTTGGACAGCCCCTTTTTGTCACCTTCCGGTTGCATGGCACCCTCCCGGCGAACCGGATCTTTGTGCCTGAGGTGTTGACCGATGCCGGCAAGGCTTTCGTAGCGATGGATCGCATCTTGGACCGCGCGGAGATCGGACCTTCGTATCTCCGCGTGCCGGAGATCGCCGAACTCGTAGTAGCGGCTCTGCGCGCCGGGGAAGGCCGCTTCGGGCGGTATCGGCTCCATTCCTACGTTGTCATGTCGAATCACGTGCACGCGCTGGTGACGCCCACCGTGGCTGCCACACAGTGGCTGGGGCCGCTGAAGGGGTTCACAGCTCACGAAGCCAACCGGATACTGGAACAGCACGGCAGACACTTTTGGCAGGACGAAAGCTACGACCATCTGGTTAGATCGGACCGTGAGTTTGATCGCATTCGCAGCTACATTGAGCAGAATCCGGTAAAGGCCGGTTTGGTGAAGGCGGCAGAAGAGTTTCGGTGGTCCAGCGCAGATACTACACAGGCCGCCTAAAAGGCGGCCTGCAGCCAAGATTGGCTGCCCCACAAGTGCTACTCTGGCAGATCGATCTCCACCAACAAGCCAGGCTGCGCATTCCGCGCGCGGATGGCGCCCTTGTGCAACTCGACGGCGCGCCGCGCGATGGAGAGCCCCAGGCCTGCGCCGCCGCTGGCGCGGTCGCGATCCGTTTCCACGCGATAGAAGGCGTCGAAAATCCGCGGCAACTCTTCTTCCGGCACGCCCGGTCCGTAATCGCGAATGCGCACGGCGGCGCGGCCATGGGCGGCTTCCAGGCTGGCTTCCACCGCGGTACCTTCGGGCGCATGGCGGATGGCGTTGCGAATCACGTTTTCGATGGCGCGACGCAGCAATTCGGCATCGCCCTGGACGGTGACCGGCTGCGCGTCCACCAAGCGCACTTCGCTCCCGCGCGACTGCGCCTCGAGCGACGAGTCGGCCACCAGTTCCTCCAGCAATCGATGCAGCCGCACCGGCTCGCGGCGCAGCGAATCGGGGTCGCCTTCGGCGCGCGTGACTTGCAACAGACCGCCGACCAGCGAATTGAGCCGCTCGGCTTCCTTGTCGATGCGGTCGAGGTGCTGTTCGCGGTTTTCTCCGGAGCGCGCCAACTCCACGGCCACCCGCAGGCGCGCCAGCGGCGAGCGGAGCTCATGGGAGATATCCAGCAGCAGCCTGTGCTCGGCGTCGACCAGCGTTTGGATGCGGTCCGCCATGCGGTCGAAGGTACGGCCGAGGTCGCCCAACTCGTCGCGCCTGCGGGTTTTGGCGCGCGCGGCAAGATCGCCGCGGCCGAAGCGCTCCACGGCGCGCTGCAGCCTGCGCACGGGATAGGTCAGATAATACGCCAGCAGGTAGCAGAGAAAGACGCCGGCGGCCATGATCCACCAATGCTGCGGCGCCAGGAACCAGTAGCCGAGGCGAGCGTGCGGGATCACGAAAATGAACCAGTACTTCCCGTCCACGGAGTTGCGCGAGATGGCCGCGCCGCGCAGACGGACGGCCCGAAAGCGGGACTCCTCGCGCGACTGGTCGAGCAGGCCGGACTCGTCGGCGCCGGTGAGCAAGTCGTGCCCGGACGCGTCGGCGAGAATGCCCTCGCCTCCGAAGGCCGCGTGGAAGCGGTGCATGAACTGCTGCAAACCCGGCTGGCCGGCGGTCTCATAAGCGGCGCGCGCCTCGGCAAGCTGGAAAGCCACCACGCGCGTGAGATAGGGGCGAGACCCCGACAGGCCCGAAACGAAGGCCGATCCGATGGTGGTGATCACCAGCGTGGCCCAGAACCAGAGCAGGATTTTGGCGAACAGCAAATTCATTCCGGCACCTCGTCTGGGGATGACAGGCTGAAGCCTGTTCCACCCGACTTCAGGAACTGGTAGCCGACGCTGCGAATGGTTTTAATAAACGGACGCTTGGTTTCCAATTTGCGGCGGATGTGGCTGATGTGCATATCGATGGAGCGGTCGAACGGCGTGGCCTTGCGGTTGTAGAGGTTCTCCATCAGGTCGTCGCGCGAGAGCACCCGGCCGGCGGCGCGCATCAGGATCTCCAGAATGTCGAATTCGAAGGTGGTGAGATCCACGGCCTGCCCGTCCACCGTAACCTGGCGGGTGGCGGGGTCGAGCGCCACGCCATTCACTTCCAGGCGCGCTGCGGCGGAGGTGCGCGGTTCGTAGCGCCGCAGGATGGCGCGCACGCGGGCCACCAGTTCGCGCGGGTTGAAGGGCTTGGGCAGGTAATCGTCGGCGCCCAGTTCCAGGCCGACGATGCGGTCCACATCGTCGGCGCGGGCGGTCAGCATGAGCACGGGAACGCGGCTCTCTTTGCGCAGGCGCCGCAGGATCTCGAAACCGTCGAGGCCGGGGAGCATGACGTCGAGAATCACGAGATTGAATCCGCCGTGGAAGGCCCGCTCCAGGCCGCGGCGGCCTTCATGCACGGATTCGACCGCGAAGCCCTCGCCGGTGAGAAACTCCGTCAGCAGGGAGCAGAGCTCGGTGTCGTCGTCGATTAGCAGGAGTCGCACGGCTCCGAATGTAGCATGTCCAAGCCGTCCAAGCCATGGGCGGAGAAGGGGTGCGCGACAGAAATGTGGAATAGCTGGCCGCTGTCTGGCGCGCGCGCGGCAGTTGGCCGATTGACAATCGGCCGCAGCTTACCAAGCTGCCCCACAGAGCAGCATAGCCGCAACCTAAGGAGGCGGCCTGAGAGGCCGCCGCAGGCCGAGGGCCTGCCCCACGAAGAATCCGCGCAAGCTGCGAAGATTCTGGCGGTCGATTGAAATCTGCTATACTCTGGTTTCGATGCGGGCTCTCTCCAATTTCGTCCTGGCTTTCTTGTTGCTGGGCGCTTTGCTTTGGGGTAACTGCCTCTCTTGCCCGCAGCTTCTCCTCAGTCTTGCTTCCCACGTACCGGCGCACGGTTGTTGTAAGCATCCGGGCAAGCAGCCTGTCACTTCCCAGAACAGTTGCCAGTCGTTCGCGCTGAAGCACTTTGTCAAGGCCGATCCGGCGCCCAAAGTGCAGCTTCAGGCCGCGGCGCATGCGCCCTTTGTAAGTGCGGATACGACGCCGCTCGCGCCGGCCGCGCCCAAGGGTGCACGCTTTGTCATCCCGTATTCTCCGCCCGATCTCGAACTCCTGAACTCCAGCATCCGTATCTAGCTTTCCTTTCATCTGCCCATTTGTTTTGCGGTTACAGGTGAGAGGATATGCGTCATATTTGGATTTGTTTGCCGGTGGCCTGGTGCTATCCGGCGCTAGCTCAATCATTGCCCGCGCTGGTCGGCGAGGCGTTACAAAACAATCGCGAGATCGTGGCCGCGCAGAAGCGTTATGAAGCGGCGCGGCAGCGGCCAAGCATCGCCAGCAGCCTGCCCGATCCGATGGTGTCGCTGGGCTACACCAGCAACGGGACCCCGCTGCCGGGCGGCGGGCTGGGCACCAACCCCACCAGCAACGCGGGCATCTCGATCTCGCAGGAAGTGCCATTTCCAGGCAAGCGCAAACTGCGCGGCGAGATCGCCGAAAAGGAAGCGGAGGCGGAGTTCCAGCAATATCTCTCGGTGCGCCTGAGCGTGGTCGCGCGGCTCAAGATGGCGTATCACGAACTGCACCACGCCGACGTTTCGATCGATTCCATCAAGCGCAGCCAGGAGTTGCTGCGCACCTTCATGCGCGTGACCGAGGCACGCTACTCGGTGGGCCGCGCCGCGCAGCAGGACGTGCTGCGCGCGGACACGCAGTACGCCATCCTGGAAACGCGGGCGGTCCGGCTGGAGGAAGAAAAGGCGGCCAGGCAAGCCGAGATTCTCAGCCTGTTGAATCGTCCGTCCGGGGGATCGATCGAGGCGCCCACTGCCGAGGATGCCCCTCCACTAATGGCCGCATTGGAAGATCTCTACCGTCACGCCCGCACCGAAGCGCCCATGCTGCGCCGCGAGCAGAAGATGGTGGAGCGCGGCGAGCTGTCCACCAACCTGGCGCGCAAGGAATACGATCCGGATTACACCATTTCGGGCGGCTACTTCAATCAGGGAGGCATGCCGCCCATGTTCCAGGCGCGCGTGGATTTCAAGCTGCCGGCGTATTTCTGGCGCAAGCAGCGCGCAGGCGTTAACGAGCAGGTCTTCGCGCTGAGCGAGGCGCGGCACAACTACGAAGCCTCCGCACAATTGCTGAATGCGCGCATCAAGGAGTTCTATGTGACGGCCCAAAGCGCGCGCAAGCTGATGGATCTGTATCTGAAGTCGGTAATTCCCGAGGCGAATCTGGCGCTGGAGTCCTCCATGGCCAGCTACGAGACCGGCGCGCTGGACGCTCTCTCGGTACTGACGAATTTTATGACCGTGGTGGATTACGAATTGAACTACCACGAAGAGTTGATGCGCTATGTGGCGGCGTTGGATCAGTTGGAGGAGATGACCGGTATGCAACTGGATACCACCGGGGAGGTGAGCAAGTGAGACGCACGATTGCGGTTCTAATATTGATCGCCGGCGGCTTTGTGGGCGGCTATGGATATGGCCGCTGGTATGCGAAGCCGCAAGCTGCCAAGAGTGCGCGCAAGATCCTGTACTACGTGGATGCCATGCACCCTTGGTACAAGTCCGACAAGCCCGGCATCGCGCCCGATTGCGGGATGAAGCTGGTGCCCGTCTACGAGGGCGAGCAGCCGGGCGCCGCGGCGGCGAAGAGTTTGCCGGCCGGCGCGGTCCAAGTGACGCCGGAGCGGCAGCAATTGATCGGCGTGGAGTACGGCACGGTCGAATACCGGGATTCGGCGCAGACCATTCGCGCGTCGGCCAGGGTGACGCTGGACGAAACGCGCATCGCAAAAGTGCAGCCCAAGCTCGAAGGTTGGATCAGTCACGTGGTAGTGGATTTCACCGGCAAGTATGTGAGTAAGGGCCAGCCGCTGCTGAGCATCTACAGCCCGGAGGCGCTGGCCACGCAGCAGGAATATCTGCTGGCGCTACGGGCCCAGCAAATCATGCACAACAATGCCATGCACGAAATGGGGGCCAGCACTGAAAACCTCCTGACGGCGGCGCGGCACAGGCTGGAGCTGTGGGATATCAGCGACGCGCAGATCGAAACAATTCGCAAGACCGGTGAACCGTTGAAAGATCTGACCCTGTATTCGCCGATCAGCGGCTTTGTCACGGAGCGCAACGCGTTTCCGCAACAACACATCACGCCGGACACGATGTTATACACGGTGGCGGATCTATCGACGGTCTGGGTGATTGCGGATGTCTTCGAGTACGAGGCGGCCAACGTGCACATCGGTCAATCCGCCAGCATGACTCTGACGTATCTGCCGGGCAGGACCTTTCACGGACTCGTGAGTTACGTGCTTCCGCAGGTAGACCCGGTTACGCGCACATTGAAGGTGCGGATTCAGCTCAATAATCCGGGATACGCGCTCAAGCCCGATATGTACGGCGAGGTCGAACTGCACGGCACCGGCCGGCGCATGTTGACCGTGCCGCAGACGGCAGTGATGAATTCCGGGGAGCGACAGGTGGTGTTCATCGACCGGGGCAATGGGTATTTCGAACCGCGTGCTGTCACGATTGGCCAGCAGATGGACGGCCGGACCGAGATCCTGAGTGGGCTAGCGACGGGCGAGCGCATCGTGACTTCGGGGAATTTTCTGATTGATTCGGAGAGCCGGATGGCAGACGACAGAAACCGATCGTCTGCCCCACAGGGAGCGGGGATGGCAGACGATAGAAACCGATCGTCTGCCCCACAGGGAGCGGGTCATGATCAATCGCATCATTGAGCTCTCCGCGCACAATCGCTTCATCGTCATTCTGTTTGTAGCCGCGGCCGCGGTGGGCGGCTGGTGGTCGCTCCAGCGCATCCCGCTGGACGCCATCCCGGATTTGAGTGACACGCAAGTAATCGTCTACTCGCGCTGGGACCGCAGCCCGGACATCATGGAGGATCAGGTCACATACCCGATCGTGAGCGCCATGCTGGGCGCGCCCAAAGTCAAAGACGTACGCGGCTTCTCCGATTTCGGCTACTCATACGTCTACATCATCTTCGAAGAAGGTACCGACATTTACTGGGCGCGCTCGCGTACTCTCGAATATCTGTCGAAGATCCTGCCGCGCCTGCCGCAAGGCGTGAACACCGAACTGGGACCGGACGCCACGGGCGTCGGCTGGGTCTACCAATATGCGCTGGTGGACACCACCGGCAAGCGCAACCTGGCGGAGTTGCGCTCGCTCCAGGATTGGTACCTGCGCTATTACCTGCAAGCCGTGCCGGGCGTGGCGGAAGTCGCGCCGCTGGGCGGCTTCGTCCGCCAATATCAGGTCAATGTCGACCCCACCCGCTTGCAAGCTTACAACATCCCCATCGGCAAAGTGGTCTCGGCGGTGCGCGAAGGCAACAACGATGTGGGCGGACGCCTGGTGGAATTCACCGGCCGCGAGTACATGGTGCGCGGGCGCGGTTACGCGAAATCCACCGCGGACCTGGAGAACGTAGTGCTCGCCGCCAGCCCGTCCGGCGTTCCGGTGACGGTGCGCGACATCGGCAACGTGACGCTGGGTCCCGACTTACGGCGCGGCGTTTCGGATCTTGACGGCCGGGGCGAAGTGGTCTCCGGCATCATCGTGATGCGGCAGGGCGAGAACGCGCTGCACGTGATCGAACGCGTGAAGGCCAAGATCAAGGAGATTGAACCGGGCCTGCCGCCGGGCGTGAAGCTTATCACCGCCTACGACCGGTCGGAGTTGATCCTGGCATCCATCGATAACCTGAAGCATACGCTGATCGAGGAACTCGCCGTCGTCGCGCTGATTATTCTGATCTTCCTCTGGCACTTTCCCAGCGCCGCGATCCCGATTATCACCATTCCGGTCGCGGTCATGATTTCGTTCATCCCCATGCACATGATGGGCATGAGCGCCAACATCATGTCTCTCGGCGGGATTGCCATTGCCATCGGCGCCATGGTCGATGCGGCCATCGTGGTGGTGGAGCAGACCCACAAGAAGCTCGAAGAATGGCAGCGCACGGGCCGCAAAGAGGACTACCACACGGTAGTTGTGAACGCGGTGAAGGAAGTTGGCGGCCCCAGCTTCTTCGCCCTATTGGTGATCGCGGTTTCGTTCCTGCCGGTGCTGACCCTGGAAGCGCAGGAAGGGCGGCTCTTCAAACCGCTGGCCTACACGAAAAACTTCGCCATGATCGTGGCCGCGGTGCTGGCCATCACGCTCGATCCGGCCATGCGGTTGATGTTCACCCACATGGAGAATTTCCAGTTCCGGCCGCGCTGGCTGGCGCGCGCGACCAACGCGGTGCTGGTGGGAACCATTCACTCGGAGGACAAGCATCCCATCAGCCGCGTGCTGATGCGCTTGTACGAACCCGTAGTAGCGTGGGCGCTGCGCTGGAAGTGGCTGGTGATCGCCGGGGCCGTCGCACTCGTTGCGGTAACAGTGCCGGTCTACCAGAGGCTCGGCTCGGAGTTCATGCCGCCGCTCGATGAAGGCGCGCTCCTGTTCATGCCCACCACGCTGCCCGGCATCTCCATTGGCGAAGCGCAGAGGCTGATGCAGACGCAGGATCGCATCCTCATGCGTTTCCCCGAGGTCGAGCGCGTGATGGGCAAAGCGGGCCGCGCGGAAACGCCCACCGATCCGGCGCCACTCTCCATGATGGAAACCATCGTCCTGTTGAAGCCCAAATCGCAATGGCGCAAGGATGTTTCGACCGACCAACTGGTGAACGAGATGAATGAGGCCGTGCGCATTCCGGGCGTCTCCAACGCGTGGACCATGCCCATCAAGAACCGCATCGACATGCTCACCACCGGCATCCGCACGCCGGTGGGCATCAAGATCTACGGCGCCGATTTGGCCCGCATCGAGCAGCTTGGCAGGCAAATCGAGAACGTACTTTCCCATGTGGCCGGAACGCGCAACGTGTTCGCCGAGCGCACCGCCGGCGGCTACTTCCTGGATTTCGACCTGAAGCGCGGCCAGCTTGCGCGCTACGGCCTCTCGGTGGACGACGCGCAGAGTGTGGTGATGAACGCCATCGGAGGCGACAACGTCACCACTACCGTGGAGGGCCGCGAACGCTACCCAGTGAACGTGCGCTACATGCGCGATTTCCGCAGCGATATCGAGCGGCTGGGCCGCGTGCTGGTGCCGGCCATGGGCGGCCAGCAGCAGATCCCGCTGGCCGAGATCGCGGACCTGAAACTGGTCACCGGTCCGGCCATGCTGCGCAACGAAAACGGTCTGCTCAACGGCTACGTATATGTGGACGTCACCGGCCGCGACATCGGCGGCTATGTGGAGGAAGCCAAGCGGGTGGTGCAGGAAAAAGTTGCGCTTCCGCCGGGTTACACGCTGGCCTGGAGCGGGCAGTACGAAGCCATGCAACGCGTCCGCGAGCGGCTGAAGCTGGTGGTGCCGCTGACTTTGTTCCTAGTTTTCCTGCTGCTCTATCTCAACACGAAATCCGTGGCGAAGACCATGCTGATCCTGCTGGCGGTGCCGTTTTCCGCGGTCGGCGCGATCTGGCTGCTCTACGCGCTGGGCTACAACATGAGCATCGGCGTGTGGGTCGGGCTGATCGCGCTGATGGGCGTGGACGCGGAGACCGGCGTCTTCATGCTGCTGTATCTGGACCTGGCCTTCGAACAATGGCGCTCCGAGGGGCGTATGCACAGCCTGCGCGACTTGCAGGAAGCTATCCGCCACGGCGCGGTCAAACGCATCCGGCCCAAGTTCATGACGGTGGCCGTTATGTTTGCAGGCCTGGCGCCCATCATGTGGTCGGCCGGCGCGGGCGCCGATGTGATGAAGCGCATCGCCGCGCCCATGATCGGCGGCATCTTCACATCTTTCATTTTGGAACTGGTGGTCTATCCGGCCATCTATGAGGTTTGGAAATGGCATTCACAGGTAAAAAAGCAACTCGCCTGATTTTGATGACTGCGCTGTCGGCCGCGGCGGCGCTGCCCGCGGAGATTCGCTTCGAGGCACGCTACAAGAAGCACCCTGGAACCATGACGGTCGATGAGCAGGCCATTGCGTTCCAGGGCGTGAAAAAAGACTCCTGGCGATGGAGTTATCCGGATATCGACGAGCTGAAGCTTGGGGAGCATTCGGTGCGGGTCACCGCCGGCCGCACCTACGAATTTCGCGGCGACGTTCCCGCCGCGGTCTACGCGCTATGGAAGGATCGCCTGGATCAGCGCTTCGTCGCCGAATTGGCCGACCACGGCGTGCAGCCGGACTGGCGCATCGGCGTGAAGCACCGCATCGGGCGCACGAGCGCGGACGGCGTGCTCGAATTCGGCCGCGACCGCATCGTCTTCGCCAGCGACCGGCCGGACGATTCGCGCACCTGGCGCATCTCGGATATCGAGAACATCAGCAGTTCCGGCCCGTTCGATCTGACCATCGTCACCTTCGAAAGGGCCCGGCTCGACTACGGAGACCGGAAACAATTCACTTTTCAACTGAAGGAAGCCTTGAGCGAAGACAGATACAACGAACTTTGGCTCAAGATCAATCGACAGAACAGGAGAATCCAAATACCATGAAGACCGTTATCGTTTTCTTCGGCGCCGCGGCGCTGCTCGTCTCGGCGCAGGCCAAGCGCACGTTCACAGGCATCGTAACCGACAAGATGTGCGGCGCCGATCACACCGCGATGAACGTGAAGCCGGACGCCAAGTGCGTCCGCGAATGCGTCAAAGCCGGATCGCAGTACGCGCTGGTGGAAGGCGGCAATGTTTATGTGCTCGGGAATGCCAAGGCGGCGGACGCTTTTGCCGGGCAGAAGGTGAAGGTGTCCGGCACGCTGGATACGAAGACCAACACCATCCTGGTGGATGCCATCACGGCTGCCGAGCCGCGACCGTGACTTAATGGTGCTTATGTCGTCTGGCGGCGGCAGGCCACGAAAAACGATGGCCTGCCCTACAGCTAACTAAACTAGCCGGTGGCCTTGGAGAGATCCGTGCGGGTCACGTTCATCAATCGCAGTGCCTGGCCAGGGCTCTTGTAGTAGTAGCGAACGACGTCCCCAGCCCGCCACGTATCGGCGGGCATCGCCAGCAGGTCGTCGGACGCGCCGAATGTAATCAAAGTGCGATCCTTTGCGGCATACAGGGTAATGGTTTTCCTGGCGCGGTCCACCACCGGAGGCCCGGGGCTCTTGGCCACATTGCGGCGCTCCGCGAGTGGCGTGTAGGGGATGGTAAGGAAGGCTTGCGTGGCGTGATCGTAAATCACGATGCGCCGGTTCTTAGCGTCCAGGAGGAGCAAGCCGCCAGCCGCCGGCGCGGGGCCCATTTCGTTTGGATCCGTGGGAGCCTCGATGGTGACGGGCGGCAGAACCCCTGGGCCGGATCGGGTCGCGGCGGCGGCCTCCCGGATCAAGGTCACCTGTCGCGTTTGCGGGTCATAAGCGATGACCCGGCCCTGTTCCACCTTGCCCAGAGGTCCGCAGCCAGATAGGGCCAGCGCCGCGGCGATCAACGCCAGAGTTGTTCTAGGCAACCAACACCGCCTCTCTCTTCATGGCCAGTTCTTCCCGTACACCCATCACGAACTTCATCACGATGAATAGCGAAAGCAGCGACACCAGGCCCATAACCAGAATGGTCGCGGAGAGGTCCAGCACCGATTTGAGGCTGGGGTGCGTGGCTGCGATAATCTTCATCAGAATGGATATGTCGCAGCCCACCACGGCAAATCCGAAGAAGATGCGGATTCCGTAACCCTTGACGTATTTGGTGGCCACCGCGCCGATCTGCGCGCCAACGGCCGCCCCGATCAGCATGATGAAAGCGGCCCACAATTCCACGCGTCCCTTGTAGCTGTACGTCGCCGCGCCGTACAGCCCGGAGACCGCGATTTCAAAGAGGTCCGTACCCACCGCCACGTGCGTGGGGCACCCGATCAGGTAGATCAGCGAGGGCATGCGGATCAATCCGCCGCCAATTCCTAGCACGCCCGCCAGCCATCCTGTAAAGAACGCGACCGCCACCGGCAGCCATACCGAGCAGCGCACACCGGCTCTTGGGAAGTTCACCACCGGGGGGATCTTGATCTGCTGCAGCGTCTTGTACCATTCAATGCCGGTGGTGAGCTGATCCACGGTCCGGCCGGCGGCCCTGGCTGCGCGGTCTTTGTTCCGCCGCTTGAGCACGTCGGCAAACACTAGCCAGGCGATCCCGGTCAGCAAGACGAGGTAACCGCAGCGCACATACAGATCGATCTTTCCGACGCGCTCCAGCCACATGATGTTGCGGGCGCCGATCTCCAGTCCGCCGACGGTGCCGAAGACCATGATCAGTGCGAGCTTGTAATCGACGTTGCCGAACTTGGCGTGCCGCATGGTGGAAATCAGCGACTTTCCCGCCATATGGGTGATGTCGGTCCCGATCGCAAAGGCCATCGGAAGACCGAGGACGTTCAGGGCGGGCGTGACCATCCAGGCGCCGCCCATGCCAAAGAAGCCTCCGATAATTCCGACGCCCAGCCCCAGAATCACCAGGCCCGGCCACCAGACGTGAACCCCGGCAATAGGCAGGAGCACATAAAACCAATTCAT
>Ga0224557_1002307_pt1 | contig 16482 bp, 14 predicted proteins | sample 714S31014metaG_FD_180677 | JGI IMG/M metagenome (GOLD analysis project Ga0224557, IMG submission 180677) | Peat soil microbial communities from Stordalen Mire, Sweden - 717 S3 10-14 | ecosystem: Environmental > Terrestrial > Soil > Wetlands > Peat | place: Sweden: Norrbotten County, Stordalen...
TTACAAAATTGTGCACACCGAGCCTGTTCCGCCGGCGCGACTGAACCCGCTGGTTCCCGCGCTACTGGACAAGGTGATTATGAAGTGCCTGTCGAAGAGCCCGGCGGACCGCTACCAGAGCGGCGAAGAACTGGCGCATGCACTGGGCGAGGTGCGCAGCGGAGCAACACCGGCGAGCCTGCAGACCGTTGTTCCCGAAATGACGACGGGCAGCAAGGATGAAAACGCCACGCTGGATGCGACGCCAAGCCTGAGGCCGAGGCCCGTGACGAGTTCCGGCCAGGGGGCGGGAGCCGCGGCTGCGTTTGGGATCAAACCTCTGACATCGGAAGTCGGGCCTGCGGCAAAGTCGCGTACAGGAATGGTGGCCGCCGTGGCGGCGATTGTGCTGGCGACGGCAGGCGCTTGCGGCTGGTTTGTGATGCACAGTCGCAGCCAGGCGACCGCCAACCAGGCTGCACCGGCACCAGCGCCGGAGACGACGCAAACAACTCCCGCAACGACCACTCCAGAAGCATCGGCAGCGCCTGCTGTGGCGACGACGGCTGGAACGTTAACCGGGGCGGGGGCTCAAAAGAAGCCTCAAGCAGGCCAACTAAAATCGGCGGCTCAGCCGCAACCTGCTCAGCAGGCTCCACAACAAGCCGCGCAGGCAACACCGCTTCCAACCCCCGCAGCAGCTGCACTGCCGCGCATGGCGCCTGTGGCCTTCAATCCCAAGACGCTTGACCCGAAGCAGAACACCCGGCTGAAGCTGGACGTGAGCCACATGCCGGCGGGCATGGCGTTTGAGATCGAGATGAACGGCAGGCTCCTGCTGAAGAGCGCCGCGGGCAACAAGGCGGATTACGACACGCTGGTGGTTCCGCCGGGCGTGCATGAATTCCGGGTCATTGTGGGCAGCGGCGGCACGGAAAAGACCTCGAATACGGTGAGCGCGGAGTTTGTCGCCAAGAAGCGCATGGACCTGAAGATCGAAGTGCGGCTGCAACCCAAGGGCGCTCCGGCTGGATCGGCTGGCCTGGGCGCCGGTTCGCAGGTGCTGGCTACCCTGAAAGAGGACCACTTCTTCCTGTAACAAGACTGTCATAATCGGCCCGTAGGATAACGATTGTGGATGCAGGCAGGAACGCGGGAGTTCTGCGCAAGCAGAGGTGGGTGGTCCGCGACAGGACGCTGCTGCGCCAGAGGAAGAAACAATGAAGCTTTCAACGGAAGAATTGGACGGCGGGATTACCAAGGTCGTTCTCGACGGACGCCTCGACATTGAGGGAGCAGCAGCCATCGATCTGAAGATGAATGTGATTGCCGGGAGCAGCAAGCTGCTGCTGCTGGACCTGCAGGAGGTCACGTTTCTTGGCTCAATGGGGCTTCGATCGATCGTGGTGCCCGCGCAGGCGGTACGCCGCCGTGGCGGCAAAGTGGTGATCTTTGCCCCGGTGAAGATGGTGGAAGAAGTTCTGAAGGCAAGCAGCATCGATGCGCTGATTCCGATCCGTCACGAGTTGGCGGACGCGCTGGCCGCGCTCGCATAAGTTCTCAGAGGCACGACGATGCATCAGACGCATGCACATAAGGACCAGGAACGGCTGAAGCTCAACAGCCGTCTGGCGGATCTTGCGCTGGTGAAGCCCTGGGTGGATGCGCTGGCGACCGAGCATGCCATTGGCGAGGATACGGTTTATAAAATCGAGCTTTGCCTTGAAGAAGCGCTCTCAAATATTGTGCGCCACGGCTACAAGGGCGAACCGCAACACTCCATCGAACTGAGCTTCCACAGCAACGGAGACCGCATGCTCCGGTTTGCAATTGAGGACAACGCGCCGCATTTTGACCAGGCCGGACCGGGCAGAAAACGGGCACCGAAAAACGCAGAGGACCTGATCCCGGGCGGCCATGGAATGCCGCTGATGCAGAAATTCTCAAGCTCAGTTGCGTGGGAGCCGCTGCCCAATGGCAACAGGCTGACGCTGACGTTTCCCAATGAGCCGCGGGAGACGGAAACGCGGGGCTGAACACAGTGGATGGGCACCAAACGTGCTGGCAAAGAATTTGCCGGGCACTCCGGCTAAACTCCTGTTCAATCGCGAAAATTATATGCAGCCGGATATCGCCGTCGGTAACCATTCGTTCATTACGAAAATTCTCTTGCAGTACACCGACCGTACCGTAGATATACGGAATATAACCTGCTAACCATATGAAACGGCCCCCCTAGTCCTGGAAACACAAATCAAACATGAGGCGAAACGGCATGAGAAAGATTCCTGTCATCCTCGTTCAGGCCCTCTGCGTTGCAGGGCTTTGTTCGGTACCCTTAGTTCTGGCTCAGTCTGGTGCTACCACCCCGAGCCTTCCTCCGTGGTTGACCGCGGCGTGGCATCAGTCTCTCCTGGCGCCTCTGCTGCCAACCATCCTCACCGGCAACACCCCGGCGACCCTACCCAATGTCCCTTCCGTATGTGCCCTTCGCGGTCTTTGGCGGCGGGATCTGCGGCGTCAATGAATTGCCGTGCCCCGGCTCACTCATGCCGAGCCCAGTTGTCCAGGGCGACTTTGACGGCACCAACCTTTACACCTCATTCGGCGACGCGACTGGACCAAACGCCATCGCCGCGGCAAAGCGTCAATCCATCGCTCGCGGTGAGGCGATCTTCAATTCCCGCACATTCAGCATTACGGGCGTGGCGGGCCTGAACGACGTTCCCGGCTTTGGCAATGGAGGGCCCGTGGTGGGTACTTGCGGCCGGTGCCACAACAATGCCAATGTCGGCAACGACGCCTTTGACGATCCCAAGCACCTCGGCATCGCCGACAACAGCTACACCAATGCGGTGCAGTCTCCAAACGGCACCACCACGCTGCCTCTGCTTCCTGACCAGCCGGTGTTCGCGTTCCTCTGTCCGGTAGGCTCGATCCCGTACTTCAGCAATCCCGTAACGGCGAACGGCCAGTCCTACGACGAATATGTCACTTCAGATCCTGGCGTTGGATGGATTAGCGGCAAATGTGCCGACCTCGGCAAATTCAAGGTCTCTTCGTTGCGCGGCATTGGCGCTCGCCCTCCGTTCTTCCACGGCGGCCAGGCAGCCACGATGCGCGATGTTGTGGTCTTCTACAACAACCGGTTCAACATTGGCCTGAACAACCAGGATATTGCAGACCTGGTGAACTATATGAACTCGCTCTAGCGTCCTGAGTCTGAAGTTCGTTGAAGAAAAACTCGTTCGTTTTGCGGCCTTTACGGCACGACTTCAGTCGTGCCGTAAAGGCCGTAAAACTGTTGGGCTTAGAGGCTGCGGAAAAGGGCATCTGTGGCCGGGCGAAATTAGCAGGGACTGAAGCCCGACGTTGATCTTGCGGCTTTTTCGGCACGCGACCCAGAGGGTCCCCCGCTCGTGCCCTGATACAAACCACTTCTCCAATCGAGTCTTTCCGCGACCTGTAATGCCCGTTGATTGAGCGATGCGTTTTGAGCTTACGAAATGGACAAAGTCTGGCCTGCGGCCAGAGATAGGGGCGTCGAGAACTCAAGCGTGAAACCGCCGGCGGCTTCTGAAGCAAGCCGACAACACCCCACGCTACCAACGTAATTGCGCAATACCAGAGCCAAGGTTGCACATGCATGGACGGTAAACCCTTCTACAGCGAGATAATGACGATGGCGATGGCGGCAAAGAGCAGCCCCAATACCTGAATGGGCTGGAAGCGCTCACGCAGGATGAAGACCGCTAGAAGCACAGTGATCGTGGGATACAACCCAGATGCAACTGTGATGAGCGCGGTGTTGCCCTCGGCTTCCCGCGCGAGGTCATCGACGAACGCGAGACATTGACTTCCGTGTCCAGCGAGATCCCAAGTCCCGCAGCCTCCTGGCTCCCTGGCGACGATGACATCGTCAACTTCGATGAAGTGTATCGCTTAGTCAAGATTGGCGAAGGCCGTGCTGGCGTTTTCATTTTCACAGGTCCCAAGCATGCTCACGTATCACAGGTTCTCGGAATGTTTGCATCATGATCAAAAGAGTAATCTGGGGAGTTATATCATGGAATAACACAACGATCAGTTATGAACCGTGTCCCAGCCCCCGCTTCGCCGAATTCGATAAAGGATCACTATGGTTTCTCCGAATGAAGATTCGCCGAGCGGCTTCACCCGGCGTGCTCTTTTCAAGCTGCCCTGGTACAGCTGGCTTACATCCCTCTTCTTGAAGCAATCTCTCGCGGAAGCCGTTTTTCCGGAAGGATACACTGACGCCGGTGGCTCAATATTCAATGGGTCTGGAGAAACGACTAGCCTTAATGGAATCTGGAGCCTTACTTATGGCACCGATATTGACGCCTTGAAGGGCCAACCTGTCAACGCTCCTCCAGCCAACTGGCCCACTATTCCCGCAACAGTACCAGGCAATGTCGAGTTGGATCTGATTGCCGCAGGCCATCTGGAGCCGCTCGAAAAGGGGGAGCGCGTCTACCAGGCACTCGGTTTGGAGTCAAACCAGTGGTGGTATCGTCGCATCTTCAACGCAGAGCAGAAAGCGCAAGGCGGGCGAGCGGAGCTCGTCTTTGACGGTCTGGACTGCCTAGCCACCGTGTGGGTAAATGGTGTCCTCGTGGGGCAGCCCGCAAATATGCTTATCCAGCACCGCTTTGATGTAACTTCCGTCTTACTTCACAATCGGACCAATGAAGTTGTAGTGCGCATTGATCCTGCTGTTCCTGCTGGACTGGCTGTGCCGCGCTCTGCTTTAGAGCGCTCCACGGATGGACATTGGGAGTCTTTGAGCGTTCGCAAGGCCCCTCATATGTATGGATGGGATATCATGCCCCGCATCATTAGTGCGGGCCTGTGGCGGGACGTACGCCTGGAATACTCTACTTCCGTTCGATTCTCCTCCGTACGCTGGTTCACACGGACCGTGGACGTTGATCGCGCGAGTGCCGTTGCTTCAATCGACTGGGAGATAGATAGTGCACACACCGAACATAGCGGCTACAAAATCGAAGTTGTGCTTAGCCGCGAAGGACGCACAGTCTTTCGTTCGGAAACGAGAGGAGCAGCAACCAAAGGACAGATCGACTGCTCACTCAAGGACGTCGAACTTTGGTGGCCGCGCGGGTATGGTCAAGCGCCACTCTACGATGCAACGGTCATTCTAAGAACTTCGAATGGAAAAACGCTCGCCAGGCACCATTCCAGAATTGGCATCCGCACTATCACCTTGGACCATAGCGAGATAGTTACCCCGGAGACGCCAGGACAATTCGGCTTTACTGTGAATGGAGTCCCAATCTTTGTCAGGGGCGCCAATTGGAGTCCTCTCGATGGCTTGCACAGCCGAGACTCCAAGCACGTTGAAGAGGTGTTTCCAATGCTCGTAGAACTGAATTGCAATATGGTTCGTTGCTGGGGCGGGAATGTCTACGAATCGGATCGTTTCTTTGACTTATGCGATCAGGCTGGAATCATGGTTTGGCAGGACTTCGCTATGGCTTGTGCCGTCTACCCGCAAGACGATGCCTTTCTCGAGGTAATTGCTCAAGAGGCGAAGAGTGTTATCGAGCGACTGCGCAATCACCCTAGCCTTGCTTTATGGTCGGGAAACAATGAGGGCGATGACGCCTGGGTGTCGCGCAGCTACGCAGGAGCGACGCCGGTCGATCCGGGCCGTGACCGAGTTACCCGAAACGCGCTTCCTGCGGTGCTGGAAAAGTTGGACCCACTTCGGCCCTATTTGCCAAGCTCGCCTTATCACAGTTCGGCAGCCTTTGCGGCCGGCAACGACTCCCGCCTTCTGCCTGAAGTCCACCTGTGGGGGCCGCGTGGTTACTTCAAGGCCCCTTTCTATGCGGACACACCGGCGCACTTCGTAAGCGAGATCGGTTACCACGGTTGTCCCGCTCGATCGTCGCTGGAAAAGATGTTCGATCCGGAGTTCGTGCACCCATGGAAAGACGGGCACGTGTGGAATGATCAATGGCTTACGAAATCCGTTCGCTTCCGTCTGGATTCGAATGCTACTGAAGGAAGAAACGACCTGATGATCAAACAGATCAGCGCCTTCTTCGATTCCGTTCCCGACAGTCTTGACGAATTCATCCTCGCATCGCAGATCTGTCAGGCCGAGGCGCTGAAATTCTTCATCGATCTCTGGCGCCAGCAGAAGGGGAGCAAGCGCGGCATCGTGTGGTGGAATCTGCGAGATGGCTGGCCGATCGTGTCGGACTCAGTTGTGGATTACTACAACACAAGAAAACTCGCCTTTCATTTTATCCAGCGTGCACAGCGTAATGTACAGGCAATCTGCTGTGAAGCGGAGGAAGGATCCCATTCCATTGCCATCGTCAATGACACTTTGGGAACTGCTCGTGGACACATCGAAGTGCGCAAGACCGGTGGCGCGAAAAAGCTATTCGAGGCCCAATTCGAAGCCGAGCCAAATGGTGTGATCCATGTTGGCTCACTACCGCATCCGGAGCAGATAGAGATGTGGCAAATAGATTGGTCTGTTGAGGGGCGGACGGCATACAGTAGTCATTATCTGGCCGCCTCCGGACCCATCAGCCTTGCTCAATACAAGAAATGGATGAAGCCGATGGGGCTTTCAATCGAGCCATGACCGCCAGCGAACTGCGACCAGGATGGCTTTGCTATCTGGACAATTGAGTCGCTTGACAGGGTTTGTCGTGGAGATGAGTATAGATTCACGGATCTAACTCCATGAAAACAAAAACCCAACATGCCACATTGTCCGACGTTGCACGAGAAGCGCGCGTAGGGACAAGTACTGTTTCGCGTGTTATCAATGGAGGTGCGCGCGTCAGTCCGGAGACGTTGGAGCGTGTGCGCGCAGTGATACGCAAGTTCGATTACCAGCCAAACCTCGCCGCTCGAATACTTAAAGGTGACCTAACAAAGACAATCGGCCTGATTATTCCGAGTGTCGCAGATTCATTCTTTGCTGTCTGTGCAGAGGCTGCTCAGGAAATTGCGCGGGCTCACGGGCTTCTGCTGATTGTGACCTGCTCCAACAATGACCCCCGCGTCGAGATGGAAAATCTCAACACTCTCATACAACATCGAGTTGACGGTCTCTTACTGGCTCCCGCAGCTTCGCGCAACGATGAGTTGGTTCAGGCTCTAAGCCGAACATCAATCCCTGTCGTCACATTCGACCGCCCGATCTTCGACTCCTCGATTCCGAGTGTCATCAGCGGTAACTACAAGGGAGCGAAAGAGGCGACGCGGCATTTGATTTCTCACGGCTACAAACGAATTGTCTGTATGGGGATGAAAGGTGAAGATTCTCTTTACACCAATAAGGAAAGAATCCGCGGCTATCGAGTTGCCATGCAAGAGGCAAATCTCACGCCGAAAATCGATGTCTCCATCACAAGCTACGAGTCGGTCGTTCTTGCGCTGAAGGCCTATCTCTATGGGACGAACCCGCCCGATGCGATTTTTGCGCTGCGAAATCTTGTAACCATCTATAAGAACAGCTGTTCCTTCCACGAAGTCTTGTCCTCGCCATCCGAGGCATCGGTTTCCGCCCAATATTTCTTTTTTAGAATCCATTCGCCGGCATGAGTTCTACCTTTAATCGCCGTCTGATCAAGCTCCGTGGCTGTCAGTTGGTCGAAGTAGCCAACAAACTCAATTGAGTGCCCTTCATCTGTAAGGTGGCGATGGAATAGAAGTGGATCCTTTATTGCACTGCCAGAAAGAAATAGTGAGAGAGCAGACAGAACACATGACTTTCCACAATTGTTCTCGCCAATGAGGATGAGGAGATCATCCCAATCAAGGTCCAGACTTTGAATTGCTTTGAAATTGCGGATCGTAAATTTGCGCAGTCGCATCTATCGGCTCCATGCAGCAAGAAAATCGAGACGCGATGAGCATACATTAACTATGCGACAATGCAACGACAATCTATTGCCACGTTCCCATCACTGCGGCTTCAAGCGCGTCCTGCCTCGTCTTGACCCACGGCGCGTAGTGCTTTTGCGTCGTTTTGATCGAAGTATGCCCGAGCAGTTGGGAAACGGTTTCGAGAGAGACCCCATTTTGCAATAGATCGACCGAGAACGTGTCCCGGAGCCGGTGTGAATGGCCATCCGCTACACCAGCCATGTTGTACACGAGCTTGAGCCGTTGCTGCCATTCGGTGATCGCGCTTTTCGGTTTTCCGACCTGCCGATAGAAGAAATACTCATTCCCCTCGTCGCAATCGGCCAACGCTTGAACGACATGTTTCGGTAGCGGCACCCACACCGGATGCTTCGTCTTTTCTTGTCGGAGGAACAGCTTTCCGTCGTTCAATTTATCGCGACGGAACATCACTGCGTCTGAGATTCGGATGCCGGAATGCCGCATAAGCAGGATCAGCGCCTTCAATTTCTTTGGCGTCTCCTCCGGGATCTTCGGATGAGCTTCGCGGATTGAGTCCGCGGCCCAGATTATTTTCTCCATTTCCTGATCGGTAAACGGGAGCGTGGGATCGTATTTCGCCGGCGCCATTTTCACCAGTCGCGCCGGACTCTTTTCGATCCACTCCGCATCGACGCAGAAGGAGAAGAACTTCCGCACCATCTCCATTCTTTTTTGCGCGGTGATCGCTGCGAGCTTCCACTCCTTGCGCATGGCCCGGATTTCATCCGGGGTGATCGAGCCTACCGGCCTATCGCCAAAAAGCGCCTGAATCTCAGCGCCGACGTGGCGATACTTCCTCATCATGGCGTCTGAGAGCTTCATTGCTTCGCGATCGCTGAGGAAGCTGTTCACGGCGTCTCGGGCCGACTTTACGACGACAGTGCCGTCTACTTCCCAGTCGCGCACCAAGCGCGCCGCCGCTTCCCAATTGGTGAGGTCAAGAGACTTCCGAATTTCTTCCCCGCGCAGAATCCCTTGAACCCAGATTGGACAGAAACACTTCGCCTTCCGGGATATGCATTTGCATTTGGCGCGGTGCCTCCGGTAGATCGTGAGCATGAAATATTTTAGTACACCAGAAGGACGCCATTCTACTTTAATCTATAAACCACTGATTCTAAATACAATCGTATGGTGCCGGGAGGGGGGGTCGAACCCCCATGACCGCAAGGGTCGGCGGATTTTGAGTCCGCTGCGTCTGCCAATTCCGCCATCCCGGCTCGTTGAGTCTAAGCCTTTATTTTTCAATCAAGTACGTCATTTTTTCTTTGCCCTTCGGTTGGGCTTAGAAACCCTGGTCGCCGATTTAGTCGCCACCACTTTTTGCGAAAAACTTGCCAACCTATCAACAGCGTTCTGATTGTGATCGGGAGCCAAGTGGGCGTACCGCATCGTCATTTGAATTGTACGATGTCCCATCAGTTGTGCAACAGTGCGGATATCCACGCCCGCCATCACCAGCCAAGAGGCGAAAGTGTGCCGGTTACAGTGCCAGGTGTAGTCTTCAAGCCCCGCTTTTTCGACCGCGGGTTCGAACCAGTCGCGAGCATCGAACAGCCGGTCTCCCTTGGTATTGAGAAACACGTATCCTTTTCCGCTGCCCTGCGCTTTGAGGGTACGAAACGCCTCGAAGGCTATGTCGTTCAAGGGGAGTGGCGGCATCTTCTTCCCTGACGTCTTTTTGCGTGTGATCTGGCGCCTCTCAAACGACACGTCGCGCCAGGTGAGGCCGAATTGTGCACTCGAGCGCATCCCCGTATGAATAGAAATCAGGAAAGCTGGGAGATAGTGAGGCCAGAATTCCTTTATTACAGCAATTAGGCGCTCGTCTTCCTTTTCTTCTCTTTTCAGATAACGAATGTGTTCGTTGTCCTCATCCTTTCGCTTGATTCGTGCGGCAGGATTCAAGTCAATCTTCTGGTTGTCCACTCCTACCCGAAAGATCAAAGAAAACGCGGCTTGATATCGGTTGCGGGTCGCCGGTGTCCATTTACGTTTGTCGGCCTGATCCAGCAGCCATTTCACTATATCCTGCTTGATAATCTCACGCGCTAAACGATGGTTGAAGTCGGGACCGATGAGGTGGAGTTTGATTTCTAACTGATGTTCGTTGCGAGGGCCATTTTCTTCGCGCGAGTGGAGAAGGGCGTCTTTTGCGAGATCCTCAAATGTGATTTTGTCTTTTTCCGTGCGGATCTTCTCCGGCAGTTTCTTCTTCAGCAGCTTTTCATGGCGCCTCTTGGCCAAGAGGTCGACTGCGTCGCCATGCCTGCCCGCCGTTTCCTGGTGCCGTTTACCATCTGCTCCGGTGTAGCGAATGAACCACTTCCCCGAGTCCTTGACTTTCTCAAAAATTCCCCGCTCTATAACAACCACTTTGGCCGAATCCTTAGTCGGTTCCCCTGCTGACCCGTTATTCTTTCCCATTTGGTTCACTTTCTGGTGCGTTGCTTAATTCAGGAAATAAGACGACCTTCGCGACCAGCATCACTGAATGAAAATTGCTGCTGACTTCCAGTGACCTGCCGCGCATCTCGACAACTTCAACCGCGATCTGCCCCGCACTAGCTGCATTCTTCTTGTTCTTCTGGGAGACCCAGCTGATGCGTGTATTCGACGGAATTCCAAGTGGGGTGCACCATTCCATCGGAACGGTTTTGGGGAGTGCTCGAGGAGTCTTGTCTTTCTTAAAGCCCACGATCCTCCACTGCAGGGTCTTGAGACGTAGGCCACGGACAGTGTCGATGAGCGCTCTGCCGAATTGGGCGTGTTTTGGATCCGCCAGGACAAAGAGTTTGTCGCTCCGACGAACTCCGTAGGCATAGGCGGATACTGCGGTGCGCACCACGTCAGGCAATTGCTGGGCTGTTTTAATCAACTCGCGACCGATTGTAACGGCTTTCCGAAAGTCATCTTCTGTTGGAATTGGCGGGACCTTTTTGCCCGACCCGGCGTACGAGACGAAGTGATCGTGAACAGCAGTTCCCGAGAGAGCCTCCAGGTTTTTACGGATTCGCTCTACCATATCCGGATCGACCTCGAGATCGACTGCGCAAGTCTCGTCGCCGCAACTGTCTCGCACCATAAATCCACCGTATCTAGCGAACCATTGCTCGTCGTTCAAAAGCTTTTCCGAGAGAGGCACCGATTGCAAAGGCAACTGCAGATTATCGATACGACTTTTAGGCCCTCGGCGTCGCGTTTTTACTGCGTCCACTGATTTGTTGGTCATGCTTTCTTCGCTCAGTTCTTCGGCAATCTCAGCTTCATCGAATAATCTTCGCGATTTGCAACTTCGATCGGACTTGATAAGCCTAGATTCTGTTGGAATAGCCACGGCGAAATGAGGATCTCTACCTCGTCTATTGATATCGGCAGGCGATCTGCTTTTTTAGAGCAAAGTTGTTCAAGATGATTCGACCGAATCCAAAAAGGTGTGGCCCCTGTGCCAAATTCCTACTTCGTGTTGGTTGCTCATCGCACCGGACCCCGATCCGGATCGCGACTCGGATCGGGTGCCAGGTGCAAGGTGAAATGTTGTGCGGCAACGTACGCCGTTCTGAAAATCAGTCGCACTCAAAGATGTTGTGATTGATTTCGTCCATTTCGGGAACTGTTTCTTCTTCCGAGTCGCGAAGCTCTAGATCTGCATCAAGCTCCATCTCGTCAGAGAAGTCGAACGAGTCATCATCCCAGAACGCGTCAGCTGCGGCGCGACCGCCATTTCTCTCGATGATCTTGTCTATCACTATTGCTGCCAATCGAAGCTGAAGAGCTGAATCTGCTGGGACGCACTCCTTTTCTCCTTTTTGATTTCCCGGTCGAAATTCATCTATGTTTCCCATCCACGTGTCCTTTCGTGTTCGTTGCCTTTTTCGAAGCCAACTTCAACTCGATGGTGACACGAAAGCTTGTGTCAGAACCCGCAGATGCCTAAGGCAATGTTTCAGATTTCGCACATTCGGATTTAGAGACCCTTCTGAATCACGATGCGTCGGGCGGCTTGCTAAATCTTCGATCACGCACGCGCACGAAGATCCGATCGATCTCGAGATCCATGGCGAGCGCTGCCTTGAGCAACATGGTGAGATTGCTCGAATAGCCTTGTTCAGCGCGGCATACCTGTGTTCTGTGCCTGGCGACCCTGCTGGCGAGAACGTCCTGTGAAATTTTGCGCCTTAGACGCAAGCGGCGCATAAACGCACCGATCGTTCTTCGGATTGAAGCGCGATCCGGCGTCGGATCAAACGCGTAGTAAACGACGCCTAAATGCCGACCGCAGCGACGGCATACACCTGCTGCCACGTTGTCCCCAGTTGCACTTGCGTACTGACAAAGTTTGCAGTGGGGGCAGGTTGCAGTCTCTCGGATAAGAAAGGATGATGCGTCTGAAAACATAATTCTCCTCGGATGGGTGGTGGTCTGGGACCTCAGACAGAGCCGTTTGATCAGATGGATTTTGACGGGAGGTTTCGGAAACGCACTTCACGATGCGCAGTTCAGAAGGCCGCAGGCAAGCCAATCTTTGGTTGGTTAACCGTCTCGGAGTTTTGCGAGCACAGAGCAGTTCGAGCTAATGATGACGCGACCGCGCCGTTGTTGATGCCCTCCCCATTTCACACTTCGAAATTTCTCCGAATGATGGAAGCAAAGAGCGCGTAGGGTCACTCTGAATGTGATTCAACTCACAAAAACGGCCGACTCTGAAAATTTCTGCGAAGTTGCCGATACAAAGGATTTACACGATCTGATCTGAATGAAACGCTTCTGATTGCCGTAAGCAACGATCGCAATTCGACCAGCGGACGTCGAAGTGCGAATCGCCGAGTAACGCATTGCTTCGATTCGAGGCTTCGAATGTCGAGGGCGTCTAATCGCAGCAATTCCGATTGGCCGCGGAAAGCTTTGGCGAAGTCAGCTGGGGAGTAAGTGAAATGGCGAGCACCGCAGTCGGGATCGGTTCTGGTCCCGCGCATGACTATAACGAGCTCTTGGCGATGCTCAGTTCAAAGAAGCTCGACTCTGTGTATAGCGAGTTCATGCAACTCACGAACGCGCCGCCAGACCTCAAATGCCTGCTCATCGTCGCCGGCAATCTGCACCATACCTTCAAGAAACTACGTACATGGCGCCAGATCGGCCCTTTTAAGGGCTGGCCACTGTTGATGCGCTATCTGTGTCTCCATTCCAAGAAAATCCAGCAGCAATTCGGACCGATCGTGAATCCTCCTCCGCCGACGGGCAGCCAGACCGCTCATGATTGGTTGAAGAAAACGTTTCGTGGTGAATTCGAGGACCGTCCGCTCTACATAATGTTGTGTTGCACGCATCTCGGCCTTGAGGTGCGCTATGGCGCGCTGCAGCTCCAAATCTTGTATGCACGATCGGAGGAAATCCAGTCTGCCGTTACCGCGGCGGCCAAGCCAATCCCAATACCTTCGCGGTCAGGCAAGAAAGCAAACGCGACAAGAATTGCGCGTCACCCGGAAGACTATGCGCTCGCGGTGCGAGACCTTAGCGGTTCAGGCTTTAGGCCCCTCCTCGCCCATTTGAACCCGGAGCAGTCGCCGGCAAACTTCGTGCGCGCGCCTGGAGTTGGGACATTCCCGACCGGTCTCGGCTACCCCGACCGCTTTCGTCGAATTGTTCATTATTGCGATCGGCGCCACGGAGCGAGGCAAGGACACTCTGGCCATAGTGGCACGCGCGGGCCATCGCTGCGTGAGACTTCCTATCCTGAATATGTTAGCTTCGGTGATTTTCGGTTTGGGCTCACGATCGAGACCGACGGAGAAGATGGAAAGACCCAGGTTAGCCAACAGGCTGTTCAGGACAGATCAATCACCGAATTGAATGCTCTCGAACTCGGGCTCGATCCCCAGGAACTCAGCGGTGGAACCGTCGTGATACTCAACGAAGTTCCTGGCTCCGCAAGCACTGAGGAATCCGTTCAGAGAGCGCGCGCCCAAACCCGATCATGGGAGATAGACAAAAGCAATTTCGTCTGGAGTGCGCATGCGCTGCGGATCGTTGAGGTCAAAGCCGTGCTCTTCCCCGCGCTCCTAAAGGCTCGCGATGAAAAGAGCATCTCAAATGAGGACCTCGCTGCAGCGGCGATCATTGCCGTGGCTATCGACACCGGCCGCGATCTCGACCGAATTCTCCAACTTAAATTCGAGTCACTTCCTGAATCTGAGTTCGTCTTTCAGCTTCCCAGCCAAACGGATCCGGGCGGATGGTGGAGCTGGCACACGATCGGACCGCTCTACAAGTCGGAAATCAATGAGCCTCTCTTTAAGTCGGAAGACAGGGCGAGCCAACTGCGCTTCCGCGCTGCACCCCTGGTTCGGGATCTTCTGCTCAAGCACAAAAAGCGCCAGAAAATCAGGGCCGGCGGAGACGCCTTTCGCAGTGAAGAAGTCGGGGAGTGGGTAAAGGCCTGGATCGCGAAGGTCGATCATGAACATCGCATCACGCTCAACCGCCTCTCCCACCTGCGGGCAAACGAACTCCATCGCATCACCGGAGGCGAGCGGGCTTTGGCCTGCCTGGTGCTGGGCGTTCCGATGACGGCCGCAGCCGTCGAGCTTCATTACATCGTGCTCGGAACTCGGGTGGCGACGGAGCTCTTTGACCAAAGCAGCCGGGCCATCTGGGGAGATCTGTGTGCGGTTAAGAGTAGCCTCAATGACGATTCGGACCAAGATAACTATTCTGGGTGCCGGGCATTCCCCACCCGGGCGGCCGTGAAGCACACAGTGCGGTGGCTGCGGAATGGAAGCCGTCATTTTTTCCGGATCGATCCGAAAGAATTCAATCCGCTGAGGCACAGGCAGTATCTGAATCGCGCGGTTCTCTATCTGGTCTGGCACCAATTTTTCACTTTCGGCACCCGTGCTATCTGCGATGCCTATCTGGAGAAAGATGAATTCACGAAAGGCTCTGATGTCGGCATCCTGAGCGACAAAGATTTTGCGGATGGCTATAAGACTCGGATCATCTGGGCAAATCAAGCTTTGCGGGCTCACATGAGCGCAGTGGAAGGAAGACTAAAAGCAACCGCTAAGAGATTGCGGATCACAGGCAGTCTTCCCCAATCTTCTGTCTGGTTCCTTGACACAAAAACCAAGACGAAAACTAAGACGAAGGCAATAGAGATTACACCAACAAATATCTCTCGTGTTCTTGGTGCGGAGTTCCCGTTTCCGGTGAACACGCCGCGTAAAGTCATGCGCAATCTTCTGCGCGAACGCAGGGTCTCGCACGAGCAAGCCGAAGCCTACATGGGCCACTGGTCGCATGGTCGCGAGCCCTGGTCCTCATACTCAAGCTTCGAATTCGATCGTTTCCTGTCAACTCTCAAAGCCACAATCCCTGGCTGTCTAAAAGATCTTGGATTCACGTCGTTTCCCAAAAAGGAGAAGGCATGATGGGAGCCGCACCTTGCGACCTTGCCGGCGTTCTCGCCAATTGCCCGGATCCTGCCGCATCTCTCCTTCTCGCCGGAGCTCCCGCTGTCATCCAGCCAAATCAGGTCAGCGCGGTTGAGCAATTTCTGATCCAGAACGCCCCGGCCGGGACCTGCCTCGATACGTTGCTCGGCGAGTTCTACACAGCGCTCGGACAGGTTAGTCCCGCTGCCGCGACGAGGCACGTACCGAAGACAACAGTCAGCTATCCAACGACCCCGAATCCCTTTGCCGCCGGCGTGACGAAACCAGATGCCATCTACAGGGAGGCTTCCAAATGGTTTCGAGAGCGGCTGTCCGACTGGAATCCACTCGACAAATTGCAGGCGTCTGCTGAAGACACGGCAGGCTGTCTGAAGATGTTTCTGATCTCTGCAGTTCTCCAGTTTGAGATTCTTCATGTCGATTCCATCGCGGCGCTCATCCTTTCGCTTCAAAGGAATTGCGCACACAATTCAGATCGCACACTCGCGCTTCATCGCACGCTGACAGCGGTGCCGATCGCGTACCATGCGGGATCGAGTGAATACTCCGAGGCGCGGCTCTTCGTCGCCGGGGGAACCTCGAATGATCTACTGAAAACGTTCCTGCACCATCCCAATCGCGGCCAGGTGCTCGGCAGCGTGGCCAGAGCGACGACACAGCCTATCGTCGACGGAATGCTAGACCGCCTTGAAGGAAACGTCGCGGAAAGCTACCGTCTTCCAGCCTCCATTAGATTCCCGGAACTTATCAAGGCTGCCCGCAGGATAGCCGTTCTGCACATGCCTCCAGCCGTAGTTGCGCATCGGAGTCGCGAATATCGATCACATGGTCTACGCCTGGATGTCCTGAAGCGTATCGGTGACTACAGTCCGGCACCTCTCGAACGGGCGCCTGCCGCAAGACAGGCCGAAATGTCATTCGATCCGGATCCCGGCCGGCCCGGGCCGGCGCCTCCCTGGATGACTGCGTTGCGAGCGGCTGTCCAAAGAAACAAAGTCGACAAGGCTGCCCTGGGTCGGATGGCTAAGGACCCGGACCCGATTGCCCGTTGCATGGGCCAATATGCGGGATCCCTGAAGCAGAAGCCCTCGAGTGT
>Ga0224557_1002309_pt1 | contig 16471 bp, 15 predicted proteins | sample 714S31014metaG_FD_180677 | JGI IMG/M metagenome (GOLD analysis project Ga0224557, IMG submission 180677) | Peat soil microbial communities from Stordalen Mire, Sweden - 717 S3 10-14 | ecosystem: Environmental > Terrestrial > Soil > Wetlands > Peat | place: Sweden: Norrbotten County, Stordalen...
CGAAGCGCTTGGAGTTCCCAGGTTGTTCGCTGGTCTTTAGCTCAATCCGTCCGAACCGCCGGATGCGGACCCGCATGTCCGGTGGTGTGGCAGGGGAGGAGAGGAGACTCTCCCCCCTATGCCGATTAAGGGCGGCTCGCGGTGCGGGGATCAGATTGCCATGGAGACATCCGCGGCGGTGAGGTCCGACTGCGGCGGCTGGCGGTGAGCTGCGGCGGGCGCGCTGGAAGCGGGCGACACAAATTCGGCAGCGACGGCGGCGGTCTCGGCTGCTGGGGCGGTAATGGGCTGCGCTGCGGTGGGTGAGGCGGTCATCTTGTTCTTGTAGCACTGGCGGCAGAGCACGGGGCGTCCCTGGGTGGGTTTGAAGGGGACGGTGGTGGAGATGCCGCACTCGGAGCACTCGGTACGCGTCTCGGTGCGCGAGATGCCGGCCGCGGCCGGGCTACCGCCCGGCGTCGCGCTGGCAACCTGCGCGCCACGCCTGGACTTGCATGGCTTACAGCGCTTGGGGTCGTTCTTGAACTGCTTGTCCAGGAAGAAGAGTTGTTCGCCGGCGGTGAAGATGAATTCGCCGCCGCAAGCGGTGCAGGTTAGGATTCGGTCTACAAAGTCCATACCGTTCTCCCGTCGTACAGATTTCGTACAGGTCGTACTAAACCCGTAGAGATAGAGATGATGTTTCGCGGCTCCGCGATTCGCGGATTGGGCGATTGGCCGGGCTTTATTTCTGTGAGTTAGGGGGGGCGTCGCGAAGGGATTAAGGACGAAGGCCGCCTGCTCCGGGTGGGAGCGGGCGGCCAGCCATGGTTTCCAGAAACCGGGGTTTCGAGGAATTTGGGTTTAGTGGAGCAGGACTAGTCCTGTTCCTTGCGGATCTTCTTGCGGTTGCGCTTGCGGGCAAGCGCTTCCTTGACGCGCTTCTTCTCGCCGGGCTTCAGATAGAAGGAGTGACGCTTCACTTCCTTGATGATGTCTTCGGTCTGGACCTTGCGTTTGAAGCGGCGCAGCGCGTTTTCCAGCGGCTCGCCTTCCTGCACACGAATCTCTGCCAAGGGGAATACACCTCCAAATCGTCCCAGATGGGCAGCTTTCAGAATACCGCATAACGCGTGGCAGCGGCGGATTTCTGCCGGGAGGGTCAGTTTGGCGAGGAAGCATTCCCTCCGGGACTAAAGTCCCCAACTCGTTGGTCGTTACGGACTTGAGACCCAAGGCTAAAGCCTTGGGCTACCAGCCCGTCCCCTTCAAAGCAGAAGTAAACTGACTCACTACCGATTTCTGGCGGCGGGTAGAAGTTGGGCGATGTGCGTGTAAGGAGTTGGGCGCGTGAAATAAAACCGAGGCGCGTGAAATAATTCTGCAATGATTCGTGCGTATCAGGGAAAGACGCCGGTGGTGCCCGCGACGTGTTACGTGGACCTCTCCGCGCAGGTGATCGGCGACGTGGAACTGGGCGAGAACGCAAGCGTATGGATGAACGCCGTGCTGCGCGGGGACGTGAACGCGATCCGCGTGGGCGCGAAGAGCAATGTGCAGGACTGCGCGGTGCTGCACGGGATGCGCGAAAAGTACCCGGTGATTGTGGGCGAGTGGGTGACGATCGGGCACAACGCGACGGTGCACGGATGCGTGGTGGAGGACGCGGTGCTGATCGGCATGGGGGCGACGATCCTGAACGATGTGCGCATCGGGGAGGGGTCGATCATTGCGGCGGGCGCGGTGATCGCGGAGCACACCAAGATTCCGCCCAACTCGCTGGTGGCGGGAGTTCCCGGCAAGGTGCGGCGTGTGCTGGGCGACGAGGACAGGAAGCTGATCCTGAAGTACGCGCAGGACTACCTGGACTACGTCGCGGTTTATTTGCATGAGACGGAGTAGAACGGCTGCGACCGCGGAGGATTTTACTTCGTCTAACAGAGTGATGGTGAGAGTTTTGCAGCGGTTTGTTGCCGCAGGCCGGCTGCAAAAGATGGAATTGGGCGCGGTTTCGCTGTATATTAAGAGATCTTAGCGTGCTCATCTCTGTTGCTTACTCTTTACTCTGTAGGGTCTGCTTCGGCGGACGTGTCGATTGAAACCCGAATTGGTTTTCCGGCGTGGAGATCGCGGGGTAGCACTGTCTTCTTTGTGGGGGAACGAATTCCAGCACCCGGAAGGTTGCCATGAAACGATCGGACCGCTGTCGACGCATCCCCGGCCCGCAAGGGCTGTACCATCCGCGCAATGAGCACGATGCCTGCGGCATGGGGCTGGTTGCGAGCATTCGCGGAGAGCAGAGCCACGAGATCATTCGCAGGGGGCTGGAGGTTTTAATCAACCTGACCCACCGCGGTGCGGCGGGATGCGATCCGGAGACGGGCGACGGCGCGGGGATTCTGATCCAGATTCCGCACGCGTTCTTCAAGCAGGAGTGCGGCAAGCTGGGGATGCAGTTGGGCGAGCGCGGAAGCTATGGCGTGGCCATGGTCTTTCTGCCGGTGGACAAGCACAGCCGCTTACAGTGCGAAGGGGTGCTGGAGCGCATCAGCCAGGCCGAGGGGCTGAAGCTGCTGGGCTGGCGCGATACGCCGGTGAATGGCGACCTGATCGGGCGACAGGCGCGCGCGTCGCAGCCGTACATCGAGCAGATGTTCGTGGGACGGCCGGAGGGGATGGAGGAGGACGCCTTCGAGCGGCTGCTGTATCTCGTACGTCGCCGCACGGAGAACGAGATTGCGCAGTCGGAGATCGAGCACAAGGACGACTTCTACATTCCGTCGCTCTCCTGCCGCACGATCGTCTACAAGGGCCTGATGCTGGCGCCGCAGATTGAGAAGTTCTACTACGAGCTGGCCAATCCGCTGGTGGCGAGCGCCTTGTGCCTGGTGCATCAGAGATTTTCGACCAACACATTTCCCAGTTGGAAGCTGGCGCATCCGTACCGCTACATGGCGCACAACGGCGAGATCAACACCATCCGCGGCAACATCAGCTGGATGAGCGCGCGCCAGTCGGTGATGCAGAGCCCGCTCTACGACGGCAAGATCGACAAGCTGTATCCGGTGATTACGCCGGGCGGAAGCGACTCGGCTTCGATCGACAATGCGGTGGAGTTCCTCTTCCAGTCGGGCCGATCGCTGCCCCATGTGATGGCCATGCTGATTCCCGAGGCGTGGGCGGGCAATCCGGAGATGGACCCGGAGAAGCGCGCGTTCTACGAGTACCACGCGTCGTTGATGGAGCCGTGGGACGGGCCGGCGTCGGTGTGTTTCACCGACGGCCGCGTGGTTGGCGCGACGCTGGACCGCAACGGGCTGCGGCCTGGGCGGTACATCGTGACCAAGGACGATTTGGTGGTGCTGGCGTCGGAGGTGGGCGTGATCGAGGTGCCGCCGGAGGACGTGCGCAAGAAGGGCCGGTTGCAGCCGGGGCGGATGTTCCTGGTGGACACGGTGGAGCATCGCATTATTTCGGACGAAGAGATCAAGAAGTCGCTGGCCGGCCGCCAGACCTACGGCGAGTGGCTGAAGGAGCAGCAGGTGCTGCTGGACGATCTGCCGGAGCCGTGGAAGGTGATCACGTCAGACCCGGAGACCCTGCTGCGCCGCCAGCGCGCCTGCGGGTACAGCGAGGAAGACCTCAAGATACTGTTGGGGCCGATGGGATCGAAGGGCGAGGAGCCGACTGGGTCCATGGGCTCGGACGTTCCGCTGGCCTGTCTCTCCGACCGGCCGCAGCAACTGTTCAGCTACTTCAAGCAGCTCTTCGCGCAGGTGACCAATCCGCCGATCGACCCCATCCGCGAAGAGCTGGTGATGTCGTTGATCAGCTACATCGGGACGGAGCGCAACATTTTGAACGAGGCGCCGGAGAACTGCCATACGCTGAAGATCCCGCATCCAATCCTGACCAATCGCGAACTGGAGAAGCTGCGGCGGATATCCTCGGGCGACCTGCTGGCGACCACGCTACAGACGCTCTTCCGCGCGGCGGATGGCGAGGCCGGGCTGAAGCACGCGCTGGACGACCTGAGCGCGCGCGCCGCGTACGCTGTGAAATCAGGCTATACATTGCTGATCCTGTCGGACCGCGGCGTGAACGAGACGATGGCGCCGATCCCCAGCCTGCTGGCGATGGCCGCGGTGCACAACCAACTGGTGCGCGACAAGACGCGCACCCAGGTGGCGTTGATTATCGAGAGCGGAGAGCCGCGCGAGGTGATGCACTTCGCGTTGCTGATCGGATACGGCGCGAGCGCGATCAACCCGTATCTGGCGTTCGAGACGCTGCACGACATGAAGCTGCGCGGGATGCTCGCGGACGACGTAACGGCCGAGTACGCGGAGAAGAACTTCATCAAGGCGATCAACAAGGGCCTGCTGAAGACCTTCTCCAAGATGGGGATCAGCACGCTGCAGAGCTATCGTGGGGCGCAGGTCTTCGAGGCGGTGGGGCTGAACCAGTCCCTGGTGGACGCCTACTTCTCCGGGACGGCCTCGCGGGTCGAGGGCGTGGGGCTGGATGTGCTGGCGCGCGAGGCGCAGATGAAGCACGCATACGCCTTCCAGCCGCTGACCGATTCGGAGACGGACCTGGTGGTGGGCGGTCAGTACCAGTACCGCGAGGGCGGCGAGTATCACCTGGTGAATCCGGCGACCATCAGCAAGCTGCAGCAGGCGGTGCGGCAGAACAATCCGGCGACGTTCCAGGAGTACACCGACCTGATCGACGAGCAGAGCAAGCACCTGTGTACGCTGCGCGGGTTGATGCAGTTCAAGTACGCGGATGAGCCGCTGCCGATCGACGAGGTCGAGCCGGCCAAGGAGATTGTGAAGCGCTTCACCACCGGCGCGATGAGCTTCGGCTCCATCAGCAAGGAGGCGCACGAGACGCTGGCCATTGCGATGAACAGGATTGGCGGAATGTCCAACACGGGCGAGGGCGGCGAGGACCCGGAGCGGTTCCAGCGCGACGCCAACGGCGATCTGCGGCGCAGCGCGGTGAAGCAGGTGGCCAGCGGTCGGTTCGGCGTGACGGCGAACTACCTGGTGAACGCGGACGAGATCCAGATCAAGATGGCGCAGGGCGCAAAGCCCGGCGAGGGCGGACAGTTGCCCGGACACAAGGTGGACGAGATCGTCGCGAAGTTGCGCTGTTCGGTGGCCGGAGTGACGTTGGTCTCCCCGCCGCCGCACCACGATATCTACTCGATCGAAGACCTGGCGCAACTGATCTACGACCTGAAGAACGTGAACCCGAGGGCGCGCATCGCGGTGAAGCTGGTGGCGGAGGCGGGCGTGGGCACGGTGGCCGCGGGCGTCTCCAAGGCTCACGCCGACGTGGTGCTGATCTCGGGCGACAACGGCGGCACGGGAGCTTCGCCGCAGAGCTCGATCAAGCATGCGGGGCTGCCGTGGGAGCTGGGCCTGGCGGAGACGCAGCAGGTGTTGCTGCTGAACGATCTGCGCAGCCGGATCAAGGTGCAGACCGACGGCAAGCTGCAAACCGGGCGCGATGTGGTAGTTGCGGCGCTGCTGGGCGCCGAGGAGTTCGGATTTGCGACCATGCCGCTGATCGCGATGGGCTGCATCATGATGCGCAAGTGCCATCTGAACACCTGCTCGGTGGGCATTGCCACGCAGGACCCGGTGTTGCGCGCGCGCTTCCAGGGGCAGCCCGAGCACGTCATCCACTTCTTCTTCTTCCTGGCCGAGCAGATGCGCCAGTACATGGCGAAGCTGGGCTTCCGCACCGTCGATGAGATGGTGGGCCGCGTGGACCGGATCGATGCCGTGGTCGCCGACGCTCACTGGAAGGCCAAGGGGATCGATCTCGCGTCAATTCTCTTCTCGCCTGAGCTGCCCTCGCATGTGGGGCGGCGGAAGACGAAGGAACAGGACCACGGGCTGGACCAGGCGCTGGACCATGCGCTGATCGAGCAGGCCAGGCAGGCGCTGGAATCGAAGAAGCCGGTGACGGGCAGCTTTGCGATTCGCAACGTGCATCGCACGGTGGGCGCGATGCTGGGCGGCGAGATCGCGCGGCGCTACGGCGCGGAGGGACTGCCCGACGAGACCATCCACTTCCGCTTCACGGGTTCGGCCGGACAGAGCTTTGGGGCGTTTGTTCCGGCGGGCGTCACGCTGGAGCTGGAGGGCGACTCCAACGACTACGTGGGCAAGGGGCTCTCCGGCGGGCGGATTATCGTCTATCCGCCGAAGACATCGAGCTTCCTGCCGGAGGAGAGCATTCTGGTCGGCAACGTGGTGCTCTATGGCGCCACCGCGGGCGAGGCGTTCTTCAGCGGCATCGCGGGCGAGCGCTTCGCGGTGCGCAACTCCGGCGCAACGGCGGTGGTGGAGGGCGTGGGCGACCATGGCTGCGAGTACATGACCAACGGCGCGGTGGTTGTGCTGGGCGCGACCGGGCGCAACTTCGCCGCCGGCATGAACGGCGGACGCGCGTTTGTCTACGACGACGTGGGCGACTTCTCCACGCGCCGCTGCAACCGGGCCGGCGTGGACCTGGAGCCGCTGGCGCTGAGCGAGGACGTGGAGCTGGTGCGCGGCCTGATCCAGAGACACATCGACCTGACGGGCAGCCCGCGGGCGGCGTGGATTCTGGAACACTGGGAGACGACGCAGGCGCAGTTCATCAAGGTCTTCCCGCACGAATATAAGCGTGTGCTGGGGGTTCCGCGCGCCGAGACGGTCTACGTCTCGCCGGCGGCCCGCATCTCCCCCGCAACAATGCCGCCCCTGGTGGCGACAGGGCAGGTGCAGCATGGGTAAGGTCACGGGTTTTCTTGAGATTAAGCGCGAAGAACGGTCGCGGCGCAAGGTGGAGAACCGGCTGAAGGACTGGCTGGAGATCTACCAGCCCTTCGGCGAGGCGAAGCAGCGCGAGCAGGGAGCGCGCTGCATGGACTGCGGCGTGCCCTTCTGCCACACCGGCTGTCCGCTGAACAACCTGATCCCGGACTGGAACGACCTGGTATACAACGGGCGCTGGCCGAGCGCGATCCGGCGGCTGCACGCGACCAACAACTTTCCCGAGTTCACCGGGCGCATCTGTCCGGCGCCCTGCGAGACGGCCTGCGTGCTGGCGATTACGGAGCCTGCCGTCTCCATCAAACTGATCGAGCGCAGCATTGTGGATCGCGCATGGGACGAGGGATGGATCCAGCCCGAGCCTCCTGAGCACAATACCGGACGCAGTGTTGCGGTTGTGGGCAGCGGCCCGGCGGGATTGGCCGCGGCGCAGCAGTTGCGCAGGGCGGGGCACTCTGTGACGGTGTACGAGAAGAGCGACCGCATCGGCGGCCTGATGCGCTATGGGATTCCCAACTTCAAGCTGGAGAAACACCTGCTCGATCGCCGCATCGAGCAGATGCGCGCGGAGGGAGTGACGTTTGTGCCCAATGCGCATGTGGGGGTCAATGTCGATGTGCAGACGCTGCGCGACGAGTACGACGCAATCCTGCTGGCGGGCGGAAGCGAGCGGTCGCGCGATCTGGCGATCCCGGGCCGCGAGTTGACGGGGATTCATTTTGCGATGGAGTTCCTGCCGCAGCAGAACCGGCGCTGCGAGGGCGATCTGCTGGACGCTTCGCTGGACATCCTCGCCACGGGCAAGCGCGTCATCATTCTGGGCGGAGGAGACACCGGGGCCGACTGCCTGGGCACCAGCCTGCGCCAGCACGCCAAGAGCGTTCACCAGTTCGAGATCATGCCTAAACCGCCCGATCTGCCTCCCGGTGAGCGCGCCCCATCCACCCCGTGGCCGATGTGGCCGCTACAGTTGCGCACCGAGAGCAGCCACGAAGAGGGAGGAATCCGCGACTGGGGCATCAACAGCGTAAAGTTCACCGGCAACGCCGAGGGCCGCGTCACGCATCTGCACGCCGTGCGCGTGGGGCCGCCGCCGAGTTTTACGGCGGTTGCGGGCTCGGAGTTCACGCTGGAGGCCGATCTGGTGCTGCTGGCGCTGGGCTTCCTGGGGCCAGTGCGCTCGGGGATGATCGAGCAGTTGGGGCTGAAGCTGGACCCGCGCGGCAACGTGGCCACGGACGAAAACTATGCGACCTCGGTGGAGGGCGTCTTCGCCGCGGGCGACATGCGGCGCGGCCAGTCGCTGGTGGTATGGGCGATCGCGGAGGGCCGCAAGGCCGCCGCGGCGATCGACCGCTACCTGGCCGCAAAGCCCGAATCGCTGACTGTGGGACAAAGCGTGCTGGTGTAAACACTCCGGGCGGTCCACTCCCATTCGTTCACGGCCACGCGCTCCATCGCGTGGCCGTTTCGCTTCTGGGGCAGGAGAAAACGCTGCGGGGAACCTGTGGCAGGCTGGTTGCGTATTATGTTGCGTGGAAGACGATGCACGCGGAATGGGACCGGGCGGAGGCAGCAAGATGCGGACGAAGCAGGGACTGAGGGTTGCGGGAGTGGCGGCGGCAGGATTGGCGGCGGCACTGCTGGCGGGATGCCGTGTGGAGTCGGACAAGCACGGAGACAGCGACAATGTGAAGATCTCCACTCCGTTCGGCGGGATGCAGGTGAAGACCAACGACGCGGTGACAACGGAAGGCCTGGGACTGCCGGCGTATCCCGGGGCACAACTGCTGAAGAAGGACAAGGAAGACGGCGCGGCGGACGTGAATATGAGCTTCGGCGGCTTCCAACTGCGGGTGAAGGCGGTGAGCTACCAGACGGGCGACTCGCCGCAGAAGGTGGAGGCGTTCTATCGCGCGGGGCTGAGGCGGTTTGGCGACGTGATCGCGTGCCGCGACAACCATGCCGTGGGCACGCCGGCGAGGACGCACGAGGGACTGACCTGCGACAACAACAAGCAGAACAACTACACGGTGGACGACCACTCGAGCAAGGACGAGCTGGAGTTGAAGGCGGGGTCGAACCAGCACCAGCACATTGTGGAGATCGACGCCCAGGGCGGTGGGACGAAGATTGGGCTGGTGGCGCTGGACCTGCCGGGCAACGCGTCTTCGGACGATGGGGACAACCAGGACCGGCAGTAGGGGTCGAGCTTGCACTCAGCCTCGCCGGCTTGCCGAGGGGGGTGGGGTGGGGTAGCTTCGTAGATATGCCAGAGTTCTGCCATCGCTGCGGGGGGGAGTTGCCGGAGAGGAGCGGGGAGTCGCCGTTCTGCCCCCAGTGCGGTGCGCCGCAGCTGAGCCTTTCGCTGGAGAACCAATCGGTGGAGACGGGCGGGGAGCCGGTGGAAGGCGCGGAGGGCGCGGCGAGCACAGGCGCGCTGCCTGCCGCGGGTGCGCGAAAGGTGGAGTGGAAGACGGCGATCCGCTGCGCGGCGGCGGTCGCCGGGGTGGGGGCGCTGCTGAGCGTGGGGGCGATCCGGGTGGACATACTGTCGTCGGTGAGCTTTCTGTGGATTATGAGCGCGTCGCTGATAACGCTGGGGTTCTACCAGAGGCGGCGGCCGGCGGCGTGGATGGATGTGCGGGTGGGGGCGCGCATCGGGGTAGTGGTTGGCGTGTGCCTGGCGCTGGAGGTGGGGACTGCGATGGCCGGAGCGGGGTTGGTGGCGCGCTTCGGGCTGCACGCGATGGGCGGCTTCGACGCGCAGATGACGGCGCAGGTGCAGAAGGCGATCCAGCAGTCCTCGACGCCGGTGCCGGCGGAGATGATGGGGCTTCTGGGGTCGCCGGAGTTTCGCGGCGGAATGATTCTGGCTGGCTTCGCGTTCCTTTCGGCGGGGCTGGTGGTGATGTCGACTCTGGGCGGGGCGTTTGCGGGGCTGCTGGGGCAACTGCGGATGCGGCGCGGGCCGGCGGTTTGAGGGCGGTTCCATTAATTGAAAAATAATTTGCGCGGGCCATGCAACCCCGGGCAACCTGAGCGATCTATTCTGGAATCCCAGAATGTGTCTTCTTGCGTCTCCGGCTGACGTCATGGGAAGAAACCAGTTCAAAGATCCCCCAACGGGATGCGGAATTTGTCGCAGATCGAATGGTGTTGCTGCTCTAAATCCAACTTTCGGATGGCCTATTATGGTTAAACGGTGTGTCAACTCAAGCTGCCGCGAAGAGTTCAAGCTGCTCAATGGGGGCGATCTGTATGCGCTTGAGCGGCGGTCCGCCAACACAGAGTTCTTCTGGCTCTGTCCCGCGTGCGCCTGTGAGTACGAGTTGTATCTCGACCCGACGGGTACCGTTTCAGTGCGAGACGGGAGTGTCATCCATCGCGTGCCACCGCCGCATCCCGAGGCCAATCTGCGGCTCATCTCTCGCATGATGAGGCCGCGGCCAGACACGATGCCCTCCGGCGAACGAGCATCTAACTTTGTGTCGATCGACGAGCCGTTTTCCGTGGCATTCCGCATGCGGGGCGGCCTGGCAAGCTGAATTGCGCGAGGGGGTCCTGTTCTTCCCTGGATCGGTCCCCTGGCGCTGAAACCAACGAGAGGAGGCAATATGGAAGACCAGTCAGTTTCCGAACCGAAGATGCGAAGCAATGGCGCGAACAGCGATCCGGCGCCCATGGCATGTCTCTCGTATGGCACCCACCTGAAGAAGGCGGCGCGGTCCGTCGAGCAGGACGTATCTCATCTCTGCTCCGCCTTTCTTGCGGAGCGGGGTTGCCTCAGTCCGGGTAAGTCGCAGAAACAGACCGCTGCCTGAGCGCGATTCTCTCGAATCGCCCGGGTCCAGTCCTCCCATCCGGCGCTTGGTCCTCCGATCCGGCGGTCGCACACGTCGGCAATGCGGCGAGTTGCGGGATTTCCACAGTGTCTGGGGAAGGATTCCCAGCGATGCGGCGGTTTGCGGCGCAAACGGGGTAGGGGCTGCTATCATCATTTTCGGCGGAGCGAACGCCGCAAACAGACTATGAGCGAATCTACGGAAGCGACTACAGGGACCGCGCCAGAGAAGTCGAGGCTGCGCGAGAAGGGCCGGCTGATGTCGGCGTCGGAGATTGAGCGGACACTGGTTCGGCTGGCGCACGAGATCGTCGAGAAGAACGACGGCAGCGCGAACCTGGGGCTGATCGGCATCAAGCGGCGCGGCGTGCCGCTGGCCGAACGGCTGGGCAAGCTGATCGCCGGCATCGAGAAGCGGCCGGTGGATACGGGCGTGCTGGACATCAACCTCTACCGCGACGACCTGACGACGACCGGGCTGCGGCCTACGGTGGTGCCGGGCGAGATCGGCTTCGACGTGAACGGGCGCGACATCGTTCTGACGGACGATGTGCTGTACACCGGGCGCACGGTGCGGGCGGCGATGGATGCGCTGTTCGACCACGGACGGCCGAAGAGCGTGCAACTGCTGGTACTGATCGACCGCGGACACCGCGAGCTGCCGATCCAGGCGACCTATACCGGGCGCACGGTGCCGACCTCGCGGCGCGAGATCATCGAAGTGAAGTTGAACGAGATCGACGGGCAGGAGCAGGTGCTGCTGGTCGAGTTGGTGGACTGAGGCAGAAGCGCGTGACCGAGCGGGCGAAGAGAGCTGCGACGAAGGGGGCCGGGGTGGGCCTGCTCTCTGTAACGCCGGCAGACAGTTCGGCGGTTGCGGCGGGATCGCTGCTGACGGTGGAGCATCTGTCGGTCGCGGACGTGGCCGGGATTCTGGCGATGACTGCGCGGCTGGAGCGGATGGATGCGGCCGAGCGGGCGCGCGTGCTGCTGGGGCGGACGGTTGCGCTGCTGTTCTACGAGTCGAGCACGCGGACGCGGACCTCGTTCGAGCTGGCGGCCAAGTCGCTGGGCGCGACCACCACGCTGGTCAGCGACAAGTCTTCGTCGATCGAGAAGGGCGAGAGCCTGAAGGACACCGGGCTGACGCTGCGCGCTCTGGGCGCGGAGGCGATCATTCTGCGGCATCCATCGTCGGGCGCGGCGTTTCTGCTGGCGCGGGTGACCGGGCTGCCGGTGCTGAACGCGGGCGATGGGATGCATCAGCATCCGTCGCAGGCGCTGCTGGACCTGCGGACGATCCTGCTGCGGCTTGGGCGCGACGCAAGTACGGTGGACGCGAAGACGCTGGATGGCATCACGGTGGTGATTACGGGAGACATCCTGCACAGCCGCGTGGCGCGGTCGAATGCGATGCTGCTGCCGCGGCTGGGCGCGCGCGTGGTGCTGTGCGGGCCGCCGGAGTTGCTGCCGGAGAGTGCGCTGGGGATCGGTGCCGGGGTTGAGATTGAGCGGGACTTCGATCGCGCGCTGCGGCGAGCGGACGTGGTGATGATGCTGCGCATTCAAAAGGAGCGGCTGGCGGGCTTCGACCTGGACCTGGCGGAGTTTATCGCGCGGTACCAACTGAGCGCGGAGAGGCTGAAGACTGTGTCTGCGAAGACGATCGTGATGCATCCTGGGCCGATCATTCGCGGGCTGGAGATTACCGGCGAGGTGGCGGATGGGCCGCAGTCGGCGATTGAGGATCAGGTGAGCCAGGGACTCGCGATACGGCGTGCGCTGCTGGTGCGGGCGCTCGGGGGGAAGGCATGAGCAAAGGCTTAACACCGATTTACACCGACGGGCACCGATTTTATTTCGGGATTAAAGGCCAGGACAATGAGTGAACTTCTGATTCTTGGCGGGCGCGTGGTCGATCCGGCGAGCGGGACCGACGGGCCGCGCGACGTGCTGCTGCGCGATGGGCGGGTTGCGGCGGTGGAGCTGCCGGGCGCGCTGGCGGACGTTGCGGTTGCGGAGCGGATCGATGCGGCGGGATGCGTGGTTGCGCCGGGGCTGATCGATATCCATGTGCATCTGCGCGAGCCGGGGCAGACGCACAAGGAGACGATTGCGACGGGAACGGCGGCGGCGGCGGCAGGCGGATTTACCACCGTGGTGGCGATGCCAAATACGACTCCGGTGAACGATTCGGTGAAGAGCCTGCGGTGGATGATGGACGCGGCGCGCGGGCCGGTGGTGAAGCTGCTGGCGATGCCGGCGGCAACCTTTGGCAGCCTGGGCAGCGAGATTACGGACTTCCACGAACTGGTGAAAGCGGGGGCCGTCGGGTTCACGGACGACGGCAAGCCGGTGTTGGAGGACGAAGTCATGCGGGCGGCGCTGGTGGCGGCGGCGGGGCTTGGCGTGCCAGTGTCGCAGCACGCGGAGGACACGCGGCTGACGACCGGGTGCAGCATGAATGCGGGGCGGGTGGCCTTCCGGCTGGGGCTGCGCGGAATGCCGGTGGAGGCGGAGGCGCGCATCGTCGAACGCGACCTGCGGCTTCTGCGGGAGATCGAAGCGGCGGACCGGGTGAGGCCGCATCTGCATGTGCAGCATGTGTCGACATCCCGTGCGTTGCACGCAATACAGCGCGCGAAGGCGGAGGGGCTGCATGTGACCTGCGAGGCCACGCCGCACCACTTCACGCTAACGGAAGAGGCCATCGGCGACTACGACACCAATGCGAAGATGAATCCGCCGCTGAGGGCGGAGGCGGACCGGCGCGCCGTTGTGGAGGCGCTGTTGGACGGCACGGTGGACTGCATTGCCACCGACCACGCGCCGCACGCCTCGTGGGAGAAAGAGGTGGAGTTCGAGCGCGCGGCGAATGGTATTACGGGCCTGGAGACTGCGCTGGGGCTGGCGTTGCGCGTGCTGCATCGCGAGCATGGGATGGAGTTGGCGCGGGTGATCTCGCTGATGAGCACGCGGCCGGCGGAGGTGATTGGGCTGAAGGAGCGTGGGAATCTGCGCGTGGGGAGCCACGCAGATGTGGTTGTATTCGACGCGGCGGCGGAGTGGAAGTTCGCGGCGAGCGAGTCGCGCTCGAAGTCGAAGAACACGCCGTTCGATGGCGCGGCGATGCTGGGGCGCGTACGGGCGACGGTGTGCGAGGGGCGCGTGGTGTACCGGGCGTAATTCCGCTCTATTCCTAATCCTGCTCGATTGCCAAATCCCACTCTATTGTTGGAGAAAGGCGAGGAGGTCGGCGTTGATTTGGTCTTTGTGGGTGGAACAGAGGCCGTGGGATGCGCCGGGGTAGATCTTGAGCGTGGCGGCGGGAATGAGCTTTGCGGTGGCGAGCGCGGAGGCGGCGATGGGGACCATCTGGTCGGCGTCGCCGTGCAGGATGAGGGTGGGGACGTTGAACTTTTTGAGGTCTTCAGTGAAGTCGGTCTCGGAGAAGGCCTGGACGCTGTCGAAGACGGCCTTGAGGCTGGCGGTCATTCCCTGGCGCCAGAAGCTGTCGCGCAGGCCCTGAGAGACTTTACTGCCGGGCTGGTCAACTCCGAAAAAGGGTGCGCTGACATCCTTGAAGAACTGGGAGCGGTCGGCGAGGATGGAGGCGCGGATCTGGTCGAAGACCTCGATGGGCAGGCCGCCGGGGTTGGCTGCGGTCTTGAGCATCAGCGGCGGCACTGCGCCGATGAGGACGGCCTTGGCGACGCGGCTGGTGCCGTGGCGGCCGATGGTGCGGGCGACTTCGCCGCCGCCCATGGAGTGGCCGACGAGGACGGCGTCCTTGAGATCGAGGAGGTCAATGAGCTGGGCCAGGTCGTCGGCGAAGGTGTCCATGTCGTTGCCCTGCCAGGGTTGGCTGGAGCGGCCGTGGCCGCGGCGGTCGTGGGCGATGCATCGATAGCCGCGCGAGGCGAGGAAGAGCATCTGGTCCTCGAAGGCGTCGGAGCTGAGCGGCCAGCCGTGGCTGAAGACGACGGGTTGGCCTGTGCCCCAGTCCTTGTAGTAGATCTGGGTGCCGTCTTTGGTGGTCATGGTGCTCATGGGTGGTCTCTCCTTATGTCCCGACCGTAGTGGCGATGGTCTGGCTACATCGTATGATGCCGAGGTTGCGGTGCGGGGATGGCGCGCCAGAGCGTCTCTGCTTTAGAGAAGGCCTGCATAAGTGTTCGAGATTCCCTCGGCGGCTAAAGCCGCATTGGAAATAGGCGGCTTGCGGCGGGACTAAGAACTTATCCGTAAATAGAGATTGTCTGCCGCCAGCATATCAATGCGGCGGCGAGGGACAGCAGGGCTCTATAGCTGGCTTCGGTTTTCTCAAAGCTCACCAACAGCTTGCGAAAGCGATTGAGCCATGAGTGTGTGCGTTCGACGACCCATCGGCGCGCCCGGTGGTCGGGATGGTTGCGTTTTTCGTCGGATTCCTGGCGGCGGGTCTTCACATTGAGCTGATAGTTATGAACCCTGCTGGTGGCCAGCGCCGGGAAGCCAACGTAGGCGGCATCGGCACAGAGCGTCTCGATCTGCCCGTTGCGGGGATCCGGTCGGGCACAGACGACAGCTCCCAAGGTGGCGCCTAACAGATAGCTGTCATGCCGGTTGGCTCCGCTGACGGCGAGCGACAGCGGGATGCCACGGGCGTCCACCAGAAGACTGCGCTTGCGCCCATTTTTTTCCCCTATCGGTGGAGTTGGGTCCCACGCATTCCCGCGCCAGCGGGGCCTTGCCCGTGGCCCCATCCACGCTCTGCCAACGCCAGGCGATGCCCTCCATGTCGTCATACTCGGCCAAGCCAGCCTTCCATATCTTCAGGAAAAAGCCCTCCCGCTGCCAGCGCTGGAAGTGGGCATGCACGGCGCTGGCGCTGCCATACTCCTTGGGAAGCGCCTTCCACTGGCAGCCGGTGCGAAGCACATAGACAATCGCCGAAAAAACCTGCCTCGCCGGCATCGGCTTGCGTCCCGCTCCGGGCTTACGCTGGTATTTGCGGCCACGCGGCCGTTTTCGCGCTGGGACCAGCGGCCCAATCTTGCTCCACAACGCGTCCGACACTGTCCAAGACTTGATCTGTGCCATCTTGAGTTGTATCTTCGCGCACAACCGATCTCCGCCCACAAGATAATCCGACACCAGAATCAAGCTAAACACTATTTACGGATAAGTTCTAAGCACAAGTTGCTGGTTGCAGGTTGATAGTTGCAGGTTGAGTTGGCGGAATCGGCACACGAACGCAATCGCCAGACAGATTCCACCCCTATCAAGAAAAGCGGCTGCCCTTGTAGGCAGCCGCTTTCTAATTTTTCATATCCGCGTCGTTGCTTCTTGCAACTAACAACCTGCAACCTGCAACTAACAACCCGTCTTTAGAACGTCGTACTCACAGTCAGACGCAGGGTCTTTCTTGGCTCGCGCAGTTCGTAGGACGACCCGTAGAGTTGCAGTGCCTGCTCGTAGCTGTACTGCCCGGCGCCCGAGTTGGGGAACATGCCGCGGAACGTCGGATCGTCCACCGCCAGTTGCTGTGGAAGGTTCTTGAACAGCCGCAGCGCGTTGTACGCGTAGTACACCCGGAACGGCGCATTCACGATGGGCAGAATCACCTGGAACTCCGCGCCGCTCGACATGCGCGGCACAAAGTTTGTCCCCGGAACCGTGTTCAGTTGCCGCGCCGCCAGCGCTGGCACCGACTGGCCACCGAAGCACGCGCCGTTGACAAACGTCGGGCAGCCGTAGAGCGGGCTCGACAGCACGGATGTGCCCGCCGCGCTCTGTAGCAGTTGGGCCTTCTGCAAGTCGCCGGTCAGTCCGA
>Ga0224557_1002311_pt1 | contig 16468 bp, 15 predicted proteins | sample 714S31014metaG_FD_180677 | JGI IMG/M metagenome (GOLD analysis project Ga0224557, IMG submission 180677) | Peat soil microbial communities from Stordalen Mire, Sweden - 717 S3 10-14 | ecosystem: Environmental > Terrestrial > Soil > Wetlands > Peat | place: Sweden: Norrbotten County, Stordalen...
GCGAGAAATTCGATCCGAACGGTGATTACGTCCGCCACTGGTGTCCCGAACTCGCGAAGCTGCCGGACGAATGGTTGCATCGTCCTTGGGAAGCGCCGGTGGAAATTTTCGCGCGAGCCGGCATGCAACCCGGCCGCGATTATCCCGAACGCATCATCAGCCACGCGATCACGCGCGAGGTGGCGCTGGAAGCCTTTGCCAGAATAAAGTTTCCCTCCGCCTGACCAACCCCACGCTCACTGGACTTTTCGCTGCCGCCATCGCCTCGCGAGGCGAAACAAGCGCGGCTTCAAACCGCTTCAGATTCGTTACCCGATTCAACATTGTTATGTCGGACATTCGCATAGCCGAGCGATGTCAGTGATGAGGAGTGGAGTATTTGCATCAGCTATTTGACGTTGATGACTGAGCAATGGACACGATCCTCTATCAGTGGCGGTTCAGGCGCCCGTGCAGGCTGAATTCATGCGGATGCCCAAGGCCAGGGAGCGGGACCCTCTTTTTGGGCTGTCCCGCAGCTACCTCAACAACCTGGTGCTGCCATACCGGGAAAACCGCTACCGCCCGCCCGTGCGATCCGTTGTGCTTCGACGGCCGGGCGCCAAGACCGGCGTGCGCTTGGTAGACGCGGTTTCCTTGCGGCAACACCTCTTGGCGCATGTGGAGCCCGCCTATCTGCCTGAGGGGACGCAGCGGTTGGCCGCCGGGGTGCCGGCGGCGGCGGCCTCACCAGCGGTTTGATTCAACGCCTGGTCCATCAGGCTTGCGGCAAGCGGCCTCTGCCGGGCAAGGCGCCTCACGGCACCGACATGCTTGCGGCTGGTCACGCAAACGTGCGACCGAATAGTATCAATTTGAACTGGACACCGCGCAACCCTCCCACGATTATCGGGTCTTGTGCAACCAGATCGTCGATTCGGTGAGAGATCCCCATTACCGAGCAGAATTCTTGCTGCCTCCGCTGTCCTCTCGCTGGTGTATCTAACAGCCGTCTTGCCGGCACGGAGCGGTATCATGATGGATACCGTGTTTTCGTTTTTCCCATCGAACCCGAATGTTGACGTTCAGGGGTTGACGCAGGGAACGGATGGGAATTTCTACGGGCTTTCCTCGGAGCTCAACGCGGTCTTCGAGATCACTCCGGCGGGGAGCTTCTCAATCTTGGCCACGTTTGACTGGGTCGGCGGATCGATGCAGCCGATTGGGTCTCTGGTAAGAGGCCTCGATGGCGCCTTTTATGGAACTACGGTTATCGGCGGGACCAACGAAGACGGGTCGGTCTTCAAGATCACGTCGGCGAGGAAAATCGTGACTCTCTACTCGTTCAATTCAGTCAGGGACGGCAGCGGCAATAATCTTGACGGCCTTTGCCCGAGGGCCGGATTGGCCTTGGGGCGGGATGGGAACTTGTACGGAACGACAAGCACGGGGGGCAGCAACGGATGCGGGACGGTCTTCAAAATCACTCCAGACGGCGTTCTGACAAGCTTGTATTCCTTCGGCGCCCTGGTCGATACAAATGGATCGGTGTTGGATGGCTGTTGGCCAGCGACCCCGCTGCTGGAAGGATCGGACGGCAATTACTATGGCACAACGGAATATGGCGGCATCGGATGCGGTTCCGTCTTTAAGATTACGGCATCCGGCCTCCTGACTCCACTTTACCAATTCCCGGCGCCTCCAAGCAACGTCTATACCGCCCGTACTGGGGAGCCTACCGCTCTGATCGAAGGTGCGGATGGCAATCTTTACGGTGCAACCACCTATGGCGGGAGCAACTACCAAGGGTCGATTTACCAAATCACGGCGAACGGCGATTACACGACGCTTCATAGTTTCAGCTATGCCGTTGATGGCGGTTATCCCGCCGCTGGATTGGTGGTCGGTCGCGATGGAAATCTCTATGGAACGGCCAGCGCGGGCGGACCCGGTGGCAACGGCACGATCTTCCGTATCAGCCCATCGGGCCGCTTCGCGAGGTTGTTTGCCTTCAACGGCGGCGACGGCAGTGCTCCGCAAAATCTCATTCAAACCAAGAACGGCACGTTCTACGGAACGACGGAGCACGGCGGCATTTTTCGCATGAGCCCGCCAGCCACGATGAAAATGCTGTTTCAGGGTACCGGATGGATGCCGGAAGGCGCCCTTATTCAAGGAAAGGACGGCAATTTATATGGGGTAACACTTTACGGCGGCTTCGGAACGGTGTTTGCCGTAAATCCTTTTGGCGGATTTCGTTCACTATGTTCGCTCAATGGAAGCAATGGCGCCAATCTCGATATTGTTGTAAGCGAAGGGTTGGTTGAAGGCTCGGACGGCTATTTTTACGGCACGGCTCCTTTTGGCGGCATCAATAACAATGGCACCATCTACAAAGTCTCTCCCGCGGGGAATTTGACGACACTTGTCAAGTTCGACGGTTCCAACGGCCAATTCCCCGAGGGGACCTTGGTGAGGGATGGCGCGGAGGATTTCTTTGGAATAACATTCGGTGGCGGCAGATGGTCGGCAGGCACGGTGTTCAAAATGTCCCGTTCGGGACACCTCACCACCGTCTTCGACTTCGATGGAAAGCAATCGGGCGGTCCCAGCAGCCTCATCGGCGCCGCGAATGGGGATTTCTACGGCACGACATGGGAAGGCGGCAATAGTAATGGCACAATCTTCCGGATCAATCGTTCTGGGCAGTTCATGACACTTGCCACTTTAAATGGCAACGACGGGGCAATGCCGACCGGGTTGGTGATGAGTGATGATGGCCGACTATTCGGGACAGCGCGTGGAGGCGGGATTGATGGAAACGGAACCTTTTTCGTCGTCAGCAGCTTCGGAGAATCACGTCCGGTCGCTTTTTTTGGAGGCGTTAACGGGTCGCAGCCGAACCCACCGGTGCTGGCCCGAGATGGCAATTACTACGGCACGACCTCTATAGGAGGAGTGGATGGGGATGGCACGCTTTTCCGAATTACCCTCAGCGGGAAACTCACATCCCTGGCGGATGTCGGCGGATCGGGCAGGCTGGTTGAGGGAATGGACGGTGCGTTCTATGGTACGACCCTCGGCGGCGGTTTCTACAACGCTGGCTCGGTATTCCGGGTTGCCCCTTCTCGCTATGCCGGTCTTTTCTATGACACCAATAACATTGGTTTTCAAAGCTCGGGCGCGTTCCAACTCACCGTCGATCTGTCGCTCCAAGTATCTGGAACGCTCACGCTGGGTGACCGGGACTATTCGATTTCCGGCCAAGTGGATTCCAATTTGCTCGCCTCCATCGTCATCCACCGATCTCAATTGCCCAACCTGACAATCAACCTTCAATTCAGCGAAACCAATGACGCTGTTTGCGGAGTGGTCACCGATGGGGACTGGACCGCCCAACTCTATGGCCTCAAACCTGGCCTGTTCAACGCCGCCAACCCGGCGCCGGAAGCGGGAAAATACGCCGTGTCGTTTTCGACTGCTGGCGTTGATAGGCCAACTCCCGGCGATACCGGCACCGGGCAAGTGGCTGTATCTGCCTACGGCCGGATCAGTTTGGCGGGCACGCTTCCCGATCGCACGGTCATACGGCAAACCTCCTCGATTTCGTCCTCCGGCCAGTGGCCGCTATTCGTTTCCCTTTATGGCGGCAGAGGATCGTTATTGGGGTGGATCACGTTTAGCAATTCACTGGCAAGCCAGTTCAGCGGGCCAGCGATTTGGATCAAGGCAACTTCCAACGGATTTACCAACATAATCACCGCTCTTGGCACTCCCAAAGACGCTGCGTCTGTTGTGCCTTAAGAGCGTGTTCGAAAACCCTAGGAACAACGAAACATCATTTTCGTCTGTACAATGTAAATATATTTCCGCAGTACGCTGCCGATGCGGTACGCCACTGATTTGACAGGCGCTCAATAGCAACTCATCGGCTATTGCTATCCCAATGTCAGCAAGACGGGGCAACCGCGCCAGCACGGTTATCTGCATGAGGAGGCGTAGCTGTTGGCCGCCGGAGCGCCGGCGGCGGCTGCCTCACCAGCGGTTTGATTCAACGCCTGGTCCATCAGGCTTGCGGCAAGTGGCCTCTGAGTTTCCGGCACGACGCCCAGTTCCTGGGCAATCTGCCGGGCAAGGCGCCTCACGGCGCAGACATGCTTGCGGCTGGTCACGCAGGGAATGCGCCCATCGGGCGACTGCTCCCACGCTTCGATGGTCGGGAGCAGGCGGGCTGGGGCGCGCTGACGCAACCGCGCGAAGAGCAGGGCCAGCAACTCGTGATACTCGATCTGGGCGGCTTCCGGCGCCGCCACGATGTCCTGGATCACGTCCAGAGAGCAGTGGCCGTTTCTGTGGTGGGTCCGCGCCCAGCCCTCCACGATCGAGTTGATCACGCCCCGGATGTAATTTCGGAACGTATCCTTCGTCTGGAGGTCTTCGGGCCCTGGGTTGCGCCCTCCTTGCCCGGCGATTCCCTTCAGAACCACATACAGGGCCTGTTGATACAGATCCTCATCCCGATTGGAAGGCAGCCCAAAGTGGACCAATCGCCGTTGGGCAAACGATGTCAGCTGTGCCCGTTCGTCGTCTGTAAGCGATCGAAGGAGATTCTCGCAACGGGCATGGATTAGTGGTGAATGACAGGCCAAACATCAATGTGTTTGGCCTTGTTTCCATCCCGCGGCAGGGGTTCGACGTCGGCCAGGCAGTGCCTTCGGCCCGCCGGGCTGAGGCAGGCGCCCGGGCCTTTGCATAGTTGCTCGAATTCTCGGCGGAGGAGGCGGTTTACTCCGCAGGGACCCGGCGGCATCCATTGCCCCGCGATGCCTGAGCCGGTTGGACGCAGCTCAAGGATTCCGGTGAAGAAGACGCGGGCGCCAGGCTTGGGGAGCCAGCCGATATCAAGCACGACCCCTCCCTTTTGGGCGATGCGGCGGGTGATTCGAAAGCCTCGGGTCTCCAGGTCCCTGGCTAACAGGTCGGTGGGCGGATCAGCCTGGCGCTCTGGAGGCAGCGGTTTGGCCTCGCCTAAACTCTGGCAGAAGTTAACGATGTCTCGGGTGGTCACCGGCCGTTCCGCAGGCAGCAGGCGGTCCAGTTCCGCCAGGGCGGTGAAAATGTTGCGGTTGGCCTTTCGGCGTTCGTATAACGCCGCAATGAAAGCGGACAGGGGATAGAATGTGCCGACCGCGGTTCTCCGCACGCAGCTCGGCTGGTAATCAAAATCCTCGATCGCGTCCTCCTCGTGAATAACCACGTCTTCGAAGCCGAAGGCGTAGGGCGCGTGATCGCGCAGGTTACGGAAGAGACGGGCGCTGTGCCGGGGTGCGCCCCACCGCATCTGGATGCCCAAGTCGAGGAGCTTTGGGCTGGGGTGGCTCTGGTGTTTTACATGGGCGAAGAAGGGTCCAAGTTCAGTTGGGGCGGCTTGCATGGTCGGTCGTAGTCACAGGTATAATGGTAATCACAAGTGTAATGGTCGAACTGTCTATTCGTTTGGCGCGATATTATGGATCTTCCAAACCTTCAACAAGCGCATCGAAGCAGGATCAATGGGCAGCGACGTTTCCGCGCATGACGATCCGGTGGATCCGCGCTTGATCGCCACTCGTCGGAACAACTTTTCCCATTCTGCCCGCCGCCCTCCCCTTAAATCCCCTGCGGGGCGCGACTCGGATGGGAAGGCCGAATGGCCGCAAATCTTTCGATGGTTTCGTTTTACTGGAACATTGGCCGCGTCATCAATACCGAGCTTCAGAAGGCTCCGGGCCGGGCAAATTACGGGAGCCAACTCATCGAACGTTTGGCGGTAAACCTGAGCACGAATACGTCCGGGACTTTTCGACGGGCAATTTGTGGGATATGAAGCGTTTTCATGGTACTTTCCAAATTCTCCAGCCAGCGGCTAGAGAATCTGAAATTCTCACGCCAGTGGCTGGAGAATCCGTGTCGCCGAGCGACTCTCTCGCAATTTCCATGCTAACGCTAAACGGTTGCTCGTGGATTTCGCAAAACACTTCCACCTTGGCTGGACTCACTACAGGATTTTGTTGGGGATCGCCAATGTCCGGCAGCGCCGATTTTACTTCGACCAAGTCTGTGTGCAACGATGGTCCAAGCGAGAGTTGCGGCGGCAGATTGATGGCGCGTCGTTTGAGCGGGTATCCAAGTCCCCCAGGTCCCTGGCATCCCGTTGCTTTCCATTGTTGAATGGCCCAGTCTGGGCCAGCAACCTACTTTGGGAGCCAACGTCCAGCAACTGCAGTTGCTGCTCTGGAATGGCCATCCTAACCTCGCCCAAGCGGCTCCGCTGTGGCGCCCGATCGCTCCGGCAGCCTGACGACGGCGATTTTCCCGCAATGCCTGCTGGGCGGAGTCGAGTTGTTCAAAAATGTAGAGGCTCATAGTAGCGGGCAAATCTCATATTAATGGCTGGCGTTGAAAGGTGACATGGTGTTATCCTTTCGGCCGGAAATTCAGGCGAGTTCGCATGAAACCGTCACTCGAAAAAGCCCGTGTCAGTCGCCGCGTCAAACTGGTGGCGTGGTGGCTGGCAATCTGCCTGCCCCTCTACCTCCTGAGCATCGGTCCGGTCGCTTGGGCGACCAACGACGGCCTTCATCCCCGCTACCTGCCCGATGAAGTGAATTGGATTTACCTTCCGCTTGTCCCCTTGATGAAAGTGGAATGGATCAAACAAGCCTTTTACTACTACACGGCGGTTCTTTGGCATGGCTTTCCTGCTGGCTACACCACCCTTTAGCTCAACGGGCACCGCCTCGAGGAAACGGTGCTGACCGGCGGTGTCAAGTTGCTCAAAGATGTGCCGACTCATGGGTATTCTTTCGCGAGTGGGTGTCGGAGGGAAAACGCCATTATCTACTTACGTTCCAATTTTGATCGCCTACGCTGGCGGTGATGCAGAGCGATTTTGTTTACAGGGGCCGCACGGTCAGAGCTCAGGACATTGAGTTTATTGGGCGGTTAATCGCCGACCATCCGACTTTAAGCCGGCGTCGGCTCTCGGCCAAGCTGTGCGCGGCCTGGAATTGGGTGCAACCCAATGGCCGGCCGCGCGACATGGTCGCCCGCAGCCTGATGCTGGAGTTGCACCGAGTCGGCCACATTCAACTGCCGGCGCCACGGTTTCGCCCGCCCAACAACGCCGCGCAACACCGGGCACCCGCCGGTCCAACGGAATCAACCCGCGCGCCGTTGGCTTGCTCTTTGGTTCAGTTGCCCGGTGCTGAGATGGCATGCGCATCGCGATTTTTGCGACACCCGCACGCTTGCCGAAGCAACACAGCCATTAGCGCTTCATTCACTAAAAGCCGGTTGATTCTTCACACCATGTTTCGGCTGGGGCTACGGAAATAAGACGCGAACCGAAGCAGAAAGCGGAGCATGGCCGACGGGCCAGTTGGTGGTCTGGCCCGCAACGCGCTGCCAATTCGTGCGGAACGACAGAGTGCTGACCTGTTGAACCCTTCCATCCGCTATCAGGATGTTTCCGGCGCCATGCGACTTTCCTTCAGAATGCATTTTTAATGACCAGCAGACCGGACCGGTTTGCGAGTTGATTTGGATGGCGACATCGTCTCCTTCGCCGTTTTCTAAGAGCCTGTTTGAAAACAGATCGATGCCGGGATTGCGAGCGCGGCGCGGCGGATGGCGAGGCGCGCCGAAGGAGCATATCCAGAGGAGATCTGCGACTGAGGCGCAACGAAGCCAGACGCCCCGCCTCGCCGCAAGACCGGCGTCGAGATGTTTTCAAACAGGCTCTAAAGAATAGCCGTAGTCTTCAGCAGGTTCGACGCCGTTTTCGATATTGCGGTCGCTCGCCAGCAGCGATTGAGGATTGCCCAGGTTGGCACTAACGCCCACGAAGTAGGAGACCATCAGATTGCATTCAGAATCTGCGAAACCGCGTCCGTTCTCAGAACTGCCGAAAAACCCTTCGCCACGAGGGCGCCTCTCATCCGATGGACATACGATGATGAGCGGTGACTGCCCAAGTTCGTATTTCATGATTGCGAAATTGGTCCAGCACCGGAACCCCTGATCGGCATTCGTTAGGAACTCCATCCAACCGTCATTTGTAACCGAGGCCGACGCGGGAAACCGCCCGTTATGATCATCGGCCCAAAGGTGGTAAGCGGTGCCGAGCTGTTTAAGATTATTGACGCAACTTATCCGATCAACCTTTGCGCTGGGACCAGAACGAGCCAATCGCGGCAAAATCATCGACAGCACTAACAGCATGGAAACAATGACGATTACCACGATTAGCTCTAAAACACTGAATGCCCCCGATTTGTGAGCCGGTGCAGGTTTCATAACCCCGAGCGTCTTTTGGATTTCTGAAACCGTTGCTGGGGAAACCACGTCAACATAGCCATTCCGCCTCCCGTTGGCGCGATATCTCGCAATGCCGCGGTATTTCACCGCCTTGCCTCTTTGTTTGGCGGTCGCATTCATCCCTTTCAATTTACGTGCGAAGCCTCCGCCTTGCAATTTTTTCCGTCACTGTGGCAGCTCCACGGCGCAATAAAAGCGGGACCCGTTTGGGCCGACCGGGTTCGCATGGAAGACCAGCGCGCATCTGGCTGGAAGCGTGAAATTGGTCACCGGCGTCCACCGCGCCATAGCCGCCAGGCTCGTCAAGGACTCCACCCAGCAGTTGGTGCCGGCAATCGCCGGCCCTCACAGCTTGTCCGCCACCCCCAGCCTCGGTTTCCACAGTATCGGAATCAACTAACACTTGCAGCCATTTTCGGTAGTGGATTCAGGCGAAGCGGATGACCAATCGCTTGTCTCCAAACCAGGGCATAGGCGTTGGTTTACCGGCCAGACCCGAGGAGACCCAGAACGGGTTGTGGGCGCGTTTGTCCAACTTCACGATCACTTCTTGCTCTTCAACGGTGATGGTGGCCGACACATCCAGCAGGTTGCGAAAGATCTTCTTGGCTTGGGAAGGCCTAATCTCATACTGCGTTGCTGGAATCGGCATGGGTCGCCGCTCAACTTTATTCAACTGCTGTGCCGGGCTCTAGCGTTCAACATGCAACAATCAAATTCAACTACGGCGGGGAGGGGCCGAAGCCCTGGACGACGAAGTAGCCGCCCTTTTCGGCTTTTTGTTGTGTCGCACATCATTGCTCGCTATAAATCAGCATGGCTGCGAAGAACAAGTTTGATGCGAGAAAAATGATGGAAAGGGCCATTGAGGTGATGAAGCAGTCCGTCAACGAACCTCGTGCCGACGCGGAGCAAACGGTGTTGCGCGAGCCTGCGCTCCTCGGAGTCGGGCCGGTCGAGTTTCTGGCAAAGTGGCTTATGAAAAATCACGCAACATCAGGCGGAATATGGCTTCAGTTGCCGAACTCAAAAAATCGTTTTTCGCCGAGATCGACAAAGTGGAAAACCGCGTTGAGGCCGCGGAACAAGCGAAATGACACAACATGAAAAGTAAAAAGACGGCAATTACCATCCGAAATGGTTTGAGCGTGACGAAGGCGGTTACGGCGCTGCTGCCGCAAGTCCGCTCTCTTATTGAAGCCGCGCGCCACAGGGCCGTAATGGCCGCAAATCTTTCGATGGTTTCGCTTTACTGGAACATTGGCCGCGTCATCAATACCGAGCTTCAGAAGGCTCCGGGGCGGGCGGATTACGGGAGCCAACTCATCGAACATTTGGCGGCAAACCTGAGCCGCGAATACGGCCGGGGCTTTTCGACGGGCAATTTGTGGGATATGAAGTGTTTTTATGGTGCTTTCCAAATTCTCCAGCAACTTATCCTTTAATGAACGCCATGAAATGGGCTTGCAGCATTTGAAGGCAGCCAGACAAATCAGCAGCGCGGAGTAGCAGCAACTTACGAGCACCAGCCAGCAAACGGCGACGCGCGATCTTTACGATTTGGTGAAGAAGAGCCGCTGAGAGAGCCCCTATCCTGAGGGTGAAGGCTGGAAGGAGTCGCCCAGAAAATAAAAACAGTCGAGGGCGGCTCATCGTTCTGGTGGTGTCAGCGTGGATGGCATGTCTGGAAGTGACAGCAGGGTATCGGCAAAATCTGGTCCCCGTGCATGCTGGAACCAAAATGGGGATCGCTCCACTGCCCAACGGCGCGCCCGCCCTCGGGCGGAGGCCCCTGGCGACGAGAAACAAGCCCGACTATTTCCCAGTGTATCCTTGCGATGGAAAAATAAGCCCTCATTTGGGCGATTGCGCTACCGGTGCTGTCTGAACAAATGCGGTAGATCGTCTTTGCCCTTCGGCTATTTGGTCCGCACTGAGTCGGGGTCGCAGCCTTTCCATGTTTACTTTTGCGTCTCCATTGCCCTGGGCGATGGCCAGCGCGTACCATTTATAGGCCTCGACTAAGTCTTGCTTGACACCGACGCCCTGATCGAAAGAGTAACCCATCGAGTTTTCGGCCAAAACGTAACCTTGCGCCGCCGACAACGCAGCCCATTTGGCCGCCGCGTCCATGTCTTTAGGGATGCCCGTTCCATGCCGGTATTGCCACGCCAGGCTGAATTGCGCGATGGCATCCCCAGCATCTGCGGCTTTACGAAACCAGACGACGGCCTGTGCGTCATCCTTTTCTACAAACTGACCTTTTTGGTAAAGCTGCCCCAGACCCAATTGGGATTTTGCGTAATTTGCTTCAGCCGCTTTGCGCAGCCATGCCAACCCTTCTTCAAGGTTGGTTTCTGTTCCGATCCCGAAGATCAAGCGGCGTCCGAGGTCATCTTGGGCTTCTGGAAGTCCGCCTGAAGCAGCCGAGCGCAGAAACGCGAAGGCTTCCGTATCATCATTAGGTACGCCGTAACCTTTCGAATATAACCCGGCGATTTGATACTGGGCATGCGGTTCCCCTTGACCGGAGGCCTTGAAGAGCCAATTCGTCATCGCCGTCAGGTCCTTGTATGGCGTTTCACCGCCATAGGAAACGCCGAGCATGAACTGGGCGTTCTTTTGGCCGCCTTCGGCCGCCAGCCGAAGCCACCTGATTCCCTCGTCCAGATTCCCTTTTATACCTTGGTGCTGGAGATAGGCTGCACCAATTGCGTATTCGGCGTCCGAATTCCCTCCTTCCGCGCCTTTCAAATACCACTGGGCTGCGTTGGTCGGATTCCGCTCCACACCCCAACCATTGCTGTAAAGCGAGCCCAACAGGTATTGCGCAGTGGCGTCGCCAGATTTTGCGGCCAGGCTGAACCATTCAAAGGCCTGTTTGTAATCTCTGGGGATATCGGTTCCTGCCAGATATAATCGGCCGAGCATGGTACTGGCCTCGCCATGGCCGTGTTCGGCCGCGCGGCCCCACCATTTGACCGTTTGAGAAACATCCTTTTCCACACCATGCCCGTATAGATAGAATTTGCCCAAATAGAATTCAGCGGCGGCATATCGGTGATTGGCTGCTTTGGTATACCATTGAACCGCTTCTGCCACGTCCACCGGAACGCCATTGCCGTCGTTATAGTCGGCGCCTACCCAAAATTCTCCTACGGGCGATCCCTGCTCTGCGGCTTTACGAAACCATTCAAACCCTCTTGCCGCATCCTTGGAGACTCCATTGCCAAGTTGGTAGCAAAAACCCAAGCCAACTTCTGAATCAGGGTAATAATGATTTGCGGCCTTCTGATACCATTGGGCCGCCAGAGTAAAATCTTTGGAAATACCCTTTCCATTGTAATAGGCATTTCCCAACGCGTTTTCAGCGCGATGGATTCCGCGTTCTGCCGCTTGCCGAATCCAATTTACCGCCTCCCTATCATTCTGTGGAACGCCGTTCCCGTTGAAATAACACAGTCCCAGTTCACACATGGCATCCCCGTTTTCTTGCGCGGCGGCAAGTCTCAGGCATTTGATACCCGCCTCCTTATCCTGCGAAACGATGTCTCCATTCAGGAATCCCAAGCCCAGGTAATACTGACCATCTGGATCCCTTTCATCTGCCGCCTTGCGGATCCAGTGGCCGGCTTCCACCAGATTTGTCTCCACGCCAAAACCATACATGTACATGATGGCTATCCCCACGTACGCAGACGCGCTGCCTTGATCCGCTCCTTTTCGATACCATCGCATGGCTTCTGCATAATCTTGCGGCACGCCTTCGCCCTTCCGGTATTGCACGCCCAGATTTGCCAGTGCCGTTGTAAAACCTGCGACTGCCGCAGCGCGATATAATTTTACCGCCCTTTCTGCGTCCTTCGGCACACCGAAGCCGTTCGCATAGCAAACGCCCAAGGCGTTCATCCCATATAAATCACCCTGAGCCGCCGCTTTCGTGAACCACATCGCCGCTTCAAAATAATCCTGCGTCAAGCCGTCGCCCGCTTTGAGTTTCGCGCCCAAATAGGATTGGCTCGCAGCCAGCCCGTGTTCGGCGGCGCGACGAAGCCACTTGAGGCTCTCCACCTCATCCTGCGGCACTCCATATCCGTTCGCATAACAGTAGTTGAGACCAAATTCCGCCCAGGGATATCTTTGGTCAGCCGCTTTCTGCAACCATAGAACAGCCATTTTCCAGTTCTGTTTGCCCAAATCCGGAGACGCATAGATCCACGCCAGATTCCGCTGGCTTTCCAGCAGGTTTTGGTCAGCCGCCTTGGAAAACCATCGTATCGCCTCGTCCACGTTAGTATTGACACCACGACCCCTTAGATAGAGAGAGCCGATGTTGTGCAGCGACAAGACAAATCCCTGTTCGGCGGCCTTCCGATACCAGCGCATGGCCTCCTTGTCGTCTCGTTCGACCCCCTCCCCTTTGGAATAGCATAAACCAAGGTCATTCTGTGCTTCCTTCAAGCCTTGGTCAGCCGCTTTGTGATACCATTTGACCGCTTCTCTGGCGTCGTAATAAGGCCCATCTCGCCAATCATAAGTTTGTGCTAAATGATACTGTGCGGTCGCATCACCATTCAGCGCCGCGACGCGCAGCCGCTTCAAATCAGCCAGATTGTCTTCACCGGCATGGCTGCCTCCCAGCATTTCAGGACCATTCGTCAACTCGAAAATGGCATTGACCAAAGTCCGTTCCGCTCGCGGAAGGTCGGCCCAGCCAAGGGACGGCAGCGCCAACAACACGGCGAAATAAATCAATCGCAGCAAACCTCGGGATTGCAATTCTAGTATTCGCATGGTTACCGATGTTGGTAAAGATTTAACCGGCCATTGCAAGAGAAGCAACATAATTGCTCGGGATGACGAACGTCGCCTGCAACAGGCCCCCAGGAAGGCGCAAGCGCCGAACGCACGGTCTGGGACGCGGTACCATGCCCCTGGCGATGCCGCCGTCCGGAAGTTGTGGTATTCTCCCTCTCCGGCGATTCTGGACAAACTTGGCGCTGTCCGCCAGCGTTGGTGGATGAACACGCGGCCAACAACGAAATCGAGACCGAAAAAAGAAGAAAACCCATACTTGCTCGCCTTAGGCTAGATCCGACCGACTATCCTGTTATCATGAGCGAGGAATATGCGGATCGGTAACTGGAAGCCATTCACCAGCAAGTTGGTGGGTAGTCCGATGGTTTCGCCAACAGCCCCCAGTATGAGCCCGTGCCGAAACTCAAAAAGACAAGGCTTCGGGCATTGTCCGGTGCTTTCCCGCCACGGCGACGGTCTGAACGGCCCCAGACCCACGAAAATTGAAGAGATGGCCCGCTACGTGTACAAATTGGAGAAAATGCAAGAAACCCGCCCATGAGCAGCCCAAGAATGGCCAAGAGAACCGCCACGACCAAAGCGACCAGCCACACGAAGCAATGTTTCGTCGAACTGCTGGCCCGCGACCCGGAACTTTCAGCGCTCCGAGCCGAGCACGCGCGAAAGCCCACGACGAAGTGCCGGGCGGCGGCGGAGTGGGTTTATGATGAAAGCATCAGCAACAGCCTGTTTGGGGCAGCGCTAGCGCGCCTTCAGGGCGAACGATTGCTTGCGCCCAGGTGGCCCCAGCCTTTGGCGCCTTGGCCATTGACCCGAAATATGCCCCTGCCCTGCTGACGGTTGGCTATGAACACGGCGGCGGCCGACGTGCCAAACAAAGTGCATCGTGGCGCCACATGGCCGAGCAATGGGCCGGTTTAACCCCCAAAATGGTCCGATTGGACTTGACAAAATGACCTCGAAAAAGATTGTTTTCGTCGGGGGAACGTTGCATTCTTGGTTTATGCGTCTGCTCAAGGTTGGATTTTTCGCTGGCATGCTCTTCGTTGCCAAGGTCGCCAACTGTCAATCGAAGACGATTCACGTTCCGGCGGATTATCCGACAATTCAGGCGGCCATCAATGCCGCCAGTGTTTTGACAAACGACACCATTCTCGTTTCGCCTGGAATTTATAATGAAGCCCTCAATTTCAATGGCAAAGCAGTTTCGTTGATCAGTGCTGATGGCCCGGTTGCAACATTGATAAACCCGCCTGCGGGATTGTCCGCCATTACGTTCAGCACTGGCGAATCCTCAAATTCGGTCGTATCTGGTTTTACCATCACGAACGGCGGGATCTTGGTTGCGTTTTCGTCGCCGACGATTGTTTCCAATACGATGACCGGCTGCTCCGGTGTCGGGCTTGACCTCGAAGGAGCACACACTCCCATAATCCAAGGCAATATTATTCAAAATAATGGATCCGGAATTTTTATGGATGGGGTCCAAGCGCCACTCATTGTCAATAACCTGATACAAAACAATCAGGGGGACGCCATTGGCACGGTCAACGGAGGCGCGACCGGTATCATTCAAAACGTCATAATTGGCAACGCCGGCGATGGAATTAACGCTGAGGTGCCATATAGGGTACCCGGGCCGTCGGTAATTAATAACACGATCGTTGGAAATGGCGGCACAGGCATTTATGAAGATGGGTATCCAGCAATTGGCCAGATTGCCAACAACATCGTGATGGGAAATCCCGCGCTCAATATAAGCCCGTGGGAGGGAACAAGCCCGCCCAATATTCAATTCAACGATTTTTGCTCTGATGAGGGCAATGTTTATGAAGGCGGAATTGTCACCAACTTGAACGGAATTGGCGGTAATATTTCCACCAATCCATTCTTTGCCTGTCCTCCCAGCGGCAATTTCCGTTTGTTGGGCGGATCCCCGTGTATTGATGCGGGTGCCAATGGAGCGCCTGAATTGCCAGCGGAGGATTTTGACGGAAACCCGCGAATCCTGGCCGGCAAAACCAATGATGCTCCGACTGTGGACATGGGTGCCTACGAGTTTAATCCCGCCTCGCCGCCAATTCCCTGTCTTTACATGATTTGGCCTTCCAACGTTGTGGCTGTGGCTGTTGTTGGACAGAATTCGACGCTGGTTGATTATCCCGCTCTGGATGTCACACCGGGTGCAACGGTTGCTTGCGTGCCAGTTTCGGGGTCAGTTTTTCCGGCTGGTACCAACGCTATTGTTTGCACTCTCGTTTATGGAACCAATACCTTGATCGCCACCTTCACCGTCACCGTCGAAGTTCCGCCTTACATCACCAACCAACCGTCAATTATCAGCGTTTTGGCCAACAGCAACGCCACCATGACCGTTGGCGCGCTCGGCACGGCTCCGATGAGCTATCAGTGGTCATTTGACGGCGCGGCGGTTGATGGTGCCACGAATAGCACCCTGACTGTGTCCAACGCGCAATCGCTCAACGAAGGCTATTATCAAGTCATCCTGACGAATAATGTTGGCGCGGCCACAAGTCTGCCCATTTTTTTGCGGGTATTGCCTTCCGGGGTGGTGATTGTCTCCAACCCGGCGCCTCTTTCTGTCCCGGCAGGAACTCAAGCTGTGTTCAATGCCGATGTGATTGGCAGCGCGCCGTTGACTTTCCAGTGGTTTAAGGATGGGGCGCTCCTGGCAGGAGCAGATTCACCCCAACTGGTTATTTCTAATGCGCAAGCGTCTGGTGCCGGCGTTTATCAACTGCTGGTTTCAAACTATTTGGGCTCAGCCATCAGCGCCGGCGCCACCTTGACGGTGCTGGCAACCAAGCCGTCGTTTGTCTTGCAACCACTTCCAGCGGCTTCGGTGGCCGGCAGCAACGTGGTTTTTACAAGTTTGGCCATCGGTTCGGACGATGATTTGAATCCCCTCAGCTATGCCTGGTATTTCCAGAACAACGGAATCGCCGGGCAAACAAATGCCGATTTGCTGCTCTCCAACATCACAGCCATGAACCAGGGCGCATATTACGCTGTGGCCTCAAATTCGTATGGCGTCGCCACCAGCGCCGTCGCCCAACTGACGGTCTATCTGCCTCCCTCGTTCCAAACCGGATTATCCAACCAGGTGGTGACGGTGGGGCGAACAATCGTGTTGAGCGCCGGTGCCACTGGCACGCCGCCGCTGGCCTACAGTTGGAATTTCAACACCACCCAACTTTCCAATACTGCTGCGTCCCTTTCCATGACGAACATCACCCCGCGGCAGGCGGGATTTTACTCGGTCACGGTCACAAATCAGTATGGCAGCATTTCA
>Ga0224557_1002313_pt1 | contig 16448 bp, 16 predicted proteins | sample 714S31014metaG_FD_180677 | JGI IMG/M metagenome (GOLD analysis project Ga0224557, IMG submission 180677) | Peat soil microbial communities from Stordalen Mire, Sweden - 717 S3 10-14 | ecosystem: Environmental > Terrestrial > Soil > Wetlands > Peat | place: Sweden: Norrbotten County, Stordalen...
GGCGCTTTCAAGTGGTGAACGCAACGACGTGTGAGACTTCGGTCCGCCGAGGTCTGGAGGACGTAAATGCGGGGTCACCTCACGAACGAGCAGAAGCAGCTGGCGTTCCGGCTGAAGGCACGGGGTATGTCGCTTGCCGAGATTGGGCGCCAGATTGGGTGCTCAGCCCCGATGGTTGGGCTGATGGTTCACGCGGGCAGGTTCCAGCAGGGCATTCCCGATGACTGGTCTCCGCGCCCGGGCTGTCTGACCATCCAGGACCGGGAGTCGATCCTCGTCGGCCTCGGGGCGTCGATGTCATTGGCGGCCATCGCCCGCGGGCTGAAGCGCCCGACGTCGACGATCAGCCGCGAGGTGGAGAAAGGCGGCGGTCGGGACAGCTACGGGGCCTGGCGTGCCCATCGGCGGGCTCGCGACCACGCTCGCCGCCCGAAGGCCTTCAAGTTACAGCGCGGTCGCCTACTCCAGGAGGTGTCGGCGCGGCTGACCTCGCTGTGGTCGCCGCAAGAGGTCTCGGAGCGCCTACGGTTGGACCATCCTGACGACCCCGAGATGCGCGTGAGCCACGAGACCATCTATCAGTCCCTGTACGTCCAAGGCCGCGGCGAGCTGCGACGGGAACTCGCCCGCTGCCTCCGCTCGGGGCGTGCCAAGAGGCGCTCGCACGGCACCGTCGATGGGCGAGGCCGGATTCCCGGCATGGTGATGCTCAGCGAGCGGCCGGCGGAAGCAACCGACCGCGCGGTGCCGGGACACTGGGAGGGCGATCTGGTGCTGGGCGAGGGCGGCCGCAGTGCTGTGGGCACTCTCGTGGAGCGGACGACGCGATTCACGCTCCTCCTCCATCTCCGTGAGGGTCGAGCGGCTGTCAGCGTTGAAGACGCGATGCGCCGCGCGATTCGAACGCTGCCAGCAGAGCTGCGACGCACGATCACGTGGGACCAGGGCGCTGAGATGGCGACCCACGCGAGCTTCACGATCGCGACCGGCATCCCCATCTACTTCTGCGACCCGCATTCGCCGTGGCAACGCGGCAGCAACGAGAACACCAACGGACTGCTGCGCCAGTACCTCCCGAAGAAGCTGGACCTGTCCACGGTCACGGCCGCTGACCTTCGGCGCATACAGCGCAGCCTCAACGGTCGGCCGCGGAGGACCCTTGGCTACATGACACCATCCGAGAAGCTGTCAGAATTCGTTGCGCTGACCGCTTGAGACCGCCATTTCGTTGGCGCGGCGCAGCTCACGGTTCTCCCGCTCCAGCTGCATCAGCCGCTCCCGCTCCTCAGTGGTGAGCCCGGGTCGCTCACCCTTGTCGATCTGGGTCCGCCGCACCCACAGCCGCAGGGTCTCAGGGTGGACCCCCACCTTCGGGGCGATGGAGGTGATCGCCTGCCATTCCGACGCGTACTGGCCTCGGTGGTCCAGCACCAGCCGGACCGCCCGGTCACGAACGTCCTGGGGATACCTGCTTGTCCTTGCCATCGCTCCATCCTCTCAAGGAATGGAGCCTCCAGGATTCCCGGGGCGGTTCAGCGGCTCAGCACCAACTGGCGGGCGATCAACGGCCGCAACCAGCTCTCGCTCCTGCTCGCCGGCGAGCATTTCGCCGATGGCAGGCTTCAACGTCAGCCGACTCAGGAGGGCGCTGCCGCATAGCTCATCTCACCGACTTGCTGGAAGGCTTTTCCACAAGTCTTGACACGAGCTCCCCCGCTGCTCATGCTGGGGGAACGGCGAAGGCTTGCGGGGGGCCTTGCGCGCGGTTACGATATCACACCATAGGTCGCGAATCGCCTCTTGAGCCATCACCTAGAGCTAGATGAGATGAAGGGCATTGGTTGGCAACGGGGCGTGGTGATTTTCTTCCTGGTCTTCCAACGGCAGTTCGTGGAGTCCTCGATCGGTTAGCAGAGGAGCCATCATGCGTCTCCTGGGAACTCTCGTCATCGCGCTGGCAGTGCTCATTGCCCCGTATGGAAATGCGTCCGCCGCTTCGCAAGACCCCGCGGCAGGTCTGGGGCCCGACATCGTCAATCTGGCCCACCTGGACTTTCTCCACGACTCGGTCGCATACCCAGCCAAGCCACCGGCCGGCCACTCGACCACCGACCCGGGCAGCCCGATCGGCACCTGGTGGGTCTATGCGAACTTCAATGCCGCCTCGGGGACGTACACGCGCACTGGAGGCGGGGCCTACGACCCCGCCTCCAACACCTACGCCCAGGGTGCGTTCGACACCGACGATGTGAGCCGAGCCGCCATCGTCTACCTCACCCACTACCGGTTCTATCACGACCAATACAGCCTGGACATGGCCCGCGGAGCGTTGCGTTTTGTGCTCTATATGCAGACGACCTCAGGCCCGAACGCGGGCAACTTCGTGCTCTGGATGCAGCCCGATGGCGCCCTCAACCCTACTCCCACTCCGCCCGATCAGCCTAACCCGTCGGACTCTGGCGCCTCCTCCTGGCTAGCCCGGTCGATCTGGGCGATCGGCGTGGGCTACCAGGCGTTTCAAAAAACCGACCCCGCGTTCGCCTCTGTCCTCGCCGCCCGGATGCGGCTGGCGATGGCGAAGCTCGACAGTGAGCTTGTGGGTCCCAACTATGGCCATTACCTCACCCTCCACGGTTACCAGACCCCCGCCTGGCTGATCGCCGACGGCGCGGACGCCTCTTCCGAGGCGCTGCTCGGTCTGACCGCGTTCACTCAGGCGGGCGGCGGCCCAGAGGCACGCAAGCTGGGCTTGGACTTCGGGATCGGTATGGCCGGCTTCCAACTCGGCAGCTACGGCGACTGGCCCTGGCTCGCCCTGATGCCGTCGGCGCTGTCGGTCAGCGATTGGTATGCCTGGGGAGCGCACATGACGATGGCGCTGGCCAGTGCCGCCCAGACGTTCGATCGGCCAGACTGGCTGGCCGCGGCGCAGCGTGATGCAAGTTCCTTCGACGTGCACATGCAACTCAGCTTCGGCGCCATCAACGGCCTGTCGCCCGCGCCGAACGACCTGACCCAGATCGCATACGGCAATGAGACGACGGTGGACGGCCTGCTGGCGGTCGGAACGGCCACCGGCAACCCCGTGTTCCTGCGCTGGGCGGGGATCGCGGCCGGCTGGCTGTTCGGTGACAACCCTGCGGCCACACCGATGTATCAGCCACAGACAGGGGTGGTCTTCGACGGGATCAACAGCGACGGCAGCGTCAACCGCAATTCAGGCGCGGAATCCACCATCGAAGGGCTGCTGTCGCTCATGAACGCGGTCAATGACCCCGTGGCCAGGCAGTACCTCGGATTTGACACCGTCCTAAGCCGGCTCACCTACCAGAAGGTCGAGGCCGAATCGGGGACACTAGGCGGTGCTGCAACAGTCGTCACGCCGGCCTCTGCCTGGACCGGCGAGGCCACGTGGAGCAACGGCCAGTATGTCGACTTCGCCACCGGTGCCAGGGACACGCTTGCGGTCACAGCGCCCGCGGCCGGCCCCTATCTGCTCTACCTCGTCTTCGACAAGCAGATGTCGCCCCCGAAGTCAGTTGGGGTCACGGTCAGTGTCGACGGTGTCGCGCAGGGCACCGACTGGCAGGGTGGAGCGGGACCGCAGGGTGTGTCGCCCAACCCGGACTATCTGTGGATCGACAGCCTTCAATTTCCACGACCGTTGTCCGCCGGACAGCACACCCTCGTGCTCACGTACGCGGGCACCGGTGCGGTGGACGCCAAGGTCGATGCGGTGCTGCTCCAGCCCGCGGTCGAATCCACGCTGCTGGCGGACGCGGGCGGTCATGAGCTGATGCTCTACAAGAGCCTCGCGGGTAGTTCCGACGAGGCGACGCTTCCCATCGGTCGGTGGCGTGTGCAGGTGTACGACCGAGAGGGCAATCCGGTGGAGACGATCGTGCAGCCCGGAGGCGAGACCTTGGATGTCCCGGCCTATGGCTTCGCTCTCGCCGCGAGCCAGTAGACCGCCACGCCATAGCCGCACAGGTTGCCCTCATCGACCGGTGTGCCGGCCTCCAGGTCCACCAATCCCTGGCCCGGAGGGAGACCGCCGCAGCTTCACCGGCTCGGCGGCCTGGCTGAGAAACCACACGTAGCGGCTGCCGTCGAGGTGCACGAGGGAGTCCACCAGGACATCCGGGCGTGGGCTGACGACCGCACGCTCAATTCCGGCCAGGACGGCCAGGGCGCCGTAGAGGCGGTGCGTGTCCTCCGGGTTCGCCCTTGTCTGGGCTGTTAGCGTTCACGAAGGTGTCACTGTCTAGCGCCCACGAGTGACATGTGAGCCGGTCACGTCGACCGCGCCATAAGGCATCCACAACCGGGTGCAATGTCCACGCCCGCGCCCAGCGCTCTGGACCCTGGGGCTTCCTACGGGCACGCGCTTGGCAGGAATGGCACCTCTGTAGGTGCGGCAGGGAGATTAGTCGCGTCCTTGAGAGACCGGCGCGCGCTGATATTGGTGGGGGGGATAGCGGACTGAGGCGGCAGCCCGCGGCTCCGGTGGCGGCGCGATCGGTCTTCGCGGCCAGTCCGCGCACGGCACCGCGCGCGGGTCAGCGCTCGGCGGAGATGACGGGCAATCCCTCCCCGGCTCGCTTGTGAGAGGATCGGAGGCATGCACCGATGCGGCTCACGGTAGGCGCAGGTGAGCGCCCAAACTCGGCTGGCGGCCTGTCTGGCGAGCGGCCTGGCGGCCTTCGCGGTAGCCATCCTGCTCACCCCTTGGCAGATCGCCGACCTGGTCGGCTGGGACGTCACCGGGGCGGTGTTCGTCGCGTGGGTGCTGGTGAGCACGCGAGGTAAGGATCCCGCGCAGACCAGAGCTATGGCGGTCATGGAGGACAACTCGAGGGTGGCCGCCGACGCCATCCTCATCGGCGCTAGCATCGCCAGCCTGGTCGGTGTGGGCCTCGCTCTTGTCAAGGCTGGAAACGAGCAGAACCCCGCCCACACCCTCATCACCGCGTTCGCATTTCTGAGTGTGGTGGTGTCCTGGTCCTCTATCCACACCGTCTTCACTCTTCGCTACGCCAGGCTGTACTACCAGGCTGGGGGCGGGATCGACTGGCATTCCGGTGACCTGCCTGACTTTGGTGACTTCGCCTACATCGCACTGACTCTCGGCATGACCTTCCAGGTCTCTGACACGGACATCAACTCCAAACCAATTCGCAAAGCGGCCCTGCGCCACGCGGTGCTGTCATACCTCTTTGGTGTGGTGATCCTGGCGACGACCATCAACGTGGTGGCCAGTCTTCTGGCTAAGTGAACCGTGTCTTGGTCCATGCGCGGCAGGACCTCGCAGCCGGTCTGGCCGCCGAGTCCGACCTACGTGATCGTCTTCCCACCCCCGAAGGCGCTCTCGTTCCCACCCTCGCTCAGATGATGGACGCCCGGAGACGCACGGGCAGCTCCCCCGACGATGGCGGGCTCGTTCCTGGCGGGAGAGCTCCGATTCACCGGGTCCGGCACAGCAAGCCCGGGGCCTGAGGTGGCGTAGTCGCGCACCTCCGCCGTCTAGGAGTGACCTCAAGTAGCAGCTGGCCGCGTCCATGGGGACCGTCGGACGCCACACCCTATACGCCACACGGTGGCCTGTCTGTCCGCTGGCGGACCCGAGGGCTTGCCGCGGAGCAGCGAGAAGCGCTGACCCCCCGGCTCTGGTCCTCGTGTTCGCCGTCACCGCGGGCATCTACGCTCGTCGACACCTGCTCCTCGACTTGCGTCACGACCACCTCAGCAACCGCCTCGACCTGCATGCTCATCGTGTACCTCCTGGATCGGAGTTACACGGTTGAAAAGTCGCCCTTCGGACCTGGCCTGATCCACCAGATGTTGAGCGAACTGATGCCGCTCGACCTCATCGAGTTTCACCAGGGGCTCGATCGTCTCTGTCATGGTGCTGCCCTCCCGCCAAGCAACGCTCGGCGTGTCGGGCCAGACCAGCAGTCACACCGTTCGACGGACAGTCCCCGCCGAGGGAGATGAAACTGGACAAGTGGTGGTCGCCTTTCAGGCGGTGAAGAGTCGGGGCTTGCGGTGGCTGTCAGGGGATATGCTCGCCGGTGCTCGGCGACGTAGGGACGCATGGATCGCGCGTTGCTCACCCACCATTGCGCCCTACTCCGGGCCCAATTCCGCATCGCGGCCCCTGCGGGTGGACGATCTCGGGCCCGACATGCGCCACGGCGGGCTCGGCCGGGGCGGCATCCGCGGCGTTGCCGACGGTCCCGATCGAGGTAGCAGGCGCCTGACGGATGATGCACCGCTACCGCCGCAGGTCCAGTCCGTTCGGGCTGGGAGGCCGAACCGCGGAGTAGAATACTGGCCCTCAGCGCTGTGGCCGCGCTCCCCGCCGCAGTTCTCGTCTGACGGGCCACGGCCCGACGGACCACGGCCACACCCGCCCGTCGTCGCGCAGCAACGAAAGGAGCCCCACCCATGGCCAGCATGCATCACTTCTCGATCGCCGCTGTCGCCGAGCAGAGCGCCGACTTCCGGCGGGTTCTGTGGACCGGCGAGCACGCCCAGCTCGTCATCATGACCATCCCGCCGGGTGGGGAGATCGGGCTGGAGACCCACGAGCACACTGACCAGATCCTGACGTTCGTCAGCGGTGCCGGCGAGGCCGACGTGGCCGGTCAGACCAAGCGGGTGGCTCCGGGCGACCTGGTGGCCGTCCCCGCCGGTACGCTGCACAACTTCCGCAACACCGGCGCCAACCCGCTCGTTCTCTACACCGTGTACGGCCCGGCCGAGCACGCAGCCGGAGCCGTGCACGCCACCAAGGAAGAGGCCGAGGCCGCCGAGGAGTCTGGCCAGGACGAGCCTCCCATCGGCTGACCCGCTTGCGCGCCTGCTCGGCTCGGGCCGAACGAACCGAGCACGGGTCACGCTCGGCTGCCGCGCGGAGGACGGGCGGGGACGCCAGCGGGTGGCGAGCGGCCGATCGGGTGCCAGAGACCGTAATGAAGAGCTTTAGTCGACTCCCGCAACACATTGGCATTATTCCTGATGGCAATCGAAGGTGGGCTCTGCGCAAGGGACTGAAGAAGCAGGACGGGTATGAGTCCGGCCTTCGGCCAGGACTCGAGCTGTACGAACTATGTTTGGAGCTGGGGATAAAGGAGCTAACCTTCTACGGATTCACGGTAGATAACACAAAACGGCCCTCGGTGCAGGTCAGAGCTTTTCAGAAGGCGTGTGTCGACGCCGTTGAATACCTGGCAAGCAAAGACACGGACTTGGTGGTCGTCGGAAATGCTCAGTCGCGATTCTTTCCAAAGGCACTGCTGTCGTACACGGAGAGAACTAGATTCGGAAACGGTCTCATCAAAGTCAACTTCCTGGTCAACTATGGCTGGAACTGGGACCTCAACTATTCGGTGCAGAACAGTGCCACCAGCTCAAGCGGCAACATCATTGACGGTATAGCGTCTTCGGATATCTCAAGAATCGACTTGATCATCCGCTGGGGCGGCGGGCGAAGGCTGAGTGGATTCTTGCCAATCCAGTCAGTCTATGCAGACTTCTATGTGGTGGATGAGATGTGGCCCGACTACAGTATTGAGCAAGTGTACAAGGCTTTGGAATGGTATCAAGACCAAGACATAACGCTGGGTGGTTAGCCTCGCGGTTTCATGGTGGGGCGGCGTGAGCTCGTGTCGTTGGCCTGACAAGTGCTCCTGACTAGAAGATTCACTGGCGTTGCGGGCCTGTGAGGGGTCGGGGGATCAGGCTGACGATGTAGCCGATGGCTGTGAGCTGGTCGATGGCCCGGTTCTTGATCTTGTCGGGACGGGCGGGACCATCGCGGCGTGTGTGGGGCGTCAACCGCCGAGCGCGTACCTCGGCGAGATCACTTGGATCCACGTTCCAATCGCACTCGCGATCGAAACCCCAACGCTCCCGATCGCCACCAGAAGGGTTGCCTTCGCCAGGGCCATCACGCTCGGATAGTTCTTCGGGCGATGCCGGCAAGGGCGAATCCCGGTGTGAACCCTTGACGGAGAGGTACGAGAGACAGGGCTACCAGATTTTGGAGAGTGAGGTCGGCCATCTGGCTGGGGAGTCTGGCAGAGGATGTGCATCGCAGTGTTGGGTGCTCACGTCCAGATCGACCCGCTCCGGCCGCACCAGTTAGTATGCTCCACATCAACACCCAGCGTTCAGAGAATGTCACGGCCTCGCCTCCGGGGGGTGAGCTCGCCGTGACCAAGACGCCGACCCGTCCCGCATGGCGCCACTACCTGCGGGCGATGGGCCCGGGCCTCGTTACGGGCGCTTCGGACGACGATCCGTCCGGCATCGCCACATACTCCCAGGCCGGCGCCCAGTTCGGCCTCGCCTTCTTGTGGACCGCGCTTCTGACCTGGCCCCTGATGGTCGGGGTTCAGGAGATCTGTGACCGCACCGCGCTCGCCACCGGCACCAGCCTTGGCGGGCTTGCCGTCCAACGCTTTCAGCGGGCTGGTCGCGCCATCGTCGGAGTGCTCCTCGTCGCCCTCCTCGTCGCCAACGCGCTCAATATCGCCGCCGACCTCGTCGCCATCGGCAGCGGCATGCAACTCCTCCACCTCGGGCCGACCTGGCTCTGGGCGCTCGTCGCCGGCGTTCTGCTCACAGCGCTGATTGCCTTGGGCACGTTCGCTCGCATCGCGCTCGTCTTCAAAGTGCTGTGCGCGGCGCTTCTCAGCTACCTGGTGGTGGCCGTCCTCGTCACCCATCAATGGGGCAGCGTCCTGGACCACACCTTCATTCCTCACGTGCAGCTGAACAAGAGCTATCTGGCACTGCTGGTCGCCACCCTGGGCACGACCATCTCGCCGTACCTCTTCTTCTGGCAGAACGCCCACCGACTCGAAGAGATGCGTGACGGGCCGGAGGGTGGCGCGAAGGCCCTCCCGCTCCGGCGATGGGCGGCCGCGCGGGCGCGCCGTAAGCAATCCACCAGCAGGCTCGATGTCGTGGCCGGCATGACCTTCTCCAACCTGGTCATGTTCGCCATCATCGTGGCCACCGCGGAGACGCTCAATGTCCACCACCAGACGGACATCCAGAGCGCTGCGCAGGCGGCCGCAGCACTCAAGCCTCTGGCTGGACAGTTCGCCAGCGTCCTCTTCGCACTGGGCTTCATTGGCAGCGGGTTGCTGGCCATCCCGGTGCTCGCCGGCGCCGGCTCGGTGGGCCTGGCCGGGCTTCTCCGCCGCGAGTGGGGCTTCTCTCGGTCTGTCCGCCAGGCCCCCATCTTTTACGGGCTCGTCGCCATCGGAACCGTCGGAGGCACGGCGCTCAGCCTCCTGGCTGTCAATCCGATCAAATTGCTCATCGTCGTCGCAGTCATCAACGGCATGGCGGCCGCACCCTTCCTGGTGGTGGTCATGCTGATCGCTGGGAGCCGCCGCCTCATGGGCGACTACGTGAACGGCAAGCTCGCCAAGACGGTGGGGTGGGCCACGGCGTCGCTCATGGCTATTGCGGCGATCGCTCTGATCGCCAGCGGGGGCATCAGCCTCTGAGGCAAACGGACTGTTCCCCTCGGCCATCGAAATGCGAGATCAGCCCGGGGCACCCCGCCGCGTCTGACCGGATCCGAGGCGTCACGGCGCCCAGCTCGTGCGCGCGTCGACGGCTGCGCCTCAGTAGTAGTGCCGCCGACCACCCACTGCGTGCCCGGCCATCCCCAGGACTGCAAGGATGAGCCCGATCACCAGCAGGATTACCCCGAGTGTCCAGAGGATAGGGATTCCCACAATGAACCCGATGATGAGAAGGATGATCCCGAGAGTGATCATGCGGTACCTCGCGAATGGTCGACTGATACAGAATCAACTGTGGCACATCTACGCCAGCATTTGCTGGATGGTGTCACCGAGTCACGCCCTGCGTCGGTCCGCCAGAGTACAAACCGGTTGTCACGACGGTGGTGCCCGCCTTGTTCAGCCGAGCGTAGATGGCCGCGGTAACGCCGAACACGAGGACCAGGGGGTAGCCGCAGAGTCGCGTGTGGCTTGGCCCGCCTGGACGGAGGAGTTCTTGGATGGTTGACCCGGTGACCGATACCAGATCTGAGGTGCAGACCATCTGGACGCGGGCCCTGCTGGGAATTCAGCCCAGGTGGGGTCGGGACTTCGACGACCTGTCGAACGAATGGCGCCGTCTCTTCGCGGAGGTCCTGGGGACGTTCCTCCTGGTGCTGGCAGCAGCAGGGGGGCCGGCGGTGGCGGCCTATAGTCACGGCGCTGTCAGCCGCGTCGCGTACGTATCCGCGCCAGGTCTGATGGTGATGGCGGTCATTCTCTCCATAGGGCTGATCTCAGGTGCCCACCTGAACCCGGCTGTCACCCTTGCGTTCGCGCTCCGCCATGAGTTTCCCTGGAAGCGCGTTCCCGGCTATCTGATGGCCCAGGTCGTGGGATCGGTGCTGGCCTGCCTGCTTCTGTGGGCCCTTGTCGGGAAGGTCGGCCTGCTGGGAGCGACCGAGCCGGGGCGCGGGGTCAGCGATCTCCAGGCGATGGTGATGGAGGCGGCCCTGACCTTTGGCCTGGTGACCGTGATCCTGGGGACAGCCGCTGGGGCCCAGAACGTTGGGCCGCTCTCAGCCTTGGCAGTGGGGGGTTATGTCGCGCTGGCCGGCCTCTGGTCCAGCCCCATCAGCGGAGCGTCGATGAACCCGGGCCGGTCCTTCGGTCCCGATCTCGTCATGGGGGACTTCTCCCACTTTTGGGTATACCTGGTCGGGCCCGTGCTAGGCGCTCTACTGGCAGTGGGGGCAGCTCACGCTCTGCGGGGCAGAGGGGGAGATGCGATGGCTGAGCGCGCCGCCCAGGGGACCCTGAATACACCGTAGCGTGAAGGGGTTGCCAAGTCGCCTCGGTTGGGCAGCCGGGAGTGACTCTTGCGGGGTACGATGGGCTCCAACGGGGTCGACACGGATCGCCTGAGTCGGCGGAGGTGATGTCCGGGCTGACCTTGGGACACCGCGCGGGGAGCGCGGCGTTCAGCCGCTGGCGCGAGGCCGCCAGCCAAACGCCCCGCGGCCGCGCTGATCATCGAATCGGCTGAACCACCGGTCGGCCAGGGCGGAAGCGCGCGCGTCGCGGTCGCCCTCTCCGTTCGGTGGCACGAAGCGGCTGATCCGCCAACTGCCACTCAGGACGCGCTTCGAGGTGCCAGCTCTGGTGACTGAAAGAATCGGGAGGTGTGGACAGGCAGTCGTAGTAGGTGGGGGGAGAGGGGGCTGAACGTTGGTGGACGGTGTGCAGAACCTCTGGCGTCAGCCCGGCGCCGCCATAGCCGGTGGGATGTTCATCATCGGCAGCGGAGAGCTTTCCGCACGGGCCTGACCCCTCTAGTGACCGGCCCCGTGCCTTGAAAATGATTCGTCGGCCCGCTCGGCGGAAGGCTCGCCGGTGTCGTCAGTGGGACGGGACGTGACCTCATAGAAGCGCGCCCTGCGGCCCGTTTCAGTCCTGTCCGCCCGCCCCACTGACTCACCAACCCCAGTCAGGCCCCGCAGTGCGGGGGTGTTGAGGATATGGGGATAGCATCTGTGAGCATCGCACACGACCCCGCCACCGGCATCACCGTCGGCGCCGACACTCATGGGGAGGTCCATGTGACCGCAGCCTTCACGAACGATCTCGGGCGGCCACTGGGCCATCTCGAGATCCCCACCACGCCCGCCGGATACGGTCGCCTGCTACACCTGGCGACGTGATCGGCGGTTTCCTGGTTGGGCTCGCTTGGACGTGTTTGAGGCTCTCGCTGGGACGGCTCACGCAGCCGATATTTGTCAGGCGTTCTGCGCCCCGCGCGGGTGTCCGCGGCCGCTGAACGTCGCAAATCACTCGTCGGCCAACCAGGTCCTCGACCAGGGCCGAGGGGACGCGCGGAGGTCGGGGTTTGATGGGAGGGAGTCAGCTGCGTCGCGATCCTCGTCGACTGCCGTAGCACGGGATGCCAGAGTTCGTCGGTGACGCGATAGTTAGGTCGACGATTCAGGTCGATCCTCGCTCTCAGGGTCCCCTTGCCCGGTCCGCGGTCCGCTATTCTCGCCCGCGTCTGAGCATGCCGCAGCAGGGCACGAGCGCCGCCGGCCCGGCCGGCCGGTCCGAGCAATGAATCGCATCGGAACCTCGCACTCGCCAGGTGGGGAATGTGCCATCATGGCCCGGAAATGGAGCCCGACCTCGACTGGAGCGGCTGGGGCGGACAGTGATTTCTGACCTGGCGGGCGGCGTTGACGCGCGGATTGGCGGGGTCATCGAGCGTGCCAACCGCAATCACCACCTGCGGCGCTTGGCGCGCGTCGACTGGGACCAGGCGTTTCGCGGCGAGGACCGAGGGTGGGCGAGCCGACGGCCGCCCCGTGAGGGCAATGAGCTTCAGGTGTATGTGGACGGCGCCGCGGCGCTCCCAGCTATCGCAGCCGCGGTGCGCGGCGCTCGATCGTTTGTGCACATCGCTGGATGGACGATCGCCCCTGACTTCGCTGTCGAACGCACGCCGACGGTGGTGACCCTGCGGGATCTCCTTGCCGACGCGGCGACTCGGGTCGAGACGCGAGTACTCGTCTGGGCCGGCGCTCCCGTCCCGGTCATGCATCCGTCACGCGCCGAGGCGCGACACCTGATGGAGGGACTCCTGCGCGGAACTGCCATCAGGGGCGCCCTGGACCACCGTAACCGCCCGATGCATTGTCATCACGAGAAGCTGGTCATCGTCGACGGCATCGTGGCGTTCGTGGGCGGCATCGACCTCACTGATCTCGGTGGTGACCGGTTCGACGGCGCTCCGCACCTCAACGCCACACGGTTGGGCTGGCACGATGTCGCTGCCCGCCTCAGCGGACCCACAGTTGCGGATGTCACTTCGCATTTCGCAATGCGCTGGGAAGCGACAACTGGTGAGCGATTGGTTGCGGTCGCGGTGCCGGCGACGACGGGCCATAGCCGGGTGCAGATGGTTCGGACCGTTCCCGAGCACACATACCCGGCCCTTCCTCGGGGCGACTTCAGCATCCTCGAGTCGTTCATGGGCGCGCTGCGTGGCTCGAGCCGCCTCATCTACTTGGAGAATCAGTTCCTCTGGAGCGTCGAGCTTGTCGCGGTGCTACGCGAGAAGTTGCTCCGGCCACCGACGGACGACTTCCGCGTCTGTCTTGTCCTTCCACAACGGCCGAAGAGTGGCAAGGACGACACGCGGGGTCAGCTCAGCGTGCTCAAGCAGGCAGACCATCACGGGCGTCTGCTTGTGAGCACGATCGGCCCACCTGGCCGCAAGCAACCCCCTGTGTACGTCCACGCGAAGGTGGGCGTGATCGACGACGACTGGTTGATCGTTGGGTCAGCGAATCTCAATGAACACTCACTGTTCAACGACACCGAGGTCAATCTCGTCACCGACGACGGAGTATTGGCGCGGAGTGTTCGCGAGCGGCTGTGGAGTGAGCACCTAGGTGAGGACTGCAAAGGTCGAGAGCCACTTGAGGTCATCGAGACACAATGGCGACGGTCGCTGAGTTCCATACCCCCTTATGCCACCGCGCTTCGGCCACTCCCTTCTGTTTCACGTCGGTCGTCGCGACTGCTCGGCCCGATAAAGGGTCTGCTGGTTGATGGGTGATTGGCGGGAGCGTTCCATCCGACCCTCGCCCCGACAAGAGGCTGACGACGCCGTCGAGGGAACCAGGCAGTCCGCCCGCCCAGCAGGGACAATCGAGGCGGCGCGCCCCTGTAGGTCGGTTGTTGGGCAACGTCAATCTGGTACACGCGAGCGCGCAACTTGTGTTTCCAGAGCGCTGGGCGCGGGTGTAGACATTGCACCCGGTTGTGGATGGCACCCAGGACGTCCGGGGGCGGACGGCGTCAAGCCGACGGATGCGTGCCGCACGGGCAAACTCGCGGTCAAAGACGATGCCTGTGCTCATGGTGTGTCGCTCCGCTCTCGTCGCGCGACTCCGCGACAAACACCAATCTCACGGTCTTGGGCATGCGATCGGTTTTAGGAAGCGCCAACATGTCGGCCGATGGTCGCCGCGTCCGGCGTCTCGACCCGGGTGCGCTAGGGGAGGTGCACCGCACTGAACCATCTCCGACGGCGGTATCCTGTGCAGCGTCAGTCCACTCCATTGGAGGGCGCAGAGGAAGACGTTCGCCAGCCACAGAAGGTGCGCCATGCTGGCGTCGAGGGCCTTTCTGAATACGCGCTCCGCCCGCGCGGTGGCGTCTTTCCTTGCAAGTCGGATGTCGCGAGTTCGAGTCTCGTCTCCGGCTCCCGTGACCCCGTCCTCAACTCGTTCCGAATACATAACGAGGGTTGTGGCAAACCCCAGAGGTGTGGAGTGTGTCCGAATGCCGAGAGAATCGATACGAAACAGACTTTCGGGCGCACTTTGCTGGGCGCCTGTCAACGTAGGGGGTCTCGTACACGCCTTCCCAGGCTTCAACGAGCCTCAAGAAAGCGCTATTACCGCTCCAAGCGGGCGTTCTCCGGGGAATCGCAGGTGAGACCGTTTCATTAGGAGAAACAGAGTGAAGATCGGAATCGTGGGAGCCGGACAGGTCGGCGCCACCGCTGCTTATGCCATGACGATGCGCGGCGTCGGTTCGGAGATCGTGCTCGTGGACCGCAACGCGGATTTGGCAGTGGCCCAGGCGCGCGACATTCTGGACGCCACGCCATGGTCGCACCCCGTTCGACTCCGCGCCGGAGAGGCGCCCGATCTGGACGGTGCGGGCATCGTCGTGCTCACGGCCGGGGCGGCCCAGAAGCCCGGGGAGAGCCGGCTGGACCTGCTGTCGCGCAACGCCGAGATCTTTGCCGAGATCGTGCCGGGCGTGTTGACGGCGGCGCCGGACACCATTCTGCTGGTGGCGTCGAATCCGGTCGACGCCACGACGCAGATTGCGACCGTCATCGCCGCCCGGCGCGGCGTCCCGCCGCACCGGGTGATCGGGTCCGGTACGATTCTCGACTCGGCGCGGTTTCGCACGCTGCTTGCCGCACATCTGGAGATCAGCCCGGCATACATCGACGCTCGTGTGCTCGGCGAACATGGCGACAGCGCGGTGTTGCACTGGTCGGGTGCCACGGCCGGCGATCTGTCGGTCGCGGACGCCGCCAGCCAGATGGGGCGGGCCCTGACAGAGGCTGAGCGGAGCCGCATCGATACTTCCGTGCGCCGTGCCGCCTACGCCATCATCCAGGGCAAAGGAGCGAGTTGGTTCGGCATCGGTGCTGGCCTCGCCCGGATGGCTCAGGTCATTCAGGGGGATGAGCGGGCGCTGATCACCTGCTCCATGTTGACGCCGGAATGCCAGGGGGTGCGCGACGTGGCCCTGTCACTGCCGCGCGTGCTCGGCATGGGTGGCGTGGCGGCGACGTTCGTGCCAAATCTCGACGCTGGGGAGGCCGCCGCGTTGAAGCGGAGCGCCGAAATACTGAAGCAGGCGGCAGAAGGGGTGCGGATATGAAGGCGCGGTGACACCGCGCAAGGCGGTCACTGATCAGTTTTCAACTCCGCAGCGAGTAACTGCGGACGAGTTGATCGAGCCTTCCCCGACCGGTGAGCCTGACCCGCTTTGACGGACACGTTTGCTAGGCCGAACACGTAGCGGCGTGGTCGGATTGGTAGTCTGCCGGACTCCGGTTCCGAGCGTCGAGTGACGGCGCTCGCGGTTAGCCGTCCTGTCGCCGCTATCCAGCCGTGAGGACTCAAGCGCGTCCCCGTAGTGGCTCAACACCGGCCTCTCGCCCCACCTCGCGGCCCGCTGTGGGGGGCCACTCAGCGTGGTGCCGGCAGGTGCTGCTCGGCCCAGCGGGCGAGGGCCATCAGAGCGGGACGCAGTGCTGTACCCCGATCGGTGAGCCGGTAGATCGACGCAATCGGGGGACCCGGCAGCACCTCGCGGTCCACCAGGCCCGCCTTCTGGAGCTCCGCGAGGCGAGTCGAGAGCATCGCCTCGGTGATCCCCGGTATCCCCGCCGCGATCTCACCGAAGCGAGCCGGTCCGTCCAGGAGCGACCCGACGATCACTTCCATGGCGTCGACTCTACATCGGCTGTTGGTAGCGCCACTGGATGACCGTGGAATGGCGGAACTTGGCGGCGATACCGGCAGGGCGCCGCTGAGGGGCAGGCGCGTCGCGATGCGCTGGTCGAGGGCGGGGAAGGCTCGGTGGCGATCGCGTTGTTGGGCTTGCCCTCCGCGGCGGCAAACACGATGTGAGCTCAGGTGTCAACGATCGTGGGCGTGGTGTAGGCTCGGGTCCAAGCTTCGAGAGTGCGACGTTGTTCGGCGGATTACGGTCCTCACCTAAGGCAGGATCTCGATGTACCCGTCCGTTCCGTGCACGCGGATCCGCTGCCCATCCCGAATCAGCTGGGTGGCATGCTCCACCCCCACGACGGCCGGCAAGCCGTACTCCCGTGCGATCACC
>Ga0224557_1002317_pt1 | contig 16434 bp, 17 predicted proteins | sample 714S31014metaG_FD_180677 | JGI IMG/M metagenome (GOLD analysis project Ga0224557, IMG submission 180677) | Peat soil microbial communities from Stordalen Mire, Sweden - 717 S3 10-14 | ecosystem: Environmental > Terrestrial > Soil > Wetlands > Peat | place: Sweden: Norrbotten County, Stordalen...
AGCGGCGTCCCGCCCGCCTGCATGATCTCGTCGCGCACGTGGTCATCCCTGACAGTCATGTCCATTCCTCCTCGGGCACGCCGTGGCTGCCGCGCCTGTGACGGCAGTCATACGACTAAGGGGATAGTAAGCCTCGCTTGGGATAGTACGCAATAGGCAAAGTCTGGTTAGCACGACTGGATTCCGGCGGGTGAGCGGGGAGGGACGGGGGCTGGTGTTAGCGGACGGGCCTGTGTCGTTGGCGTCGCTGGCAGGCGGACGGTGGCGGCGGCGGCGGCAGCAGCAGCAGCAGCAGCAGGCCCGCCACCTGCGATAGGTCCACTGCCCGCGGCGAGCCGATCGCGGTTCGCCGCAGACTTGCTTACCATCCTGAGCAGGAAGCGAAAAAGCACAGAATTACGGAGCGACAGTGACCGGTACCTGGAACGGGCAGACGCAATGCCTGGGCGCCTTCATCCGCAATCGGCGTAAGCTCGCCCGCCTGTCACTGCGTCAGCTCGCTGAGATGACGTCTCTCTCCAATCCCTACCTGAGCCAGCTCGAGCGGGGCCTGCACCTGCCATCGGTGCGAGTGCTTAAGCTGCTCTCCGAGGCGCTGAACGTGTCCGTCGAGACGCTGCTTGCCCAGGCGGGCCTGTTCGACCTGGCTCCCTCCGGGGATGGGGCCGCTGCGGCTGACGGGCCCCCAGCATCGTCTGTGGAGTCTGCCATCAGCGCCGACGAGCGCCTGGCTGACGAGCAGAAGGCCGCGCTGATCGCCGTCTATCGCACCATGCGGTGATCGTCCGTAGGTTGTGACCTGCCGCCTGACCGCCGATGATGTTCCCCATGAGGCCGTTGCCGTAGGCGGTCCTGACATAACGGACTTCTGGGCCGGACGTGAAAGACATCCCGAAAGGAATGCGACCGATGTTCTACCCCTTCGACACCAGCGGCATCCAGGGCGGCGCCCAGTGAGCGGCCGGAGAGGTTCTGCGGGGACTGCGATAATCAGGAGACCTCATGCCGGTTGTTAAGCACGATGGTGCCGACCTGTTCTACCAGGTCGAGGGCCAGGGGCTGCCGCTGCTGCTGATCATGGGGCTGGGATATCCGAGCGACATGTGGTGGCGCATGCTGCCCTGGCTCACTGCGCACTTCACGACCATCCGGTTGGACAACCGCGGCGTCGGACGTACCGGTACCGGGGCCGAACGGCCTTACTCCGTCGAGCGGATGGCCCTGGATGCGCTCGCCGTCCTGCACGCCGCCGGGTTCGCCCGCGCCACCGTCTTCGGCGTCTCCATGGGCGGCACGATCGCGCAGGAGCTGGCCCTGACCCACCCGCAGGCCGTCGAGCGGCTCCTGCTCGGGTGTTCGCACCCCGGTGGAGCAGACGTCGTCATTGATCAGGAAGCGATCGCGCTGCTGGCGAGCAGGGGGGCGATGACTCCGGACGAGGCCGCCGAGGCCGCCATCCCGTTCATATATGCTCCGGGCACCCCTCGCGCCGACATTGACGCCGATCTTGCCGTATGGGCCGCTAATCCGACCGAGCCGGTCGGCTATGCGGCGCAGCTCACCGACACCATAACCTGGCGGGGGTCACTGGATCGCCTGCCCGGTCTGGCCATCCCCACTCTCCTCGTCCATGGGGACCTCGACCGCCTGGTGCCGATCGAGAACTCCCGTCGCATGGCTGCCGTCCTGCCCGCTGCGCGCTTGGAAGTCCTCGCCGGTGCCAGCCACATCTTCGCGACCGACCAGCCGGAGCGTACTCGCGCCGTCCTTGAATCCTTTCTGGTCCACCATCAATGAGTTCCCAGCGGTAGTTTGTTAATGCGGAGCTAGCGGTGCAGGCCCCAGGACGAGATTCCAGACCTGGTGCAGGTCACCGTCTTGCCATTGCCGGGTCGTGAGCACGGACGGGAGCACGTGATCGACGGCCACCCGGCTGGTTCCGATGTCGGTGAACGGGGTGTGGCGAGGCGGCCCCGCGGGCCAAGCTGCTGGAGGAGGCGCATGAAGCGCAGGCGGCGCCGGACGGGCAACTGGCCTCGGAACTGGCCGACGTTCTGGAAGTACTCCAGGCTCTCGCCGCGGCCCATGACATGGGCTGGGAGGATGTCGTGTCGGAAGCGAGCCGCAAGCGCGCCGAGCGCGGCGGCTTCGACAACCGGATCTTCCTCGAATACGTCGACCAAGCTCGGTAGCATCCAGGCGCGCCGCCTGGATCAGATGTGAGCTGCGGGAATCACCCGGAAGCGGCGCTGATAGTGATCACCGGGAGCAAGCGCCACGGTTCGTTCGGAAAGAGAGAATTTCAGCTTTCGTGGACCCGCAAGGCCTACCCAGGCGGCGTGCTGTGACTCCCAGGTCCCCGCTCGCCCTCATCCCCGCGGCCCCGGCGGCTGTCCGCCCAGGCCTGCAGCCTGGCGTCGTGGAACCAGCGCCCGAACAACTGGCCGCCATAGATGACCCAGCCGACGCCGATCAGCCACGATTGCACGATCAGGAAGCTGCCGAGCGCGCCGTAGCTGACCGCTAGATAGCTCACCCGGCCGCCGACAAGGAAGCGCAGCCCCCACCAGAAGAAGGCGATGCCGAGCACCACCGCCACCGCCACCCGGGCCGCCGTCTCAGCCGGCCCGCCGTGCGTCACCGTGCCGACCGTGGCCGCCGCATAGATGTAGGCGATGAGGGCGACGACCCACACTGCCTGACGCCAGATCTTGTTCCACGGCCCGGCGGGAAGGCCCCAGATTCTCTCGTACCCGGCCTGCACGCTGCCCCCGAACGCCACCCCGGAGACGCTCAGGACCACGGCGCTGAACACGCTGGTCGAGCCCAGCACCCGGGCCGGCGCCGAGAAGAGCCGTGTCACCGCGTCGGCGGAGGAGCCGGTCAGGCCCATGCCGTAGACCACCCACTCCCCGAGGCCGTGGTGCCGGGCAGAGTTGGCGGCGGCGACGACGATGAGCAGCGGGATCACGGTGAGGATGGCCAGGGCAGCGAAGCCCATGGCCCGTTGCATGAGTTCGAACTCCTTGCCGGCCCGGTAAGGTCCTTGAACCGAAGGTCGCGCCCGCCTGCCGGACCGTGCCCTGGACCGCGACGGCCGCCACTCCAGCGATGTGATCGTTGCGTCATCACAAGCTCGTTCCCCTGGTGGTGAGCAGCACCCGCTCTCCCGGCTCCAGGGTATTGACATCCTCCCCCGCCTGAAGGCGCGGGATCCAGCTACTACGCCGATCGAAGCAGCAGCTGAGGTTCGCGGTTCACAGGCCGGGCAGCCCCGACGCCTCCCCGCGCAGTCACGGCGTGCCCCGCCGCGATGTTAATGGCCGCATTCACATCCGCGTTACCGGCGAAACCGCAGGCAGTGCACCGGAACACGGCTCGACTCTCACGCGAGCCCCGGTCCACATGCCCGCACGCCGAGCACCGCTGGCTCGTAAGCGCGGGATTGATCTTCTCCACCCGGCCGGGCGCCTTGTCCTGCAGCCGGCGCACCAGCAGACCCCACCCCGAACGCATGATGCCCCGGTTCAGCCCAGCCTTGGCGCGGACGTTCCGGCCCGGGTTCTCCCGGGTGCCTTTTGCGGACCGGGTCATGTTCGTGATCTGCAGGTCCTCGACGCGGATCAGGTCGAACCGCCGCGCGATGCCGGTGCTGGTCTTCTCGGCCCAGTCCTTGCGCCGGTCGCTCTCGCGGGCCCGCAGCCGGGCGATCGCGTGCTTGACCCGGCCGCGGCGGTTCGATCCCCGCGCAGCGCCGGCCAGCTTACGCTGCAGCCGCCGCAGCCTGGCCCACTCCCGCGCGGTCAGGGCGGGACAGTGCAGCAGGTCTCCGGTGGACAGGGCCGCGGAGACCGCCACGCCCCGGTCGATGCCAACGATCTGGCCGTTACCGGGTGCGGGCACCGGCGCGGGGATTGTCCCGTTGAACGTGAGGGATTCCCTCCTCGCCGTCGGCCCGGCGATCACGCGGTGGAACCGGTCGCACCGGGGGATGCCGGAAGGGGGCCTGCCCCCTTCCGGCTAGCGTTTTGTCCCAGGCCGGGAGCGACACCCCCGCGGCGGTAACGACGTGCTGGTGAGCGCCACGACGGCGACGCCGGCTCAATCGCGAACGAGTTTCAGTGCCAGCCTGGGCACGGCAAAGGAGGCGAGAAAGATCGGCAAGAGCCTCTTTCCGGTGCACCGGAAGGCGACGACCTCGTCCTCGGCGGCGTCGAAGGTCTGAATGCTGCTCGAGTTTCGCCCGTTGCGGACTTGCAGGGTGTGACGTCCAGGCTCGACTGGTATCTCGATCGTGTGGTTCATGTCGACCGACCCGGCCCGCTCACCGTCGACCACGACATCGTACGTGCCACGACGGACCTCCGCTCCGATGGCCTTATGCGTCACCTTCAGCGTCGCCGGCATCTGCTGATCTCCTCTTGTTTCTGAACGGCGCTTCTCTGGCTGCCCGGCGGCGAGCGCAACGTGCCGCCGGCCCGGGGCAGCAGGCCGGCGTGGTGCCGGTCGCCGCAACCGCTGGCGGCGCATCCCCGGGGCCGGGAACGTCCGTGTGGCGCCGGCCGCGAGAAGGGATCCGGGGCGGTGTCGCCCGTGGCCATCGTATGGCCGTGCCCGCTTGCGGTCGATGCGTACGCGGCGGCCGGCCGTGATCTGGGGTTCCCCGCGCCCGGACTGCCCGTCGTGTGCCGGGCCGCTGGTGTTCTGGCCGGGGTACCGGCGTTATGTCCGGGAGGCGGGCCGGTACTGGAAGATCTTCGTGCCCGGGCTGCGGTGCGCCCGGCGCGGGGTGAGCCATCCGCTGCTGCCTGCGTTCACGCTGGCCTGGCGGCTGGATGCGGCCGAGACCATCGGCTCGGTGGTCGGGGAGGTGGTGGCCGGCGGGGGGTGCGGGGTCCGCCAGGCGGCGGAGCGGGCGGGGGTGCCGTATACGACCGCCCGCGGCTGGGTCCGCCGGTTCCGGGCCCGCGCCGCGGAGCTGGGGGTGGCGTTCGCGGCGGTGGCGGTGGAGCTGGGCGGGCAGGCGGTCACGCCCCCGGCCGGGGCAGGCCGGTTCGCGCTAACTGCGATCGGCGCCGCGTTCGCCGCGGCCGCGAGCCTGCCGGGATGGGGCCGGCTGGGCGCGTGGCGGTTCGCCTCAGCGGTGACCGGCGGCAGGCTGATCGCCGCCAACACAGTCTCGCCCTGGTATCAGCGGGAACCGCGGGCCGTTCGGGTCAGCCGGGCGCCCCGGGCACTAACGGCCGCTCGTTGTGGCGCAGGCGCACGGCGGTATTCTGGCCGTGCGCCTAGGGGGGACAGACGTACGCCTAGGGGGACAGTATGTACGAGCCGTATCCGGTCTCGGAACCTCCGCAGCAGGTTGAGCGCGCCCGGCCGCCGCGTACGGTGCTTAGTGCCGTCAGGCTCATGTACGCCGGTGCGGCGCTCGAGGTGGTCTCCTTGATCGTCGCGCTGGTCACCAGAGGCCGCCTCAAGTCGGCTATTCTCAACGCGCACCCGCACTACACCTCGGCGCAGCTGCACACCGCCGAGAACTTCCGGGCCGGCATCCTGGTAATCGGTGCCCTGATCGCGGTAGGCGCATGGCTCTGGATGGCGTGGGCGAACGGCAGAGGGCGAAGCTGGGCAAGGGGCGTCTCGGCGGCGCTCTTCGTTCTCGGCACCCTGGGCCTGCCGATCATCTCGCTCCGCACAGCACGCGTCGCTGGCACGCTGATCGTCGGCGTAGTCATATGGCTGGTCGGCCTCGCCGTGATTGTGCTCATCTTTAACACGAGCTCGGGCCCGTTCTACCGGCAGGCGGGTGATGGGGGAGGAACCACTGCTCGTTTGGAATAAAGGGCAAAATGGCGCGGTCGGCGACGGCCCGACCCCAGAAGCCGTTATCGCCGATCTGCGCGAGGCGCTGGAGGTCCTGCTCGCCGAGACCGGCTTGCCGGATGAGCTGACGCTCGCGCTCAACGTCGCCTGATGCCTGGTAGCGGCGGGTAAGCCCCGTCACCGATATAGCCGCCGTCACACCTGCTTGTCACGCTCGGCGACATCCGCGGGATGGTTGGCCAGTCGCCGCCGGTGATCGCCGCGGCGGCGGTCGCGCTGGTCGTCGCGTTCGGCGGGATCGGCTGGACCGTGGCGAGCCGGTCCGGAGCGCAAGCCCCGGAGGTCGTCGCGCTGACCGCCGCTGGCCTGGCCGGCGCGGTGCTCGTCGGCCTGTTGCCCTCGGACAGCGACGAGGGGGCGGGTGAACTCATCGAGATGTGTCCGCCGTCGGGTCGACCCATGGAGATGTCGGTCAGTGGACGCTGGACGGAACATCTAGTCGCCGGTATCGTTACATGTAACGAAGGAGGTCATGGATGGCCGACACTGACTCGCGGCGGCGCGTCCGTGCGCACCGGGAGCGACTGCGCGCGCAGGGCCTGCGGCCGGTGCAGATCTGGGTACCGGATGTTAACGCTGAGGGCTTCGCCGCGGAGGCGCACCGGCAATCGCGTGCGGTGGCCGTCGGTGATGCTGCCGACAACGACCAGGCCTTCGTGGATTCAATATCGGAGTGGCCTGAGCCGTGAAGCGAGCCGAGATCTGGACGGTCTCGGGCGGAGCCGACTACACCGGCAAACCACGGCCTGCGGTGATCATCCAGGATGATCACTTCGATACCGATTCGGTCACGCTATGCCCATTCACCACCGACCCGACGGATGCCCCTCTGTTCCGGCTGCTGATCGAGCCGGATCAGGGCAACGGCCTGGACGGACCCAGCCGGATCATGGTGGACAAGGTCACCACCGTGCGCCGCTCCAGGCTCGGCACGAAGGTCGGAGTGCTTGATGACGCCAGCATCCTTCGGCTCAACCGGGTGCTCGTCGTATTCCTGGGCATCGCCAGCAGCACGTGATCCGCCCCGAACGTTCGGACGATAGTCGTCGGCGTGGTGCTGGGCCGACTGATCATCGGGAGCAAGCGCCACTGGCTGTAGCAAGTAAGGCCCCGTCGGCCGCTGCCTGAAGACCTATCGAGGATCGGGGGCGGGGCTGGTCTCGAACTTGTCACTGGGCACCTACCAGGTGACATGGCAGTTTCTTAGCCGAGCTTGAGCGGCACGTCCGCGTAAGGGTCGAGCGCGTAGGCGAGGGAGACACGGTGGTAGCCGTCCGCGATATCCCCCTCCGCTATGAGAACCGGAGACAGCTTCTCCCCGGCCAGCACCTTCTGCAGGTCTCTCAGCACGCCCGGGTCCGACAGCGGCAGCGGGACGCGCTGGGTAGCCCGCAGGATATCGTTGGCGCGGCGTTGGATCACCGGAAGCTTCTGCAGCTTCTTCGACACCTCCTGTGCCCGGCTCTCCCCAAAGCGGATACTAAGGTAGCTGGAGGCAGCGGCATAGTCGTGGTCGGCCACGTCCTTCCTCCACCGCAAATACTGGACGGCTTCCCCGGCAATGGTCATTCGTCTGCCCTCCTCCCGTCCCGGGCCGTCGGACTCCCGGTTGAATTGGGCCGGAGTCGCCCGGCCTGCAGCTGTAGCCAGGCATACGAATGGCGTGGCGCTGGGGCTGGCACCGTGGTTCGTTCGGCATCGATTGCGCCCTGGCGGGGAGGGGCAGCGGCGGTACGGGCCCGAAGCGGATTTAGTCGCTGGTGGTGCAGGTGGCTCCGCCGACGGTTACGGTGATCCGGGCGCCGGGCGGGGGGCCGTTGAGGTAGATCAGCGCGTAGCCGGAGCCGTCGGTCCGGTAGCCGTGGGAGTAGCCGTCGGCGGTCGCGGTGGCCTCCTGGCCGGGCTGGTTGGAGTGCACGTAGACGTTGTTCTCGTCGCGGGAGGCGTCATACACGCTCGCGGTGGCCGTGCACCTGGCGCCGGACGCGAGCGGCGGTGAGTAGGCCGCGGCCCTGGCGTAGTCGCCGGCCAGGGTGGCGGCGATGGCGGCCACGATGTGCGCGTTGCTGGTGAGGATGCCCAGTTCCCTGTTGTAGCCGAGGCTGGCCACGGAGAAGTTCTGCGACCCCGCCAGCACCCGCTGGCCGGACCGCCCGGCGTCGGCCACGATGGCCTTGGCGTGGATGTACAGGGCGCTGGCCTTGTCCGGGTAGAGCCGGATGTGCGCGCCGGCCCGGGCCAGCCCGGCGAAGGCGGTGTCCCATTCGGAGTCGGCGGTCATCGTGATGGTCACGTGCACGCCGCGCCGGGCCGCGGCGGCCAGCGCGGCGGTGACGGCCGGGTCGTCCATCTCCTCCTCTTCGGTGGCCAGGGTGTGCTTCGCCCCGTCGATGACCGACAGGACCAGCGCCTTCGCGTTCGCCGGCGACCACACCAGGTCGGATCCATCCGGCGGGGTGATGGCCCGCCCGGCGAAGTCGGCGTTGAAGGTGGCCACGATGGCGGCGATGTCGGCGCGGCCGGTGTCGATGACGGCGAAGTCGCGGGTGCCTGGATAGTCGCGGGCGACGAGGTTGAGGGTCATGACGACCGAGGTGGCGTCGTCGACGGTGAGGGTCTTCTGGTGGTAGGTAGTGCCGGCCGGGGCCCACCGGACGTGCACGCGGCGGGCGCTCAGGTAGTCGTAGGCACCCGTGTTGGCGGACTTCTCCAGGTGCCGGTCCAGGAGCACCCGGACGTCCACGCCGCGGGCGGCGTCCGCGGCCAGGTCCGCCTCCGCGGTGGAGTCGGCTAGCTCGTACATAGTCAGGTCGACCGAGTGCCTCGCCCCGGTGATGAGCTTGTATACCGGCCCGATCCCGGACCCCGGCTCGGTCAGCAGCCGCAACGACGCCGCCGGACTCGACGAACGGCGCACGGCGGCCGACTCCACCGCGACGGACCGGGGGGCGGCCGCTGACCTACCCGCGGCCGCGGTCTGCGCGACCCGCTCAGATGCCGCACCCTGGCCTGGCACCGTGCCGGAGCACGCAGCCACGCTCACGCCCAGCCCGGCCGCCGCCAGCATGATCAGGATCTTCCGGTACATCTCACCGTGCTCCGCCCCGCTCGGAAACCCGCCCACGTCCGACACAATGTAGACCCTGCAGAAGACCTGGGGAGCCTGTGCTCAGGGAACCTCACTGGCGACCATGGAGCCCGCGACCGGTGCTGATGTCACCATCGGCGGGGCCGGCGAGATTGGCTGGGTAGGTCACCTGTATCTGCGTCATCATGGGAGGGAAGTCGCGCTTGTCGTTGGTGATGAAACCGGTCGGCGCCCATGCTCACCGCGGTGGCCAGCCGGGCGGCGTCCGCGGCCTTGAGCCGGCACCGGCCGGCCTGTTCCCCCGCGACCTTATGCGGTCCAGGACGCCGCCCGGGCCCGGATCTTCTGCGAATAGATGGACCAAGCCCGGGTAATCAGGAGGGATGGGGTGGCCGTTACTTCCAGGGGGCGGGTTCGGCCGCGGATGCGCCATCGCGGCCGTGTGTTCTCTTGTCCTGCTCGGCGGATGCTCGTCATCGCCGAAGCCGCGCGCCCCGGGCGAGGCTGCGACCCCCAAGGCTGTGGCGCTGAACGCTGGCTGCTCGACGCAGGTGGCACCGGGCAAACTCGGGCCGGCGGTCCGGCCGGTCACCGCGACGGTTCCCGATGCGCCAACCGCGATGGTGGGCACGGCTGACGGCCGGTGGGCGTTTGCTTCGCTGTCGAGCCACACCACCGGCGCGATCGCGGTCATGGCCGTGGCCCGCGGAACGCTGCGGCTGGTCCGGACGGTGCCGCTGCCGCACACGCTGCCGGCCGCGTACGGGATGACGCTGACCCACGAAGGCCGGCTGCTGCTGGTGGCGGGCGAAAGTGCGACGGCGGTGCTGAGCGTGTCCGCGCTGGAAGACGGCCGCGGCAACCCGCTGGCCGGAGTGCTGACCGACGCGGGGTCGGGCCAGTTCGAGGTCTCGGTGTCGCCCGATGACCGGTACGTCTACGTCACCGACGAGGACACCGGCGCCCTGAGCGTGTTTGACCTGGCCGTAGCGCTCCGGCGCGGCTTCACCGCAGCTGGGGTCGCCGTCGGCCTGGTGCCGCTGGATACCGGAGCCGTCGGCGTCGCCCAGTCGCCGGATGGCAACCTGCTCTACGTGACGACCTACGGGGCCTACGGCCCCTACGGGCAGCTGTGGGTCATCGACGCGGCCCGCGCGGACAGCGGGGCAGGCCGCGGGGCCGTGCTGGCTCATGTTTTCGCCGGGTGCCAGCCGGTGCGCGTGGCGGTGTCCCCGGACGGCAGCACGGCCTGGGTGACCGCATTGCAGTCCAACGCGCTGCTGGCCTTCTCCACCGCCGGGCTGCGCACCGACCCGTCCCGGGCGCTGCGGGCCGTGGTCCGGACCGGATCCGAACCGGTCGGGTTGCTCCTCGTCGATAACGGGCGGGTGGCCCTGGTCGGCAACTCCAACCGCGGCCTGGTGGCGGATAGCCAAGGCACGAACGGCCCGCAGACCGTCAGCATCATCGACACGGCGGCCGCGCTCGCGCACCGGACCGCCACAACCGGTGCTGTGCCGGCCGGCCTGTTCCCCCGCGACCTCAGCTTCGATCAGGCCACTGGCCAGGTCATGCTGGCCAACTTCAACTCCGGCACCGTCGAAGAGTTCCCCGTACCCGGAGCCTGAGCTCATCGCGGTGACGCTCAGCTAGGTCCTTGGTGGACCTCGTCCACCTGGACCACGACGTCCGGCAGTTCGCGGCGGGTCGTAACGCCGAGCTTGGGATATGAGTTGTACAGGTGAGTGCTGACCGTTCGCGGCGAGAGGTGCAGTCTGTCGCCGATCTCCTGGTTCGTGAGGCCGCGGGCAGCCAGCCGGACGACCTCTTCCTGCTGCGGTGTCAGCTCCGACAGCGCCCCGCCAGAAGACAGCGTCCCGCCGGATGCCAGAGACCTGGCACCGCAGGCCCGCAGTTCGGTATTGGCGCGGAGCATGGACGGCGTCGCTCCGAGACGGGTGGCTGTCTGGAGGCCCAGCGTCAGGAACTCCTTGGCCTCGTTGATCCGGCGCTGGCGGCGGAGCCACTCGCCGAAGTCGAGGTGCAGTCTCGCCCGCTCGAAGGGCCAGTGATTTCCCTGCTCATCCTCCAGCGCCGAGCGGAAGTACCCCTCGGCGGTCGCCCCCTCAGCGAGGATCGCTCTGGCCCGCAGGAAGACCTGTTCCAGTCGGGGTGACGGCCGGCCCTGGAAGCACTCAAGGATCCGCGCGATCCTATCCCGTCCCTCCGCCCGCCGGTCCAGCCGCGCGAAGGCTTCCGCGAGATCGGCGACGCCGGGATACGACTCGTATCGGTGCAGGGGATCGCCGCTGGAGTCGAAGAGCCCGTCCAGCCGCGCCAGGGCGCGGTCATAGGCGGCGTCGCCGAGGTCGGCCAGAGCGAGCACCCGCCGCACGCGGGCCTCGACGATGCGTGCCTGGTCGAGGTCGAAGAGCGCTGACACGCGTTCGGTCTGGTGCCGTGCTAGCTCGGTGTCACCGCGCAGGGCGTGCACCTGCGCGCTAGTGATGTAACTGGAGGCGATCGCGATGTCGATCCTGTAGGCGATCGCGAGGTCCTCCGTCTCGGCGGCGATCTCCAGTGCCTCGTCCCAGCGCCCGCTGTCGAACAGGCACAGGCTCAAGAGGGCGAGCACGCTCGGACTTGTCCCGCGGACGCCAGGGTGCCTCAGCCGCCCAACGATTCGCCGCAGGAGCCGGATGGCGAGCTCGATGTCGTCAAGGACCCAGGCGGAGGCGGCAACCACCTGCTCGGCCGATGCCACGTCGACCCCGAGGCGGTCGCCGGATCCGGGCGCGACACCGGAGTCAGGCGCGGTCCCCAGCTCCCGCACTGTCCTGCTCAGCAGCCCAGTAAGCCGGTCTCGCTCGCTGAACGGGCCGGTCGTGCACAGCGCCCACAGCCGGAAGCACTCGATGTCCTCTTTCTGGCGCCGACTGAGATCCGAGGTGTCCAACAGGTCGAGCTGGTCGAGTGCGGCTCGCACCGCTTCGCTTGCCCGGGGGGTCCCCGAGAAATAAGCGGCCTGGGTGGCGTTGCGCAGGCAGTCCCAGGCCGTGTAGGTCAGCTGCCGTTCTGCCGCTTCGGACGCCGCGGACAGCAGGACCGCGACCGCCTCGGAAAGGCGATTCGAAAGGCTGAGGGCGAATCCGATGGTCTCGCGCGCCGTGATCGACAGCACAGGATCGGACGTGATGCTCTGGGCGCGGGTGGCCAGCTCCGCGACCAGGTCGAGCTGTCCCACGAGCACGGCTAGCAGGGCCGCCTTCGTGAATCTCCGTGCCCGGTCCTCCGCGTGCTCGCTGAGCTCAGCCGCTCGCTCCATCGCGGCGACCGCCGCTGCCGTGCCGTCCCGCCGCTGGGCATCGGCGGCGGTCGCCTCGAGTAGCCGGGCCAGCTGGTCGTCGGGGCCGACGGTGGCTGCCGCCAGATGCCAAGCGTGGCGGTCGGGCTGATCGCGCGATGCCTCGGCCACCCGTCTGTGGGCCGCTGCCCGGCGGGAAAAGGTCGCGCCGTGATAGACGGCGGAGCGGACGAGCGGATGAGCGAACTGGAAGCCGGACGGGCCGATTCTGACCAGGCCGAGTGCCTCCGCAGGAGCGAGCACGACGTTGTCTTGCCCGGCGCCTGGCAGCAGGGGGGACACCTCCGGGCTGTCGGCTACCGCGGCGTGGAGCAGTGCCTCGTGCGTTGCCGGGGGCAAAGATGCCAGCCGCTCTGCCAGGACAGCGGACAGCCGATCACTCAGCGGGAGCGGTGCGGCGGTCCAGCGGCGGGCGGCGGCCGGGTCCGCGGTGATCGCCCTGCTCAGCTCGATTAGTGCCATGGGGTTGCCCGCCGCGTGCGTGAGTACCTGATCCCGCAGCCTTCCTCGCGGCGTGCTCGGCTGGCGGTCGATGAGCCGGTTGGCGTCATGGGAGCCGAGGGGGTCCAGGCGCAGCACGGGGAGCTCTTGGTAGTGGCTGCCGGGAAGCTCGCCGGCGCGGGCGGTCAGCATGAGGCTGATCCGCTCGGTGCCAACGCGGCGCGCCACGTAGCGGAGGACATCGAGTGAACTACGGTCGACCAGGTGCGCGTCATCGACGGTGAGCAGGACGGCCGACTCACCGGAGAGGTCCCTGAGCAGGGACATCACCGCGTCGCCGGCGAGGAGGCGATCGACGGCCACGGTGCTCGGTCCCGATCCGAGTACCGCGCCGATAACGTCCCGCTGCGGCTCGGGAAGGCGGTCGAGCCGGGCGCCGAGGACCGGCCTGAGGAGCTGATGCAGGGATGCGAACGCGAGGGGCGTCTCTGACGCTAGCCCGATCGCGCCGAGCACGCGCACGCCGCTGCGCCGCGCTCGACCGGTTACCTCATTGACGAGCGCCGTCTTGCCGATGCCGACGTCCCCGAGGATCATCCTGACCCGGCCGTCGGTTGGCGGAACCGGGTCAATGAGGCTCGTAAGCTCGGCGAGTTCGCGATCGCGACCGACGAGGCTGACCGTCCCGCCGTTCATTCCTGAAACATATCACCCGGACCGGGCGGCCCAGGGGCGGCCCGGTGCCGACAGGTGAGGTGACGAAAGATCAAAGCCCGGCATGAGAAAGAATCAGAACCCGGGCCCCGGAACGGAGGCGTGGCGCTGCCTTAAAGGCCAAGCTCACTCGTCCAGGCCGCTCGCCTGCCACCGTGCGAGCTGTGGAATCAGGTCACGAAGCTGGTGGCGGCTGGCTATGCCTAGCTTGGGGTAACAGACGTACAGGTGCGAGCTCACGGTGCGCGGAGACAGGAAGAGACGGTCGCCAATCTCGCGGTTCGTTAGCCCGCTGCCGGCCAGGTAGACGATCTGCCGCTGCTGGGGGGTCAGCTCGGCGAGCGCGTCAGCCTGGCCGGTGACGGCTACCCCGCAGGCACGCAGTTCTGTCTCGGCCTGGCGCTCGGCGGGCTGGGCCCGTAGCAGGCCGAAGGTGTCACGGGCGGCGGTCAAGACGAGCTTGGCGTCACCGACCCGGCGCTGCCGGCGTAGCCAGGCCCCGTAGTCGAGCCGGAGTTGCGCGCGCTCGAAGGGCCACTGGTCTCCGGCTGGGTCGGCGAGGGCCGCGGAGTAATGCTTCTCGGCCTCGGCCTGATCGGCGAGCAGCCCGTGTGCCCGGCCAAGCAGCTGCTGCAGCCGGGGCGATGGCATCCCGTCCAGCCGGTCGACGGCACCTCGCAGGACTTCCCGTCCCTCGACCGTCTGGCCCGCGCGGACCGCAGCGGCTGCGAAGTCCGCTACCGCGAGGTAGCAGACATGGTAATGCAGCGGGGTGCCGCTCTCGTCGAATAGCCGGCGGAGCTGGGCATAGGCCATCAGGTCGCTGCCTTCCGCCAAGGCCGCGATGCCCAGCGCGTGCTGGGCGCGCGCCACCATGGACCGGCACTTCGCGGGGTCCCTGGCGAACGCCCTGGCAACCTGTGCCCGCGCCGCCGCCACGTCGCCGCGCTCCGCCAGCACGGTGGCCGTGATCAGGGCGGCGGAAGCGGCCACTATGTCCATTGCGTAGGCGTCGGCAAGACTGTCGGCCTCGGCGGCGGCGGCGAGCGCCTCATCCCAGTGCCCGGCGTCCAGGTAGGCCCAGCCAAGCGACGAAAGCACACCCCCGCTTGCGCCGCGGACGCCGGGCGCCTGCATTCGCCGCCTCGTCGCCTGGAGCAACTCGATCGCCTGGTCCGTCCGGTCGACAAGCCACGCTGCGGACCCTGCCCAGGGGAATATGCGCGCGGGGAGGTCGGTGACGGCCGTGCGGTCAAGGTACCGCAGGAGCGCTGAGTTGTCGCGGTACGGCCCAGTCGAGGCCAGTATCCATATGCGCGTGGCCTCCACGTCGTCCTGTAGGTAATCCTCCGCTACGTGGTGCTCCACCGTCACGGCGGGCGGCGCCGTGCATTCAAGGAGGGCGAGGGTGTCCCGCACGGCCCGCACTCCGGCGGGCGCACCAGATTGGTAGGCGGCCGTCGCCGCGTTCGCGAGCGCGTCCCAGGCGATCGCCAGGTCGTAGCCCGCCGCTTCCCTGGCGGCCTCGATGAGGGTGACGATCGCGGCGTCATGCTCGCTTGACCAGACCAGCGCCCGGCCGACCAGCCTGCGGGCACTGATGCGCGATCCCGGGCTCCCGGTGACGGCGAGCGTCCGGGTGGCGAGGTCCTTGAACCAGTCCGCCTGCCCGGTAAACGAGGCGATTTCCGCTGCGGATGCCAGCCGTCGGGCTTGCTGCGCGCGGTCTGGGCTGAGTTCGGCGGCGCGCTCAAGCGCGGCCGCCGCGGCGGCCGCGCCGCCGCGGCGTCGTGCGTCGGCGGCCGTGTCCTCAAGCAGCGCCGCGACCTGCTCGTCAGGGGCAAGCGCCGCGGCCGCCAGGTGCCACGCTCGCCGGTCGGGGTAACCATGGAGCGTCTCGGCAAGGTCGCGGTGCGCGGCCGCGCGTCTAGCAGGGGGCGCGCTGTGGTAGATGGCGGAACGGATAAGCGGATGGGTGAACTGCACACCCGTCCGGCTATCCACGCGGATCAGGCCTAGCCGCTCAGCGGGAGCGAGGGTGCCAGGATCCAGCTCTGAGCCGCCGCCGGCCGCCGCCGGGTCCGCGCTATCGGCGACCGCGGCGAGCAGCAGCGCGGCCAGGGTGGGCTCAGGCAGGGCCGCCGCCTGCGCGGCGATGGCCGAGGTGAGCCGGTCGGTCAGCGGCAGCGGCTCCGTTGTCCAGCGTCGGCCGGCGGCAGGGTCGGCCGCGATCACCTTCGCCAGCTCGATCAGCGCCATCGGATTGCCGGCCGCCTCGGCGAGCACCCTGGCGCGGGTCCTGCCGCGAGGCGGGCTTGGCTGGACATCGAGAAGCCTGCCCGCGTCTGATTCCGGGAGCGGACCCAGGGTCAGCTCGGGCAGGCCCCAGTCAAGGCCGGCGGCCGGCGAGTTTCCACGTGCGCCGACGAGGAACACGACCCGCTCGCCGTCCAGGCGGCGGGCGGCGAAGGCCAGGGCATCCAGTGAGCTTCTGTCGAGCCACTGGGCGTCGTCGACGATCACCGCGAGCGCGCGGTCTTCGGACACGTCAGACAGCAGAGTGAGCACGGCGATCCCGATGCTAAGCCGGTCAGCGGCACCGGGATCTGCGGGGAGGCCGAGAGCTCCGAGCAGCGCCGGGCCTTGGAGCCCTGGAAGGCTCGCGGCATTGCCGAGGACGGGCCGGAGCAGCTGGCGCAGCCCCGCGAACGCCAGATTCGCCTCCGACTCCCGGCCCGTTACTGACAGCACCGGCAGGCCGGCCGACCGGGCCCTGGCGGTCGCGTCCGCCAGGAGCGCGGTCTTGCCCATCCCCGCCTGCCCGAGGATGAGCAGCGCCTGGCTCGCGTCGGCCGCCCCGTCCACAAGACCGCGCAGTCGGTCAAGCTCGGCTTCCCTGCCGATGATGTGCCCGGCGTCCGGATAAGGATACCCCGTCAATTAT
>Ga0224557_1002319_pt1 | contig 16427 bp, 15 predicted proteins | sample 714S31014metaG_FD_180677 | JGI IMG/M metagenome (GOLD analysis project Ga0224557, IMG submission 180677) | Peat soil microbial communities from Stordalen Mire, Sweden - 717 S3 10-14 | ecosystem: Environmental > Terrestrial > Soil > Wetlands > Peat | place: Sweden: Norrbotten County, Stordalen...
TGTGCACGTTCGAGTTGGCGAAGCTGTAGCCCCACATCAAGAGGCTTCCGGCCACCACCAGGGCCACCACCATGACCAAGCCGATGGCGCTGGCGAACACATCGAAGAACTTTCGTTGCATGACTGCCTCTTTTCGTGAGTGGATCGCTGGGTCCAGTATCGGGGCGGGCTAGGACGACCCGTAGGGTCCAAAGTCCATCCGGCCTGTGACAAAGGTCCCGAGCTCGCAGTGCCCGCTCGAGTGCCGAGCGCTCACGAGGTCGACCGCATGGAGTGCACCGGACGCAAGAAACCGAACGGAAGCTCGGGTGCGACCTCCAGGTCGATCCCTCTGAGGGTGAGTTCATGCTCGAGTCGCTCGCGCTCGGTTGCCGGGCTGGCAAAGCGCCCCGGTTCGGTCTCGGCCCCCAACCTGGCAGCGAGGCGGACCAGCTCCCTGTCGTAGGCAACCTCAGCGGCGATCGCCTCGGACACCGACTTGAGGGGGCTGTGTCGCACCTGGAGCATCTTCTGCCGCTCCTCGCTGGCGCGGTCAATGAGCTCGGCCACGTCGCGATCCCCGTCGCCCGCTGTAAGCGCAGCAGAGAGAATTTCCACGTACATGGCCATCCCTCATCCTGAGACCCAGTGCGAGGCGCTTCGTAGGGGCCAATGGCCCACAGATCGGCTGCCCGGTCCAGAAAGGGTCCAATTACCCTACGAAGAGTCCTACCCGAGACGTGCACTTTCGGGAGCGAAGCACGCTCGCTCGAGGGTCGCATGGACCCGATGACGGTGAACAGGACGAAGGCCCCTACCTCGAGCAGGACGAGATCGTCACCGTAGGTCTATGGGGCGCCGAGACATCAGCCGACGAGAATGCCTCCATCTCCTGACCCAGGCCCAGGTGGGTCGCGTCGTCTTCGTGCGCGGTTCCCTGCCAGAGGTCCTTCCCGTGTGTTACGTGGTCGCCGGCGAGACCGTGGTGTTCGGTGTCGACTCCGCGTCGCCGGTCGCCCAGCAGGTGGAGGGTTCGATCGTGGCTTTCCAGGTGGACTCGTTCGACTCCGAGCGTGAGTGTGGCTGGCACGTGAGGGCCGTCGGCACCTTCCGGCCTGCCTTCGCACCGGACGAGCTGGCCGTGGCCGGTGTGGTCGTACCGCGGCCCTGGGCGATCGGTGAGGACGTCGAGCGGGTCCTACAAGTCGACCTGGAAGTGGTCGGCGGCTATGTGATCGAAGCCACGACGGAGGGATCTTGATGCCGTCCCGGTGCTCGACGAACGACCTGCTCCGGAGGCGTTCGGGGTGACGTCGAGGGCAACTGCCGTCAGCCGTAGTGACCACCCCGTCCCGATCACGGCTGGACGCAGAAGGGGTTCGTGCCGTTGATCGTGCTCTCAGCGGAGGCGGACGACTTGGTGCTGGCCCAGTTGTTGCCGACGACCGCCACGACCTCGAACCAGTAGTTGGTGCCGCTGGTCAGCGCGGCGCTCGTCCACGATGTCGCCGCCACGCCGCTCGCAATGAGGCTGTAGGCACCACCGACCGTGGTCGTCGAGTCGTAGACGGAGTACGTCGTTGCGTGCGTGACTGCGTTCCACGTGACCTTGATCGTCTTGGACGTCGTGGCGGCGGCGCAGCTTGCGGCGGTGCCGGTGGGTGCAGCGGGGAGGACCGTGGCCTGGCTCTCCCCCTTGCTGCCCGCCGCGGGGTGTACCGCCCAGTTCGACGCCGCATCGGCAACCGGGTCGCCGAGGAGGATGCACGGCCCAGCCACGAGCAAGAGGACGAGGGAGCGAGAAACCCAGTGCTTCTCGCGCCCTCGTCCATCATCCGATCGGTCCACAGGGCTGGAGACCGACGGAGATCAGCTCGTCCAGGCGTCGGTGGCCGGAGTGGTCGTCGAGGTGGCGGCTCCACCGGTCGCCGTGATGCCGGTCAGCGACGGCAGAGAGAAGTAGGTATTGGCGCACGCCGCCGGTGAAGCAGCCGTCATAGAGGCGTCGTTGGTCAAGGTGACCGCCAGCGGGTTGTTCGCCTGACCGCTCGCTCCGACGGTCAGGGGCGTGGTCAGGGTGTGCGAACTCCCGCTCGTCGCCGTGGAGAAGTTCCAGATGACGTCGCTCGGTGTGGCGGCGAGACACCCGGCCTGGGTCGTGGTGAGGGCGCTCGTCGTGTAGCCGGTGGCATAGGTCGTGTTCGTCGGCAGCTGCATCGCGGTGATCGTGACCGGGTAGGGGTTGGAGTTGGAGATGGTCACGACGACGTCGCCGGTTCCCCCCGGGTAGAGCAAACTGGTCGCCGAAGGAGCCGCCACGGCGGTGATGGTCACGTTCGAGATGGTGGCCGACTGGCCCTCACCGGATGAACCCCCGTTCAGACCGACCACCCAGTTGGTTGCCGCGTACGATGCCACCCCGGCCAAGAGAATGCCGCAGGCCACTGAGACGATCTTCATCTTCGACGCCCGATGCAGACTTACTTTGGCATGGACGGGAGCGCTCCTTTTCGACCTGGGCAGCCTGCCCCCCGATCTCTCGCTTCGTCCGGAGCCTGGCCAGCGGAAATGCACGTTCACGACCTCCTCGATCACTACCCAGGTCAAGACTCGGTCGTCTCGCACCACCCCTTGAAGGCATCCCGTACGGGACTTGCATACGTATCTACGGAAGATTTCTACGTAACCCGTGCGCTACCCGCGCGTTCTGCACGTGTCACGATAAGGAGGGACCATCGCGAGCCCAGATTGCCGACGTGGACACGAACGAGCTTCTGACGGAGATCCCCGATTGCGTGCTGGTCCTCAACGGGTCGGGCCACGTCCAGTGGGGGAACAAAGCGGCCGAACGACTCTTCGGCCGGTCGTTGCGCGACTCCATCGGGTTTCCCGCGCTCGACCTTGTTCATCCCGACGACCTGGAGCTCGTCCTTCGTTCGTTGGAGAGTGTCCAGCGCAAGGAAGTGGGGACTCTCATCGAGGTGCGTGCGAAGACCCCCTCAGGCTGGCGTCTGCTGGAGGTGCTCGGTGCTCCCATCAGCTGGCCGGGTGAGCCAGGCGCGGTGCTGTTCTCCATGAGAGACCTGACCGAGCGTCGGCGATTCGAGGTGGCACGCAGCAGGGACGCGACCTTCCGCACCGTGGTTCAGAATTCCCCCGACATGATGATCCTGCTGTCCGCGTCAGGCGACGTGGATTCCTTCTCGGGAGCACTCAGCCGGATCCTCGGACACGACCCAGAGTTGATCGAAGGTCGACCACTCGTTGGGTTCGTGATCCAAGAGGACCAATTGGTCTTCCTCGCTTCGCTCCACACGGCCTCGCGGGGCGCCACGGCGTCCAAGCCTCTGAGGGTTCGGATCCGCCTCATGCGCCACGAGACCGGGGAGCCGGTTCCATTCGAGTTCACGTTCGTCAATCTGTTGGACGATCCGTCCGTCGCCGGCTTCGTCATCTCAGCGCACGACATCACGATGCAGGTCGCGGCCGAAAGAGAGCTGCACCAAAGCGAGCAGCGCTTTCGCAGGGTCTTCGATCAGGGCCCTCTCGGGATCTTTCTCACCGATTTCGACCACAGGATCATTGATGCCAATGACGCCTTCTGTCGCCTGGCCCGACAGCCGGCAGACAAGGTCATCGGTTCACAGATGCAATCGTTCGTCCACCCGGAGGATCGCGAGGCAGCTCAGGCCCTCGGCCTCCAGCTGGTCCAGCACCCGGCGGTGAACCACAAGATCGAGGTTCGCTTCTCCGCGGGCAGCCAGGACATCGTCGTCGCAAGCATGACCGCCTCGGTCATGCAGGACGAGATGGGAGTTCCGCTCCATTGCCTGTGGGTGGTCGACGATGTGACGGAGCGCAAGATGCTCGAGCGGGAGCTCATTTCCCATGCCAACACGGCAAGCCAGCTTCTTGGCAGCTTCACGAGCCGAGAGACGGAGGTTCTCGAGCTGTTGGCAGCGACCTCGTCAGCTTCGCAAATTGCCGATCGGCTGGTTCTCTCGGTGCGGACGGTCGAGACCCACTTGGCGAACGTCTATCGCAAGTTGGGTGTCCACAGCAGGGAGGCGGCCAGGGCCGAGTACGCGCGATTGACGAGGGCCGTTGCGGGTGCTCCGCCCGAATGGACAGCCTCCGACTTCTCTTGAGCTGCTCCGAATCGGGTGGATGATGTCCCCCTGGAGTTCACGTACGAGTGAATGTAGGGATCCACTGGGGAGGGACACTCATGGTTGGGCAAGTCGCGACCGGTGGACGGCTCGAGGTGACCGCGCTTGGAGACGAGATGAATGAAGCTGCTCGCATCGAGAGTGCGGCGTGCAGGCCATATCAACCGTCGTGACGCCGCCGCCGTGCGCTCGATCGCAAAGAAGTTGATTGGACACCCGCCTGCCCTCGGAAAGCGTGCCCGACGGCCGCGGTCTTCAACAAGCCCCCCGTATCCCATATGGGCGTGACCAGGGCATGACTCTCCAGTCGGATTTCAAGGTCACTTTCCCGTCCTTTCGTGCGGATCCCCGCCACACACGATCGCCTCAGCGCCGTCGTCGTCGTTCGCAACACGCCATCCGGCGAACGTTGGGCGTTCAGCCACCGCTGAGGTGGCTCGCGGCGGGACCGCCTGCCATGATCGGGTCGACCTGGCGATTTCCGACCTGAATCGACACATCCGCGGCGCGGCAACGTCGCCGGATTGGTGGCCAGCCTGAACGTCAAGGCTCTGGCTCACTGAGGAGCAGCGCCGCCGCCCTCTTGCTCCCGCCCGACCTCCCCAAGGAGCGCCCGCTCCCGCGCAAACCGAATCTGATCGAGGAAGGACGTGAGCGCCGCCGCCTCGTCACTCGTCATTCGAGATCCCTCCAGCGCCAGGACCCGTCCGCTCGCGATTTCGACGCTGAACGTGGCGGATTCAGGAGTCATGACGGTCGTCTCCCCGACGGCGGCCTCGACGCCCCACGAGTCGTCGTTCCAATGCAGGACACACGCGCCGTCGAGACCGAAGGTCCGCCGGACGGAGGCGATCGCCGACTCGACCTGTCCCGTATGGATCAGGCTGTCTGCGGCCAAACGAAGGAGATTCTGTGAGATGGCGTTCGTATGTGCCGTGCGCACACCCTGACGGGCCAGAAGATCGACGAGATAGCCGACGGCGCCCGCAACGACGACGAACGTGATCAATGCGATCAGGTCGACTAAGCGCCCGACGCGCAGGCTGTAGAACGGCGGCGCAAAGAAGAAGTCCGACATGACGAAGGCCACTGCCGTCGCCAGAATGGCGGGTCGGCTCCCGCCCAGCAGCGCGACCGCCACCACGGCCAAGAGATTGCACAGCAGCATTCCTGCGAGCTGGAGGGACGACCGCACCGGGAGCAATGCAGTCGTCAGGATCACCGGGAGAAGCAGGGCAGCCAGCCATGCTGCCGCACGCCGCTGGGTAGGGAAGACGACGCGCCGGGGGCCTGACCTGCCGATAGGTTTGGTTCGTGTGGCTGGGTGCGCAGGTTCCCGGGGTGGGACGATGTGCACCTCGATCGGACCTGCTGAATGGATGGCCTTGTGAATGACCGATCCGTGCAGCAGCTCGTCCTTGCGGGAGCGGCGGGTCGCACCCAGCACCAGCTGGCCGGCTCCCTCGGACCGTGCAAACTCCAACACCGTCATGGCGACATCGACGCCGGCCAACTCGGTGTAATGCCCTCCCAGCTCGGTGAGGAGCCGGCGCTGGCCCGCCAACCAGGACGGTTCGGGTTCGACCTTGTCGGTGGGCACGCGTACGTACACACCGACGAGTTCGGCATGGACCGTCCCAGCGATGTGCGATGCTCGCCGAAGTACGTGCTCCGCCTCCGGGTCACCGGTCAGGGCAACCAGCACCCGCTCAGGTATTCCGATCGGTCCACCAAGATCCTGCACCGCGTGTACCAGGCCAGGCTCGAGAAGGTTGTGTTCGTCCAGCCACCTCAAACCCGCCTTCCGTAACGCGGCGAGACGGTCGGCGTCAAAGAACCCGGACAAGGCCGACTGGGCAGCGTCGGACCCGACGATATCAGCGTGGGCTACACGGCCACGGAGCTGTTCCGGTGTGACGTCCACGAAATGGACGCTCTCGGAGGCTGCAATCACAGCGTCGGGCACCGACTCTCGTTGCGGGACTCCGGTGATTGCTTCAACTGCGTCGTTCAGACTCTCGAGATGCTGCACGTTGAGCGTGGTCACCACATCGATTCCAGCACCGAGCAACTCCTCGACGTCCTCCCATCGCTTTTCGTGGCGGCTGCCGGGTACGCACCGATGGGCCAATTCGTCCACCAACACCACGCTTGGGTGCCGGTTCAGAATCGCGTCCATGTCGAGCTCTTCGAAATTGGTTCCCCGATAGCCGACCTGGCGTGTTGCGACGCGTTCCAACGAAGAACCAGTCGAATCCGAGCCGAACCTTGTAGCCTGGTTTGATAATCATCCGGAGGGACGTGTTATGCCGCCTACCAAGAAAGCAACCACCACCAAGCGAGCCGCGACGAAACGGTTGACCGCCTCGGAGGTGACCGCAAAGAAGAGGGCGACGACCACCAAGCGCGCAGCGAAGAAGCGTCTCACCACCTTGGAGAAGACGGCCAAGGAGAAAGTGACCGCGGCCGAACGGACCGTCAAGAAACAGCTGACCGGTTTGGAGAAGAAGACCAAGAAGAGGGCCACTGCCACCAAGCGAGCCGCCAAGAAGCAGCTGACCGGTCTGGAGAGAACGGCCAAGAAGAAGGTGACCGTCACTACACGAGCCGTCAAGAAGCAGCTGACCGGTCTGGAGAAAACGGCCAAGAAGAGGGTGACCGTCACTACGCGAGCCGCCAAGAAGCAGGTGGCCGGTCTGGAGAGGGCGGCCAAGAAGAGGGCGACCACCACCAAGCGTGCCGCGAAGAAGCGTCTCACCGGCTCGGAGGTGACCGCAAAGAAGAAGGTAACCACCACCAAGCGAGCCGCGAAGAAGCGAGTGACCGGTTTGGAGAGGGCGGCCAAGAAGAAGGCAACCACCACCAAGCGTGCCGCCAAGAAGCGTGTGAACGCTCTCTGACCCCAGCCGACATGTGGGGAGGCAACCACTTCGGTGTCGACCTGGTCGGCGGGCCGGACCTCTCAAAGGGGTGAATGGGCAACCTCAACCCATGGAAAGGAAGCCCGAGAGCGGCCGAATGGAACCCGCTCCGTGTCCTCGCTGAGCCTGTGGCTTCCCCTTTGAGCAACCTGACGGTCAATTGAGATGGCGAAGGCTCGAAATTGAAACTCATTCCAATTCCTGGAGGGCACGTGGAGGGCACGAAATCTCGAGCCCAGAATCGACCGCCAGTCGAAACAGTCTCTGAACTGGTCCTTCCCGGTGGTCGGGACCGGCGTCGATCCGGTGACCTCACGCTTTTCAGGCGCGCGCTCTACCAACTGAGCTACCCGACCGGGTAACCGGGCTCCACCGCACGGGACGGGACGGAACCTGGTGGCGGACCTGACGGGATTTGAACCCGCGACCTCCGCCTTGACAGGGCGGCGTGCACTCCGAGCTGCACCACAGGTCCGTGGCGGTGATGGCCGTCATGCTCCGCGGTCGGGTTTGATGCCTCCCGTTGAGCAGCCCTTCACTGTAGCCGGTCCCCGGTTCGGCCCACCCCCGGCTCGGCGGTCCGGCGGGTCCTACGGGGTGGCGGCCCGCAGGGCCTGGATCCCGGCCTCGAAGGAGGCGAACTTTCCGGCGTCCAGCGCCTGGGCCAGCGACGCCGCACACAGCCGGTCGGTCGTCTCCTCGGCGGCGTCGTGCTTCGCCTTGATGGCAGCGACATCGGGGAAGGGCTCCGGCCAGCCGAAGAACTTCGCCTGCCCCACCCCTTCGTTCGTGAGGATCGCCTCGAGAGGGGACAGCCCGGCCGCCGTGGTGGCCACCAGGTGGAGGCCGCCCCGCCACTCCCGGAGGATCTGCATCAGCTGGGCGGCCCGGCCGGCCGGCGTCTCGCAGCGGGCGGCGTCGCGCCACCCCACGAAGATCGGGATGGCCGAGCCCTCAAGGCCGTCCACCAACTCCTCGGTGACCGCGACGATGTCCTCCAGGGCCTCCACGTCGGCGTAGTGCTTCCGGCCCCACTTCGAGTGGGCCTCGGCCATGCGCGCCGCGCCCTCCGACGCCGAGGCGACGCCGACACCCTCGGTGTACATCGCCTGCACCGCGTTCGGCTCGAACCACCCGAAGGTGGATGTCACCACGTCCGCTCCGACGTCACCGAGCATGCCGCCACGCCCTGCGAAGTAGAAGCTGAAGGGGTTGGACCATCCCCACTCGGCCGCCCATCCGAAGACGTCGGGACTGAGATAGATGGCGGTCCCGATGTCGTGGATCGGGACTGACGTGCGCTTGACGACGCCGAGCGCGGCGCCGTCGTCGCTGCTACCCATGGGGCCTCCTTGTGTCGGTCCGGAATCAGGGATGTGTCGAAGCCACGTTGACAACGCGTCGCATACCCGGAATGTTGCCGACGACCTCTTCGAGGAGGCCGACCACAGCGGCAAGCTCCGGCGAAACGTCCTGCAGCGACTGGGTGGCCTTGGGGAGTTCGGTCACCAGTTCAAAGGCGATGGTGCCGACACGCTCCGTGACGGCTCGCATCACGGAGGCGGACTCGGTGAACAACGGCATCGAGGCGTTGAGGGCGCCCACCGCCTGCTCGAACCCCGAGGCAGCAGTCGAGATACCGAGCGCAGCGAGATCGAAGCCGGTGCCGGCCGTATTCATGCCCCCGTCGATCCGTTCGAGCAGGGGCATCAGGCGGTCCAACCGATCGGATATGTCGTCGATCGCCTGGAGTGCCGCCAGCGTCGCCGAGGGGAGGCGAAGCAACGTGCTCGGAAGGCCGACGATCGTCTCGAGGATTGATTGAGATTCCATCATCTTGATCATGTGTCGGATCGTGTCGGGTGTCCAGTATCCCCGGCACCGCCGGTCGAGCGATCAGGCCAGTTCGGATTCGATGGCGGCCCGAAGCTCGGTGAGGACGTCTTGGCGGGCCCGCCGCTTCGTGGCGGCGTGCGCCGCCCGGTCCAGGGTCGCCAGGTCCTCGGCCGCCGCGAGCGCACAGGCGTCGAGCTCGTGGGCATCGACGACCGTATCGAGGAGTCCCGCCTCCCGTGCGCCAGCCGGATCGAACATCGCCCCGGTGACCGCGGCGTGGTCGAAGTGCGCCGGGCTGAGGCGGTGGCGGGCCAGGACGATGGCGAACCATGGCAACGTGAGGCCGATCCTCACCTCGTTCAACCCGAGCCTGAAGGGGCCGTCCGCCCCGATCCGCGTGTCCGCCGCCATGAGGAGGAAGGCGCCCGCCGGGTAGGCATGGCCGGTGCAGGCGACGGCGACGGGCGCCGGAAAGGAGAGGATGCGCTCGGCCAGGGTCGCTCCGAGCCGGAGCATGACCAGGGCGTCCTCCTGAGAACCCTGGAAAACGTTGAGATCGAAGCCGGCCGAGAAGCAGCCCGGCCGCCCGGACAGCAGCGCGACCGTGCCGTCGCGCTCCACCTGGTCGAAAGCCTCGTGGAGCTCCCGCAGCATGGCGATGGAGAAGACATTGACCTTGCCGTCGTCCATCGTGATGGTGCTGACCCGGTCGGAGCGGCGGTAGGTGATCAGCTCGGGCATGGCGCCTCCCAGGGGTACGACCGGGCTATTCTGAAACTATGTTTCGGAACACTGTTTCAGGACTGACGACCCACTGTCAAGGACCGCTGCTCGGGACCGGCTGATGCCCCGCACGAAGCAGCGCACGCCCGAGCTCAAGGACCGCCTGGTCGCCGCCGCCGTCGGTCTCCTGGCCGAGGAGGGCGCGGCGGGGCTCACGGCGCGCTCGCTCGCGGCGCGGGCGGAGACGTCGGCCCCGGCGCTCTACGAGCTGTTCGGGGACAAGTCCGGCGTGGTCCGCGAGCTCTACTTCGAGGGCTTCCGCCGGCTCCTGGCCGATCTGGCGGCGGCGGCCGAGACGGACGACCCGATGGCGGACCTGTGGGCGCTCGCCACGAGCTACCGCCGGTTCATGCGGGCCAACCGCGAGCTGGCGGACGTCATGTTCTCCCGGCCGTTCACCGACTTCTCGCCCGGGCCCGACGAGCTCGCCGCCACGAGCTCGGTGCGGATCCTGATCGTCGGCCGGATCCGCCGGTGCATCGATGCGGGTCGCCTCCGTGGCGACGAGACCGATGTCGCCCACGTCTTCGTGGCGATGATTCAGGGCATGGCGTCCGCCGAGTCGGCGGGCCGGCTCGGGAACTCCACCGAGTCGGTGGAGCGACGCTGGCGCCTGGCGATCGGCACGCTGCTCAACGGCTTCGGTGCCCAACGCGGCGGCACGCCTACCGCCTGATGACGGAGGCTCCCCGGGTGAGGACCGTCTGGTAGAGGATCGCCGGCAGCCGCGAGACCAGGTCGATCACCTTGGCGTCGGGGCCGATGAGGGCGCGCCGGCGATCGTGGCGCACGGCGGTGAGGATCTGCTGGGCGGCTCGTTCCGGGGAGGTGATGAACATGCGCTCGAAATCCCGGATTGCCTTCTCGGCATCTCCCGCCACTGCGGACATGCTGGCGTCCATCCGGGCATTGCGTGCGATGTTGGTCTTGATCCCACCCGGGTGGACCGTCGTCACGGACACGTCGGCTCCCTCGATCTCGAGCTCCATGCGCAGCGTGTCGGTGAACCCCCGCACGGCGAACTTGGCGGCGTTGTACGCCGACTGCGACGGCACGCTGATGAGGCCGAAGACACTCGACAGGTTGACGATGTGCCCCTCGCCCGATGCTTTCAGATGCGGCAGGAACGCCTTCGTCCCGTAGACCACGCCCCAGAAGTTGATGTTCATCAGCCACTCGAAGTCCTCGTAGGACATGGCCTCGACGGTGGCGCCCAGCGCCACGCCGGCATTGTTGACGATGAGGTTGACCTTGCCGTGATCGGCCACCACCCGATGGGCCCAGGCGTACACGTCGTCCCGCACGGCGACGTCGAGGTGCTGTGACGTGATCTTGACCCCGAAGGCCTCGCAGCGCCACACCGTCTCGGCCAGCCCGGCGTCGTCGATGTCCGACAGCGCGAGGTAGGCGCCTCGCCGCGCCAGCTCCACTGCGAGGGCCCGGCCGATGCCCGAGCCGGCCCCCGTGATCGCCGCCACACGGCCACTGAAGTCCTTCACGTCGACGGTCCCTCTCGCCGGTGGCTCACGAGGCCACGGAGGCGGCGGGCTCGGCGGGCACGCCGGGACCGGAGAATTCCATGACGGAGTCCTCGACGTCGCTCATCTTGAGGGCCCGGTAGTCACGGAGATAGCTCTGGTGGACCTTCCAGGGGTGCGCCGAGCCCTGCTTGGGGAGCAGGTGGGCGGAACGCTGGATGTACCCCGACGTGAGCCCGAGAATCGGGCCTGCCCCGACGGAGCCGTCGTTGTTGCGCGGCACGCACGCGGTCAGGCCGTGCCCGTGCATGTGGTTCAGCAGCCGACACACGTAGTCGCACGTGAGGTCGCACTTCAGCGTCCACGACGCGTTGGTGTACCCGATGGCGATGGCCATGTTCGGGACGCCCTCGAGCATCATCCCCTTGTAGGTGAGCCGCGAAGCCGGATCGACGGCCTCGCCGTCCACGCTCACTGCGATGCCACCCAGGAAGAGCAGCTCGAGGCCCGTGGCGGTCACGATGATGTCCGCCTGGAGCTCGTCACCCGACGCGAGCAACAGCCCCTTCTCGGTGAAGCGCTCGACGTGGTCCGTCACGACGGATGACGTCCCGTCGCGGATGGACGTGAAGAGGTCGCCGTTGGGCACGGCGCAGAAGCGCTGATCCCACGGGTTGTACGGGGGTGTGAAGTTGGTGGCGATGTCGTAATCGGCCGGCAGCTGGCGCTCCAGCCCCTTCAGCAGCATGCGCCGGACCAGCTTCGGGTAGCGCCGGCTCATCACGTAGAAGGCGTGGGTGGTGAGGGCGTGGAACCACTTGGTGGCCTCACCGGCCTGTGTGGGTGGCAGGACCTTGCGCAACCACGGAGCGACCGGGCTCTTGTCCGGCAGCGACGCGATATAGGTCGGCGAACGCTGCAGCATGGTCACGTGCGCCGCCGAGCGAGCGAGTGCCGGGACGAGGGTGACGGCCGTCGCACCGCTGCCGATGACGACGACGCGCTTCCCGGCGACGTCGAGGTCCTCGGGCCAGGCCTGCGGGTGCACGAGGGTTCCCGCGAAGTCCGCCATCCCCGCGAAGTCGGGCAGGTAGCCGTGATCGTAGCGGTAGTAGCCGGTGCAGGAGAAGAGGAAGCCGGCGGTGACGTGCACGATCTCGCCGGTGTCGGTCCGCTCCGCCGTGACGTGCCAAACGGTGTCGTCGGTCGACCAATCGGCCGCGGTGATCCGATGGTTGAAGCGGATGCGGGTGTCGACACCGGACTCGACGGCGGTGTCCTTGATGTACTGGAGGATGGAGTCGCCGTCCGCGATGGACTTCTCCCCGTCCCAGGGCCGGAACGAGTAGCCCAGGGTATGCATGTCCGAGTCGGAGCGGATGCCCGGATACCGGAAGAGGTCCCACGTGCCACCGATGGTGTCGCGGGCTTCGAAGATGGAGTAGCTGGCCCACGGGCACTGTGTCCTCAGGTAGTGGCCGGCGCCGACGCCCGAGAGGCCGGCCCCGACGATGAGGACGTCGAAGTGCGTGGTCCCGTCTCCCGTTGGTGGTGCCATCAGGCGGCAGCTCCGATCCGCTCGTCGTCCAGGGTGCCGTGCTCACCGAGGAGCGCGGTGCTCCAGGCTCCCATCAATTCCGGGTCGGTGAGCCGTTCGACGTGGCGGCCGTCCTCGAAGCCACCCTGACCGGGCGCGCTCGGCAGCGCACCGGTGCGCCGTCGTCCGAGGTCAGGGACAAATCGGACCAGGGCTGATTCATGACTCTGACGTTAACGTTAAACTTCGGCGAATGACGACGATTCTCTCCAACGGGAACGGCCGGGCACCCGCCCGGGACCTGCTGGCCCCGGAGACGTCCAACTACCGGTGGGTCGCCCTGGCGACCGTGACCCTGGGCACGCTGATGGTGTTCATCAACCAGTCGATCGTGCTCATTTCGCTGCCGGACATCTTCCGCGGCATCGATCTGAACCCGCTCACGCCCGGCAACACCGGCTACATGCTGTGGATGCTGATGGGCTTCATGGTGGTGCTGGCCGTGCTGGTCGTCAGCCTGGGCCGCGTGGGCGACATGTTCGGCCGGGTCAAGATCTTCAACCTCGGCTTCGCCGTCTTCACCGCCTTCTCCGTCCTCCTGGCGGTGACCTGGCTCAGCGGGACCCAGGGTGCGATCTGGCTCATCACCATGCGGGTCGGCCAGGGCGTGGGCGGCGCCATGCTCTTCGCCAACTCGTCGGCCATCATCACCGACGCCTTCCCGGCTCACCAGCGCGGCCTCGGCCTCGGCATCAACAACGTCGCCGCCATCTCCGGCTCCTTCATCGGGCTCGTCCTCGGGGGGTTGCTCGCGCCGGTGCAGTGGCATCTCGTCTTCCTGATCTCGGTGCCCTTCGGCGTCCTCGGCACGGCGTTCGCCTACGTGAAGCTCGAGGACCGCGGCGTCCGCACCCCGGCCAAGATCGACTGGCTCGGCAACGTCACCTTCGCCGTCGGCCTGATCTCCATCCTGGTGGGGATCACCTACGGCCTCCTCCCCTACGGCGGGCACACGATGGGGTGGACCAGCCCCGTGGTCCTGGCGGAGATCTTCGGCGGCATCGCCGTCCTCGTGGTCTTCGGTGTGATCGAGACGAAGGTCGCCCAGCCGATGTTCCACCTCTCGCTCTTCCGCATCCGCGCCTTCAGCGCGGGCAACGTGGCCAGCTTCCTCGCCTCGCTCAGCCGCGGCGGCCTGATGTTCATGCTCATCATCTGGCTGCAGGGGATCTGGCTCCCGCTGCACGGGTACAGCTTCGTCCAGACACCCCTGTGGGCAGGCATCTACATGATCCCGCTGACGGTCGGCTTCCTCGCCGCCGGCCCGGTCAGCGGGGTGCTGGCCGACCGCTACGGGGCGCGGCCCTTCGCCACGGGAGGGCTGGTGCTGGTGGCGCTGACCTTCATCGCGCTGATGCAGCTGCCCGTCGACTTCTCCTACTGGGGCTTCGCCGCGCTCATCTTCTTCAACTCGGTGGGGATGGGCATGTTCATCGCGCCCAACCAGACGGGCATCATGAACAGCCTCCCGGCCAATCAACGCGGCGCCGGCGCCGGCATGGCGGGCACCTTCAACGCCTCCGCGCAGGTGCTCTCCATCGGCATCTTCTTCACCCTCATGATCCTCGGCCTGGCCTCGACGCTGCCGGCCTCGCTCTACCACGGGCTCACCGCCCAGGGCGTCAGCCCGGTGGTGGCGACCAGAGTGTCGCACCTGCCGCCCGTGGGCAGCCTGTTCGCCGCCTTCCTCGGCTACAACCCGATGCAGGTGCTCCTCGGACCAGCCGAGCTGGCGCACCTGCCGCACGCTACGGCCACCTACCTGACGAGCCGCCAGTTCTTCCCGCACCTCATCGCCCCGGCCTTCTCCCAGGGGCTGACCGAGGCCTTCACCTTCGCCGCTGCCGCGTGCCTCCTCGGTGCGGTGGCCTCACTCCTGCGTGGTGGCAAGTACCACCACCAGGAGGAGACGGAAGTGCCCTCGGACGAGCCCCTCGACTGGGTCCCGGCGCAGGAGGCGGTGGCCGAGACCGAGCCGTTGCTGGTGGACTGACATGGCCGTGACGACCCAACGCAAGGAGTCCGCAGCCCCCGCCGGCGACGACGTCGCCGAAGCGGGTATCCGCATCGGTGACGCCGCGACCCGCGTCGGCGTGTCGGCGCGCACGCTGCGCTACTACGAGGAGCTCGGACTGCTGACGCCGTCCCTGTACACGGCCGGCGGTGAGCGTCGCTACACGCTCGACGACCTGGCCCACCTGCAGCGCATTCTGGAGCTGCGCGAGGTCCTCGGCATGAACCTCGAGGAGATCCGCGAGTTCTTGTCGCTGGAGACCAGGCTCGACCAGTTGCGCGCGTCGTACCGTGCCTCGGAGGGCGCCACCACCAAGAAGGCGCGGGCGGAGCAGAAGGCGACCCTCCAGGAGGCCATGGAGCTCAACGAGTCGCTGGCCCGACAGATCAACGCCAAGCTGGCACGGATGGACGGCTTCCGGGCCAAACTTCTCAGCGACGCCCAGCGCTGTCGGGAGCTCCTCGGCGAACTGGAGTGACGGTCCTGTCCGGGCCGGTGCCACCTGGGGTGGACCGGGCCCTGGCCGTGACCTGATGCCGACGCGCCCCTGCCGGCCGAGTGCTCGGCCCTCCCGCTTGCCGGCACGTCGGGGCTCGGTGAAGATGAGTGCCGGCCTATGACCCAAACCGCCGCTCCGTCGGTACCCGCTCCGAGCAGCACTCGGCCCGGCGTCCGCCGGTGGCTCAGGTCCAAGGACCCGGACCTGGTGGTCATCAAGCGCTCGGTGAGGGCCGCGGTGGTGATGCCCGCCACCTTCGCCACCGCGCACGTGGCCTTCTCGAACCCACAGGTCAGCCTGTTCGCCGCCTTCGGCTCGTTCGCGTTGCTCCTGCTGGTCGAGTTCACGGGCCCGATCCGTACCCGCGCCATCTCCTATGCGGGTCTCTATGTGGCGGGCTGCTGTTTCATCGTGCTGGGCACGGTCGTCTCGACGCAGAAGGTCGCGGCGGTCGCCGCCATGGCCGTGGTCGGCTTCGTCGTCCTCTTCGCGGGCATCGCTTCGCCACAGGCGGCGACGGCGTCCACCGCGGCGCTGCTCACCTTCGTCCTCCCCGTGGCGGTGGCCCAACCCGCCTCGGCCGTGGGCCCCCGCCTGGTGGGGTGGACGCTGGCGGCTGTGTTCTGCATCACCGCCTGCCTCCTGGTCTGGCCGGCTCCATGGCACGACAACCTCCGCCGGCGCCTGTCCGCGTCGATCTCGGCCATCGCCCGGCTCGCCGAGGCCAGGGCCCGAGGCGTCCTCGATCCGAAGGCGCACGCCGAGGTCACCTCCGAGCTGGCCCTCCTGCGCCGGCAGTTCACCGGGACGCCGTACCCGCCGACGGGGGCCGCAGGAGGCGCCGTGGCGCTCTCCAAGCTGGTGGGCCGGGTCGAATGGGTCGCGGGCAACACGGCCATCGTCGGCGACCAGCACTGGTCGGTGGAGCAGCAGTCCGCCCAGGCGATCACCGAGCAAGTGGCGGAGACCCTGCACCGGACCGCCGCCCTGATCTGCGACAACGGCGGCCACCCGGTCGGAGATCCGGAACGGATCAAGGCGGTCCAGGACGCCAGCCGTGCGCTCGACGAGCTGATCGACGCCGCGCTGCGCGCTGACGTGTCCGCCGTCAGCGAGGCCGTGGCGGATCCCGCTGAGACGGGTGGCCCGGT
>Ga0224557_1002321_pt1 | contig 16425 bp, 12 predicted proteins | sample 714S31014metaG_FD_180677 | JGI IMG/M metagenome (GOLD analysis project Ga0224557, IMG submission 180677) | Peat soil microbial communities from Stordalen Mire, Sweden - 717 S3 10-14 | ecosystem: Environmental > Terrestrial > Soil > Wetlands > Peat | place: Sweden: Norrbotten County, Stordalen...
GACTTTGCGGCACCAGGCCTGTGCAGCGATCTGTATCGGGTCCCACGGAGCTACTTAAGAACAGGTTAGGAGGACTGGTTATTGACTCCCGCGGCCTTGAGATGATTGGACGAGTTAGATCCAGGCTGCGTGGAATCCTGGTCCGTGCCCGAATTCTGCTTTGGCTCCGAGGACAAACAACGGGCCGGGCTTGCAGGACCAGGGTCATCGGTCTGGCCAGTCGCTGACTGGCCGTTTTCAGCATGAAGCATTACCGGCGTTAGCGCCAATGCGATCAGCAACACCGCGGTGGTTCGACTATGGTGGGAGAGGAACTCCGCCATCTGTTGTTCGAGGTGCACTAGAAACGGCCGCCCCGTCGCCGAGTCGATCACAGACGCTTCCGTCGATTTCCGGACAACGGACGCTTTCTTCGACCTCCGTAGCGGCCTTGAGCACTCGACTAGGAACACGACGAAGAACAGAATGCTCTGGTTGTTGGAGGCATGCCACTATGCGCACCTCGCCACAAACGCGCTTCTGGGAAAAAGCATTGCTGAGTGGAAGCAAAAGTCAAGTTGGCTTTCGCGCTGTGTTCGGTTTGTGATCGCTTGATGACGAGCGTGGGTTGTTTCTCCGGTGGCGACGGCTTGCATCTAGGGTATCTCCCAGAACAACGGGCTTCAACTCTTTGGGATGACGACGAAAGGCCCCGTCTCATCCTGGTGCTCGTTCCGCAGAAACGCAGGACGACGTATTAGGGGAGATGCAAACGCAAGCTCCCACATTGGCGACTGCAGCTCTGGCATCGGCTTTGCCTGGAACAGTTTCTTACACTGTCTGGCCGTCCACCGGGCCCAGGTCTTGGACTTCTTCCTGCGGGCGCTATCGGTCGAAATTCCAGTTCCCGCATACATCTGCCGGTAGAGCTTCGAAAGGAACATAAAAGCAAGCCTGGCCCGTATAGTTGGAGTGCAGGCTGATCTCTGCCAAATAGCACGCCAGTTATAAAACCTGTCCCAAACCTTCTGTGTACGCTCCCGAATCTCATCCGAGCTCATCGAAGGATGCGGCGTAAACATCTTGGGACGAACATCTGTCGGAATCAGCCAGTACCGAGTAATCGGCACATCGCCCACCAGCGTGGGATCGTTTGCTCGCTCCTTTTCCCAGCGCGCAAAATCCACCGTCCCCGGAAACGGCGACATCATCAGGAACTGGGCAAAGGTTACGCCCGCCTTCAGTGCCATCTCCACCGTCGCATCGAACGTTGCCGGCTTATCTGTCGGCAGACCGAAGATGAACGAACCAAGTACATGGACGCCATGCTGTTTGAACGTCAGCAGCTGCTTCGCCAGAGCCTCGCCAGAGCAGTTGAAGTCTTTGAAGACCGCCTTGAGTCCTTCCGGGGTTACCGCCTCGACCCCCACCAGAGCACCCTTGATATTGGCCTTCCGCATAGCGTCCAGATACTCGCCATCCTCACCTGCCTCCATCGTGATCTGCGTGAAGAGCACCATGTCTTTGGGCAGCTTTGCCAACTCTTCCATCAGTTGGAAACGCTCTGTGCGGATCGCCGTCAACTCTTCAAGTTTGGCGACATTGTTTTGCTCCCGGGCCAGCCGCAGATCGGTCAACGTCACCGGATAGAAGTTGTCATCGGCCAGGGCAATAAATCGAAAGCCGATCCGCCGCAGGTTAACGATTTCGTCGATCACGCTCTGATACTGGCGTTGCCGGGGCTGTTGCCCATCGGTCCGCCAAACGCTGCAAAAAGAGCAATGCTTCGGGCATCCGCGAATGGTCTGCACCGAGGCCCACATATACTTATCAGGCCGCATCAAGTCCCATCGCGCGGCCAAAAACTGGCTGCCTTCAATCCGGCCGCCCTCATAGATCCTGCCTGGCTTGCCCGCGAGGCAATCGGTCACGACCTTGCCCCACGCAACATCGCCATCTCCCTTCACCGCGGCGTGAGCATTACCGCGTACCAGGGCCTCTTCAGGAAACAGCGTAGCGTGAATCCCACCATAGATCACCCACGCGCCGCGCTCGCGCGCCATTCGGCCAACCTCATATCCGCGTAGAGCGTTACCCGTATGTACACTGATGCCGACAATATCTCCCGGCACGATGCTTTCCGGTAGAATCTGCTCCAGCGACTCATCGACGAGAATGGGATCTCCCGCTGCTTGAGGTGTCGCCGCCGCAAGGACAAACAACCATCTCGGCGTTATGACGGCCGTACCGAAAGAATTGTCGCTGGGATTTACGAGATGAACACTCATCGAATCCAACCTTTCCTCGTACGAGTACGGTGGCTTCAGAGAGAGTCTTCACAATAGGACGAATCATTTGCCGAGCTGCGTTTGGCACGATCGCCGATCACGAGTCTTCCCGCCGGACTTTGTCTTCAATCATACATACCGATTGTGACGCTTGGAGCTGCAGTTAAATTCGATGGTGGGGGATGAACCCGAAACCGACCTGGTTGGGTCGAGGACTGGCGCCACGCTCCCTAGGTTCAGCCTAGCCGGTGCTTCCTGTTTACTCTGGGAGTGTCTCAGTAGCCAAACCGTGAGTTGGTTTCCACACCGACGACTCATATCTGAAGACGGTCATCTTCTCCAAGGGCAGCTTCGAAAAGCAAGCTGAGTTCGGCTGGACCTACACCTCGCTTTACGATTTCTGTCCCAGCGGGGGTCCTTGCCCCGATGGCTCATTTCCTCTGAGCACCGTGGTGTTCGATAGCGAAGGCAATCTCTACGGCACAACGTCGAATGGCGGAATGTATGACGGCGGGACTGCCTGGAAAATCATCCCGTAGCTAGAACGTTGCAGTACAGACCTGCCCGAACGGCTGGTCACTGTCGATAAATCGCCATTACAGTGCGCCGGGCTAAACCGGTATGAAGCAGGGGAGGAAGAATCCCTACGAGAAAGGAGTAGCGATCCACTCGGCCCCGAGTTTTGCGCCGTGTTCCGTGAGGAGCTAGGCGAAGCATAAACAGGGGTATAGGTGGGCTGGGCTATTGAGCTCCGAAAAATGGTAATCAGGACGCCGACGCGGTCTACAACGACGGAAGGCTATATGGACGGGAGCGATAACGCGAGTTTCCGGACGGTCCTGCGTAGTCGAAGACCCCAGAGCACGCCTAGAAACTTCATACACGAGAACCGGGAGACCTCGGAGATATCTGTGATCGAAGCTGATTGTAGAACGGCGGGAGAAGGCCAAGGCCGTACTGCCCGCAGGCACATCTCCGAGGAGTCGGACAGCGGTGTACTACCGATGAATCACTCGAACAAAGACGGGAGACTGTCGGCGGAGGGTGAGGAGGGAAGACCGCTGATCAAGGAGAACACTCATCAATCTCACACGTTCCCGACACAGAGCGGGGCATAGCGTGTCCCAGGGGCTGGCGAGTGTGCGGAAAGCAGCACGGAAAGATAAGAAGGTGCAGTTCACCGCACTCCTTCATCACGTGACCGTCGATCAGCTGCGGGAAAGCTTTTACGCACTCAAGCGAAAAGCCGCCCCCGGAGTCGATGGCATAACGTGGCAGGAGTATGAGCCCGGTTTGCAGGAAAGCCTTATTGACCTGCACAGCCGGGTGCATCGCGGAGTATACCGGGCCAAGCCATCGAGAAGGGTTTACATCGAGAAGGCCGACGGACGGCAGCGTCCGTTAGGGATTGCGACGCTGGAAGACAAGATTGTCCAGCAAGCCGTGGTCACTGTCCTCAATCAGATATACGAGGAAGACTTTCTCGGTTTCTCGTACGGCTTCCGACCGGGGCGCAGCCAGCATCAAGCGCTGGATGCGCTGTCGTACGCGCTGCGATATAAGAAGGTGAACTACGTTCTTGACGCCGACATTCGGGGCTTTTTCGATAACCTCGATAAAAGTTGGCTGACCAAGTTCGTCGAGCATCGCGTAGCCGATCCCAGAATCCTGCGGCTCATACAGAAATGGCTGAGCGCTGGGGTAATGGAGGAAGGCATATGGTCGGACTCGCAGACAGGTACGCCGCAAGGATCGGTGGCATCACCGATGCTGGCAAATATCTACCTGCACTACGTCTTTGACCTCTGGATGGACAAGTGGCGCAAACAGTGCGCGCAGGGAGACGTGATAGCCGTGCGTTATGCGGATGATATCGTCTTAGGCTTCCAACACCGAGCTGAAGCGGAACGTTTTCTGAAAGACCTTCAGGAACGACTGTCGAAGTTCGGGCTGGAACTCCATCCGGACAAAATGCGCTTGATCGAGTTTGGGCGTTCTGCCCAACAAAACCGAGCGCGAAGAGGGGAAGGCAAGCCGGAGACGTTCGACTTCCTGGGCTTTACGCACATTAGCGGAAAAGGCCGGTACGGACGTTTTGCCATAAGGCGCATGACGATCCGCAAGCGTATGCGGGCAAAGCTGCGAGAGATCAAGCGGCAACTCCGTACGCGCATGCACGATGCCGTGCCGGACACTGGCAAATGGCTCCGCGCAGTCGTGCAAGGCCACTTCAACTACTACGCAGTACCCGGAAATCTGGACAGCCTCGGCGTGTTCCGGGAATGCGTGATTGGCATGTGGCGGCACATTCTTTGCCGCCGCAGCCAAAAGCGTCAGTTGACGTGGGAGCGCATGCTTGCAATAGCCAAGCGCTGGCTTCCTCGCCCACGCGTGCTCCACCCACATCCCGAGCAACGCTTCGTCGCCAATCATCCGAGATAAGAGCCGTATGCGCTAATGAGTGCTCGTACGGATCCGCGCGGGGGGTATCAGGCAACTGATATCCCTACCGCGACCAGAAGAGGCTTTTCGTGTCTTCATGATCATGAATAATGCGCATTGGTAGATTCGTGGAACATCACGTCTGCTCAAATTTGATCGCTTAGATTCACACTGCCCGACCACCCAAAATTGGTCGGGCGCTTCGCTCGGCCCAGAATTCCGCAGCGACCGACAACGGCGACAATGCTCAAAGCCGACTTCAATGCGACGCGAAGAGCCGCCAGAGGCCTGCAACGCCCAGAAGTGCAACGAACAAAGCGATCGTGATGCTCAGTGGCCAGCGAGATGCTTTCGGTAGCTCGCCCCGCTCCATACGACGAAGAGTGTTCCAGTGCGAAGCGCCAGCCAGTACTGTTGCCACGATGCCCATCAGCACCAGCAGTTCGCCAAGCCGGACAGCGGCATGGTGGAGTCGGGCCGCTTCTGGGGTTTGGGCACGATCCTGCAGCGTGCGGAAGAAGCCGATCATTCCGAAGCCAAAGCTCCCCATGGTGAGGGTCGTTCTGATCCAAGCCAGAGTGGTGCGATCGAGTGCCTGCGCGGTTCGAAACGTTGCAAGCTCAGTACGCTGGCTGGCTAGCTCGGTGCGGGGATCGCTGCTCGATATATCGTTCATGGATGTCGTAACCGCGAAACGGTCCCACCGTTTTTTCTCGATGGGACTGTTCATTGCAATGATCGATTCTCACGGCTGGTTGACCACGACGTAGGTTGTGCTTCCACCTGAAAATTGCGGCTGATAGTACGTGCTGCCGCACTGTTGGTAAGTGACGCCATTGGCCATGATCGTTGTGCAATTGGGAGGAAGGGTGTGCACCATCGAGCCAACCACCACTGCCGTCGCCGTTGCCGCGGCTGCGACCGCCGCAGCCGTACCGACCCCGCTGTGATAACAACAACCTCCTCCGCCGTAGTATCCGGAGTTGTAGCTGGTATGAGTGTTCACGTTGACGTCTCGGTTCACATTGACGTTGGTGTTGCGATTGACGTTGGTATTCCGGTTGACGTTCGTATTGTTGTTTACGTTCGTGTTCCGGTTGGTGTTGTTATTCCGGTTCGTGTTGGCGCTGGCGTTTCGGTTAGCACCGGCATTCTTGGCGCCACTCGGCTGGTTGACGTTGGCTCGCGAGCTTGAGCGCACCGAACCGTTATTGCCGCCGCCGCGTGTGCCGGCAATGGCGGGACTGGCCGTCAAAAGGAGCGCAAGAGTGAACGATAGAAAAGGTCGAATATATAGTGTCATTTGATGGCTCCTAGTTCTGCCCTGCGGCGGCTGCTGTGTTCTCTTCTGCAAAGACGATCTTGTGAGCATCCGTCGGAGGATCGAAGACGAAGGCTGCGTCGTTGTAGGACGGAGCAAGGTTCCATGTGAGCACTGACGTGTGCTGAGGACGAGCGTCGTCGGTCAGGGTGGTCAGGACCAACTTCTTGGGAAGCGGATGGTCGCCCAACTGGATCCAGACCTGCCAGTCGAGGCCCGGCTGCCGATAGGCGTAATGTTCGCAAGTAATTCCGCCAACATCGCCCGGCCCAAAGTCGGTGGCTTCCGTGATCTCGTTGGTGGAAGCATGCGGCCCGCCCCACAGGAACAGATCGAGCAACGGAATATCGATCCCGTATTTCTCGTTGACGACGCCGATCAGCTCACTGATGGTCGGGGGAGCATCCACGGTTGCGTAATATCCCGCTCGCCGGGCGAAGAGGGTGAATGTCTTGCCGTCATAAAGAAAGAGACGCGACTTCTGGTCGCCTTCGACTTCGACCCGAAGCTTGTTGGGCAATTGAGCCAGGATGTCCGTCGTGTGAGTGAAGGTGAGCTTCTCGCCATCGCTCAATATATCTTCCGATGTGACGGACGCCTTAACCTGGAAATCCTTCAGCGACCGAAGGTAGGTACCCATATTGTTGAGAGCCGTCATTGCGGCGGGCTCGATCAGATCTGATTTCTTGCCGCTTGCCTCTTGCGCCGGCATGCAAACCGCGAGGCCTGTGGCAAGGACGAGCAAGGCGACTGCGTAACCCAAAGTTCGTTTCATCAATTTGTGCTCCATTTCTGACTTGTTGTGGGGGCGGCGCTTCAGTCAAGAAGTCATGGCTTCGTTGTTGCAAACGACCCGTGGCCCGGAGACGAAAGCCAGACTGAATGCTGATTCTGTTCCCAACTGCCTGCGGCAGCCGACTTTTATTCACCCGTTCGGAGGCTGAACTTCACGCAGCCAGCGCTTCCTTACTCCCGACCGTAGCTTTGAAGCGGCTGTTGCGGTATTCGGAAAACTACGCGCTTTGGGCACCGAAGAACTACGGCACTGCATTCCTGGCGCTTGAGGGGAATTTTGGCGCTGGTGGCTCGCACCGTAGTTCTACGGACTGGGATTGAGTAGTTTTCCGAATACCGAAGCGTTCGCTCCAGAACGTACCTTCCTTAATAGTCGTGCGGAAGTCGTAGCCGATTTCGTGCCGCAAGGTTGCCGAGGCACTGCATCGACGCGTTGTAGCGATGACGCTTGATATGAGTTCTGAACACTCCAACCGCTCCGAATCGCGTCTGCAGAAGCTTGTAGAGCTGCGCTGGCAGATGGAAGTTCTCGAGCGGTGGATCGAGTGTTCCGGAGTTCCGGCCGAATCCCAGAGACAACTAGAGGAAATGCTGGTTCACATCAACGCTGAGCTAGAGGCGCTGGAAGCGGCAGTCGGATAAGCAGAGCGGCGTACATCGGCACCGCGCTCAGGAGCAGCGCCCCGCAGGCAGACAGTTCGAAAGGCAGGATCAAGGCTTATGAAGAAACGTTGGTTACGTATTACCGCGATGGTTGTCGCAGTCCTCGTTGTCAGGGCAAGCCATCAAATCTGCGAGGCTGGTAGCAGCACTCGAACGGGAAGGCAGGTAGAGCACCATGTCAGAGGTCAGTAGGGACGTTCTCAATCCCGAAGTGTCGCTGATCAGGGGAGGTCCGTTCTACCAGGCGCAGCTCATGGCGCGGCTTATAGGCCCGCGTCAGTGGAATCTGGGCAGGCGGATTCTGTTTGCCGTAGCGATCGGGTGGCTGCCTCTCGTTCTGATCGTGGCGTTGTTGCAGCCGGGCGCGCTTGTCGCTTTGCTCACCGACTACAAAGTCGCTTCGCGCATGCTCATCGCGGCACCCATCCTGCTGCTCGGGCAGGTCCTGATGGAATCGAAATTTCGCATGATCGTGAGCCAGGTTCGCGAAGACCTCATCGCACCGGCGGAAATGTCACGATTCCAGGAGGCCATCGCCTGGGTTGCTCGTCTGCGCGACTCCTTGCTGCCTGAACTGGCGATCGTCGCGCTGGTAGGTTTGCAAATCGCCTCGTCGTTCAGTGCGAAGGTTGGCATGGCGGGAGCGTGGGCGGTCGAGGGAGCACAGATCGCGTCCGACGCACACCCGAGTCCTGCGGGCTGGTATTACGCCCTCGTGAGCGCTTCCATTTATCTGTTCCTGGTGGGTCTCAGCCTATGGAAATGGTTGCTGGGGACGTGCTTCCTGTGGACGTGCTTCCTGTTCAAGCTCTCCAGGATGAAGTTGCAACTGATGGTCTCGCATCCCGACAAACATGCAGGCATAGGTTTTCTGGGAATGTCGACGGTAGCCTTCGCTCCCATCGCCTTTGCCATTGCCGCCGCGGTTGGTGTGACCTGGCGTTACGAGATTCTGTACACCGACGCAAGCCTGTTGAGTTTTAAGATGCCCGCAATCTTGCTGCTGGTGCTGGTATTGCTCCTTGCGGTGGGGCCACTGCTTTTCTTTGTTCCGAAGCTGGCACCGTTACGACGGAAAGGTATCTTGCAATACGGAAGTCTGGCGCATCTCCACAGCATGGAGTTTTACGATAAGTGGATTCTTCATCGTAGGGGACGAGAACCCGAGCTTCTAGCCGCGCCTGAAATCAGTAGCCTCACCGACCTTGCGTCGAGCTTTCAGAACATTGAGGCGATGAAGCCGCTGCCATTCGACAAAGGGTCGTTGGTGGCGCCTGCCGCCGCTGTGCTGATTGGGCTGTTTCCGGCCATTCTGGCACAGGTTCCCCTGAAGGTGATCTTTAAGAGTTTGCTGCACGCGATGAAATGAGAGGACCGCACTACCTGATGCGTCCCGCCCTCACCAGTCGAGAAAGAATTGACTTCGATAAAACCCCCGGCCATCAAGGCCGGGTATTTCATGCTCCGTTCCACGAATAAAGGCCACTCCGCATGCGACCCACGATTCTGATCGCCGACGACCACCGGCCCTATGCCGATGCGCTTCGCTCCACGCTAAGTCCGGCTTACGAGACAGTTGCCATTGCTACGAACGGGAGTGAGCGCACCACACTGGCTGTGCAATTTAGGCCGGACTTGATTGTGACCGATCACTCGATTCCGTCGTTGAACGGTCTTAAGGCGGTCAGGAATTCGACGAGAATGGGCCTGCCCAGCAAGTTTGTGGTGTTAACCATGCACGAGGAGATAAGCCTTGCCGTGGAGGCGTTTCGCTCGGGTGCCTCAGCCTTTGTCTTGAAGACCGCAAGTGGCGACGAGTTCACCAAGGCGCTGACTGTTGTGCTCGCCGGAGGACGTTACCTCAGCCTGCAGTTTGCTGGTGACCTGATAACAGTTCTTGCGGAGGCCGGCTGCCGCCCCATCAACGGCGATCTGCGGTGAGCCACTGCGCGTGTCTACGATGCCTCCAGCCAATCTCGAGCTTGGGGAATCGGCGCCACTTCTTACAGAATCGCCTTTATGACTAAGAGCGCTTCAAACTTGTGGCGCCGCCGGAAGGCAAACCACAATCTCGGTTCCGCTTCCAGGTTCGCTGTTGATGACCAGCTTCCCCTCGAGAAGGCGAACCCGCTCTTCAATGTTCGTCAAGCCAATCCCCTGGCGGCCGTCCCCTCCGGGAACGAAACCTTGTCCATCGTCGCGAACCCGCATTTCCAACTGGTCCGCTTGCCGCGTAAGGGTAATGCGGGCATGGCTGGCGTTGGAGTGCTTGGCGATGTTCATCAGGCTTTCCTGAAGCACACGGTACAGACACATCGCAGCCTGCTCGGATGCGTCTTCATCGCAAGCTGAGCTTTCAAACACCGTCTTGATCCCGCGGGCACGTTGGAACTCTTCGCATAAGGCCCGCAAGGAGCGGACCATGCCCAGCAATGCCAACATCGTGGGATGCAGTTGGTGCGATAGATCGCGCAGGTCTCCAGCCACGGCGACAATCGACTCTCGAACGTCCTCAAGGCCCGCATCCAACTCGCCGGACGCTGAAGCCCGGTCACGTCCGGCCAGGTTTCCAATCTTCATGGAAACGACAGCCAGGCGCTGGGTGAAATCGTCATGAATTTCACGCGCAATCCTGCGGCGTTCTTCTTCCTGCGAATCGACCAGGCGCCCGGCCATGGCGAAGAGCCGTTCCGCAGAGGACCGTAGTTCTTCTTTCTGCATGAGGAATGTGATCTGCGCACGACGGCGTTCGAAGAAGCGGGACAGCCGCTCGCCGGAGGCAACCATGGTGTCGATCACTTCCTGGTCGGACGCTAGCCACTCTTCGCTGCCGAATTCGATGATGGCCTCGACTTTGTCATCCACCAGGATCGGCATATGAATCGCTGTGCGCAGCCCGGCGTCGAGGGAAGCCTGTGCCCGCGGATAACGCTCAGGGGAGCGAGCATCCTCGAGAATGTCTCGAAACATAGGCTTGCCTTTACGCAGGACCTCTCCATTCGAACCCACGTCGATCGGCCAACTCATGCGGCTGCTCATCTCAGATAAACTGGCGAAACGGTCGCGGTCCTTGATGTGCACGACGTGCGCAGACTTCGCCAGTCCGGGCTCGTCATCGTTGATGAGGAGAGCGTGCCCAGCGGGAAATCTCAGGGTCTCGCAGATCACATCGAGGGAGCGCTGCAGGGCTTCCCGCATCGTGGTGGCGGAGTTCGCAATCCCGGCAACCTCCTGCACCAAGCGTGCGTAGCGTGTTGCCCTGTCGGCGTCTTCGGTTGCCCGTTTCTGCTCGCTCAGATCCCACACCGATCCGGTGAAGCCCAAGAAGTGGTTCTGTGCATCGAAGCGCGGCGATCCGCGATCGCAGACCCAGCGGTAGCTGCCATCGTGATGCCGCAAGCGATATTCGTGGGCGAACTCTTGCTTCTGTTCGAAGGCGGTATGAAAAGCCGTCAACAGTCCCGGACGATCATCGGGGTGTACCAGCTTCACCCAACTATCGCCGAGCTGGTCCTCGAACCTTGCACCAGTGAACTCCAGCCAGCGGCGGCTAACGAAAATACAGGCTTTATCCGGTCCGGACATCCAAATCATGATGGGGGCCGAATCGGCCAGCGCACGAAATTCCTGTTCGATGGTCGGCGCGTTTGCCCGCCCAAGCTTCTCGGAAGTGATATCCCGATGGAAGATGATGGCGTTTGTGCCTTGCTGTTGCCACGCATGTACGGTCATGCGGAACCAGCGAAGTATGGATGCCGTGGGGCGGATATACTCTTGTTCGAAGTGATCGCTAGTCCCGCTCAAGACAGCTTTGACGCCTATCACCGCCCGGTCCACACCCGTGTCTGAAGTCGAGGATTGCAGCAGCGCCAGGTAGTCGATCCCCACTGGATCGCTTGCGGCTGCGGCAGCTTCCTTCCTTCGAGGTAACTTCCTCCAGACGTCATTGACGGCAATGACGCGGCCGCCGGAATCGATAACGACGCAGGCATCCGGTAGCGCCTCAAGGAAGGATTGCAGAAGAGCGCTATCCAAGCTGAAGGATTGCAGAAGAGCGCTATCCAAGCTGAGGGATGGAGCAACGGATTTCAGGTCTTCCTCCCTGGAGGCAGTTCAGCGACTCGGGTATTTCGACGGGCAGAACCTTTCAACTTTGGTTCTTACCGGGCGAACGATCAAGGCAGCCCTAGACTGTGCCCTCGAGCGGTCTGACCGTGATCAATCCGATCTTGATGGCATGCTGAACCAACTCTGCCGTCGTGCGAATGCCCAGGACATTCATCAAGTTGTACTTGTAGGATTCAGCGGTTCGGGTCGAGATGTTCAGTTGGGTCGCGACTTCCTTCATCGTCTTTCCCTCGGCCACTAGTTGCAGCACTTCGCGCTGCCGCTTAGTGAGTTGGGGAGCCTTGTCCGAGGCAGGCCGGCGGGCGGCCTCCGCGAGAACTGTGACCAGGTCGCAGGGGAACTGCGGGCTTAGGTAACATCCGCCGCGATGCGCTGTTTCGATAGCTTCCTTCAGTTCATCGCCGCTGGCTGTTTTCAGCACAAATGCCGAGGCTCCCGCCCGGAAAACCAGTACCGCCAGGCTTATATCGGCATGCATCGTCAGAACGACGAACTTGCTGCGCAGACCCATCGCGGTTAGATTTTGGACGGCATCGAGGCCGTTCAGGATGGGCATCGAAAGATCGGTGACCGTCAGGTCTGGCTTGAACCGCATAACCAGTTCGGTGAGTTCCCGCCCATTGGTAGCGATCCCAACCACGTCATAAGTGGGGCTTAAGAGCGAGCGGAGGCTCTCAGCAAAAAGCTGGTGGTCATCGGCGATGAGGATCGTGGGCCGCATGGTTCTCTCCGCAGGCAGCAGATTGAGAAGCTACTGTCCGATCGCGAAATCCAACTTGGATCAGCGTCGAGGAAAAATCGCAGCCGGATGGGCGCAGTTAGGCTGGTTACTCGTCAGTGTACTACCGTAGTTTTACCTTAGCCAGCAGCAGTAGCAGCTCATGTTCTCAGGTTGGGACTTCAAGGTCGTCAGCGACCCACGTCGCCTGCGAGAACCAGCCCATGACTACGAACTTCGTACCGTAGTTTTCCCGCTACCGCAGTGTTGATCTTACGTATTGCCGGGAAGGCGCGGTCTCCGCCACAGTCAGACTATGGAATCACGCTCGAAGTTATGGCGAGGCTGAAGAGCTGGCCGGATGCTTCCGTCGCCGCATGGCGCTCACCCGGAAGGTCATCATCAAGCTGAAACCCAATGTGCATCAGCGCAACGAGGTCATACCAAACATGAAGGTCAAGCTGGCAGTTATTTCTACTTTGTGCGCTCTGTTACCGCCGGGCGTGCGCGCGCAAACCGCCAGTGACGGACCGCCTCTACCATTTCCGCCAACTCCGTCTGCGAGTATCGCCGCTCCGAGCCTCCAGGAATCGACGCTCACGCCTCGCGTGCCGCAGAGCCATCTTCCAAAGAATGCACCCAATGTCCTGATTATTCTGCTGGACGACGTGGGGTTCGGCCTTGCCGACACTTATGGCGGGCCGATCCATGCGCCCACGCTCTCGCGCATTGCGAATGACGGCATCAGCTACAACGCCTTCCACACAACGTCGATCTGCTCCCCAACGCGCGCCTCGCTTCTGACCGGACGCAATCACCAGCGTGTCGGGTCAGGCACCATTGCGGAGCGGGCAGTCGATTTCGACGGCTACACGGGAGTCATTCCACGCTCGTCCGCCACACTGGCCAAGGTTCTCGGCTACTACGGCTACGACACCGCGGCGTTCGGCAAGTGGCACAACACCCCCGCGACGGAAACGACCGCGATGGGACCGTTCACCCTGTGGCCAACAGGAGAGGGAATAGGCTTCGACTACTTCTATGGTTTCCTCGCCGGAGAGACATCCCAGTGGGAGCCCAGGCTGTTCGAGAATCTCAACCCAATCGAGCCCCCGCACGATCCGAAGTACCACTTGACGACGGATCTCGCCGATCAAGCCTTGATCTGGATGAAGCGCCACCGCTCGTACGCCCCCGATAAGCCGTTCTTCATCTATTGGGCGCCGGGCGCTGGTCACGGACCGCACCAGATCTTCAAGGAATGGGCGGACAAGTACAAGGGCCAGTTCGACGACGGTTGGGACGCACTGCGAGTGAAGACCTACAACCGCCAGAAGGAGCTTGGTTGGATTCCTCCCGACGCTGAACTCACGCCTCGCGCGGAATCGATGCCTGCATGGGACAGCATTCCCGAGGCGGAGCGTCCATTCCAGCGAAGATTGATGGAAGTCTTTGCGGGATTCGTCGAGCACGCGGATGTTCAGGCGGGCAGGCTGATCGATGGTCTCGACGAGTTGGGCATTCGTGACAACACCATCGTCATTTACATCTGGGGAGACAACGGTTCCAGTGCCGAAGGGCAGGCCGGCACCATCAGCGAGTTGCTGGCGCAGAACCAAATCCCCAACACCGTCACCCAGCAGATCGACGCGTTGAACAAGCTAGGCGGACTGGATGTACTGGGCGGGCCGAAGGTCGACAACATGTATCACGCCGGATGGGCGTGGGCAGGTGACACGCCATTCCGTTACACCAAGCTGATCGCCTCGCACTTCGGCGGAACGCGCAATCCGATGGCGATTTCGTGGCCGGCGGGCATCAAGCCTGATAAGACTCCGCGGCCGCAATTCCATCACGTCAACGACATCGCGCCGACCATCTATCAGATTCTCAACATCACGCCACCGAAGGTTGTAGACGGCTTCCCGCAGGATCCCCTCGACGGCGTCAGTATGGTCTACACCTTCGCCGATCCGAATGCGCCTGGGCGAAAGCACACGCAATACTTCGACAACAACGGCAGCCGTGGGATCTATCACGACGGCTGGTTCGCCTGCACCTTTGGCCCGCTGATTCCTTGGCTGACGGTGAGTCCCGGACTCGCAACGTGGGACTCGCGCAAGGACGTCTGGGAGCTCTATGACCTTCGGACCGACTTTTCGCAGGCACACGATCTCGCCACGAAAGATCCGCAACGCCTGAAGGACATGCAAGCACTTTTCCTGAAGGAAGCTGAGGCGAACAAGGTTTTCCCCATCGGCGCAGGTATCTGGCTGCGAATTCATCCCGAAGATCGCGTCAAGACGCCTTACACCAGCTGGCATTTCGATTCGACGACCAGGCGCATGCCGGAGTTCGCCGCGCCCGGCCTGGGTCGCGAGAGCAACCACGTGACCGTCGATGCAGAGTTTGGCGAAAACGCATCGGGAGTGCTCTATGCACTCGGTGGCGCGTCCGGCGGCCTCACTCTTTTCATGGACAAAGGCCAGCTGGTTTACGAGTACAACATGATGATCATCGAGCGCTACAAGGTGCGCTCAACTAGCAACATCGCCGCCGGTAAGCACAAGATCGAAGTCGATACCAAGATCGCCAAGCCCGGAGCTCCCGCCGAAGTCGTGCTGACGGTTGATGGCTCTGAGGTCGCACGGACGATGGTCAAGCGCACCGTCCCCGCCGCCTTCACGGCGAGTGAAACCTTCGACGTTGGAGTCGACCTCGGCTCCCCCGTCTCCCTGGACTACTTCGACCGTAGTCCCTTTCCGTTCAGCGGCAAGATCGACAGCGTAACTTTCGAACTGCGATAGAAGGAATAAGCGATTGAAGCAGCTGATCGTATGGGTCGCCGTAGCTTGGAGTGTGATGGTTGTCGGCGGCTCGCGCCCGGCCATAGCCGAGGAGGGTGGCTCAGGCCACTACTTCCCAGGCTCGATGTCCGACTTCATTGACGCCGTTCCGCCCTCACCGACTTTCATCGTCCGTTACAACCAGATTTATTACAGCGGGTCGGTCGGAGCCAACAAGGCGATACCTGTCGCTGGCATCACGACATTCGGTCTCAACGCCACTTCGTGGGGAGAAGGTTTGACCCTCGTCTGGAGGCCACCCATCAAGATGGGCAAGCGTTGGAGCTACGCCATGTCCACAACGATCCCCTTCATGCAGATGAGCGTATCGGCCAGAGCGGTGGTGCCATTGCCTGGACTCGGCCTGACCACAATCTCTCGCACGGGCACTCGCAATGCCCTAGGCGACATGGTGGTGCAGCCGCTGATGTTGAACTACAACGTCAATCCCAACTTCAATGTAAACTTTCGCACCTCGCTGTACCTGCCGACCGGCAACTATGCGGTTGGACGTTTGGCAAATACCGGCAAGAACTACACAACCTTTGAGCCGACGCTCGCGTTGCAGTATTTCGGACAGAAGAATGGGCACGAGGCCGCGTTGTTTATCGGAACCGATTTCAACACCGAGAACAACGCCACCCACTACCAGACGGGCACCGAGTTTCATGTGGACGGCACATTGGCGCAGCACTTGCCGTTGCTCAAAGGTCTGGCCGGAATCGGTGTGAACTCTTTCTATTACCAGCAGATCACAGCCGACAGCGGCTCTGGTGCGACCTTCGGGGCCTTCGAGGGAACAACCGCCGGAATCGGTCCCGTGCTTTCTTACATAAAGCCTAAATCGAAGACGGGTCACGTGGACTTCATGGCTGATCTCAAGTGGCTCAACGAGTTCTATACCAAGAATCGACTTCAGGGAAATACCGTCTTCCTCAAGGCCGTAGTCAAGTTCTAGCAAATCGGTGGGCCAGCAATAGCATGAGGAGTTTCGAGAAATGAATATCAAACGAAATAGGATATTGACCGTCGCCAACCTCTTGCTGGGAGCGCTGTGTGTGCCCACAATAGGGGCACAGGAAGTTCTGCCATTCCCACCCACTCCGTCCGCCTCCACTGCGGGGTTGACGATGAAGGACTCCACCTACAAGAAGCGCGTCGAGACGAAGCATCTGGCCGAAGGAGCTCCGAACATCCTGATCATCCTGACGGACGATCTGGGGCCGGGCACACCATCGACCTACG
>Ga0224557_1002322_pt1 | contig 16419 bp, 14 predicted proteins | sample 714S31014metaG_FD_180677 | JGI IMG/M metagenome (GOLD analysis project Ga0224557, IMG submission 180677) | Peat soil microbial communities from Stordalen Mire, Sweden - 717 S3 10-14 | ecosystem: Environmental > Terrestrial > Soil > Wetlands > Peat | place: Sweden: Norrbotten County, Stordalen...
CGACCAAACGCCCATAGCCATGGTGAAGCTGGACAGAATGAGAACTGCCGTATTCGCTGTGCCCCACCCGATGTTCAGCTGGTGCGAAGCCTCGACGAACGCCGGGTAGTACCAGTTGCGCATGATCAGGTACGAGGTAAAGAGCCCGCCGAAGAACATGACCTCAGTGAGCAGGAACAGCCACATGGCGAAGTTGGTGGCGTCGAACTGCTGTTCGACGGATTCGAAGTGGTGGCGCTGATAGGGCGGATGCTCCCCATGATGAGAATCGCCAACTTCCGCGGCGGCGCTGCTCGAGATTGCCGTGCTATCCGACACTCGCCACCTCTTTCTGTTCCTGCCGCTCGAGCCACTCGTAGTCGTAGGCTTCGTGGTCCATGATGGGGGTCTCTGGGAAGTTCTCGGTCAACGGTGGCGATTGTGTTTGCCACTCCAGGCCAGTTGCCTGCCAGGGGTTGTTTCCGGCTATGGCACCGTATTTCAGCGACCAGGTCAGGTAAAGAATGGGCAGCAGGTAACCGATGCCGAGGATAGTCGCGCCCGCGGTGGAGAAGACGTTGAGCGCCTGAAATTCAGGCGGGTAGGCGGCATAGCGCCGCGGCATGCCCAGTGTGCCCAGAATGAACTGCGGGAAGAACGTGAAGTTGAAACCGATAAAGGTGACAACGGCAGCAAACTGCGAGATTTTTTCCGGATACATGCGCCCGGTCCACTTGGGCCACCAGAAGTGAATGCCCGATAGAAACGCCATCAGCATTCCGCCGACCATGACGAAATGGAAGTGGGCCACGATGAAGTAGGTCTCCGTGAGGTGAATGTCGGTGCCGGTCGAGCCGAGGAAGACGCCCGTCATGCCGCCGATGGTGAACAGGCCCATGAAGCCGAAGGCATAGAGCATCGGCGTCTCAAAGGTGATGGAGCCTTTGTAGAGCGTGAAGGCCCAGTTGAAGATCTTGATGGCTGAGGGCACCGCGACCAGCATGGTGAGCAGCGAAAAGACCAGCGCCGCATAGTTGGAGATACCCATGATGAACATGTGGTGCGCCCAGACAAAAAACCCGAAGACGGCGATGGCCACCGAGGAGAACGCGACCGCGGTATAGCCAAAGACACGCTTGCGGCTGAAGGTGGAAACCACTTCGGAGATAACTCCCATGCCGGGAAGAATCATGATGTAGACGGCTGGGTGCGAGTAAAACCAGAACAAATGCTGGAAGAGAATCGGGTCGCCACCATAGGCGGGATCGAAGACGCCGATGTGCAGCGTGCGCTCAAGGACGACTAGCACCAGAGTGATGGCCAGCACTGGCGTTCCAAGCACCATGAGGATGCTGGCCGCATAGTTCGACCAGACAAAGAGCGGCAAGCGGAACCACGTCATGCCCGGGCACCGCATCTTATGGATGGTGACGATGAAGTTAAGGCCGGTAAAAATGGAGCTGAATCCGGCGACGAAGATCGCCAGACCGGTGGAGATGACGTGGGTGTTGAGGTAGTGCGTGGAGAGCGGACTGGTGAAGGTCCAGCCTGTGTCGACGCCGCCGGCGGCCATGGTGTAGATGACCATGAAACCGGCGATGATATAGAGATACCAACTGAGCAGATTGACTTTGGGCAGCGCCAGATCCTTGGCGCCGACCATCATGGGAATGACGAAATTCCCGATGGTTGCGGGCACCGAAGGCACCAAGAAGAGGAAGACCATGATGACGCCGTGCATGGTGAATACTTTGTTGTAAGTGTCGGCGGCCATCAGGGAAGTCTGCGGCGTGAGCAGTTCCAGGCGGATGAGGCCGGCAAGGGACCCGCCAATAAAGAAGAAAAATGTAATCGAGATCAGGTAGAGCGTGGCGATCCGCTTGTGGTCGCCGGTCAGCAGCCAGCTGAGCAGGCCGTTTTCCTTGGACAGGAAGTTCATTTTGGGGATCGTGGCCGTGGACTGATCGGGAAGACTGACGATGGTGGCAGCGCTCATGGTTTGACCTCCTTCTGCGCCGCGGGCGCCTGGCCCGGCGTCGCTGCTTTACTGCCCTGGCTCTGAGGAACCAGATCGGTGGTGTTGAGAGTCTGCTGGACGCGGTAATCGGAATCGAGATTCTTGATGTACTCCACCAGCGCCACCACGCCCTCTTCGCTCACCTGGCCCTGGTAGGTGGGCATGATAGGCGCATAGCCCTGTGTGATGTGCTGCGAGGGGTTCAAGATGGCCTGGCGCAGATAGGCATCGTCGGCGGTAATGGTCTCCCCAGTGGAGAGCGTGAGCCGGGAGTCGTAGACATTGGCCAGGCTGGGACCGCGGGCGTCGGGCCGGGTGTTGTGGCATGCGCTACAGCTCAGGCTGGCGAAGAGCCGCTCACCGTCCTGGGCCAGCGAATTGCCGCTCGTCGAGCTCTGCAGCCACTTCCTGAAGTCGTCGGGGGTCATCACAACCACGTCGCCAATCATCTGCGAGTGGTTGGTGCCGCAGTACTGGGTGCAGAAAAGGTGATAAGTGCCGGGCGTAGTGGCCTCAAACCAGACCGTCGTATAGCGGCCTGGGATCGCTTCGCGCTTGACGCGAAACGCCGGGATGGAGAAGCTGTGAAACACGTCCTGCGAGATGAGCGTCAACTGGATGGGACGGCCTGTGGGCACATGCAGAGCATTGATCTCATGCTGGCCGCCGGGATGCTCGACCTTCCACATCCACTGCTTGCCCACAACGTAAATGTTCATGGCGTTGGCCGGCGGCGTGTAAATGCGGAAGTAGAGCAGAGCACCCCACACGAACATGATCAGGAAAAGGCCCAGGGGAATGATGGTCCAGGTGGCCTCGAGAATTGTGGAGCCTTCGATTTGCACCGCGTGCGGGTGGCGCGTCTTGCTGTAAAGAATTGAGAACCCGACGATCAGCAGAACCACAAGCGTCAGCCCGACCAGGCTGACCAGGACCATGAAGAAATAGAGCGCATCCATTTCGGGCGCAATCTTGGACGCTTCGGGCGGAAAGAGCGCGAAGTGGGTCAACCATTTTTGTAGAAACTGCCACAATACTGGGCTGATGTGGTCCATTCCCTTATCCGTTCACTTTCTTTGCTCTATTCTGGGTCTCTGTTCCCGCCGGGTGATCGTGCTTGTAGTCGCGGCGGAACATGACCAGCATGAACCCGCCCAAAAGCACCACCGTAAGGAACCCTCCCAACTGGATCACGCGCGCAATGATCAGATCGTGCGTGTTGGTGGTGGGATCGTAGTGGTAGCAGTAGGTAAGAATGTTGTCTACCGGCGACCCGATGCGATTCGATGACGCTTCATCGAGGCCCAGCAGCATGTCCTTGGGCGAGTACTCTACTCCCATGTAGTACTGGGCCAGCTTGCCCTCCGGGGTCACGATCTGAATCGAGCTGGCGTGCGCGTACTGCATTTGGCTGCTGCCCGGTACGGTGAGCTTGACGTAGCGAAAGCCGACCGCCTGCGTGAGCGCATCGATATTCGGCTGAGTGCCGGTAAGGAAGTGCCATCCGCCGGCCGTCTCGGGCCGTCCATACCGCTTCACATACTCGCGCTTCTTTGTCGCGGCCAGGTCAGTACCCTCGGTGGGATCGATGCTGACCACGATGATGTTGAAGTCCTTGCCGGGAACGTAGCGAACCATTTCGAGAGCGCTGGTCAGGCCGTCGAGTTCTTCAGAGCAGAGCATGGGGCAGCGATAGTAAACCAGCGCCAGAATCGCTGGGCGCTTGCCGAAGTAGCTGGCCAGCGTGACCGGTTGCCCTGCGTCGTCAGTAAAGGCAAGGTTGAGCGGCAACTGCGTGTTGAGTCGTTGATCGATGCCCACGCCATTGAGCAGCGTCGGCGGCCTGTCGTTGGAAGGACCCGTCTCTTTGTCGCCGTAACTGGAGACCTGCGCGAAGAGTAGCGGCGCAGCAAGCACAATCGTACCCGCGGCTGCGAGCGTCGCGTTGCGTAAATGTCTCCGGATTGTGCGTCCCGACGGCATGGCTATTTTTGCGCTCCCTCTTGCTGCCTGACGGCTTCTTGCTCCGCCTGTTCCTGCTCATAGCTGGTGCGCGCAAATCCGTTGGTCAGCGGCACGGTGATGGTCGGCGCGCTCTCGCCGGTCATTAACTGCCGGGGCCGCTGGGTTTGAACCGCCGGCGCGACCGGCAACCCGCGCTGCGCGATAAGCTGCATGGCCCACTCGATGGGAATTCTTACCGTCCCCTTCGACTGATCGACCCAGCTGTAATTGTTCAGCAGCAGATCCTCGCGCGCATGCAGATCGGCAACGTCCTGATCGCCGTCGTCGGTGAGCAACCGTGGTGTTGGGAAGGTCTGCGTGATCTCTGCCACCTTGTTCTGCAGCTCTGGACTGGAAGGCATATTGCCCAGTTGCCGCACATCCACCGTCTTGGTCCACTTGCTGTTGGGTCCGTCTTCTTTGTTCATGTGCGCGTTGATCACTTTGCCGATGCCGTAGCAGAGCATCCCGACCACGGCGACAAAGATGAGCAGCGAGACCAGGAACACTGCGATTCCCGTTACGCTGGCGTCGCTGCGCTCAAATCCCGTCGAAGCGTCGATGTCATCCGGCTTCGGCCCGTGAGAGGCGAGAAACTTCTCGTCATCCGGCTCGTTGTGATCAAGCGTGGACATGTTCAGGCTCCAGAATCTCCGCCAGATGCGGATCGTTCACCTGCACCAGCGGCCGCGTCTTCAGCTGCGTGCAGAAATAAGCCACCCAGAAGCTGAACAAAGCGACGGGCACCGCAACGTACTCGAGGATTCCCCAACTGAAATGCAGGTTGCGCGCGGCGTCTTTGAAGTTCGGCTCGATCAGCCAGAACATGTCGAAGGCACGTGCGAAGATCATCCATTGGCACACGCGCACAATCCGCTTCTTGTTCCGTTTCAGGTCGCGCGAGAGCAGCATGGAGAACGGAATCACCCAGTGGAAAATGAAATCGAGAGTGATGATGACGCCCCAGCCGCCGCGGATGCGATCGAGATACCAGTTAATCTCGTCCGGCAGATTGCCCGACCAGATGATCAGGAACTGTCCAAAGGCCAGGTAGATATTGAGCATGACGAAAGCGAAGGTGAGCTTGCCCAGGTCGTGTTGCTCAGTCTGGCGCAGAATGGTTTTGAACGGCTCGGCTTTGGAAAGCGATACGGCGACGATGATGGAGAATGCGAGCGTCGCATATCCCTGTCCGACGAGGAACAGCAGGCCATAAACCGACGAATACCAAGTGGGATCCATCGACATGACCCAGTAGATGGCCGCGGCAGTCATGGTAATCGCATAGACCACGATGCCGGGCCCGCTGATGTTCTCGAGCTTCTTGATCCAGCGCGGTGTAGTTTCCGGACCCTGGGAATCGCGCTTCAGGCCTAACGCGTTGAGCCGCCACGCGTAGAAGCCCCAGATGGCGAAGCAAAGAAGGCTGACACAGACAAACGATGTCGGATTGAGCATGGGCCGCTTGAAGTCGAGACAGTGCGCCTGAAGTTCGTTGATCACACCGGCCTTCAGCGCCGCGGCGGTGTCATCCGCATTGGTATATTGCGCCCAAAGGTAGAGCCGCTTCATTCCCGCGGCCAGGCCCAACCAGTAAATAATGATCAGCGGCAGCGTGCGGCTCATGGCCTCGAGCGGCCGCCGCAACAGCAGTCCCCACTTGCCGCCGGAGCAGTACTGCACCATCAGCAGGGCGAGGCCGCCGATCGAAAGCCCCCACGTCACCATCGTGCCCAGCGCCCACGCGCGATAGAAATGGTCGAAGCCGAGATGATCCTGCTTATTGGCAAGGAAAATCAGAATGAGAGCAACGCACATCGATATTCCACCCACGATCAGCGCGCGGCTCTTCCAACCGTCGACAAACGCGGGTGCGGCGAGATCGGCGGGGAGCGCCTTGGCGTGCCCTGCTCCGTGTGTCGATGATTGCGATTCTTGTGCCATCTCTTCTCGTCCTACTTCTGGGCCGCCGGGGCGGGTTTGCTGGCCGGGGCGGGTTTACTTGCCGGAATCGAAATCTTTGGATCGGCGGGATAAGCCGGAGCCATGCCCGGTGTTCCTTCGCTGGCGATCGGCTTGTACGCCGACGCTGCGGTCGACGGCAAGGGCCAGGGCTGCGCATATTCGGGATGACCTTCGTCCGTGGCCAGATCCTTGAGGTTCGCGATGTGTACGCCTGCGGGAACGTCGTTCACAGGAGCCGCCTCGCTCAGTTGCAGTGCGCGGATATATGCCGCCACCGCCCAGCGATCCTCGGGCGGCAATTGCGCGGAGTAATCCGGCATCGCGCCGTATCCGTGCGTCATCACGTAAAAATAGTGCGAGAGCGGCTGCGACAGGCGCACCTGGTCGTGCAGATTGCCGGCCGGCTTGAAGCCGCGCTGCACAATCTCGCCCAGCCCGTTGCCTACGCGCGAGTGGCACGGCGTGCAGTAAATATTGAAGCGCTCCTGCCCACGCTCGAGCACTTCCATGGTCACCGGGAAAGGCATTTCGTCCAATTCCTGGCGGTAGCCGTTCGGCCCCTGCACTACGCCGGTGTAAAAGTAGCTGTCGTCGTGCAACTGGCCGCGGGCCACGGTGTCGAGCACCTGCGGCCGCGCGCCGCGATGATCGGCGAAAAAGTCCGAACCGCGCTGCGGAACCATCTTCGGCTGGTCCTGCATGTCCTGGCGGCAGCCAGCAATCAGCAGGAGGCAGGCAAGTCCAGCTAGGGAAGCTGGTCTCCCACCCTTTCGCAAAAGACGCGAAAGGATGAGGCACCCGCTCTGATCTCTGTTCCCTGTTCCTTGGTCCCTGAGGTGGTTCATCAGTACTCCACCTCCACCACTGAGTTCGGACTGAACTTCTGCAGGTACGCCTTCGTTTCCGCCAGATCAAATTTCGGATCCAACGCCTCGAGACAGAGGAAAAACTTGTCCGTCGTCGCGCCGTCGCGGAAATTAGGCGCATTGAACAGCGGATGGTAGAGCGACGGCAGGCCGTTGAGCGCCAACATCCCGAAGGCAGCCGAGAGACCGGCCCAGAGAATGGTCCACTCATATGCCGGCACGATGAAAGCCGGCCAGGAATACGTGGGGCGACCCGCAATGTTGAGCGGATAGGCAAGCACCGAAATCCAGGTCTCCAGCGAGAACATGGCCGCGCCGCCCATCAAGCCGCCGATGAGCGTAAGCAAAGGCACCTTGTTGCGATGGAAGCCGATGGCTTCCGCGGCTTCTTCCACCGGGTAGGGCGTATAGCAATCCATGCGCCGCCAGCCGTCCTGGCGCGCCTGCTGCGCGGCCCTCACCAGGTCGCTCGGCGTATCGAATTCGGCCAGCAGGCCGTAGGTTCCTTCGCGTGCGGGCATCAGTCAGCAGCCTCCGCCACCTTGGGCTTGATCTTGGCCCCCGGCAGCAACATGCGAATTTCGTTCATCGGAATCATGGGCAGGAAGCGCACAAAGAGCAGGAACAGGAACGTAAAGAACCCGAGCGTACCTACGAATGTCATGTAATCCCACTTGGTGGCGCGGTAGGTGCCCCACGACGAAGGCAGGAAGTCGCGATACAGACTGGTGACGACAATGACGAAACGCTCAAACCACATGCCCGTGTTCACCACGATAGAGATGAAGAACATGAACGGGATTGAGGTGCGCAGCTTGCGCGACCATAGCGTCGTCAGCGGAATTGCCAGGTTGCAAGTGATCAGCACCCAGTACGACCAGCCCATGGGCCCGAATACGCGGTTCCAGAACATGAAGGCTTCCCAGTGCGACGCCGAGTACCAGGACATGAAAGCTTCCATGGCATAGCCATAGGCCACGATGAAGCCGGTAGCCAGCATCACTTTGCCCATGTTGTCGATGTGGCGCTCGGTGACCAGCGATTCCAGGTGATAGAACTTGCGCAACGGAATGGCCAGCGTGAGCACCATGGCAAAGCCGGAGTAGATTGCGCCGGCGACGAAGTAAGGCGGAAAGATAGTGGTGTGCCAGCCGGGCAGAACGGCAACCGCGAAATCGAAGCTGATGACTGTATGGACGCTGAGCACCAGCGGCGTGGCCAGGCCGGCCAGCAGCAGCGAGGCTGTCTCATAGCGCATCCAATGGCGGACCGATCCGCGCCAGCCCACGCTCAGCATCCCGTAGAAATACTGCGCGATCTTCGATTGCGAACGATCGCGCAAGGTGGCCAGGTCGGGCACCATGCCGATGTACCAGAAGACTACTGAAATCGTGGCGTATGTTGAAACCGCGAAGACGTCCCACACGAGGGGCGAGCGGAACTGCGGCCACACCGTCATGGTGAACGGCAATGGGAACAGCCAGTAACTCAGCCAGGGACGGCCGACGTGAATCAGCGGGAACAGTCCGGCGCAGCACACGGCAAAGATGGTCATGGCCTCGGCGAAACGGCTGATGGCGTTACGCCAGCCCTGCTTGAACAACAACAGAATGGCCGAAATGAGCGTGCCGGCGTGGCCAATGCCGATCCACCAGACGAAGTTGATGATGGCGAATCCCCAGGCAACGGGCTGCGTGATGGCCCAGATGCCGACGCCCCTGAGGAACAGCCAGGTGACGGCGACCAACAGCACGGTGGCTCCGCCGCCGGCAAACGTGAAGAGCGCGAACCAGCCCATCGGCGTGTGCGGCGTGAGCACAATCCGCGCGATCTTCTCGGTGATCGACCGGAAGGTCTGACCCTGCCCGATGACCCGGAATTCTCCGGTTGCCGGATCGATCATCGGATCGTTGGGTTTTACTTCCTTAGTTGCCATGGCCGCTTCAACCCTTCGCCGGCGCAAATTCCGCCGGCGTCGCTTCGAGTTCCTGGTTCACGTTCAACACTTCGGCCAGATATTGCGTCCGCGGACGAGCATTCTGGTCGGCAATCACCTGGTAGCTGCGCTGCTGGGCCCTGAGTTTCGAAACGCGGCTATTGGGATCGTTGATGTTGCCGAAGACAATCGCGTCGGCCGGGCACGCCTGCTGGCACGCGGTCACGATCTCGCCGTCGCGGATGTTGCGATTCTCCTTGTCCGCCTCGATCTTGGCCGCCGAGATGCGCTGCACGCAGTAGGTGCACTTTTCCATCACGCCACGCGACCGCACGCTGACGTCGGGGTTGCGCATCAGTTTCAGGCTCTCGGTCTCATAGTCGGAATAAAGCAGGAAGTTGAAGCGGCGCACCTTGTAGGGGCAGTTGTTCGAGCAGTAGCGGGTGCCCACGCAGCGGTTGTAGACCATCAGGTTCAGGCCTTCCGGCGTGTGCACCGTGGCGCCCACCGGGCAAACCTGCTCGCAGGGAGCGTTTTCGCAGTGCTGGCAGGCCATGGGCTGAAAGTGTGCGCGCGGCGCCGAGAGGTCGCCCTCAAAATATGAATCGATGCGCAGCCACTGCATATTGCGGCCGATGCGCACCTGCTGCTTGCCGACGACGGCAATATTGTTCTCGGCATAACAGCTCACGATGCACGCATTGCAGCCCGTGCAACTGTTCATGTCGATCGACATCGCCCAGGCATTGGCCTCGTTATAAGGCCGGTTGGGGAACAGCGAGGTATCGCGGGAGGGGGTGTCGTGGCCTTCGCCCTCGTGCGCAAAGTTGGGATTGGCCTTGAACTCATCCAGCGTCGCGTAGCGGATAATGCCGCGCGGACCGAGCGCTTCGTCGGCCTCAAGAGAATTATTGCCCTGACCCTGCTGGCCGAAAGTCTTGCCGCGCTGATCCTGGAAGTGGCTCTTGGTAATCGCGATGCCCCACTTGCCCGGCACCTGACGGATCGACCCTGTCGCGTAGAACGGCGCCCAGGCGTTGCGGATGAGGTAGGCGTTGAATCCCTGGCCCGAGCCCACGCGTCCGGCAGCCTCGCGCCCGTAGCCGAGGTAGACGGTAACCGAATTGTCGGGATGGCCCGGTGCAACCATCACCGGCGCTTTGACCTTGCAGTTGCCGACGCACAACTCGACGATGTCGTCTTCTTCCAGGCCGAGCTTGGTCAGCGTTGCGCCCGATACGATTGCGGCGTTGTCCCAGCTCAGGCTCGTCACCGGCTTGGGCAGCTCCTGCAGCCAGCCCACGTTGTTCCAGCGACCGTCGTAGATGTTCGGGTCGGGGCGGAAGATGATCTCGAGTGAATCCTTCGGCGTGGGCGTGGGAACACTGCTTCCGCTCTTTGTGCCGCTGCCAGTTGCGGAGCCCTTGGCGAAAGCCGTATCCGCAATCCACCCATCGTGCAGCGCCTTGCGCCAGCCGGCTTCAAAGTCGCCCCTGATGTTTGCCTTCTGAGTCTCACGCACTGCATCGTATGGACTGACCATCGGATCGTTGAGCAGTGCCTGGAAGACGTGGTGCGCTGTGTGTCCGCCATACAGAGGATCGATCATCGGCTGCACGATGGAAACAGTGCCGTCGTAGGCGCGCGCATCAGACCAGAATTCAAGATAGTGCGCGGCGGGAATATGCCAGTGTGAAAGCTGTCCCGTCTCGTCGTAATGCAAACCGAGGTGCGCCACGATGTTGGCCTTGTTGAAAGCGTCGGCGAAATTCAGATCGGCGGGCGCGTCGTAGATTGGATTGGCGTTCAGAATCACCAGCCAATCGACCTTTCCCGCGTTCAGGTCAGCGACAAGCGCCTTGAAATCTCCAAGCTGGTCGCTGGGAATGGGAATCACCGGATCGGATGCGACGGAAACCGTCTTGCCCACGTTGCCCAGCGTCATGTTGATGGCCAGCGCCAGCGCAGCAACCGACTGATCCTGATACAGCCCCGGAAGCACCGCGCTCTTGCCTGCATTCGCCTTCAGATCCTTGGCGACCGCAGCTAGGAAACTCTTCTGCTCGTCGGTCCACGCGTACTTGGGAGCGCTGATACCGGCGACGCCGACCGCTTGCGCCAATGCCGCGGCAAATGCCGGAACCTCGCTGGCGCGCAGGCCGAGCCGGTGTTCGGCCTTCATGCCGGTGGTGGTGGTTGTGCTCTCCACCGCGTAGAGCCTGTTCATTCCGTTCTCAGGCTGCTTGCGCCGGGAGGCGTAGTCGCGGACGAGCCGGTGAAAGCCGGGGTAGGCCGCTCCCGAAAGAAAATCCGCATCGAGCGAGACGATCACGTCGGCCTGGCTCAAGTCGTACTGGACATTTACGCCGCTCGCGAGAAACGTTCCGGCGAGCGCGGGATCGTACTGCACCAGCTTTGCCTTGGGCCACGCCGTCTGCACTTCCTTCCACTGCCGCGCAAGCGTGGGCGACAGAATGGTCGCGCTCAGGAAGTAGATGCCGGTACCATCTTTGGTCGAGGTAACCTTGTCGCGTAGCGCCTCGGCAAATTCGGCCCACTCGCGGCCCTCGCCGCGATAGGTGACGTGCTGCGAACGGTCGGGATCATAGAGATCGAGAAGCGTGCCCTGCGAATACGGATCGGAGCCGCCCTGGTTGTAGGCGTGCTCCGGGTTGCCATCGATCTTGATGGGCCTGAATTCGTCGCTCTTGACCAGCAGCGGTACCGCGCCAGTCGAGAACGGGTGCGCCGTGGCAAAGTACATCGGCTTGCCGAGAATCAGGTCTTCAGGCGCTTTGATGTAGGGATAGATCGGCTCATCGGGTTGCTTGGTGCAACCGGCGAGTCCCGCGAGGGCCATCGACGCGCCCATCAATTTGAGGAAGCCGCGCCGCGAAACCGGATCAACCCACTCCTGAGCCGCGGAAGGAAACTCGCGTTCCACAGCGGCTTGAAATTCAGGCGTGTTGGCCAGCTCATCGAGCGAGCGCCAGTACTTCTTGCCCTTTGTGCCCCTCAGCTCGCGGCGGACGGTCTCGAGCGTCATTGGCTCGACCGTCGTGTGCTCGGGCGTCATGGGCTCCGAGGACGCGGATTGCTGCGCGCCGTTGACAGCCTCTTCCATTGGCTTCTCCACCGCAGGCGAATTCTTTCTCTTTGCGCTCATCGGTGGCACACCTCGCAACTGGTCAGGTCTTTCGGCGTGCGAATCTTGTAGTGATCGACCAGGAACAGACCCAGATCCTGCTGGCTGGTGAATTTCTGATAGGTTGGCGGCCCCACCGGCATCGGCGCCGCGGCAACATCCCCCGACAGACCCTTTGCGCCGGCTTGAGGCAAGTGCAGAGAAGCCATCTCCGCTCCCGCACCGCTCGGATCGTTCCTCGTGCAGCTGACGCTTTGCGCCGTCGGCACGCCCGGCTTGTTGTCGGCCGCCGCGCACCAGACCGGATGGTCGTCGCCCGGCTCTTGCCAGTCCATGTTATAGATCGCGCTCGTCGGCCGCAGGTTTTTCGCCGGATTGCGATGGCAGTCCAGGCACCACTCCATCTGCAAAGTGTTCTGCGCGTACATCAGCGGCATCTCATCCACGCGGCCGTGACAGCTTTCGCAGCCGATGCCCTTGTTCACATGAATCTCATGGCTGAAATAAACGAAGTCGGGAAGGTCGTGCACCTTGATCCAGGGAATCGACTGGCCGGTGTACCAGCTCTGGCGAACCGGCTCCAGCAGTTGCGCGTTAGTCCAGATCTGCGCGTGACAGTTCATGCAGGTGCGCGTGGGAGGAATGCCTGCGTAGCTCGATTTCTCGACAGAGGTGTGGCAATACTGGCACTGCAAACCGAGCCCCTGAACGTGATGCTTATGGCTGAAGGGGACCGGTTGATCCGCACGCTGGCCCTGCCGCGTGACCCACGGCGAGCGCTGCAACTGATCCAGCGTGACTCCCAGGGCAATGACGATCAACCCCGTCAACACCAGGCTCATGCGTGCCAGTGCGTTGGAGCTGCGGTCGAAGATTTGTGCCATGAACGAATCCCGGTTTGACTTGCGTTGTCATGCGCCGCGTGTGCCGACGGTCACATAGTTCATGTACAAGAAACGCTCAACGATAGAAGTTCAGGGAGCGGGCGGGGTCGCCCGAGATTTCAATATAGCAGCCGGAGGCCCTTGCGGATCAAGCAACGCGTGCCACATCGCGAAAAAGTTTTGTGGGAATCCGACTTGCAATCTCTTGAAAAGAAAATCGTTTGTGACAAGCGCGACTTCGGAGAAACCACCACCCTTCTCCTGGCGACTTGCGTACCAGAAGTTGGGATGTTCAAGAAGAAAATATCATGCCAGAACCTATTCCTGGCAAGCGCCCTCAATTTGCCCGGCCAGCACAACATTCTTCGCCACTGTGCGACGCCGCGCAGCATCGATCACACGACCCTGAACAGGCCTCGCCGAAGGCGCTGTCCGGCGACGACTTCGGCCAGCCAATAATCACCAGAAACACGTCGAGGACAAAGAGAGCGATCGCAATGTCATTGAAAAGTGTCGCCTGGGGAAGGCGCGGCCAGAGCTGATTGGCCGCCCAGAAAAGAAAGGCAACAGCCAGCATCAGTGCCTTCAGAAGCTCCATTGCAGCCGGCCGATGCGCAATCTGGTAGACGAGGTATGCAAGCGCAATCGTGGCCAGCGAAAAAGCCGCGAGAATCTCATGGCTCCCCGATGGAAAGAGATTCGGCAGGGCGTCCAAGGACAACAAGACCGCGACGCCTGCAAGCGTGACGCCACCAAGGACGGCAGGAATCAGTCTCTTGCTTCGGCCAAGACGCGTGTACATAAGTTTCGATTCCCGCGCCTCCGAACGAGACGCCAAAGTCCTCTCGCGGCGCCGCGGCGACCCGCTGACCCGATGCTAACAATTGGATCGTTTAGAATTCATAAGGACGTAATAACCACTCTCAACAAGATCTCAATGCGCGGGAATCATCGGCCCGGCTCCGTGGCGACAATTCCATCGATTGCTGCCGAATGACTGCCCGCAAACGGCCCGTCAACGAACCAAAAGGAAAGTGCCTATGAAGTACGCCGGACTGCTGGTGATGCCCGCTGGATTCTTTCTCGCGCTAGCCGCGCTGGCGCTGTTTCCCGAGCCGGGCCCAAGAACTGCGTTTGTGCTTTGCGGTTTGGCGGTCGAGGGCATGGGCCTGGTTGTCGCGGTACGCGGCCACATGCTGCCGCGCGGGGCGAGCCGCCCATGAACCCTATCCCGCCAATGATCCCTGCGCCGCTTCCCGCAGTGAGCGACGCTGCGTTTGCGCTCACTCTTGGGCTGCTGCTTCTTGCGCCCATGGCGATTGCCGGCGTGGCGCTGATCAATACCGGCCTGGGCCGGTCGCGCTCGGCGGCACAGGCGATGCTGGGCAATCTGGCCCTGATTGCGGTTGCCGTCATCGCGTTCGCTTTCATCGGAGCGTCGTTTGCGGGGTCATTGGGATCGAAAGAAGTTGTTCTGCACGTGGCTGGGAAGCCCTGGAGCGTGCTCGGGCTTGGGCCGTTTCTTCTCCACGGCCTTGGCGGCGCTGCGCCACAGGCCCAGCTCGCGGTCTTGTTTGAGTTTTTGGCCGTCGCCATGATGGTGCTACTTCCCTGGGGCTCGGGCGCGGATCGCTGGAGGCTGTCGGCAGGTTGCGCAACCGCGGCGGTTCTGGCGGCGATTGTTTTTCCTTTGACTGCGCACTGGATCTGGGCCGGCGGATGGCTTGCGTCAATGGGCGCGAACTTCTCGCTGGGCGCCGGCTTCGTCGACGGCGGAGGCGCGGCCACAGTGCACGTGATCGGCGGCCTGACCGCGCTGTGTGTGGTCTGGATTGCCGGACCTCGCCGCGGAAAATTCCCCAAAGAGGGCCTCTCCACCGCCATGCCCGGCCACGATGCCACCTATGTGCTCTTCGGCTGTCTGCTCGCGCTGGTGGGCTGGTTGGCCTGGAACGCCGCTGGCGCAATCCTCTGGTTGCACGCTCCGCTCAGCACGATTCCGAGCACGGCGATCAACACGCTGCTCTCTGCTTCCGGCGCGCTTGCCGCCACTTATTCCGTCACGCGATTCCGCTTTGGCAAACCCGACGCCAGCCTTTGCGCCAACGGCTGGCTGGCCGGTCTTGTCGCCTCGAGCGCATGCGCGGCCTTCGCTTACCCGATGGAATCCCTCTTCGTCGGAGCCGTGGCCGGCATCTTCACGCCGCTGCTGGTGGAGGTGCTCGAACTCGCGCTCTCCATCGACGATCCCACGGGCGCTATCACCGTCCATGGTGTAGCGGGGCTATGGGGATTAGTTGCAGCCGGCGTCTTTGCGCCGCAACCGGGCCAGCTTCTTGCCCAGCTCGTCGGCATCGCCGCGCTCCTCGGCTTCGTCTTACCGCTCAACTATCTGCTGCTTTCCCTTCTCAACCGGCTCGTCCCCTTCCGCGTGGACCCAGACGGCGAGCGGATGGGGATGGATTTGCACGAGCTTGGCGGCGGAGCCTATCCCGAATTTGTCATCCACCGCGACGAGTCCTACCGCTGAGCAGGAGTTTACTTCGGGCGCCGCGGTTTCGCACTAGGATGGAATGCGCATGGGGTTCTTTGCTTCGCTGTTCTACCCGTGGGGCCTGCTGCTTCAGGCAGCGGCTATCATCCACTTCATCCGCCGCCGGCCGGATACCTATTGGATTTTCATCATTCTGTTTCTGGGCCCCCCTTGGCGCGCTCATCTATATCTTCGTCGAGGTCCTACCCGATTTTGGACTTCTGCGGCAATCCTTCAAAACTTTCCCGCGGCGCAAGCGCATCTCCCAACTGCTCTTCGAGATTCACGACAATCCGTCCCCTGGGAACTGGGAGGAGCTGGGCGATCTTTATATGGATGAAGGCAAGCTGCAGTTGGCTCGCGACGCATTCAACAAAGCGATTGCCGTCCGCCCGTCCGTCCAATCTGACACTCCGGACTCGTTTTACCATCGCGGCGTGTGCGCGGTCCTGCTGGGCGACGCGGCAGCCGCCGTGCCGGACCTGGAATTGGCGGTCGGTCGCGATTCCGGCCACGACTTCTATCGCGCCGTAGGACTGCTGGCGCAGGCTTACGCGCAGACAGGGCAAGACAAAAAAGCCGGGGCGTGCTTCTGCCAGGCCGTGGAGCGATCGACACTGTCGGAGACCTATCTGAACTACGCCGATTTTCTGGCCTCGCAGGGACGCAACGCCGAGGCTCGCGAGTGGGCGCAAAAAGTGCTGGATAAGCGGCCGACGATGCCCGGCTATCTACGGCGCCGCGAGCGTCCGTGGTTTCGCCGCGCCAGGACGCTGCTGAGGCAAGTGCCGGCGTGAGACGCGATGCCGAATCGAGGGCCTGTTCACACTACTGAGGAGGCCCTAGTTAGCGCCGAGCCAGCAACAACATCACCACGAACAATGCCAACGGCACAATCGCCAGAGCCGCGTAGAGCGCCAATTTGCTGCGGTTGATCGCGAATCGTCCCAACATCACGGGCCGATGCGAGCCGCTATCGACTCCCACAAGCTCCTGGTGCTCCAACTCCCAGGCCATCTCGGCTGCCGTGGCATAGCGGCGGCGGGGGTCGCGCGCCAGCGCGCGGAAGAGAATCTCTTCGAGTTCGGGC
>Ga0224557_1002325_pt1 | contig 16409 bp, 17 predicted proteins | sample 714S31014metaG_FD_180677 | JGI IMG/M metagenome (GOLD analysis project Ga0224557, IMG submission 180677) | Peat soil microbial communities from Stordalen Mire, Sweden - 717 S3 10-14 | ecosystem: Environmental > Terrestrial > Soil > Wetlands > Peat | place: Sweden: Norrbotten County, Stordalen...
ACCGCCTACAACCCCTCGTCGGGCGCCACCGATGTGCGAACCTACGACTGCTCCAATGGCGGCGCCGGAGCGACCCAGACGTTCGACCCGGTCGCCGGGGCCGTCGGCGCAGCGCCACTGCCGTCCAACGACGTGGTCCAGAGCCTTGACATCGTCGAGCCGGTGGCCGGCACGTCCACCAACCTCACGAACATCGCCGTGGCCGGGCTGACCATCACCGATTACCGGACGTTCACCGTGGCCGGCACCATCATCGGCTGATCGGCTCCCCGGCAGCCCGATCCGCCTGGTGCGTTCTGCTGCCAATTTGCCCAACTCGACCACCCCTCGTTTCGTGACCTCGACCTGACCGGTCACGAAACGAGGGGCCAGTGGGACCACGACCATCCGGCCGATTTGGCACGGAGAGGGTGTTCGGGGGTCGTCCCGCGGCGTGGGGTGCACACACCCGAACGCCAGCTTGACCAGGCACAGATGGGTGCGACGAACCTCTCCGGTCGTGGCCCTCTGGTTTCTCTACCGTCTGGTCCGTCGCACTACCGAGCTTCTTCGGGTTCATCGTCTCGGCGGGCTCGAGAAGAACGTTGAGATGGTCATGCTTCGCCATCAACTCGAGGTGCTGCCGCGGCGTACGCCCCGTCCTCGGTTCACCTCGGCCGACCCGGTGTTCCTCGCCCTTGCCGGAGCGGTCCTTCCCCGTCGGCTCGGGAGCGCTCTACGGTGGGCGGCGCCCTGTTGGAACAGAGCGTGCCGATCATCGTCGTTGGCTTCGGCCTGCTCGCCGCAAGTAGGTGGCGACCCCGCCTTGCGGTCTTCATCGTCGGCGGTGCCGATTGCCGGGTCGGTGGCGACATGGGCATCAGGGGTGCGCTCGTCGCAGCACTCCCCCACGGCCACGCCGACGTCGCGGGTCGAGGTATTCACCGGATTCTTCCTCGGCGCCTACAATGGACCTTCAGTCAGTCGCGGCGACCTACTCGCCGTTCGCAACGTCATGCCGGTCTTCGTCGTCCTCGCTGCCGTCACCGATCCGGTCCGTGCAACCACCCGGCGCCGACCAGCCCCTCACCGGACAGAAACGGAGCACGATCCAGGCCGATGACCTACGTACCCGCCGACAGCCGCTACGCCTCCATGACCTACCGTCGCTGTGGGCGCAGCGGCCTGCTCCTGCCCGCCGTGTCGCTCGGGCTCTGGCACAACTTCGGCGACGACCGGCCGATCGGTACCCAACGAGCCATCCTGCGCCGGGCATTCGACCTCGGCATCACCCACTTCGACCTCGCAAACAACTACGGGTCGCCCTACGGCAGCGCCGAATCCAACTTTGGCCGGATCCTCCACTCCGATTTCCGTGATCACCGCGACGAGCTCGTCATCTCGACCAAAGCCGGCTGGGACATGTGGCCCGGCCCGTACGGCGACCTCGGCTCCCGCAAGTACCTCCTGGCCAGCTTGGATCAGAGCCTCAAGCGCATGGGTCTCGACTACGTCGACATCTTCTACCATCACCACTTCGACCCCGAGACCCCCCTCGAAGAGTCCCTTGGAGCACTCCATTCCGCAGTCCAGCAGGGTAAGGCCCTCTACGTCGGGATCTCCTCCTACTCCGACCAACGCACCCAGGAGGCCATCGCCATCCTCCGCCGACTCGGCACCCCGCTGCTCATCCACCAGCCGTCGTACTCGATGCTCAACCGATGGATCGAGGAGCACCTGCTCGACGTCGTCGGCACTGAGGGCGTCGGCTGTATCGCCTTCTCTCCCCTCGCCCAAGGCCTTCTCACCGATCGATACCTGAACGGCATCCCCGAAGGGTCCCGCGCGTCTGAGAACAGCTCGCTCCCCATGGGGATGCTCAACGACGACAACCTGGCCCGCGTGCGCGGCCTGGATGCTCTTGCGCAGAGGCGAGGACAGCGCCTCGCCCAGATGGCCGTGGCTTGGGCCCTGCGAGACCCGCGGGTCACCTCAGTCCTCGTCGGGGCGAGCAGTGTCGCCCAACTGGAGCAGAGTGTCGCCGCCCTCGACCACTTGGACTTCTCGGCAGAGGAACTCGCCGCGATCGACCAGTACGCCGTGGAAGGCGATATCGACCTTTGGCGCACCCCCGCCACCGATTGAAGCAGACGGCACTACACACGGGTAGGCAACGACAAAGGTGCACAGGGAATGCATGTTCGAACCATCGCCCGATCCCAGAACGCTGTCCCTGACCGAGGTAGTGCCAGGGACTGAGGGGTTGGCGAGGCGCCCTGGCCTCCCCTCGCCAGGCGAGGTCCCCTGTGGCACGTCGGGCTGATCTAATGGGACCATGGCTAACGGTCAGTCCTACAAGGTGGGAGTCATCGGGTACGGACTCGCCGGCCGAGTGTTCCATGCTCCTCTCATCGACGCCACACCCGGGCTCGATGTCGCTGCGATCGTCACCTCTGATCCCCTGCGAGCTTCCCAAGCCCGAAGGGACTTCCCCGATGCGCAAGTCGGTGGTGAAGTAGACGCTGTCCTCGCCGGAGCCGGCCGAGTCGACCTGGTCGTAGTGGCCACGTCGAACGAGTCCCATATCCCGCTCGGCCTGCGAGCGGTCGAGTCCGGTCTGCCTGTGGTGGTCGACAAGCCGCTGGCGGCGACGGTCGCGGACGGCCGCCGCCTCGTCGAGCGGGCCCAAGAGGCCGGGGTCATGGTCACGGTGTTTCAGAATCGCCGGTGGGACAGTGACTTCCTGACGCTACGCCAGCTCGTCGCACAGGGGCGGCTCGGCCGGATTCATCGCTACGAGTCGCGCTTCGAGCGCTGGATTCCTCAGCTTCGGGAGGGCAGCTGGCGCGAGAATCCAGACCCAGCGAAGGCCGGCGGCCTCCTCTACGACCTCGGCGCCCACCTGATCGACCAGGCACTCGTCCTCTTTGGGTCGGTGACCTCCGTCTACGCCGAACTCGACCGACGCCGAACTGGCAGCATCGTCGACGACGATGTGTTCGTGGCCTTGACCCACGCCGGAGGGGTTCGTAGCCATCTGTGGGCCAGCGCCCTGGCCCCTCAGCTGGGACCCCGATTCCGGGTGCTCGGCGACCAGGCCGGGTACACGAGCTACGGCCTCGACCCACAAGAAAAACAGCTGGCCGCCGGTCTGCGTCCCGGCTCACCCGAATGGGGCAGACAGGCCCCAGAGCGTGACGGGATCCTCGGGGTCGCCGGCGAGAATATGAGGGTCCCCAGCTTGCCCGGTGCCTACCAGGACTTCTACTCAGTTCTGACAGCAGCGCTTGACGGCGGCGCTCCGCCGCCGGTCGATCCGTGGGACTCGGTGGCCGTCCTGGAGATCATCGAAGCCGCCCAGCGGTCCACAGCCAACCACCACATTGTCGTCTCGATCAGCCCTGACGGTGGCAGCCCACGATGAACCAGGAACTCGAACGCCTTTTCGCCGTCCGAGGGAGCCGAGTTGGCGTCAACCCACCGCTCGAGGGCACCGGGCGGCGGAAAACCGGGCTCTGCCCCTTTTGGCGTGCGGACCGTCCCTTCGGGTCACAGACATGACAGATCAAGCAAACCCCCCACCAAATCAAACCCCGGACACATCAGACCTTTCCGACGGGTAGTGGAGTCGCAGAGGAAGTGCGCACCGGAGCGACTCGCAAGGCCACCACGATGGTGGAAGGATCCCGAGTGGTGAGCAAGTGGTTCAATTCACAGGGACTCGGTCACTTGCGTGCATCTTGCCCTCGAACTCCGCGTGTCGGTTTCCCCCGCGTGCCTTTGCGGCATACATCGCGAGATCCGCGTTGCACAGAAGTTGATCACTGGTGATGCCGGGCCCATCGAACGCGATACCGATGCTGACCGTGGCCGACACCTCATTGGCGCCCACGGTCAACGGCGGACGCGTCGCCATCAAGATTCGTTCCGCCAACTTGATGGCTTCGCCCGGGTGTCCGATCTGTTCGACGAGAACCCCAAATTCGTCCCCCCCGATGCGCGCTGCGGTATCGGCCCTGCGTTGACATCCGACAATGCCCTCGGCGATCGTATGGAGGACCGCGTCACCCGCGGAATGCCCAAGCCAATCGTTGATTGCCTTGAAGTTGTCCACATCCAGGAAGAGGACGGCGAGACGACCATGGCCGCGTTCGATTCGTGCGACCGCATGCTGAAGCCGATCCTGGAAAAGGGCTCGGTTACCGAGGCCGGTGAGTGAATCGTGAAGCGCCTGGTATGACAGCTGGTCCTCGAGCCGCTTGCGCTCGGTCACATCTCGGAAGCTCCACACACGTCCGACGACTGCGTCGCCTACGCGCTGTGGCTTGGAGAGCAGTTCGAACACTCGACCGTCTTTGAACGAGGCCCATCACAGGCATCACTCGAGCACCGGCCCTCCCAGGCTGAGGGCAGCACAGAACGACGGCACCGCACAGGGCCCGGGCACCAGGTGCTCGCGCCCTATTCGGCGCTCGGCATGTCAACGGATAGACCATCGACATGGAGCCTGGGAGGAGAATCGAACTCCTGACCTGCGCATGACCAGTGCGGAAACGGGCCGGATCTGATGGGTGTCAACCGGAGCGAACCGGGCGTTTTCGCAGCTCAGCGGCGTAGCTCAGGAAGGAGCCGGAAGCCGGCGGATCCCGAGTTGTAGGGTGATTCGTAAGGTACGAGATCTGATCCCAGCATCCACAGCGGCATCGGATCGGTCGACTCTGGAGTTCGCACCGGGTGGCGGCGGCAGCCTTCTACAGCGGTGTCAATTTGGAATTGCGGCCGCACAAGCAGCGCGAGACCGTCCCCAGCGGTCTCGTCGAGCTATTCATGTATCGGGTCAATCGGACTTCCGACGGGTGACGACGAATCGCACAGATCAAGCGGCGACGGAGGATCCAGGCGAAGGGGTTTCTCACTGACCCATCCTGGTCGACAGCGAGACCTTTTTCCGTTCATTCCTCCGAAGGCTCCAACCGCACACCGGACCGGGGTGTTGGGCAGCGCTCTCCATGCCTTGCCGTCACTGAGCCCACGTTCCACCGGATCCAGTGGGCAGCGTCGGTTGGCCGGTGACACGAGGCATGGGTACGGGCGATGCTCAGGTTGCTCAGCATTCAGCTATCCCATGTGTCGTGAGCGGGGTACGAAACATGGCTTCGGGGTGTGAAGCCGCAGCTCAGAGTGCTGATTTGCCAGATTTGTGCGCTCCACTGAGGCAGTCGCCCGCCGGTGCAGTGAGGACGACCGAGGTGCTCGCGATCGTTAGCCAGCCGCAATTTCAGCCCGAGATTCTGCGACGCGTAACCGGCAGCGATAGTCGTTGAGTTGCCTCAGCTCACCCCGGCGGTATGGCTGCGACTGCGGTTTCTTCGATTGAATCTACGACAGGGGTATCGGGATTAAGTACGGCTCCCTGAGCAGCTCGCCATCGGATCAGGGAAAGGATGGTCACAAACGCAAAGCCCACGATGACGTAGATCCCAAGGACGATGCCTGCCGTCGTGATCCCGTTGCCACCGAGGTAGAGGGTGTTGTGTATCAGGATGAGCCCATTGCGGGGCGGGAGTACGCCACCAAGGGACTGCCAAAACGGAGGCAGGTAGGCGACTCCGTTCGCTCCACCCGTTGAGGGGTTGCCGAGAAAGACGACCACGATGAGCGTTATCAGGGTGCCTACCGGACCAATCAGACTTTGGAGGGTCGCGGCCAAGAGTGCGGTGGCGAAACAGACGAAGGCGAACTCCGGCCACAGAATCCAGAAGTTGGTTCCGATGTTTGGATAGCCACCGAGAAGCGGTCCAGCGATCAGGTCGATCACCAGACCAGCGACCACGGCGTAGCCGAAGAGCGCAACAACCCGCCACCGACGTGCCGCCGTCTTCGTGCGCTGCATCGCCATCGTGGCCCCCAGGTAGCCCGCCAGCAGGAGAACGAACACGGAGACGATAGGGACTACACCCTCAGGATCCATTGGAGGGAGTTTGTTGATTGTTAGGAACTGAACCTGAAGGCCCTGTGCCTTGGCCGCCTTCTCGTAGGCAACTGGCAGATCGAGGGAAGCCTTCAAGCTCGCAGCCTGTGAGACCATGACCGAGCCCGTGACAGGCCCCGAGTCCAGACCATTGTCGAATGGCTCTGGTTCACAGCAGGTAGGTCAAACACCGGAGTCGCCAAACAAGAGTCATCAAGATCGGGCAGAAGCGGCGTAAGGATGGCGGGGGAACCCTTGAGGCGGCCGAGGTAGGCAGGGACGATGAAGGCCAGGGCCTCCACGGCCCGGAGGGTCGGGTAGTCCGACTGTGTGATGCGCCAGATCTGCCACCCGATCATGGCGAAGATGGCCAGCGCCAGAAGGACCAACTCAATGATGGTGGCAGGAGACATTGCGTGATCCAAGGGGGCGATGAAGTAGGCGACGACGATCACGGCGACCGTGGCGATGGTCCGCACGAACGCTCGTAGAACCAGCCTGCGGCGTTGGCGGCGAGGTAGCTCGTCGAATGACGCGGCGGACTCTTGCTGCGGTTTCTCGGGAGCGGCTTCCTCAGGCATCCGAGCGCCTCATCGTACTGCTGCGGCCTGCTTCTTCTGCATCTGCTGGCCCACGAAGAGGGTAGCGAACGAGGCGCTCAGCCAGTACTCCACCCGCCCGATCACCCTTAGGACGAGCAGGGGAATGGCAAGGATGCACACAGCTACCAGGCCCCGTGGAGTGTTCACCCCGTCCGCGATCGAAGGCGGATACCGCGCTCAACTTGTTCATGTCCGTGGCCTCTCACCGTTACCACTCGACTTCTTAGCTCATCTTGGCAAGGGGAATTAGCCGGTCGTTCGAGGGCCGTCAGAACGTCACCGAAGTGCCGGTCAGCGACGTTCGATGACCGCCGTCGACCCGGCGTTGTGGGATAGGTGCTGATTCCGCTCGGTGCAAACGGAGATTCCTACGCGGAGGGTGCGACCAAGATGCAGAACGGGTGGCCCGCAGGATCTGCGTACACGTAGAGGGGCTCGGTCGGATCGTCGCGCCGATCAAATAACAACCGTGCGCCGAGCGAGAGTGTCCGTTCGTTCTGAGTGACCAGGGATTCGACGGTTGCAACGCTGAGATCGAGGTGCAGCTGTTGAGGGACTGCGCCTTCTGGCCACGTCGCGGCAACCAGTTGGTCCACCTGCTGAAAGGCCAGTCTCACGTTGCCTGCCGGATCAACGAGCACGAGCCAGTCCCGTCCCGCAGGGTCTGGCTCACCAGGAGGGGGACGTTCGTCACCGGTCCGGTACTCGTACCCGAGCAGCCGTCGATAGAACTCTGCCAACTCGCGGGCATCGGTCGCATCAAGGACCACGGACCGCAGCGTCGGAAAATGATCTGGCATATGGCCATTCTCGCCCTTTTCCGACGAGGGAGCTCCCTCATGCAACTACTGTCACGCCAGGAGTGCCCGCGTCCCGCGATCTGGGACACTCACCCGTCGAACCTCGGGAAACGGCAACGTCGCACTAGGTTTCGAACTATGCCCTACCGTCCTGTCGACTTCGTCCTGTTTGATCTTGGAGGAGTTCTCATCGAACTTGGTGGTACGGCGGCGTTCCAAAAATTGGCAGGGCTGGCCAGCGAAGAGGAACTGAGGGATCGGTGGCTGGCCTGTGCGTGGGTGCGTCGGTTTGAGACGGGCAGATGCACACCACAGGAGTTCTCGGAAGGCATCGTCGCTGAATGGCAACTCCAAGTGTCGCCCGAGCAGTTCTTGGAGATCTTCAAGACATGGCCGATCGGACCATTCACCGGCTCCGTGGGATTGCTCACGGACGTCCAGGGGTCGGTTCCGATCGGGTGCTGCAGCAACACCAACGTTGTGCATTGGGCATACCAGTCACAGGAATGGCCGATGCTGGAGATGTTCGATTACACCTTCCTTTCGTTTGAGATGGGACTGCTCAAACCGGACACGGAGATGTTCGAGGCGGTTGCCGAGCAGGTTCCAGCAGATCGGGATCGAGTGCTGTTCTTGGACGACGTCGCGCTGAACGCCGATGCGGCCAGATCATTCGGCTTTCACTCCAAGCAAGTTCGCGGGCCTCAGGAATGCCGTACGGTGCTTGCGGAGGTCGGGCTGCTCACGGGCTGAGGACACTGTTCCTGCTTCGTTAGACGCCCACCGTCCCGTCAGCAAGGGAGCCCAGGTAGCCCGACCCGCTCCCATTGTTTGGGGGGCAGCCCGACAGCCGAATCACACAAGGACTGCCTGGCGGCCGCCTCCGGTTCGAATGAGCACGGCCAGGTCTTCAATGCTGCCGGGGCGACCCAGATAGAAGGCCTGGCCGTAGCCGATACCGAGGTCGGTGAGGACCTCTAACTCAGCAGCAGTTTCGATCCCTTCAGCGATCACTTTGGCTCCGATTTCAGCGCCGAATGTGACCAGAGCGCTGGCCAGGGCACGCCGCACCGGGTCCAGGTTGATGTCGGCGGTCAGTTCCCTATCCAGCTTGATGATCTCTGGGGCTACTTCGAGCACCAGCGAGAGGCTCGCGAATCCTGTTCCGGTATCATCGATTGCCACCTCAGCACCGATCGTGCGCAATCTCTTACACGCCCTGTGCAGTGCCGGGTAATCCGCTATGCCGACGTGCTCGGTGAGTTCGACGATGACCCGACCTGGCGTGCTCGTCTCGAGTAGGTCAATCAGGTCCGAGGAACAGAACGTGTCAGGACCTGCATTCACTGCCATGCGGACAGGTCCGGGCACCTCCGGGAGCAGGGAAAGAGCCCGATCGATTGCACGGAGTTCGAGCTGACGGCCGAGCCCAACCGCGGCTGCCTCGGCAAACCATCTGTCAGGCCCTCGCTCTGGAGGCCCTGCAAACCGAGCTAGGGCCTCGACTTCGACCACTGTGCCGTTCGAAAGCGAGACGATCGGTTGGAGCACGATCGTAGGTTCGGCTCCAGAGAGTGCCTGTTCGATGCGGTCCCGAGCCGCTGACTCGATAGCGGTGCCGGGGCAGACGACGTTCGCGACAAAGGCCGACCGGGAGCGGGCGGTCTCGCTCGGACCGCCGAGGTGATCCTGTCCAATGATGACCGCAGCAGCTTCCTGCCGGATCCCGAGCAGTTCAGTGGTGCACGAGGACAGGTCGACCGCGGCGCCAATCACCGTCGAAACAAACGACGCCAGGCCCGCCACGGTCGCCTCGTCTGCTGGCCCCAAGGCTGACGCCTCGCCCGAGGTAATCAAGACCACTCCGATGTCCTCGGCTCCCCTGCGGAGTGGCACGGAAATCACAGACAGGATCCCGAATTTGGCGGCGAGCTTCGCATCCAACCTCGGATCGATCCTCGCGTCGTCGGAGCGCTGAGTGACGCCACTTTGGATGGCGAGGGCGGAGAGGCTGTTTGTCAGCGACACCGTCGTACCAGTGAAACCTGCGAGGTTCCCGGCGGTTGCGGTGTAGCCGAGCACATTCGGCGAAGTGCACAGCAAGACCGCGGCACCCTCCGCTGAGGGGACAAGGACGAGCGCCTCTGCGAGTACTCGGTCCATGACGCTTGCCGGATCACTTGCGGCTGCAATGGCCTGCCGTAGTCCCATGGTCGCCTGTCTGACCACCTGGCGATGGTCCTCATACTCCGTGTGGGACGCATGCGCCGGGCCATAGAAGCAGGGGTTCCTGTTCCCAATATCGGCAGATTCACCGTATCACCCGAATGGCTCGTTGTCGCTCCCGATTCGATGCTCTGCGTCTAGGAGGCTGGTGTTCTACAGGGTGTCGCTCAGATCCGGCCTGAGGGCCGAGAGTCGAGCTCCTCGCAGCATGCACCCAGAGGCGTTCGAATCACCGCGGTGTCGTCGAGCGACGGGCCAATTTCCACCAGTTCTGGTCGATTTCAGCCGCTCTCGAGAAAGGCACCAGCCATCTAGTCGATCTATCCATGTATCGGGTCAATCGGACTTCCGACGGGTGACGGCGAATCGCACAGATCAAGCGGCGACGGAGGATCCAGGCGAAGGGGTTTCTCACTGACCCATCCGGGTCGATATCGAGACCCTTTTGCCGTTCATTCCTCCGAAGGCTCCAACAGCACACCGGACCGGGGTGTTGGGCAGCGCTCTCCATGCCTTGCCGTCACTGAGCCCACCTTCCACCGGATCCAGTGGCCAGCGTCGGTTGGCCAGTGACACGAGGCATGGGTACGGGCAATGCTCAGGTTGCACATCATTCAGTTACCCCATGTGTCGTGAGCGGGGTACGAAACATGGCCTCGGGGAGTGAAACCGCAGCTCTGAGTGCTGATTGGCCAGATTCGTGCGCTCCACTGAGGCGGTCACCCGCCGGTGCAGTGAGGACGACCCAGGTGCTCGCGATCGTTAGCGAGCCGCAATTCCAGACCGAGATCCTGCGACGCGTAACCGGCGGTAGGCGACACCTTCATAAGGATCAAGCCTGACCCGGCGGCTTCATCAGGCGTGAGTACTTTTCTCCTGGTGAGTACGTGCGCCTTTGTCCTACCCAGTGGGACGATTATCCGTGTCGACAACGACAACCTTGGGTTCGTGAGCCGCTAGTTCGTCCGCTTCGACATCGACGAACGTGGCGATGATGACCAGATCTCCGATCTGCGCCAGCCTGGCCGCAGCCCCATTGAGGCAAACTTGTCCAGTAGAACCTTCAATCGCGTAGGTCTCGAATCGTTCGCCATTCATCAAGTTGTATACAGCGACCTGCTCGTTGACCAAGATGTCTGCAGATTTCAGGAGCAGAGGATCGATTGAGATCGACCCGACATAGTTGAGGTCAGCATCCGTGACGCGAGCACGGTGAATCTTGCCATTGAGCATCTTTCGGCGCATGGTCAACCTCCGTCCTTTCGTTCGAGGACAAGAATAGGGCGTCAGGTCCCTGCTTCGACGCCGTCCTGCGACCTTGGCGACGTTCCAGTGGCGCCCCACTGACCCGGCAGCCATCGGGGACACCATCGTCTAGCGGAGTCAACTGGCAGGAGACGTTCCAGTCCATTCGAGACCGAGACCATCCATCAACACCTCAGGTTCCCGTCCAGTGCCAATCAACCGCACCGCCTTGTCGAGGGCCTTCGCGTGGGTCATCGGGCACTTAAGGACCCGTCCGTCCGTGTAGTGGAACAACGCCGTCCCTGAGTCACTCCACCATTCGAGAATCGTGACTGTGCCGTGGTTGCTGGCGCTTGAAGCACTGATCGAATCAGAGACTGGCGCTGGCACGGGGGTATCAGAGCACGCTGGCGCAGTGCATGGACAATCGGTGGACTGGATCGCTGCCAAGTCTGGGGCCTCGACCGGCGGCAACTTCGGCTCGACGGACCCCGCCAAGTTCCACAGGTCGTCCGCGCTTCCACCAATCAACCGGCGAGTGGTGACCGCGGCAGCCCTATCGCAACGGCTCCTCCCCCTTGTAGATCTTGCCCAACTCGCCGACAGCATCGTCGAGGTCCTCGACGAGGAACCTGCCGCCGACGGGCCCAATGGAGATCGTTCTCTCCGCATGAACCATGCGGCGGAGCTGATCTGCGTAATCGCGAAGCCGATCGGGCAGAGACGGTCGACCGGGTCGCTCGAGCTCGTAGTCCGGGGGATCCTCATTGAGCGCTGCATAGATGGCCTGCCGGGTTACCCCCAGGCGGTCGGCGATTTGCCGTACTGGCATCATCTGTTTGAGCTGGCCAAGCTTCTGCGCACGCCACTGGGCGTTGGTCGAGATCTCCCACCTGAGACGATCCATCTGGATTTCGGCCGCCTTGACTTCGGCGAAGAGAGCGTCCGCCAGGTCCTGTAGATCCTTGCTTTGCGTTGTATCCATGGGTCATCTGTACAACCTAGGGTTGTCTTTATCAACCCCGGGCTGTACAGCGGAACGGAAGTTGAACCCCTCGCGGGTCGATCCTTTGAGCCGGCCCGTGGACTTGGCCCAGACCTTCAGCCAGGGTTCACGTATTTGCAAGTCTGAGATGACGACCATGTGCTTGCTTGGACTCGTACATTGCTGAGTCGGAACTTGAGATCAGCTCATCCGCTGTGATTTGTGGAGTACCACAAGCGATTCCGAAGCTGGCCACGATGAGCACCGAAACTCCTGGAAGGGAGAACTCAGGCTCTAGTGCTATTTGCAAGCGTCGCGCCACTGCCATCGCGGGCTCCTGGGCTGATACGCCTGGACATACGACTATGAACTCATCCCCACCAAGACGACCGATCAGATCACCTGGTCTGATGGCGGACCGAAGCCGTTCGGCGACGGCGGCGAGGACCTGGTCTCCTGCCTGGTGTCCATATTGATCGTTGACCAGCTTGAATCCGTCGAGATCGGCGAAGATGACGCTCACCTTGCCGGAGTGGCGGATCAGTTCGTCTTCGAGATCCCCCATAAGCGCCCGCCGGTTTCTAAGTCCAGTCAACACATCGGTGTCGGCCATGCGCCGCAAATCGGTGACATCTACTATGCAACCCAAGACGCCGAGACCTCGGTCCTCGCTATCCACCGAGCGCAAGGTGACCCGAACTGAGCGTGTCCGCCCACCATCCACCGAACGTGTCAGTTCTAGATCGGCGTCGAGGCCGTCCATCATGACGCCAGCAATCGCCGCCTCCAGTGGCGGTCCCTCAGATGACATGGCCGTGGTCAAGTCCGAGAGTGAGCGAATCGGGACATCTCCAATGAGGTCCCGAAGTACCGGATTCACGAACACCACGCTGTTGTCCCCGGCGACATGAAAGAGTCCGACTGGAACGGTATCGGTCAACCGGCGAAGAAACAGTTCGTTGTGGCGCAACGCCTCGACCGCTGCCATCTCCTCAGAGGCATCCAGCAGCTGGGCCACGACAACGGTGGTGCCATCGTCTCGAAGCTGGAAGTCGTTTGAGGTCTCCATCCAGAGCCAGGATCCGTCTTTGCACAGATAGCGGAGCCGTGCGCTTTGAATGCTGCGGCCGTGCTCGCCGCTTAATCGGCTCATCCAGTTGTCGATGGCGCGGACGTGGTCGTCTGGATGGACAAAGTCGAGGGTCGAGTGGCCCACCAGATCTGATGCGGCCCAGCCAAGCATGAGCGTGGTGGCTCGATCCACCGACACGATCGAGGCGGTCTCGCTCTTGATCATCGTTCCCAGTCGCGGCCTTGTTGGCAGTAGCTCGGCTGCCCGGATCGGACCCCGCGGATCGTCTTCAACCCCATCGCCAGAGGTCACCACACGCAGTACGATCCCGTGTTCTTCTCGCAGGTCGAGATAGTGCAGGAAGAGCGCGTTCTCCGGATCACTCGACATGTGGATCTTTGCTACGCCTATTCCCCGCTCCAATGCTGCAACGAACCCGTCGGTGACCGTACGCGAATCCTCGGGAATCACCAGTTCGAGGAACGACCGTGTGTCCACTTGATGCCCCGAACCCAAAGGAATCGAGTCCGGCATTTCCATTGGGGCACCGTTCGGACTGACTGCACCCACCATGGCGTCGGCATGCGATTCGAGCCACGACGCAAGTGATTGGTTGGCTTGGGCTCCACCAAGTGCCGTCGACCGACTCGTGGAATCAATGGACGGAGGTTCACCCATCGTCGAATTGCGACCTTGATTGTGATCGACCTTGCTGTTGGCTCACGCTGACTCCGAAGTCCCGATTGTCCCTATGTCTCGTTTCATCGACCATCCAGTCCTGGAGCTTGACCTGCTCAGACACGAGGACCTCGTCTGACACCTGCAGCAACCCACCGACCAGGCCCTACCAGGATGGCTCCGCCCTTTTCGAGGTGAGCCAGCCGTGCCCGGGGTCCGTGGTCGCCGACCAGCCGGAACCCGGCGAGGAGCACGAACACGCAGAGTGGTGGATCACGAAGCACACCCGGCGCCTGCCGGGTCCACCCGAAAGCGGTCCGCTGAGGAAGACCTCGACGGGCGGCAACCGTGACATGGGCCATCCTGCACCGCCATCCCCATGGACCTGAGGTTGCCCAGCATCCAGTCAGCCCATGCCTCACGCGAATCGGCAGAGCCTGGGTCCAACCCACAAAGTTCCAGGTCGGGAGAGTGGGTGGCCGATTCCCCGGCTCCGTGCCCCTGAACGATCAGGTGAAACCATCGGTCATACTCACACTATGTGTCGAGCACCGCGCAGATTGGACACCACCCGGGCATCAACCACCGCCGAGCCGATCTGGGGCCCGCCGAATCTCGCCTCAAGGTGTGACTCCGATCCGGAACCGTCGATCTGGCGCTTCGTTCATGAGCATCGACTCGTCCCATGACCTACTCGGATGGGGTTCTCGACAGCTGCAGGGCGCTTCGCACCGAATAGAAGCGGGGTCGAGTTCGGGCACCTTTGGGGTGGATTCGATCGGGACCGGTAGCGTTCAGCCATGAGTCGGCCCCGTGCTCTCCTGTGCGACATCGACGGTGTGCTCACGGTGTCGTGGCAAGCCCTGCCCGGCGCCGTCGAGGCTCTCACCGAAATGCGCGCCACCGGCATCCCGCTGGTGTTCGTGACCAACACCACCTCGACCACCCGCGCCATGGTGGCAACTCGTCTGACCGAAGCCGGGTTCCGCGTCGACCCCGAAGAGGTGTTCACGGCACCTCGCGCCGCCGCCGGGTACCTGGCCGAGCACAGACCCGGTGCGCGCTGCCTGCTCGTGAACCACGGTGAGGTTGGCGAGGATCTCGCCGGGGTGGCGCTCACGAAGGGCGACGATGCCGATGTCGTGCTCACCGGTGGAGCCGGAGCGGAGGTCACCTATGACCTTCTTGACCGGGCGTTCAGAGCCCTCGTTGGGGGAGCGTCGCTGGTTGCCATGCATCGCAATCTCGACTGGCAGACGGCCGAGGGGCTCCAGCTCGACATGGGGGCGTTCATCGTGGGACTCGAGCAGGCCGCAGGCGTGACGGCCACCGTGGTAGGTAAGCCGTCCCCCGCCTTCTTCGGCGCGGTGCTCGCCGGGCTGGGGGTGGCGCCGGCGGATGCGCTCATGATCGGTGATGACATCGACGCCGACGTGCTCGGCGCACAGGCGTCGGGGATCGGCGGGGTGCTGGTGCGGACGGGCAAGTTCCGCGAAGAGGCACTGGCCCGCTCGACGGGCCGGCCTGACCACGTGGTCGACTCGGTGGCCGACGTGCCCGCCCTCCTCGACGGGCCGGCCTGATCTCGACCGGAAGGCTCCAGTGGCCGAAGAGCACCAGGCTCCCGACAACGGAACTGAACTGGCATTTCGTAGCGAGACCGGGCTGATCCGCCGTGCCTTCTCCCTGCTCCGCTTCAGCCTGTTCTGAGCCTTCAGCTTGCAGGGCATCCAGAAGACCCATGCCTCGTCCCGGCCCTCTCCGGCATGTCTGAAGGAGCGGGTGTCGGCATCGAAACGATGTGCTCCTCGGTTCCGGCTCAATCCTTGACTAGGGGTGATCGTCACTCTTGCCGGTTGGACAAGGATGGCGGAACCAGTGGCGAGGGCCTCGGGTACGGGACACCATGGATGGGCGAGGTCGACCGGCAGCGGACCCTTGGTGAAGTGTGGGAGGGACGGTTCCTCCTCGGCCCGGGGGTCCTCATTCACGACCCTCTCGTCGCGACACGCGCGCCGACCGAGTGAGCGCACGACCCGGTCCCGCCGCCGGCCGGTGCTGCATGCGCCTTCGAACGCCCACGGCCGGATCCGCGCTGCCTGACTCTATGACTCGATGAAGATGCATTCCCCCGGGCACTCCTCGGAGGCCTCGGTGACCGCGTCTTCGAGCTCCGAGGGCACCTGGGCCAGGCCTTCGGCGCCGCCAGGTTCGGACTTCACCTCGGCGCCTTCTTTGACATAGGCGAGTCCGTCGTCTAGCAACGTGAACACGGCCGGGGCGATCTCCTCACAGAGCCCGTCGCCAGTACACAGATCCTGATCGATCCAGACCTTCATGGTGAAGTGTTCTCCTTTGGTGTCATCACAGGACTCGGCTTCGTGCCGTCAATACAGTCCGAGTTCGAGGCGGGCGGCGTCGGTCAGCCGGCTCTGGTCCCAGGGCGGGTCCCACACCAGTTCGACATCGACCTCGCTGACGCCGGGGACCGTCTGCACCCGAGAGCAGGCGTCATCCTTGAGCACGTCGCCCATGCCGCAGCCCGGGGCGGTCATCGACATCTTGATCTCCACCCGGTGACTGCCGTCCGCCAGCAGATGAGCGTCACACGCATAGATCAGCCCGAGGTCGACCACGTTGATCGGGATCTCCGGGTCGAAGACGGTCTTGAGTTGTTCGATCACCCGTTCGAGCTCGAAAGGGCCCGATGGCGCAGCTTCGTCGTCGGCCGGTTCGCTGTCGAGCCCTAATGCGTGGGCATCCTCGGGGGAGATCCGGGCCAGGTGACCGCGTTCGGTCTGTACGGTGATGGTGCCACCGAGGGCCTGGGTGACCACCACCTGTTCGCCCG
>Ga0224557_1002329_pt1 | contig 16386 bp, 16 predicted proteins | sample 714S31014metaG_FD_180677 | JGI IMG/M metagenome (GOLD analysis project Ga0224557, IMG submission 180677) | Peat soil microbial communities from Stordalen Mire, Sweden - 717 S3 10-14 | ecosystem: Environmental > Terrestrial > Soil > Wetlands > Peat | place: Sweden: Norrbotten County, Stordalen...
CACCTCCCGCGACATCCGCAACCTGCTCCCGTTTTATCCCGGCTTGGTCAAGGATGCCACTGGTCAGGTGCACGTGGCCGGCTCGGAGACATGGGCGACCCTGGACATGCTGGATGGATTCGACATCCGCTCTCCAGTGAGCGGAGTACTCGCCATGCGGGTACAGACTGCCAAACTCGTTTGTCGCCCTGAAGAAAGCGCAGGTAGGTTTCTTGCGCGTGTCACCGGCTCCGTTTCGGGCAATGTACTGTTGCGGCGTCAACAGTACCGGATGGCCGATGGCGCGGACGGCGCGTTGTCCGTCGTGCAGACGATCGTTGCGGCGAAGATTGCAAACTGTCGCGTAATCTTGCTGCGAGCGGCGCGCGAGATTTCCGATGAGGCTCGCCAAGAGGGATTGCGGGCAGCGGCAAACCAGCTCTCTTGGGCCGGGCTGGAGGCTGCGCGGGCACCCTCCATCGACCAGGTGCGAGGACATGAAGGATTCGCCGGACAGACGTACTTTTCGGTTTTCGATCACATGATCGCCGGCGACCGCGAGGCATTCCATTTCGACGGCCGTTCTCGTAGGCCGCCCCTGGACCGCGTCAATGCGCTGCTGTCGTTCGTCTATGCTTTGCTTCGCCACGACATTGAATCTGCGCTTGAAAGCGTCGGTCTCGACCCGGCAGTCGGCTTTCTCCACACGGATCGGCCTGGACGACCCAGTCTCGCGCTCGATCTGATGGAGGAATTGCGTTCCGCACTCGCCGACCGCCTGGTTCTAACGCTTATCAACCGGCGCCAGGTACAGGGTTCTGGATTCACCGAGCAGGACGGAGGCGGCATTCTGATGGACGATGCGACGCGCAAAGTGGTTGTCTCCTCCTGGCAACTGCGCAAGCAGGACGAGATTGAGCACTCGTACTTGAAGGAGCGCATTCCGATCGGGCTAGTGCCGTATGCGCAGGCGTTGTTGCTGGCGCGCTACGTTCGCGGCGGTCTGGACGCCTATCCCGCATACTTCTGGAGATGACCCCGCTATGCTGGTCCTTGTCAGTTACGACGTGAGCACCCGCGATGAGGCCGGACGCCGCAGACTGCGACGAGTGGCCCGCTTATGCGAGAATCACGGCCAGCGAGTGCAGAACTCGGTCTTTGAATGCCTCGTGGATGCGGCCCAATGGGCCGTGCTCCGGTCGAGTCTCGTGTCGGAAGCCGATCCCGCCCAGGACAGCCTACGCTTTTACTTCCTAGGGTCCGAATGGAAGCGGCGTGTTGAACACGTGGGTACCAAAGTTGCCTACGATCCAGAAGGTCCACTTATTCTCTGACCCCCAACTGCGGAAAGAGCCGGAACACGTCCTGCGCGGACTCCAAGCGAGCATGGATTCTCCGGGACATTCGCGATGTTAGCAACTCACGCGCTTGCAATGAGATGCATCTACACCGGTCGCGCGCATACATCACATCAACACTTTATATGACCAGTTCGCAATTGTGGCAAGATATCTCTAGCGCAAGGAGTCTGTTACGCCATGTGCCGTCGCCCCCCACGCGGGGGCGTGGATTGAAACATCTCCACATCGTGACATGCGTGGTCTCCCACTGTCGCCCCCCACGCGGGGGCGTGGATTGAAACGAACTCCTGAGCGTGTTTGTGCGGCGTGATCATGCGTCGCCCCCCACGCGGGGGCGTGGATTGAAACAAACTGGGCCAGCCGGCGCGCAAGGAAAATGCAGTCGCCCCCCACGCGGGGGCGTGGATTGAAACAGCCAGAGCGCCTGCTCGTCTAGCTCTCGGGCGACGTCGCCCCCCACGCGGGGGCGTGGATTGAAACTCCACGCAGGCCTCACATTCACAAGAGCAGGCGGTCGCCCCCCACGCGGGGGCGTGGATTGAAACACCGTGGGACCCGCGCCGGGAATCCTGATCTTGGTCGCCCCCCACGCGGGGGCGTGGATTGAAACAGCAGGACGGTATTGAGCACACGAGTTCCATCAGTCGCCCCCCACGCGGGGGCGTGGATTGAAACGTCGTAGATCCGCTGCCAGATCTCGGTGGAGTACGTCGCCCCCCACGCGGGGGCGTGGATTGAAACGCAAATAGACCTGAAAGCCAAGGGCCTGCACAACGTCGCCCCCCACGCGGGGGCGTGGATTGAAACACAAAGTAGCTGTTCGTTGGCTCGCGGAAAAATTGTCGCCCCCCACGCGGGGGCGTGGATTGAAACTCGATCCTTTTGCGGGATCAGGAACAACGGGTGTCGTCGCCCCCCACGCGGGGGCGTGGATTGAAACATTGGCATGGCCAAGGGACAAGACCTCCTGATTCGGTCGCCCCCCACGCGGGGGCGTGGATTGAAACCCGATAGCGCAAACGCTGCGGCTGGGGTGACGGCGTCGCCCCCCACGCGGGGGCGTGGATTGAAACAAGGTCTTCCGCTTCCATCTTTATCCCCCATTGGTCGCCCCCCACGCGGGGGCGTGGATTGAAACAAAGAGCGGCTGCCCTCCGGCGTGCTCTATCTCGTCGCCCCCCACGCGGGGGCGTGGATTGAAACTACGTTTTGAGGGAATCATGAACTGCCCGCACTGGTCGCCCCCCACGCGGGGGCGTGGATTGAAACGGCTTCGCGGCGAGTCTTGAGCCCCGCCACTTCTGTCGCCCCCCACGCGGGGGCGTGGATTGAAACGCACAACCTCGATGAGGGCGAGAAGGCCGTGCTGCTCGCCCCTTCTTCCCACATTATTTCGAGTACCCAGTCCCCAAAATGCTCGCAGCTCTGTATACCCGGTAGAGGACCTGAAAATGTTCGACAGCATACAGGCGCAGGAAGAGGCGCAATACCAGGCTGGCTGCTACCCCAACGAGTTCGTCGCAGCTTGCCGACCCGAGCCCTGCCTTCAGGGATGCCACTTGCAAACCCGGAGGTTAGGCCTCCGCCCGTGAATTATCCACCGCCTAACAGGCGGTGGCTTCGGGTTACGGCTGGAAGCCGGATCGATCGGCCATGCGGCCGATTGGACCACCTTTTTGAAATCATCGCCTGGCTCGGGCGGCTTTTGCTCCTCGATATATCGCCCCCACGCCTCATCGGTTACATTGCCGCTCGTCGCCACCCGATCCCCCGCCAACACGTGCTGGCGCCATCCGTCGCCTGAAGGCGAGGGGTTTACATATCCCCTATCGGGGACTCTAAAGCCTGTGGACAAGTTTCGCCTCATCTTCGCCCATACTCGTCTGCATGGCAATTGACGACCGGCACCGGGTGTACCTCTCCTTTCAGGACCGCCTCGGCTGGCAGTGCCAGTTCCTTGAGGCTGACTTGAAGACGCCCCTGCCCAAATGTCTGCACTTCACTTCCCCAGACAAAATCATTGAGTTGGTTGAACGCGGCGGCGGCTTCCCGGACCAAGAGAGCCGACTGACGCTGGACCAGGACATCTCAAAAGGCAGGGGCGGGGTGTTTCTGAGTCTGACCGAGGAGCAGTACGAGAAACTGAAGACTTGATTATCTAGGCACTTGTCCGTAGTCAAGTTGTTACAATTCGGTTGAACTCCGTTTTTGTTAAGCAGTTCGTGTCGTAAGGAGGCCGCTTGTGCCACCGAGAAAGAAAGAAGTCCCTGCGAAGAAGAGTACCGTTAAGCCAAAGGTGAAATACCCATTTCCACGGGCCACTCTGGAGAAGGCTCTCAAAATCCCATATGCGATCAAGGAACTCAACGGGGGAAATCCATGGGAACCCGATGAGGTACGCAAGGCTGTCGGGACACCGCAGGGGAACAGTTGGTTCTATCACACAGCCGCGTCTCGTGATTATGGACTGACGGTCGGGACACGAGAAGCCCCCAAAATCTCCCTTGAACCGCTTGGCCGCGATATCATCTACGCTCCGAACCCAGAAGTAGAGCTTGCCCTTAAAAAGCAGGCATTCTTGAATATCGATATTTTCAAGAAGGTCCTGGAATATTACAAGGGCAGCAATCTGCCGGACATGAAATACCTCGGCAACACGCTGACAAAGGAATTTGACCTCCATCCAGAAACGCATGATGAATTTGCTCAAACGTTCCGCGAGAATTGCCAATATTTAGGGATCATTTCTGGCCTGCCAGCAATGACAGACGGGAATGGCGGCGAATCCCAAATCGAAAGCCCAGGAACAGTCACGCTAGCTGAGGGCGCGGCGGGCTCAACGCTCAGTGCCTTCGTCATCCTTCCATTCGTGGAGCGTGATCCAAAGCACCCACCCGGATTCTTCGCTGAAGTACTCCGCAGCCTCATCACGCCAGCTGCCGCCTCTAAGGAATGCGGATTCACTGTAAAGACTGCCAACCGCCAAGGCAGCGATATGATCCAGTCCACAATCGTGAACGATCTGATCGAAGCCGATCTGGTGATCGCTGATCTGACCGAACACAATCCGAATGTCATGTTCGAACTTGGCGTTCGAATGGCTCAGGAAAAGCCTGTTGTCCTCATGAAGGCCGAGGGGACCGGACCACTCTTCGATATCGACAACCTGCTTCGCGTCTTCGAGTACAGTTCTAACCTTTGGCAGACAACCATAGAGAAGGACATGCCAAATCTACGTGACTTCGTCAAAGGGGCTTGGGACAACCGCGATCCTAATAAAACTTATATGAAGATTCTGAAGACAAGAGGGAAATCCTGATCCCGCCATCCCCTCACGACTGGAGAGGTGAGCATGCCCATTGACCTTTTGATGATTAAGAAGACCGATGAAGCTCTCCAGCAATTTGACGCGTTCATGCGCTCAATACCCACCCCAACCGAGGAGAAGGCCGGTCGCTTCTACTACATCTTCACTGCACTGAGCACAGTGGCGGTAAACAACTATGTCAGCCTTCGCAAAGCCGTGGATCGTGATGACCAGATGATGCTGGCATGGTCATGCCGCAACCTTCTGGAGTTAGCAATTTTCACGAAGTATGCGCTTATGAGTGAGACGAATGCCGATGAGTTTGCGGGCGCGAGGCTTGTTGACGGAGTTCAGATCGGCAAGAGGCTTAAGGAACTGGAGCTTCACCTCAATCCCCATCTTGCAACGAGTGCCTTTGACGTCGTGATCAACAGATTCACCACACAAATGCTCGCCGAGGGTATCAGACAAACCAAGTTCCTCAACACGGGACAATTGGCCGGAGCGGTGGGAATGAAAGAGGACTATGACACGATGAATCAGGTCTGCTCGAAGTTCGTACATCCGACAGCTTGGTCCATTCTCACAGAAGATATCGGGTCAGAAAGGTTCCCTGCCGCTGACGAACTCTTCTACACCTGCGGGGCACAATATTTCGCGACTGTCATGGCAGAGATCATGCCGCATATCAGGCAGTGGGGACTCAGGCACAAGCCATAGTGGTCACGGAGTCGATCACCGGCCCACAATCAACGCCACCACACAGATGCCATTCGACTCAGATACGTTAACCGTCTGGCTGGTGGGGCGACCGGTGTTGGAGTTGTACTGCGTGTTTGTCGTCACGGACTTGCCGTCCGTCGTTCTGAAGTGGTTGATTTCGCCGACTAGCTTGCCGTTGTTGTCGTATGACAGTGCGGTGTCATCTGGCAGGTGCATGACTGACATCAGTTTCGCGACGACATTCTTCTTTCGGAGGATGCACGCATCTGCGAACAGGGTGAACCGCTGAGTCTTCGTATTGAAGTTGGAACGCCCACGTGGGTGCTCCTCATAATCTGAGTCCCGTGGTACCTCTCCGCGCTTCTCCATCTCCGCCCAAACGTTCACGTGGTCGCCGCCATGAATCTTGAAGTCGCCGTACTTGCCAGCTTCGCTGAGCGGCGTTGTGTCCATGACGAGGTGCTTGCCGACGAGCCAGAAGATTCCAACGAGGGGTTCAGGATTGCATCCCTTCATTGCAAATTCCCCTTCAGGCTTTCGACCAACACGGTCGATGGGTGAATGAACGAGCGAAATTGCTTAATCTCTTTGAGAGCAGCGTCCAAGTTTTTGAAGCCGACCGCAGCGGCGCCCTACGAAGCCTGCGAGAAGATTGCGGGCCGCGTCAGTTCACTGTCACTGGTTCGCTACCGGTCGAACGACTACTCCGTGCCCACCCAGCACGGGCATCGCCAGGTATGGGTGAAGGGCTACGTGCATCAGGTGGTGATCGCATGTGGCAGCGAGGTGATCGCCCGGCACGAGCGCAGCTATGAACGCGAGACGGTAGTCTTCGATCCGATGCACTACCTGGCGCTGCTGGAACAGAAGACGCGGGCACTGGACCAGGCCGCGCCGCTGACTGGGTGGCAGTTGCCGGAGTGCTTTCGACAACTGCGGCGTCTGCTCGAAGCCAGACTCAAGAAGAACGGCAGCCGCGAGTATGTGCAGGTGCTCCGCCTGATGGAGACCTTCGCCCTTGCGGAAGTGACTCACGCCATCGAAGATGCCTTGCTGCTGGGTACGATCAGCTTCGACGCGGTCCGCCATCTGCTGTTGTGCCGCATCGAACGCAGACCGCCTCGGCTGGATATGGATAACTATCCGCACCTGCCCATGGCGCAGGTGCGCACCACGCAGGCTGCCGACTACATGACTCTGCTGGCGGAGGCATGCGCATGAGCAGCGCCGAGCTTTCCGCATCGAACACCGCAACTCACACAGCCGACACGCCGCAGCTTCTGCTGGAACATCACCTGAAGGAACTGCGGCTGCCCACCATCCTGCGCGAGTACGACAAGGTGGCGCGGCAGTGCGCCGTCGAGCAGGTGGACTATCAACACTACCTGCTGCGCATCACAGAACTGGAGTTGCTGGATCGCGAACGCCGGGCCACTGAACGCCGTATCAGGCAAGCGAAGTTCCCGGTCGTCAAGACCATGGACAGCTTCGACTTCCTGGCCATCCCGTCGCTGAACAAGACCCTGGTGCTGGAACTGGCGCGATGCGAGTTCATCGCCCGCCGCGAGAACGTGCTGCTGCTGGGCAACAGCGGCACAGGGAAGACGCACATCGCCCTGGCCCTGGGACTGGCCGCCTGCCAGCGTGGCCACCGTGTGCGCTTCACTACCACCGCCGCCCTGGTCAGCGAGCTGATCGAGGCTCGCGACGAGAAGAAGCTGCTTCGCTTCCAGAAGCAGATCGCCAGCTACGAACTGCTGATCGTCGATGAACTGGGCTTCGTGCCTCTCTCCAAGACCGGAGCCGAGCTGCTGTTCGAAATGCTCAGCCAGCGCTACGAACGCGGATCAACGATGGTCACTTCCAACCTGCCGTTCCAGGAGTGGACCGAAGTCCTCGGCTCGGAGCGCCTGACCGGCGCCCTGCTCGATCGGCTCACCCATCATGTACATATCCTGGAGATGAACGCCGACAGCTACCGCCTCAAGCAGAGCCGCCGCAAACGGACCCCATCCTCCGAACGCTGAATCCAACCCACTCCAAACGCGCCTCGGGGTAGAAGGGCCTCCTCCGCTACGCTCCAGAGGCCCTTCTACCCCGCATACCTACAACAAACGAACAGCTATCTACTGGCCTACTTTTACTCCGCCACAGTGGCCTGGTTTTACTCCGCCCTTGACACCTGTCCATTTTCATCCAGCATCACTGCGCCGTGCATCTGCCCTGTCAAACCAATTGCCGCGATGGGCTGGTGCGGCTCCGGCGCGGCGGCCAGAGCAAAGTGAATGGCCTCCTGGGCTGCGCGCCACCAGTCCTCGGGGTCCTGCTCCGCCCATCCGGGGTGCGGCGTACGAAATGGCGCGTGTTCGCTCGATGCCCCGCTGACTATTTGGCCTGCCGCATCCACCACCACGGCCCGCGTTCCGCCCGTACCCACGTCCATTCCAAGAAACCACATCGCTCCACACTCCCTTTCCTGAATCGATTTTCCTAAACAGCGGAGCATACCAAAGTTGACGCGTCGCAAAGGTGAGCAATCCGCTCATTTGAAAGTTTGGCGTGCAAACGTGCCGCTTCTCACCATGTCAAACAGAAGAACTGGCTGCATAGTCGAGTAGCGCGACCAAGTTCAGACCGCTCGCCCAAGAATTGCATCGGCCTCCCTGCGGTTTTGTGCCCCTGTAGTATTCAGTCCAGATACCTGTTGGATCCCTTAACGCCAGCATTTGCTGAATGAACTCAGACGTGCGAGGATCCCGACGTTTCAGAAGGGCAAGCGAGACGACGGCTGCTTCAAAGCCGGGCAACATCATTTCCGGCCATGAGAAGCGCCCATTTTGGGTAAAGACGTCGAGTGCCTGCGCCAAGGTTTTTGTCATCACTTCCTGGGAAACGGCACTATAGTCGATCACGCTTGAGGTCAAGACTACCGACGGAACAAAATAGCTCTTCGAATCAAAGGCTTGTCTGGTACGTTTCGGATAACAGCTATAGCAGAAATAGCGACTGTCCTCGGCAACCTCCGTGGTAGCGAGGAATAGACAATTCTCATCGTATTGGCCGAGGCACACTCCATAGCGGAATCGAGGTAAGGAACCCAATTCACGACGTCGGGGGTTGTTAACCGTAAGCGTTCCGTTTGTCGCGAAGTTCCAGGTGTAGTCCTGTTTTACGACCTGGAGTGTCCTCTGATGCTGCAGCAATGTTTCGGAGCGCCAGATCTTTCGTGCCTCTGCCCACGCCACAAGACGTTCCGCGGCGGCCAGATAGAGCAATGTTGCCTCACTTGCTCCATCATTCAGATGGGTTCGAGGAAGTATCCTCTCTACGTAGGTCTCATCGCCGTTGAAGGGCAGCATATTCCCGAGCAGTTGGTTTTCTTGAGCGACGAGCGCCCACTCGAGCATCGGGAAGATCTGCGCAATAAACTCATCGTTCCCTGTCGCCTTGAGATAATCAAAGGACTGGATGATCAGGTAGCCCGTAATCTCTACATCATCGTTCTCCGCCCGGTGAAACCAATGACGTGGACCATCAGTTTGCGCGTTATGGAGTCGTCCATAGACGGACCAGATCGAATGGTAATAAGCAAGAATCGCCTTCGCTTCATCCACTAAATTCAGTGCGAGCAAAGCCCGAGACACGCCGTACTGATCGCGAAGGTAGAAAAAGGGAAGGGGTTCTTCTCCCAAGAAACCGCCCGCTTGGGATTGCTGTCCCAAGAGCAGTGTTCCCACATCATCAATAACCGAATCAACGGGAAGATCTTTACTATGATACGTTCCTGTCCATCGAATCCTGGAAAGGCGAGATCGCCAGGATTGACGTGTTTTAGTCAGAGATTGTTCTCCCGGTTTCGCCAAGACCCTCTCGGTGACATTCAGACATTCTGCAATGCCCGCGTCCGCGGCGATCAACATCTCGCTGTAACCAGGCGAAAGCTGAAACCGCGTTTCGTAACTCGCAGAATCAGCCCGGCGACTGAATTGCTGCTTGGGTGGGGTCTCGCGCTCGCTGGCCTGAAAGCGAGTATTTTCTGGAAGCATCAATTGGACTGTGAAGGGGTCACCTGATAAGAAATCGAGAAAAATAGACGTGCCGTAAGGCCACTGGCCAAGTAAAGAAACCTGACCATGGTAACGATCAGAATAATCAACCAAACGGGGGCCATGTACAGAAAAGGTCAGCTCGACAGTGGATGAGATCGTTCGTCTAAGGCAAGGCTGGCCTTCCTCCAGAAAATCGACAATCTCCCCCACTGAATCAGCTCCCACATAGAGCTTGTGGTGCCAAATCGTGGTGCCCTGTTCTCGCGATGATACGGTTCGAATCTCCGCAGGGCGGACCAACGACATGGTCAGGAGGTTCGGAGAGCTGATCCAGGGAGCTCGAAAAAACGCTATGTTCGGTCCGACTTCATGGATCAACGCTCGCCCATTGCCCAACACATGCATGCACTCATCCGTATCCCCAATATGCCAATGTCGCTCATGAACAAGGCGAAACGAAGATGAAAAGCCTTCCATAACCGGTGAAAGACTCCCTGCTCTTGGCGCGTCTCCGAAGATCTTCGGAGAAATCGCCGCGAGTGCACCAGATAACAGCGCCGTGTTCACATCACGACGTGAGATCTTCCAAGAGTGGTCCCTGTTGGTGCTGTCGTCCGTCACGATGAGTCACCTCCTGTCTAACGTGGAAGTCCTCCGGCGGTCATCAGTTGCACGGGTCCGGGGAGGCCGAACTTCAGCGGTGGTCTGTCCTTGTTCGCACTAGCCAGAGTTTCGTAAATCTAGAGTGCCCCGCGAGACCGGTCTCCCTTGCAGAACACGTGGAGGATCCTCCTTGAACGCACTGTAATTTCAATCGACTTCTTCAGCGCCGTTGCTCACCCAATCACCGGTTGACCCATTACGCTTGATTCCAGTGCAGAGTTACATCCGCGACGGCGAACGGCGCCAACAGAATGGTCTCGACATCTGGATTTTGTATTCGCTCCGGACTCTCCCCGGTTGCCTCATCGACAGCGTCCAACCTGCACTGCGGGAATGAACCGTCCCACGCCGCTAACCGGCTCCGAAACTCGATTCTGCCCACAGACTCTGCTGAAGAGGCTCATCTTGTTAGTTCTAGTCGATTCCAACGCAGGGGGCCCGGACGATTCGCGGATCCATAAACACATCGAATTCATCCCGACTTCTCGTTGAGAACTCCGATACAACCGCGCCGTGAGGCCCGGCTTGGAACCAATGGGAGGTTTCAGGCAAGATCGTATATTGCTCGCCCGGCTGCAGACACACTTCATGCCACACAGTTAAGTACTTTTCCGACCCTTGCGGCACAAGCCCTCGGGGCTTGTCGGTTGGTTCCCCTGGAACGTAGAGATACACCTCTCCCTGACCTTGCCCCCGCAAAACGTATCCCTTAGCCAGCTGTTTTAATGGCGAAAGGGACACGAAGATGACGAAGGCAACGCGTGGTCGTTACACGCTTGAGTTCAAGCAGGAGGCGGTTCGACTTGTGGAGTCGGGCCAGACGATGGCGGCGGTATCGCGCAGCCTGGGAGTGGTTGAGCAGACCTTGTACAACTGGGTCAAGGCGCATCGAGCGGGAACGTTAAAGGGTGCCAGCGGCAAGCTGCAGGTGAGTGCCGAGCAAATGGAGATCAGCCGTCTGCGGGCCGAGTTGGCGCGAGTCACGATGGAGCGCGACATCCTGGGAAAAGCGACGGCGTTCTTCGCAAAGGGCCAGAAATGAAGTACGCCTTTATTCAACGTCACAAGCGGGTCTGGCCGATCCGGGTGCAATGCCGTGTACTCAGGGTCAGCGTTTCCGGTTACCACCAACACTTGGTGCGGCTGAGGGAAATAGCCCAGCGGCGCCATCTCAGCGACGAGGCGCTGCTGGTGTACATCAGCGCTGCCTACGCGGAGAATCGCGGAGCCTACGGCTGGCCGCGCATCTGGCGGCAACTGCGTGCGCAAGGCATCCGCGTGGGCAAGCAGCGCGTGCAGCGGCTGATGCAGCAGCACGGTATACGAGCCCGCGGCAAGAGGCGGTTTCGCGTCACCACCACCGAAAGCCGGCATGATCTGCCGATTGCGCCGAATCTTCTCAATCGCAACTTCACCGTGGCCGCGCCCAACCAGGCGTGGGTTGGTGACCTGACGTATATCGCCACCGAGGAGGGCTGGCTGTTTCTGGCCGTGGTCATTGATCTGTTCAGCCGCAGGGTGGTGGGTTGGTCGATGCAGCCCGACATGCGGCGTGACCTTGTCATCGACGCCTTGGAGATGGCCTGGTTTCAGCGCCGCCCAGATAGAAAGGCAGAGCTGATCTTCCATAGCGATCGCGGCAGCCAGTATGCCAGCGACGACTTTAGCAAGGTGCTGAAGCAATGCGGAATCACGCCTTCAATGAGCCGCAAGGGAAACTGCTGGGACAACGCGTGCAGCGAGACTCTGTTTGGTTCACTGAAAGTGGAACGGCTGCATGGGCAGCGATTTGAAACCATCCGTCAGGCCAAGGATGAAACCATCGCCTGGCTGCTCTGGTATAACCAAACACGCATGCACTCTACGCTGCACTATGCAAGTCCAATGCAGTTCGAGAAAGACTGGATGGATCGAACGATGAAGATCGCCGCCTGAGAGTTCGCGGCGATCGAGGCAGGCCGTGGAAATGACGGTTTATGGAAAGCCCGGAAAACGATAGTGCTGTTTTCCGCCCTTCCCACAAACCTTGGAAATCGATGAAGCCGATTCCCACACTCCCACCGCCACGACGACCACGGGGATGAATCTAATCCTCAAACCCGGCCGGTTAAGAGATACGCATTCTGAGGGCAAGATCACCCCACCGGCAGCGAAAGGTCTCTTCCTTTCCAGGCTCTCCGCCGACGGGTGGGTGGAAGTGCTCTGGACATGTCTGGCGGGGGAAGAGTACCAGTTCCTTTGCACACACACGGTCCGTATTGACATAGGTGAGGAGTTGAAGACCCATTCGCTCAAGATCATTCAGGCCGAAGTCTGCAACTTCAATCCGATTCACTTCATCGGGTGTAAGAGCGATTGCCACACGATCCAATAGCTGGACCACTCTGCTTCGTGCGCTTTCCATTTGCTGCCGGCTCAACATAGCGACCTCTCTTCCAACCTATTTTTCCAAAGATGCCTTGTCGATTTCAGATACCGATGCCGTGGATCGGATCCACAAATTAGGAGATTCATGCCAATGGCGCCGCGGTCGAATCGCGCACCTGGAGTTGAGCTTGAAGGACGGTGATGGGATATTGGCGATAGGTATATTTCTCGTCCCCATTTAATTTCTCTAGAAGCATCTCCGCTGCGCTCTTACCCATTTCATGGGTCGGTTGTGCGACACATGTAAGATGTGGGATGAAGCTTGTTGCCCAATCTGCATCGTCGAAGCAAACAACGCTTACTCGACCGGGACAATCAACTTTTAGCTCTCCCAGAGCGTGAAGAAGCCCAAGTGTCATTCGGTTGTTGCACACGAAGACAGCCGTTGGGGGGACCGCCAAGTTCATCAGAGTTAATCCGCACTTGTAGCCACTTTCGACATGAAAATCACCCACTTGGATCAATTCATCCGGCGTCCAGAGTTTCGCCTCGTGCATAGCCTTTCGATAGCCGTTCATTCTTTCGACACCGACTGAGCGGTCGAGACGTCCGCTGATGATGGCGATTCGCCGATGACCCAAGTCGACGAGATGGCGTGTGGCCGCATAGGCCGCTTGGGTATTATCGACGATGACCGCGTCGCTCTCGAAGCCTGCAGGTACAGAGTCTATGAAAACGATAGGAGTTCGTTGCAACAGGCGGAGGTCGTTAATCGCTTGCGATGTCGAACTTGCCAGCAAGATTCCATCGACACGCCTGGAATAAAGCATGTCCATGTATTGGCGTTCACGGGTAGTATCGTCTTTCGAGTCGCAAAGAATGACTGAATAACCATTCTGTTCACTAAATTCCTCCACGCCCCGAATGATTTCGGCAAAGTACCAATTGGAAATATCGGGTACAATCATTCCGATAATCTTCGAATGCCCTACCCGAAGGCTGCGAGCAATCTGGTCGGGATGGTAATCGAGAGCTTCCATCGCCTTTTGGACGCGTTCCGTCAAGGCGGGGCTTACAGTACCCTTCCGATTGATGACCGCGGAAACTGTCGCAGACGAAACACCCGCAAGTCGTGCAACATCTTGCATCGAATACATGAATACTCTGCTCCTTCAATTCGGCCAGTATAACGCCACCCCATCAAGTGTGCACGAAATCTAATCGATTCAATCAGAAGTTTCTATCTACTTCTGTGATCGCGAATACAATTCGATCACCATATGATAACGCTACTGCAAACGCTAAGAATTTAATCGATTTAGTCTAACCCATTTCCTTTGAGTCTCAATCCCCAATCCCTGAATCGTCGAAAACGCAGCTGTTCAAGGGTACCAGTTGGGCGAAGAGCCTTCTGAAGTGACGAGCGACGAGCAGTTTTCCTCCTCCAACGTTATTTGCCCCAATCGCACGCCGTCTCTTTGGCAGAGGTGGTCTTGCAAGGAATCGAGAGGCCTGCCAGAGAGAAATTCTGGGCACATCAATTTCCACAGGAGCGGTTAATCAAAGATCTGGCATTGATGAATGAGTAGTGAGGATGGCGCATAGAGTCTGTGAATACGTCGGCAGAGAGGGCAGCATCGTTCCACGGCCCCGGAAGCAGGGGAAGAGCAATGCCAACATCAATCCTAATATCTATTCGTTATTGAAACAGACAAATCTATTTCTATGAATTTAAACGATTTGTATAATCTTTGATTTGGGTTTATATGGGTCAGGGATCAAATAGAAATGTGTTGTAAACTATTTGTAATAAATGGTTTATATAGAAAAACGTTAGAGAAGAAGTACAAATCCACAGATGGCGGTAGATAATTTTAATCATCACTGTCTGAATCGATTAGATTTTTCTGAATCGATTAGATTTTTCCCTTGACAGGCGGTTTTTAGGTGGCGGATAATCCGCATCTAAAGTTGGTTCGCTGACAAAAAGAGATTTGACTCGGCTGATTTGTCAAAACGAATTTGCAACCGTTTGCCCAAGAATGGCGTGGATTTGGCATGGTTCAATCCGGCACCAGACACGGGTGTTAACCACAGTGATCAATAGGAGGCAAGACAATGAGACGTTCGCTTCTTCTGCTGGTGTTCTGCATCTGCATCTGCATTGCGCCGCGCGCTATGGCCCAGTTCAATGGTTCTCTTTTTGGGACTGTGCTGGATCCAAGTGGGGCCGTTGTACCTGGAGTTGCCCTGCAACTTCAAAACACGGCGACAAAAGTGATCCAAACGGCCCAATCCGATCCGCAGGGGAACTACCACTTCAACAGCTTGGCGCCGTCTACATACGAACTGATCACGCGAATGCGGAACTTTAGCGACACCAAAAGCACCCTCACCTTGCAGACGAACCAAACACTCAGCTTCGATATTAAGCTTGCTGTTGGTGGTGGGTCCCAGACGGTTGTGATCAGTACCGAAGCGCCTATGATCGATGTCGGTGACACGCGGCTTGAGCAAACATTGACCACGGCCGCATTATCCAGTCTCCCCCTTGCGGGCAGGAGCATGGTCTCACTGGTCGCGCTTGCCCCCGGCGTGAGTGGTCTAGGCGCTACCTCCAATGGCAGCCCGGGGTCGGGCCGCGATAATTACTCCACCGAGCAATCGGTGGATGCGAGTGCCAACGGACAAGGCTCAGTCAGCAATATGTACGTACTGGATGGTCTGGACGTCGACAGCGACGCGCGACCGGGTGTCCTCAACATGACCCCCAATCCCGATGCAATCCAGGAGACGTCGGTTCAGACAAATACTTACAACGTAGATTACGGTCGCGCCACGTCCATCCTGATGACGATGACGACGAAGTCCGGAACCAGCAGCTATCACGGCAGCTTTGGCGACTACTACACCTACGAGAATCTATTTGCCGGCACCGAGTTTTCTCACAAGTACACGCCTTTTCATACCAACAACTTCTCGGGCACAATCGGCGGCCCAATCATCCCGCATCGCCAGTTCTTCTTCTTCTTCGCGATCGAGCCGCAACGTGCCTCTGCGGGTGCAACGAGCAGCATTAGCTTTGAGGATCCGCTGTTTACTCAATTCGCAAAGACTAACTTTCCCAACACGCTTGGGACTCAACTCCTCACGACGTATCCCGTTAGCAGAGTGACCAATGAGGCTGTTCTTTCCACGGCGGCGAATACCTTTCCGACGACTTGCGGCACGGCTGCAACCAGCTTCCTTCCTTGTGACCTTCCGATGGTTGACTCCGCCAATTTCTCCACCACAACATACCGAAACGCAGATCAATACAGCGTCCGGATAGACAAGCCATTTAAGTCTGATCGCCTATATGGAACGTTCTTCCGTACCACCAACAATACCGACAATTCGAATCCTAGGGCCGCATTTGTGACCCCCAACCACTATTTCCAGAGGACGTTCCAGGTGAACGAATCCCACACTTTCAGCCCAAATACACTGAATCAGGCTGCCTTTGGCGGGATGCGCGATGAAGGCATTCAGGCGGCCAAGGGGCTATTCTCGGTTCCGATTGTTGGCGTTGTTGGCGTGGGCCAAGGGTTTGGCTCGGGCTTCGCTGTCGGCGACTTCATTCAGCACAACTATCACTGGCGCGACTTGCTCACGCATACGTACAAGACTCACAGTATCAGTGCGGGCTACGATGGGTACTTCGCGGATGATGTTGAGCTCTTCGGGGACGCTGACGATCAACCGAACTTCACATTTGATTCCCTGCTTGACCTCGCCCAGGACAACCCCCACTACGAAGCGGGTGTTTCTTATAACCCTCTCACAGGACAGCAGACCCAGTGGGTTTGGAATGCTGCAGGAACGGCTTATGGCTTGTTTTTGCAGGATGCTTGGCGGGTAAATCGGAGAGTCAGCGTGAACTATGGGTTGCGATGGG
>Ga0224557_1002332_pt1 | contig 16364 bp, 10 predicted proteins | sample 714S31014metaG_FD_180677 | JGI IMG/M metagenome (GOLD analysis project Ga0224557, IMG submission 180677) | Peat soil microbial communities from Stordalen Mire, Sweden - 717 S3 10-14 | ecosystem: Environmental > Terrestrial > Soil > Wetlands > Peat | place: Sweden: Norrbotten County, Stordalen...
GCGCCCACACCGCCGAAGACGATGCAGCCGAGCATCAGATTCCACAATGGCACCATGCCGGCCAGCGGAGTGAAGCTGTCATGCATGGAGTTGACCGCGCCGCAGGAGGTGCCCGTGGTGGCCACGGCGAAAAGCACGCTATTCATTACGCCGAACCGCTGTTCCTTGCCTTCAAGAAGAGGTCCGGCGCTGGCCATCACCGGGTTGGCCTGCACCTCGGAGTGCCAGGCCAGCGCGAATTCTCCCATCAGCAACACCAGCATTACCCCATAAATGCACCAGGCGTGGCGGCGGTCGCCAATCATCACGCCAAAAGCATAGACCAGGCCGGCCGGAATAATAATCAGGCCCAACATCTCCAAAAAGTTGGTCAGCGGCGACGGGTTCTCAAAGGGATGGGAGCTATTCTGGCCGAAGAATCCGCCGCCATTGGTGCCCAGGTGTTTGATGGCGATCTGAGACGCCGCCGGGCCGGTCGGGATGGGCTGGGTGGTAACCTGCGCATCGACCATCACCGGAACATTCGTCATCAGCACATTGCCTTTGGCGTCTTTCTGGGGCACATCGGTCATCACGGGCGCGCCGTTGGACATGACTGTCTTGCCTTGGGCGTCCAGCAGCGGGGCCGATACGGTGATGGCAATATTGGTCGTGACCGGCTGGCCTTTGTCATCAGATTTTTGGACCTGGGCGGTGTAAGACTCCATCAGGTTGGCGGTGGCGTAAGGCTTGAAATTCTGCACGACACCTTGGGCGCACAACGCTGTGGCCAGAACCACCGACAAAGGCAGAAGCACGTAAAGGGTGGAGCGCGTGAGGTCCACCCAGAAATTACCCAGGGTCTTGGAGGAGGCGCGCTTCAATCCGCGAATGACCGCCAGGAGAACGGCAATGCCGGTGGCGGCGCTGAGGAAATTATGCACGGCCAACCCGGCCATCTGGGTCAGGTAGCTCATGGTGGTTTCGCCCGAGTAGGCCTGCCAGTTGGTGTTGGTGATGAAACTGATGGCGGTGTTCAGCGCCAGCGCCCAGGGGACGTTGTCGAACTGTTGCGGATTGAGTGGCAGCCACTTTTGGGTCATCATCAGACCCATGAGCGAAAGAATGCCGACGACGTTGAAAACGAGCACCGCGAGGAAATAGCCCTTCCAGGTCATTTCAGCCTGCTCATCCACCCCACCGGCCCAATAAACCATTCTTTCCAGCGGTCGCAGCAGCGGATGGAGGAAAGTCTTCTGGCCTTGAAAGACGCGCGCCATGAACCTGCCGATGATCGGGGTCAGGCCAATCAGCAGGCCGAAGAACAGGGCAACTTGAATGATTTCATTTATTTTCATTACTGCTCACTTTAACTCCCGAGCGAGGAAGCCGTGCGTAAAAACAGGCGGCTTTGGCATTAAGAATATATAAATACGCGAACACTCTTATTCAGATCCTAAGTCAGTGCCCAATGATCGGCTGATGGCAAAACACCTCGGAAAGCGCCCATGCGCGGGGGCTGGCAGAGGCGGCCCGGGTTTGAATCAAAAGCCAATCAAATTCTAACAAGGGATTAAGTGATTCCTTACGCTGAGGGCAAGAGTAGCGCGGTTTGCCTCGCGGCGGGCCATGGCAGAAGCATTAAATTTCTCGCCGCGAGTAACCGCCTGCTCCATGTGTTCATGACCCTTTGGTCGGGGTGTTCAGCACCGTGGGTTCTTTTTCGATCAAGCGATAACCCACCGCCGGTTCGGTAATGATTAGCTCTGGCTTTGCCGGAATGGCTTCCAGTTTTTCGCGCAAGTGGGCAATGTAAACACGCAGATAATGGGTTTGTTCAATCTGGTTTGGACCCCAGATTTCGCGCAGAATGTGCTGGTGGGTCAGTACCTTTCCTGCATGTTTAACAAAAAAACACAGCAGAGCATATTCCGTCGCTGTCAACCTCACTTCCTGACCATTGACCTTGACAACGCGAGCGATCAAAGAAACCTCCAGGTTTCCAGACCGGAACACCTCTAGGCTCACCGATCCATGGGAGTGCCGGCGCATGACACGCAATCGAGCCAGGAGTTCATTCGTGCTGAAGGGTTTTGTGATGTAATCGTCAGCGCCGGCATCCAGCGCAGCAACCTTGTCGTTATCACGATCGCGCACACTGAGGACGATAACCGGTACCTGGCTCCATTCACGCAGACGATTGAGCACCGTGACGCCATCCATGTCGGGCAAGCCGAGATCGAGTAAAATGACATCCGGTCGGCATTGCGCGGCTTGCGCGATGCCGTCCTGCCCGTTCGCCGCATCAAGAACGCGGAAGCCGTTGCTTTCCAGTATCACCCGCAAGAGCCGGCGAATTTGCGGCTCGTCATCAATCACGAGCGCCGTGGTCTGGGGTTTGTCAGAGGGATTGTTCACAAGAATGGTCCTGTGGTGGGCGGTTGCTTTGTTTGAGGCAAGCGAATCGTAAAAACCGCGCCGCCTTCCGGACGGTTGGCCGCGATAATCTGTCCGCCTTGAGCCTCGACAAAACCTTTCACAATCGCCAGGCCGAGACCGCTGCCTCCAGCGGGCGCGGAGGGTGCTCGAAAGAATTTTTCAAAAACTTTGGGCAGAAGTTCCGGCGGGAGGCCGTGACCGTTGTCGGCGACGCTTAATTCAAGAAAGTGGTCCTGATGGCGCGCTTCGATTCCAATGGCCGTGCCGGTTGGAGTGTGAGTCGCCGCATTCAGAAGAAGATTGGAAAGCGCTTGTTGCGTCAAAGTGAAATCGAGCCGCGCCAAAGGCAATTTTTCCGCGACTTCCACATTGATTTCGCGGCCATCCAGTTCCCGCTCCAACGCGCGGACGGTGGTATGGATCAAGTCGGCCACATCGCTCCAATCGAGTTTGGCCCGGACGTGATCGGATTCGAGCCGGGTCACATCCAGCAGATTTCCGACCAGGCGATTCAAGCGGGCGGTGGCTTCTTGAATTTCCGCGATCATCGCATCGCCCAGTTCGCCCGGTCCCTGCGTGGCGTTGGCGAGATTGCCGGTGGCGCTGGTGATGATGGCGAGCGGCGTTCGCAATTCATGGGAGATGGAATTCAACAGCGCATTGCTGAGGCGTTCCGATTCGGCGACCAGTTTGCTCTGCTCCGCGTCAGCCCGCAAGGCCACGCGATCCAGCACCAGGGCGGCCTGCCGCGCAAAAGCTTCCAGCAAATTCCTCTGTGCGAGCATCAATGTCTTGCAGGGCAGTTTCACCACCAGCACGCCCAAGACGGCCCTCTCGGTCGTGAGTGGCAGATGCATGGCTTCCGGGCCAGGCAGATTATCGGTGAACCGACCGGCAGCCTCTTGGTGGTGAAACGCCCATTGGGCGACATTCAGGTCTTTGTCTGTCAGCTCAAGCGAGCTGTCAGGGTGAGGGGCCAGCCCCTGCCCGATTGGCAACACGACGGCGGACTGGGCGTGAAAAGCTCGGTCCACCTCGGTCGCAAGCTGCCACACAACCTCGTCACGGGTTCCGGCTTGCGCGAGTTCGCGTGTGAGCCGGTAGAGCGCCAGAGCGCGATGTTCCCGGCGGCGCTCGGCCTTTTCCTGTGTTCGAATCCGCGCAACCAGTTGCCCGAGCACCAACGCGATCACGAAATACGAGCCAAACAAGACGGCGTCCTCCGCGCGGGAGATGCTAAAAGTGAAGCGGGGCGGCAGGAAAAAATAATCCCACACGAGGGCGCTCAGGGCGCCAGCGAAAAATACCGGACCACGCCCGAGAAAAAGTGCCAACACGACGACCGTCAGCAGGAACACCAATCCCGGAACTCGCGGCCCGGTGAACTGCTCCAACACCGCGCAGGCCAGGGCCACGCTTGCAATTGCGGCGGCGGCGACCGCATATTGTTTCCAGCCGGACTCGATGGCCAGATGCCACCCGGGTTTGGCGCGGACACCCTCACTTTTCTCCGCGCGGACGATCTGGACGTCAATATTCCCGCTGGCACGCGCGAGCCGGCGCAGAAAGCGGCCTGCGCGGTACCACTCCAGAAAACCATCGGTGACCGGCTTCCCGACAATGATCAGCGTTACGTTGTATTCGTCAGCGGTTCGCAGGAGTCCGCTCACGAGATCCTCATCTGCCGTGGTGATGACCTCCGCATTCAGGTTGCGGGCCAGGGCCAAATTCTTTTCGAGCCTGGCCTGAGCCGCCTCGGTGAGCGGCTTCGAGCTTTCGACATGCACTGCAACCCAGGGGCATTTCAGACTGTCGGCAATTCGGCGCGTCCAGCGGATGAGCGGTTCGGAGAACGGGCTGGGACTTACCGCGACCAGCAAGCGATGACCCGTTTTCCACGGCCCGGCCGAAGATTGGGTGCGATGGTATTCCTGCGTGTCTTCACCAACGTGGTCCGCTACGAGACGCAGGGCGATCTCGCGAAGAGCGGTGAGGTTCGATTCGCGAAAGAAATTGACGGCGGCAGCGGCAGCGCGGTCGGGGACATAAACCTTGCCTTCCTGGAGCCGTTCCCGCAGTTCCGCGGGCGGAAGATCCACCAATTCCAACTCGGCGGAATCAAGGAGGCTGTCCGGCACGGTTTCCCGGATTTCGGCGCCGGTGATCTGGCGCACAATATCCGCCCGGCTGTCGAGGTGCTGGACGTTGATCGTGGTGAACACATCAATGCCGCTGTCCAGCAACTCCTTCACGTCCTGCCAACGCTTGGGGTGGCGTGAGCCGGGGGCGTTCGTGTGCGCCAGTTCGTCCACGAGGGCCAGCTGCGGTCGGCGCGCCAGGACCGCATCCAAATCCATCTCGGTAAGTTCGACTCCACGATGTTCCAGCTTGCTGCGTGCAATGCTGGGCAACCCCAAAGTCAAGGCGTCGGTCTCTTTGCGACCGTGCGTTTCCACGTAGCCGATGACAACATCGGTTCCGGCCTCCAATTCGCGGCGCGCGGCCTCCAGCATCGCGTAGGTCTTGCCGACGCCGGGCGACATGCCCAGGAAGACCTTGAGTTTGGCGCGGTTTTGACGCGCCTCCTCATTTTTGAGCGCGCTTAACAATGCGTCCGGGTTAAGGCGGCGGTCGGTCACAGCTCATCGTGATTCATTGGGCCATTGTCGCACGAACCGGAGCAAGCGTGGTATTAAAGACAACGCCAGAAGCGTAAAAAATGTGTAAAAAGCTGGCTTATCCTGTTAAAATTTCAGGAAGTGGCGACGTTTCCGTCCCATCTCAACGGCCTCCGAACTGGATGACCAGGCCACCGAGAATGATCATGACCAACCCCAGCCATGTCGAAAGAGGGATTGTTTCCTTAAAGACAAACCTGCCCGCGAGAATACTGACGAGCGCAAAAACGCAGACGTAAACTCCGAGCAGCTTCGAGAAATCCCATCGCACCGTGTTGACGACGATTCCATAGGAGCCTAGAGCGAGAAAACCGGCACCAATGAGCAAAACACCACCTCCGCGCAGGCCTTTTCGGATAACGGCGTCTCCGCCGACTTCCATGATTGCCGCAAGAAGAAAAGTGCTCCAAGCCAAGGGCGTCATTTTATTTGTGCGGGTTAAAGCCAGATGAAGTGCGGCCCAATCAGGAAAATGGAACTCAAAGGAGCGATCGGAATGGATTTTGCGATTCCTGAAACGCCAGACGCTGCGAGAGCCGGTTGATACTTGTGTGATCCACCATCATCAGATTGACCGTTTCGGCATGCTTTCCCGGAAACACCAGCCACACCCGGCAAGGGGCCTGGCGGGCCACATGGAGAGCAGTATTGCGGTGCAGCCATTTTAGCCATCTACGGTGCCTGTCGATACGCATGACGATCGTGTCCGCTTCCAAACGCGTTGCCGTTGCGACGATTGCCTCCGCAGGGCGTCCCTCGCAAACGAGGATTTCCGCAGTCGTCTGGCCGCCCATGCAAATGGCCAGTTCACGCAGCTGCATTTCCGCGTTGCGACACAGTTCATGGAGCAGGCGTGTGCGCGGAATCCCGAACTCCTCGCCGACAATATTCAGTTGCACTACGTGCAGCAGCACCAGCTTGGCATTGGATTCACACGCAAGATTCTTGGCGATGGCCAGGGTCGGATAAGAACGATTCGACAGGGTCACAGGAACGAGAATTATCCTGGGAGCAAAAGCGGGGCTTTGCTGGTTCCGAGAGTCGCCCTCACCTTGAGCGCAATGCAGCGACCGATTGCTCGTGCGAGATTCGCCATTACCCTCGGCAGCGGCCGGATTGGCAGTCGTGCGGGCATGAAAAAGAATGGTTTGCATAAACTCATTTCACTTGTGGTCGCACATCAACCACGCCGGGTTTGGTCGTTGCTGCGGGGCTGCGGCGGTGACCCGAATGGCTGAGAAACCAGAAGAGAAGAAAGAAAGCCGCTATTTGGAGAGCCGCGAGAACAACGATGGTCGGCAGCAATGGGAAGCGTGCTCTCCAGAGCTGGGGGGATTGCAGCCTTTTGGATCGTTCAGTCAATTGAACCTCGCTGTAGTCGTTCAACTCCTTGCTCATGGCGTCAGCGGAGGGGAAGCGATTCGAAGGATTGCGTTCAAGCGCATGCAAAATAATCTCCTCCATCTCGGGCGATAACTGCGGGTTTCGCTTGCGGGGCGCTTCCGGATCCCCGGTGAGTCGGGCATTCATCACGACAAACGGGTTGTCGCCGTCGTAGGGAGGAAAGCCGGTGGTCATTTCGTACAGCATGGCTCCCAGGGCATAGATGTCGGTCCGGGCATCACCGCGTTTTCCCTCGACCTGCTCGGGCGCAATGTAGTCGGGTGTGCCCATCGTGGACGAGAAGGCGCCGAAAGTGAGCCGTCGCACATTCTCAGATTTGGCAATGCCAAAATCCATGATGCGAACACTGCCATCTTTGCAGAGCATGACATTCTCCGGCTTCAAGTCCCGATGCACCACTCCCTTCCGGTGCAAATAGGCAAGCCCGGCGCAGATGCCGCTGACGATGCGCGCGGCTTCGCTTTCAGGCAGTCGAACTGCTTCGCGCAAACGGGCCGCCAAGGTCTGTCCTTCGAGGTACTCCATGGCGATATAAGGCCGGCTCTTGTCCGCGGCGGGCACAGGCACGATATACACAGTACATGGGTGCTCCAAGGTGAGGCCGATATTCTCTTCGCGTTGAAAGCGGGAATAGAAGCCAGGGTCGCACTCAAACTGCATCAGCGGAACTTTCAAAGCGACAGGCCGTCCCGTCTGGCGGTCCAAGGCCTTGTAGATCCACGCCATTCCGCCGCGATTGACGACCTCCAGAATCTTGAATCGGCTATCCAACACCTGGCCAACCTGAAGTTCATTCGACGTGGAAAAGGAGGCAGGAGAGTTTGATGATGTCCGTTTGTTTTCAAAACCGAATGCACCCATAGATGATCCTCCGTGAAAACGAGATTGCGGCGTGAAAGGAGCAGTAACCGTCATCCGCTCCTCCGCGCTGCAAATGTTCATTGCGCTTTTCATGTATATACTATTTCACACGAGCAGTTTCCGGGATAATTAAAAGGGGGCCAAAGGACGTAAAAAGAATATCAAGAGCCGGGATAGTGTTGACCTCCTGTTCGTTTCGGCTTTTTTACAACTTTTTTATGGGATTTGACTTGCTTTTTACTACCCGTCGGGATCGAGCCACTTCATATTTGTGACATGAAAGAAGTTCCAGCCGCGCCGAACTTTGCAGTGGCGTGTGAATCCACACGCTTCGAATGACTGTCCCGCGAAGCGCCATGGAGAATGCCAAATGAAACCCAATCCAATCGCCTTGCTGATAGATGCGGAGCGTCCGATCCGACGCCTGTTGCGCGCCGTCTTGGAACCGCACCATTACAAAGTCCATGAAGCCGAGTGCGGCCACACTGGGATTAAGGAAGCAGTAATGCGGCGGCCGGATGTGATCATTTTGGACCTGGCTTTGCCTGATATAGACGGTCTGACCGTGCTAATACAATTGCGCGAATCGAACCGGGCTCCTGTCCTGATTCTGTCGGCCCAGGATGACGAGAAGACCAAGGTGGCGGCGCTCGACAGCGGGGCCAATGATTACATGACCAAACCTTTCGGCGCCGCCGAATTGCTGGCGCGTCTCCGCGTCCTCCAGCGCGCGATACCGGGTGAATCGGACGGGCCGCTGTTTATGAACGGCGACTTGGAGGTGGACATTATGTCCCATCGGGTCGCCATTCGGGGTCGCGAACTGGCTTGTACCCCAACCGAAGAAGCCGTGCTCTATATACTCACCCGGCATGCCGGAAAACTGGTCACATGCAGACATTTGCTCCGGTGCGTTTGGGGAAGCGACTCGGAGGACAGGCTCCACGATCTGCACGTCTATATCCGCAGTCTCCGCCGGAAGCTGAACGGAGCTGGCAACGAAAGTGTGATCCACACCGAAGGCAGCGCAGGCTATCGTCTCCTGCTTCCGATAGATTGCCATTGCGCGCCCGCCCAATCAGCCTCGCCGAAAATGATCAGTGCCGCTGCCTGAGCCGGTTTCCGCCTCTGTTTCCGCTGAATGAGCTTTATAAGCGGCGGTTCTGATATTCTTCCCACGTTTCCACCTCTCGCGTGTTGTTTCGGGGAGTCAGATAGCTTCAAAATCATTACCAGGTCCCCCCACTGCAAGCAGCGCGATGGGAGCGATGGACGCAACCAACAGCTGCAATCTTGGCGAAAAAGCGTCTATCAGAATGATCGGCGGAGCGCGTTAATGGAATTTTGATATTTCCCTGGTTTCTTTGAGTTTCTTTGTAGCCACAGGTGTTGCAATTTAGACATTGTGACCACGGAAAGCCCCGCCACCGATAGGTTTGTAATTTGAAATAAATGCAAAAAATCCGCCTCGTCATAGCTGATTTTGACTTTTCCGAGCCGGCTGGCACGGCATGTGCAAAGAGTTCGTTGCAATTGAACTGACATTTAGCGAATTGAATTATGACAACCATCGAAATTATCCAGGTCGTACTCTTTTTTGGATTGGGCATAGCGCTCACGCCACCGGTGGGCCGCTACATGTACAAGGTCTATACGGGCGAGAAAACTTTTCTCCACTCCATTCTTGGCCCCATCGAGAAACTGATTTACCGGCTGACGGGGATTGATCCGACCGAGGAGATGACCTGGCTGAAATACTTCTGGGCAGTGCTGTTTTTCGCCGCCGTCGGCTTCGCGGCGGACATGGCGATCTTCATGACGCAGAAATGGCTGCCGCTGAATCCGCAAGGACTGGACAACTGCTCCTGGCATCTGGCGTTCATGCAGGCCTGGAGTTTCACCTGCAACGCGGACTGGCAGTCTTATGCGGGCGAGACGACCATGAGTTACTTCTCGCAAATTTTTGCCATCATGGTGCATCAGTTTCTCAGTGGCGCATCCGGGCTGGCCGTTTTGGTGGCGGTGGGACGGGCGCTGAAACGAGCCTCGGTCAAGACCGTGGGCAATTTCTGGACGGACATGACCCGCGGTATGCTTTATTTCGTGATGCCGCTTTGCGTGCTATGGACCATTCCACTCGCCTGGCAGGGCGTTCCGCAGACCTTCAAACCTTACCAAAACGCCAATCTGATGGAGCCGTACACCACCCAGGTGCAAAAGACCGATGACAAGGGGAACAATGTGACGACCAACATCCAACTGGTCGTGTCGTCACCAAAGCTGGACGAGAAGGGCCAGCCGGTGATGACCAACGGGGCCGCCGTGATGGTGGATGTGCCGCAGGTGGACGCGAAAGGCGCGCCCATCATGACGAATGCGCCAGTGATGGTGGATGCGAAAGTGGCCACCCAACCCATTCCGCTGGGGGGCGTGGCCTGCTTCGAGGCCATCAAGCAGCTCTTTACCAACGGCGGCGGCTGGTACAACGTCAACAGCGCGCATCCGTTTGAGAATCCCACTCCGTTGACCAACTTCCTGGAGTTGTTGGCGATCATTGTGGTGCCGATGTCGCAGGTTTATATGTTTGGCTTGCTGGTGGCCAATAAGAAGCACGCTTGGTGCTTATTTAACGTGATGCTCGCGCTGTTCATGCTTTCTTTCTTCATCGCGTGGTATTACGAGGCCCAACCTAATCCCGTCACGACCGCCATGGCCCCGAACATGGAAGGCAAGGAACAGCGCATCGGGGTGATGAACAGCGTGCTATGGGGCACGGCTTGCACGGCCATTGACAACGGTTCGGTCAACTCCATGCACGACAGTTGGATGCCCCTGGCGGGAATGATGCCGATGTGGAACATCATGATCGGGGAAATGCTCTTTGGCGGCATCGGCTGCGGCATGTATTGCATGCTCTTCCATGTGCTCATCACCGTGTTCATCGCCGGGCTGATGATCGGCCGAACGCCGGAGTACCTGGGCAAAAAACTGGATGCCTGGGTCGCCACTTGGGCGGTGATTGGCGTTCTCGTTCCCAATGCAGCCTGCCTGCTCCCGTCGGCCCTGGCCGTGATGGTCCCACAAGGCTTGTCCAGCTTGGGGAACAATGGTCCGCATGGGTTGAGCGAAATCCTCTACTGCTTTGCGGAAGCGGCCAACAACAATGGCAGCGCCTTCGCCGGCCTGAACGCCAATACGGAGTTCTACAATGTAGCCACCGGGATTGTCATCTGGATCGGGCGTTTCATTCCGATCATATCCATTCTGGCCATCGTAGGCAGACTGGCCTCCAAGAAGACCGTGGAACCTTCGGCAGGCACGCTGCCCACCCACGGCTGGACTTTCGGCCTGACCTTGGCGGGTGTCATCATCGTCGTCGCGGCGTTGACTTTCTTCCCGGCGCTTTGCCTGGGACCGATTGTCGAGCATGGGTTGACGCTGGCGGGCCGGATGTTCTAAGTCAGGCGAGCTTTTTCAAAAAATACCTATGAGCACAAGAGTTGAATTCAAATACTCGGAATTGTTCCGGCAGGCGGTAATTGACGCGTTCAAGAAACTGCACCCGCGCGATGAAATCAAGAACTTGGTCATGTTCGTGGTGTGGCTTGGCTCCATCTGGACAACCGTCATTCTCTTCCTGCCGGGCCAGTTCAATCTGTTCAACGTCCAGATTTGTTTCTGGCTCTGGTTCACCTGTCTGTTTGCGAATTTCGCGGAGGCGATGGCGGAAGGCCGGGGCAAAGCCCACGCCGACGCTCTCAAGAAAATGCGCACCAAAACCATGGCCCGGATGCTGGTGAACGGCAAGGAAACCCAAATCTCCGGCTCGGATCTGAAATTGGGCAACCTGTTTGTGTGCGAAGCCGGGGAGTTGATCCCCGCTGACGGTGAAATCGTCGAGGGCATCGCCACGGTGGATGAATCGGCCATTACGGGCGAGTCCGCGCCCGTGGTGCGGGAAAGCGGCGGGGACCGCAGCGCCGTGACCGGAGGCACCCGGGTGTTAAGCGACCGGATCGTGGTGCGCGTCACCGCCGAGGCCGGCAGTTCGTTCCTTGACCGGATGATAGAGATGATTGAAGGGGCGCGGCGGCAGAAAACGCCAAACGAAATCGCGCTCAATATCGTGCTGGTCAGCCTGACGGCGCTATTCATCGTGGTCGTCTTTGTGCTGCCGCCCTTCGCCCACTACAACGAAGCCCAGGCCGGGCAGAAGGCGGTGGTGCTGACTTCCATTCCCGTGCTGCTGTCGCTGATCGTTTGTTTGATTCCGACGACCATCGGCGGTTTGTTGAGCGCCATCGGCATCGCCGGCATTGACCGCCTCATGCGCCGCAATGTCCTGGCCACCAGCGGACGGGCGGTGGAAGCCGCCGGCGACGTGGACGTGCTTCTGCTTGACAAAACCGGCACCATTACCCTGGGCAACCGCCAAGCCACCGAATTCATTCCCGCTCTGGGTGTCAAGATTGAGGAACTGGCCGAAGCGGCCCAACTCGCCTCCCTGGCGGACGAAACACCGGAAGGCCGCTCCATCGCGGTTTTGGCCAAGGAAAAATATGGTTTGCGCGGGCGCGAAGTTGGCGATCATTTCGCCACTTTCGTTCCCTTCACCGCGCAAACCCGCATGAGCGGCGTTGACCTCTACGCCGAAGCGCAAGTGGTCAGCGCTCCCGCGCTCAAAGCCAAAGGGGAACCAGTCAGTGCCGGCCGCTTCGCTGGGCTCGCCGCTCCGTCCACAGCCGAGAAAGTCGCGGCGGGATCGCATCCCATCCGCTCCATACGCAAAGGCGCCGCCGAATCCATCGCCCGGTACGTCACCGCGAACGGCGGCCAGGTTCCCAAGAGCCTCCTGGATAAAGTGGACGAGATTTCCCGCCAAGGCGCGACGCCCCTGCTCGTGGCTGACGGCGGCAAAGCCCTCGGCATCATCCATCTCAAGGACATCGTCAAAGGCGGCATCAAGGAACGGTTCGCCCAGCTCCGAAAAATGGGCATCAAGACCATCATGGTCACGGGCGACAACAATCTCACCGCCGCCGCCATCGCCGCGGAAGCGGGCGTGGACGACTTCATCGCCCAAGCCAAGCCCGAAGACAAATTGGCCCGCATCCGCCAAGAACAGGAAGGCGGCAAATTGATCGCCATGATCGGCGACGGCACTAACGACGCGCCCGCCTTGGCGCAAGCTGATGTTGGCGTAGCCATGAACACGGGCACGCAGGCGGCCCGTGAGGCTGGCAACATGGTGGACTTGGACAGCAATCCCACCAAGCTCATCGAAGTCGTCGAAATCGGCAAGCAACTGTTGATGACGCGCGGCGCGCTGACCACGTTCAGCATCGCCAACGATGTGTCGAAATACTTCGCGATTCTTCCGGCGATGTTTGGGCTGCTCTACGCCACCACGGCCGGGGGCCGCGGCCCGCTGGACAAGCTGAACATCATGTACCTGCACTCGCCGCAGAGCGCGATCCTGGCGGCTGTCATATTCAACGCCTTGATTATCGTGGCGCTGATTCCCCTGGCCTTGAAGGGCGTGAAGTACCGCCCGCTGGGCGCCGCGGTGATTTTGCGCAACAACATGCTGATTTACGGCATTGGCGGCATCATCGTGCCGTTCATATTCATCAAATTGATAGATGTGCTGCTGGTGGCAGTCCATCTGGCCCCCTGATATCGCCAATGCCAAAAGTTACAAACGAGGAAAAATTATGATTAAACTTATTATCCAAGCCGTAAGACAGACGATTTTGTGGAGCGTTGTGGCCGGAATCATGTATCCGGTCGTTATGACAATCTTTGCGCAGACCGCATTCCCCAAGCAGGCGAACGGAAGTCTGGTGGAACAGGACGGCAAACTTATAGGCTCCGCCTTGTTGGCGCAGCAGTTCCAAGGCAGCAATTACTTCTGGCCGCGGCCCTCGGCCTGCAGCTACGGCACGGGGGGAACGGGCATTACGGCGTCCAGTGGCAGCAACCTGGGACCCACCAGCGGGGCCTTGCATACCAATGTCGCGAACAACATCGCCGCCTTCATCAGCGGGAACAACCTGCCGACCAATACCGTCGTCCCGGCCGACATGATCTTCGCCTCCGCCAGCGGCCTGGATCCTCACATCAGCCCCGAAGCGGCGCGTCTTCAGGTTTCCCGCGTCGCCGTCTCGCGCGGCCTGAGCGAGGACAAAGTCAAAGAGCTGACGGAGCGATTTGTTGAGCCGCCGCAGTGGGGGTTTCTCGGCCAGGCGCGGGTGAATGTTTTGCTGCTGAATGTGGCGCTTGACCGCCTCCAAGCCGAATCGAAGAGAGCCGTCGCGGGCGCGCCATCCAAAGGCTGATGAGGCACCGGTGAATTCTGGCAAAGGTCAGGCTTTCCCGGCTGTTGACATTCTCTGCGTCACACCGTGAAGCCGAATCCAACCGCGTTGCTGATTGACCATGATAAGGCGAGCCGGCGCATGTTGCGGGCACTGCTCGAGTCGCAACATTACCGTCTGTTTGAAACCGAGAACGGCCAGCTTGGTTTGGCCAAGGCATGCGTATGTCATCCGGACGTGATTATTCTCGATCTGGCATTGCCAGACATTCTGGGCCTAACAGTGCTGAAGCGGTTGCGGCTCTCAGCCAAGACCCCGGTGCTGGTGCTCTCCGCCCTGAATCGCGAGGAGGACATTGTTGCTGCGCTCGATGGAGGCGCCAACGATTATATGACAAAGCCATTCAGCGAATCGGAATTGCTCGCCCGCCTGCGAGTCCTCCGGCGTTGCATTCCCAGCGAATTCGAAAAACCGGTGCTGGTCGAGGGTGATCTCAAGGTGGATGTGACCAACCATTTGTTCACCTTAAGCGGCCGCAAAATCGATCTCACCCCTATCGAAGGGCGTTGCTGCGCGCACTCGCCGCCTATGCGGGCATGGTGGTCCCTTGCCAGTGGCTGCTTCGTTCGGTCTGGGGTGCGGAAGGAGAGAAGCAATGGCAATACTTGCGTGTTTTCATCTCTAGCCTGAGAAAAAAACTAAAATGGACTCAGGGAAGGATTGCCATTGAAACCCTTGACAATCTCGGTTATCGGCTTTGGCTGCGGAGTGGCGACCGCGTTCACGGAGAAGTTAAATTTCCGCGCGCAACGACTGAACTGCAAAATGGCGAACCCCTGAACATCTGGAGAATGCACAGTCGGGCTTAAACTCAAAAAAATAGAGCCAAGCCGTCAAGTGGAAAACCGCATTCCCAGCCGGCATGGCATGACGATGCCGTTCCGGGTGATCAGGATTGTGACAACACGACCGGGTGCCCCTCTTGCCGGCCAGCAAATAAAGGGTTAACGGACCGCTACGGGCGGCATCAGGCCGCCGCGCTCGTCAGGAATCATTAGGTAATCATTAGGCAAAATCGCGGAATCGTTAAGCCGGCATGGAGTTCTTATTCACGCGGCAATTGGAAGTTGAAAAAGCCCGTTGCAACGGGACTTCCAAGTGTAATTCTGGAAGCTGGCCGGTTGCGGTGGCGTTTAGGCGTCTGCCACTTCGCCAGGCCTGTCTCCATCCAGTCCTTGATGGACACCCTCTCACGCGAGTGCCATGCAGGCAGCCAGTGGGGGCAAACCCAGTTGGCTTCGGGACTGTATACAAGTTTAGAACTGGCAACGTGTCGTCTCAGCCCGGCAGGGCCAAAAATATCCATCGGGCTCCGTTCAAGCTCCACTGTCGCCCCGAAAACAGGGCACAATCTGCTCCTGGGCCTTCGCCAAGGTGCAGTACTCTGCAGTACACTTTTCCAGGTAATTTGAGGCCAGTTTGCCCATTTGAATCAGAAGGCGAAAAATTGCAAACAACCAATAAAATTAGGCATTTCAAGCACGTTTGCTGATTTTGGACGAAATAGCTTAACAGGTTGTTGAACTATTTCGTGTGCCAGCCAGCGCCGGTTGCTGCTGCTCCGGCGCAGCCAAAATGCCCGTGCTACGTCAGCGACATGATGCCCTTGCGCTGAAGTTTTTCCTGCAAGTGCCATGATGACAGCGGCGGCGGCGCAATTCACGCCAACCTCGAAGCCCTGGATGCAGGGATTGAGCTGACTTGGCGCTGCGCGTGGTTGGTGGTCGAGGCCGGTGTCGTTGGCTTGAGCAAACCTCATGAGTATCACCCGCGAAAACCAGGAACGGGAAGATCGAATTGCTGAAGAGCTGGTCGGCTCCATCAACGCGGGTTAAGCATCTGATGTTTGCGATTTATTTGACCAATTGTTCCAAGCGGTGGAGGAACCCGCCCATTCTCGGGCGGCCATTGTAACGGAAGAGGGTTTCCACCAAGCAATGGTGAATGCGTCGGCACTGCGCGGCGTACTGCAGGGCCAGCCACCGATAATAGGTTTCCATGCTCTTCATGTTTTGCGTAAAGACGATGCGCACCAGTTCGTCCAGCAGACCGTCGGCGCGCTTGTCGAACAAGAGGCTCAGGTCCGCAGAGGGGCCGCCCGGCACCGGCTGGTAGCGCTGCATAAAGACGTACGCCCCCGGCAGCGAGCGCAGAAACCGGAACCGCTTCACGTCCTCGGCCAGGCTGGTGTTGAAGCCGTACATGCAGACGAACTCGACGTTGTCCCGCCGGGTCGTTTGCAAGAGCGCGTACCGCTCCCGCACAAGGTCCAGGTGGTGCGCGTCGTTGAGGCTGAAATGGTAGTTGCGACGAGTGAAGGCGGGATTGGAGCAACGGATGCGGCGCAACAGCGCGGCGGAATCGGGTCGCAGCATTCGCACGTCGAGAGTCTGATTGAAATTCACCGCCAGGTCCCGGCGCGCCATTTCCTCCAGCAACCCCAGTGCCGAGGGATGTGCCAGCAGGTTGTCGTCGAGGAGAACCAGCTTTTGCCGGTCCTGCAAGAGCGTGTCGAGATCGCTCACCTGGCGCGGCGCGCCTTCCTTGACCGGCACCACGCAAAACGGGCAGTGCCGCGGACAGCCGCGCGTCAGAAAGCCCAAGGCACGATCCCCCAGTTCTGGGT
>Ga0224557_1002335_pt1 | contig 16340 bp, 16 predicted proteins | sample 714S31014metaG_FD_180677 | JGI IMG/M metagenome (GOLD analysis project Ga0224557, IMG submission 180677) | Peat soil microbial communities from Stordalen Mire, Sweden - 717 S3 10-14 | ecosystem: Environmental > Terrestrial > Soil > Wetlands > Peat | place: Sweden: Norrbotten County, Stordalen...
TGGACCCGGAGCGTGTCGTCTACGCCTCGTCCTTCTCCAAGACCGTCGCCCCGGGGATCCGCGTCGGCTATCTGGTCGGCCCGCGCGAGGTGATCGCGAAGATTGAGAAGCTCGCGACCGGCGCCTACATCTCGCCCAACATGGTGGCGCAGGGCATCGTCAACCAGTTCGCCCGCTCCGGTGCGATCAACAACTCAATCGAGACCGTCAAGAACGCTCTGCATGAGCGCGTCACGACGCTGTCCGACGCGCTTCGCCGTGAACTCCCGGACGCCCGCTTCGAGACGCCGGAGGGTGGCTACTTCATGTGGGTCGAGCTGCCCAAGGGCACCGATGTGAACGCACTCTTCGCCGCTGCGGCTGAGCGCAACGTGCAGTTCGTGAAGGGCACTGACTTCGTGCTCGACGGCTACGAGTCGAGCCTGCGCCTCGCCTACTCCGGCGTCACGCCCGAGCAGATCGAGGAAGGCATCACCCGCTTGGCCGACGCCTACCGCGAAGTCACGGTCGGCGTCGCGGCCTGACGGCCGGCGTGGCGCGGCTCAGCGCGCGCAACCCGGAGTTCCCCAAGCTCCTGGATGCCGCGAAGCGTCGGCGAGAGCTGCTTCGTGCGCTCGCCGAGCGCCGCGAGCATGAGAACCTGACTCAGACGCAGGTCGCGGCCGCCATGGAGACCTCGCAGTCACTCGTCGGGTGTCCGACCCAAAAAGCAGTACGCCACGCCGCGCGTGCATCGGTTTCGGCGAGGTGATGCAGTACCAGCTAGTATCGCGGTCGTGAGGCTGCGACGAGTGGGAGTAACCCTTGCGGCGGCGATCGTCGTCCTGCTGCTCATGGCCACGGGCGGGTGGGCCAGCGCAACTTTCCGCCTCGGTACCTACAGGGGCCGGACCTCTCAGGGTAAGCCGGTGACGCTGATCATCGAGACCGGGACATCCGAGTCCGGGACCTTCATTCAGACTCCCGCGTCGGGCGACGGGATCGACCTGCTGGCGCCGTGCGCCGCGGACACGACCCAGAAGTACGGCCTGAGCGACTACCTCTCGGTGCTCAATCGTCTGCCGTCGAGCGGCGTTCTTCACATCACGCAGAAGTCATTTGGCGACACCGAGAAGGCGACGATCCGAGTCAGCCACAACGGCACGCTCACGGCTACGGCCACCGTCGGCAACTCCGGCTGCAAGACCACTACCGTGAAGTTCACCGCCAAGGTGTAGCCGGCGGCGTCAGCGCTCAGGGACACCCCGTAAGCGTAAGGCCCACATGGGCTTGGCGATACCGCGAAAGTGGGTCGCAGCCCGGACCAGGTCGGATCGCGCCTTGGCCCGGCAAGCGATGGTGAACTGTGGCGTCCTGCTTCACGCGCCGCAGGCTCGCACCGTCCCAGGCGTAGGTGTAGGTCGTCAGGCGCCAGCGCGAAGCAATTTCCCCGCTTGCAAGCTGTATACGTCAACCTGCTGCACGTAGCTTCACACCGGGGACTGCCGAGATGCACCAGAAGCAGGAGCGGCGGCCTATCCGCCGAGAGTGTCGGTCTGCCCCGCGTGATCGCCGGAGGACTGCGTGGGCCGTAGACGTCGGAATCTGCTCAGTGGGCGCACGGTCTTCGCGCTACTTGCAGCGGCGCTCGTGCTGGGGGCGGGCATTTCGGCGGCAGTGATTCTGGGCGCTGGCTCAGGCTCGGCTGGGTTGCCTGTGGGCGCCGGTCTCAGCACCAGCTTGGACTTCAGCCCGACGCACGCCAGGGCGCTCAACAGGACGCAGTATTTGGCGCTGGCCGAGCAGGGGATTGCAAAGACATCAATGTGGTGGGACCCCAAACTGCACTGGTACCGGGATTATCTAGATGACCATCAGAAGCACCCTCTGGAATCGCTCTGGGACACCATCAGCATGTTTGAATTGCTGGACGAGGTCACGATCGCGCAACCGACCGGCAACAATCGCGCCGCGGTCGCGTCCTTTGCCGCCCACTACACGCACTACTGGAACCCCGACCTGCAGCCAACGCCAGGTTACGCACCTCACCAAGGACAACGTGGCAAGAAGCAGCCGACCTGGTATGACGATAACGGCTGGTTGGGCTTGGCCTTCCTGGATGCCGATCAGGCGACGGACACACGCCGCTACCTGACCGACGCCGAGCGTGCCATGGCTTTCATCGACGCTGGCGGCTGGGATGCGAAGCAGGGCGGAGGGATGTGGTGGGATACCGAACACCCGTGGCTCTCGGGAGAAGCGCTGGCCGCCGGCACGGACCTCGCGGCGCGGCTGTACCAGGTGACCCACGAGGCCCGGTACCTGAAGTCGGCGGTCACTTGGATGGCCTGGGCGAACAAGCATCTGAGGCAGAAGAACGGGGTTTACATCCCAACCTCGTCGATCGCCTACGGATCAGAGACCTACACCGGATCCGGACCTCAGGCCGGCCCCGGAAACAGGCAGCACGTCACTCTGCCCCCAGGTTGCCGGAAGGCCCAGTCGATCAGACAATGCGTCGCTCGGCTGTGCAAATCCAACAAGAGGCTTTGCCCGGGGAAGGTCCGCTCCCAGGTGAATGCAAACGACGATCATGCAAGTAACGCAAAGCCCAAGTCCGTCTTGATGCCGCACGACGGTGAGGGGGCGATGCTGTCTGCGATGGTGACGCTGTATCAGGCCACACACCAGCGCTCCTGGCTCGCGGAGGCAGAGAGGTTCGCGCCCAACATCATCAAATGGCTCGAGCCATTCAACGACGGCCCGCAGTACGACGGAATCATGCTCCGCGGATTCGTGGCCCTATACGCACAGGATCACAACGCTCGCTGGTACAGCTTCGTCACCTCCATGGCATCGGTGATCCTCCATACCGCACGGACCGCACCAGGCGTCTACCTGAAAGCTTGGGGTGGCGGAACGATACCCGGCGCCGTGCCCGGAATGCTGCGGACTGACGCCAGCAGCCTGATGGTGTTCGCTGATCTAGCGACAGTCAACGCCCCGAAATAGCACACGCCCGCGGGTCGTAGCCTGTAGCCGACCGGATCACGGGATCTCGACAACACCGACCGCCCAGAGGGAACTCTCTCACTGAGGCTACAAGCAGCAGTCTGACGAGCGCTCATAGGACGTCTTTCGTCCCCGGGCCGTCTCTCGACTCGCGACCGCATTGGCAACCCTCCGCTCGCGAGGATTACCGCGGCTTCTCACTGAGTCCGGAGCGGAACAGCTCGAGGACGCGATGGGCCTTCGCATCGTCGAGGTCCGCGAAGGAGTCGTTGATTCCGGTCGCGTCCTGCAGATCGCCTCGCTCTGTCGACCAATTCAGCTGAGGGATGCGCACATGATTGTGATGGGTGTGGACACCCACAGCGCACTCTGAGCGGACCTGGGTTAGGCAGGCGCTCCAATCCTGCGGGTTACTACTATTAAGGAGCCGGTGGCGTGCGTCGATTGTTTGGTTGTGGGCGCTTCGCTTTCATCACCCCCGCGTGTAGTCGAATCGCGTGATGTCGTTGATCTCCCGGCCGTGGCCGGTTTTGGGCGGTTGGTTGACCTGGCCTTGGACCTGTTCGCGATCGCTGACTCACAAGGGCGTTTCACGCAGCTGAACCCGTCGTGGGAGCGCGTTCTTGGTTGGACGCGCGGGGAACTGATGGAGATTCCCTTTATCGAGTTCGTTCATCCCGACGATCGAGCTGCCACAGCGGCGGTGTTGGATCGGACCAGTGAGGCTGGGTACGAGCTTGTCCAGTTCGAGAATCGCTACCGCTGCTGTGATGGTTCCTACCGGTGGTTATCGTGGCGGGCGTCGACCGACGGAACGCAGTGGTATGCGGTTGCTCGCGACGTGACTGAGCGCCATCAGCAGGTGCTTGAAAGGGAACGGGTGTTTGAGCGGATGCGCGCGTTGGTGATCCGGCGGACGCGAGACCTGCGTTCTGCGACGGGGGCGCTCGAGGTTGCAGAGACTGAGATCGTTCGACGGCTCTCGATGGCAGTGGAGTGGCGAGATGATGACACCGGACGCCACATCGACCGTGTCAGTCGCTTCTCTAGCGTTCTGGCGCAACGCGCCGGTCTTGGAGCCGATCTCTGGGAGCCGATACGGTTCGCCAGCCCCCTGCATGACGCTGGTAAGGTCGCGATCCCCGATGCGGTTCTGCTCAAGCCTGGGAAGCTGACCGCACCGGAGCGGGAGGTCATGGAGACCCACACGGAGCTCGGGTACGAACTGCTGAGTGGCTCCGCCTCGCCGATTCTCGAGCTTGCCGCGACGATCGCACGGACCCATCACGAGCGTTACGACGGCAACGGGTACCCGCGTGGACTGGTCGGTGAGGCGATTCCAATAGAAGGTCGGATAGTGGCGATCGTCGATGTATTTGATGCGTTGACGAGCGATCGGGTATATCGGCCGGCGTTTCCGGTCGAACGCGCGTTGCAGATGATGACCGATGATCGGGGAGCACATTTCGACCCGGAGCTCTTCGACGCGTTTCTAGCGTGCGCCAGTGAACTCAAGGATGACCGGTCTACGTGATGGGCGGCAACCTGCATGCTCGAGCCCTCGACCTTTCCCATACGGCAGGCGACTACAGCGCCGCGATTGAAGCCGGCAGCTTTGGCGATGCCCAGCGCATCGTCAAAGACTCGCTGGCCGCGGGGGCGTCAGGACCGGAGATTCTTGACCACGTGATCACACCAGCGATGTATCGCATCGGCGAGCGCTGGGAGCGCGGTGAGATCAGCGTCGCGGACGAGCATCTAGCCACCGCGATTTCCAACCGAGTCATGGGTACGGTCTACGAATCGCTGGCCACTGAAATCCCAGTGTCCAAAGAGCGTGTGGTGATTGCCGCTGTGGAGGGCGACCAGCACGTGATGGGGTTGCGCATGCTCGCCGACGTTCTCGAAGGCGCCGGCTACGAGACGTTGTATCTCGGCGAGACGCCACTGGCCGATCTTCTGCCTTTCATCTCGACCCACGATCCGAGGGTAATCGCGCTCGGGGCGACTGGTCCCTGGAGCACTGCACGGCTCATCGACACAGTCCGCGCCATTCGTTGCGAAATGCCATTCCTGCCGATCGTGCTCGGCGGCGCGCAAGCGCAGCGTCTCGCGGACATCGCCGACGATTACCAAATCCACGTAGCGAGCGATGTCACGACTGCCGTTGAACTCGTAGAGTCGTTGATCCGGGCAACCGACCTCGCCTGAGCATTCCACGCGCGCCGCGTTCCGCCATCTGGCAGCCTTGATCGATCGATATAAGGGGCTTCCGGTGTACCTTGCCGGTTACTCGAGCGGCGGACTAATGGCGATCAGGCTTGTCCATGAGATGCCTGACCGCCTCGCCGGCGCCGTGATCATCAGCGCCACCCAGCCCATCGCCGAGAACCTGGAAGTTGACGATAGGCATCTTTCGGTGCCAGTTGTGTTGATCCACGGCACCCTCGATCCAGTCGTTTCCTACGTTGGGGGTATCGCCAGCATGTGGGGCCTTAGGTCGAGCGGGAGGGGGCTGTCAGCGTTTGACTCAGCGCAGTACTTTGTTCGGCGCAATGGCATCACTGCAGCCCCTACGAGCGAGCAGGTACGCCACCGGCCTGAGTCAGGCAAGACATCAGTCACTCGCCAACGCTGGGAACAGGCTGGCAAAGACTCGGTCACTCTAAACACGGTGACCAATGGCGGGCACGTGATCCCAAACCCGAGAACAAGGGCTTCATTTCTCGGCCGAACCACCCGCGATATCAACGCCGCCGACACCGTCGCAGACCTCATCGCCGAATCCGCGAAACGGGGCGACACTCCGGCGGGAGATTGACCCGTCGTCAACTGCCGGCTGCGCCGATGTGAACGCCGCGACGCGGCGTGGCCCGGTATGGTGCGTGGTGGTGAGCCGGGAAGCCTGGTCGGCAAGGTCTTGTGCTGCTCTACCGCTATGTGCGCTCTCTGCTCCCGGCTTCACTTACCCGCAGGTCCTTACCGGCTCCCCGGCGTGGCGGTGCCGCGATGACGGTTCGGATTCCGATGCCGTCGGCGTGGCGTCGCGAGGCGCTGCGTACCAATCTGTGGCTCGTGCCGACGGTCGAGATCGTGGTGGCGGTGGTGCTGTTCGTCGTCACGTACGCGCTCGATCGGGCAGCTTACGACGGCACGCTGAGTCTCCCGTCGTTCGTCAACAGCGGCAGCGCAGACGCTGCCAGGGAGATCCTCACCGCTATCGCTGCGGCGGTGATCACGGTGGTGACACTGGTCTTCTCGATCACGATCGTGACGTTGACGCTCGCCTCGACTCAGTTCGGTCCGCGCATGTTGCGCAACTTCATCCGCGACCGCATCACACAGTTCACGCTCGGGAGCTTCGTCGCGACATTCGTCTATTCGATCCTCGTGCTCGTCTCGATCGGCCCTGCCGGGCACGGGGTGTTCGTGCCGCACCTGTCGATCACGGTATGCCTGGCGCTGGTGGTCGCGGACGTTGCCGTGCTCGTGGTGTTCATTGACCACATCGCAAAATCGATTCAGTTGCCGCGGGTGATTGCGAGCATCGCCGGCGATCTATCCAGCGCGATCGAAGCTGACAGCGTCAGCATCCCGGCCGGTGTCGGCAAGGCAGGGTCGTCGCTGTCAGAGGTAACTAGACGGTTGGACGAGGACAGCGGTGTCGTTATCGCGACGAGCAGCGGCTATCTGCAGTTCGTGCGGCTGGACACGCTAGTCACGATCTCCGCCGCGAGTCATGCTGTGATCCGACTGCTGCACCGGCCGGGGCACTTCGTCGTCGCCGGCGAGCCGCTGGCGCAGGTCTGGCCGGCTGCTGCTGCGCCCGGCGTCGCGAGGGCACTGGGTGGCGCGCACGCGACAGGCCCGCACAGAACACTCACGCAGGATCTCTCGTTCGCGGTCGATCAGCTTGTGGAGATCGCGATCCGAGCGCTTTCGCCCGCCGTCAACGACACATTCACCGCGCTCGCCTGCATCGACTGGCTTGGCGATGGACTGTGCAAGATCGCAGATCGCTGGGATCCGGTCAGCGTTCACCGTGATGTGAGCGGCCACGTGCGTGTGATCGTGGTCACCGTGCAGTTCCGGCGTTTGGTCGAGCGCGCGCACGACAAGATCCGCCAGGCTAGCCGCGCGATGCCGGCGGTCATGATCCGTCAACTCGACGGGATAGCCAAAGTGATGGCCCACACCAAGTCGCCGGCGCAGCGCGAGGTGCTGCTCGAGCAGGCGGAGATGATCCTCCGCGCGAGCGAAGAGTCGGTACCCGAAGCCGCAGACCGCGCCGATGTGCGCCGCCGTTACGACCTAGTGCAAGCCGCGCGGAGCGTCGCCACTGCGGACGGCGATGCGATGACCTAACGAGAAGCCCGTCTGGGTCGTCATGCGATTCGCCGGTGAGCCCGAGCGCGCATGACAGCATGCTCGATGTGAGCGCCTGCGCGAACGGCGCGATGACCAGCACGGTCAGGAACGTGAGTACGGCGAATATGATCACGAACCCGATCAGGAAGATCACAAGGCTGCGGTCTGATCTGGCCCCAGAGTCAGCGTGTTCTTGTCGGCGATGACGGAAGAGGTGTCGAGCAGCAGCCGCGTCACGCGCACGGCCAGGGATCGTCCTGCCTCTCAGCGGCCGTAGCGGCGCTGGCCTAGGACGAGTTGCTCGGGCAGGGCGATGCGCGGTGGCGGTGAGGGGTCGGCGATCACCGAGACCGTCTCGGCGACGCTGATCGTCACGACTGACTCGCCGTTGGCTGAGCGTACGGTGATCGTCTCCGCGTCCTTGGCGGTGACCTCACCGTTGAGGCCCGGCTCGACGCCGCTGTCCTTGAGGTAGTGCAGCAGGTCCTCGGCCTCATTCTCCAGCCGCAGGATCCTGACCTTGGCGCCCAGGTCGCAGTCGGCCAGCGGCACGCCATCGATTCGCTCACCGACGCGGATAGGGTGACCGTGCGGGCAGGTCAGAGCACCACCGACGGAGGCGATCACGTACGCCTCGAAGCGAGGCGTCATCGCGTGTTCCAGGTGCTCGGCTTCCTCGTGCACGTCGTCCCATGGGACGCCGACCACGTCGGTCAGGAAGCGCTCGATCATCCGGTGACGGCTGACGATCCGCTCGGCGTCGGCGCGGCCCGATTCCGTGAAGCTGATGGTGCGACCGGCGTCGCGGCTGATGTAGCCGTCGCGAACCAAGCGCCCGATCATCTCGGAGACGGTCGGAGCCGAGAGCTGCATCGCCCGCGCGACGTTGGCGGCCGTCATCGGCAGCCCGGCCTCAAAGAGCCAGAACAGCGTCTGGAGGTACTCCTCCTCGGCGTCGGTGATCGCAGGCTTCTCAGTGGTCATCCACCCCGATCCTACAGACACGGCGCAGCCGGATCGGCGCGTCGCGAGGTCTTAGGATTCAGGCATCATGGCCCTGCCGTTGCAACCACCGATCGAGCCGCAGCTGGCGCGCGGCAAGCCAGAGCTCCCGGCCGGTCCCGAATGGGTCTACGAGCCTAAGTACGACGGCTTCCGCGCGATCGCGTTCGTCGACGGCGAGACGTTCACCCTGCAGTCACGCGGCGCCAAGCCACTGGAGCGCTACTTCCCCGAACTCAGCTTTCCGCCGGGGCACTATGTGCTCGATGGCGAGATCGTGATCGACAGTGAGATCACCGGCGCGCAGGAGGACCAGGACTTCGACGCGCTGCAGAACCGCATCCATCCGGCCGCGTCTCGGATCGCGCTGCTCTCACAACAGACTCCCGCCCGATATGTCGCCTTCGACCTGCTGGCCGTCGACGGCGACTCGCTGATGGACGAGCCGTTCGCTCAACGCCGCGAGCGTCTGGAGCAGTTGGAACTGCCGGGAGTCGATCTCACGCCGACAACCACGGACCCGCAGGCCGCAGAGCAGTGGTTCGACCACGCTGAGGGTGTTGTCGCGAAGGACCAGCGGGCGCCGTACGCGGCCGGCAAGCGCACGGCGATGGTCAAGGTCAAGCGCCTGCGCACGCTCGACGCCGTGGTCAGCGGCTACCGCCCCGGCAAGGAGGCCAACACAGTCGGCTCGCTGATCCTCGCGCTGTACACCGATGCGGGTGAGCTCCGGGTCGTCGGCCACTGCTCAGGTCTGAAGCCGGCGGAGAAGCGGACTCTGCGCCAACGGTTGGAGGAGTACGAGAGCGGCAGCACCGGCCATGGCGACGCGAGCCGCTGGAAGTCCGAGAAGGAGCTCGAGTGGATCTCGCTACGACCCGAGCTGGTCGTGGAAGTCAGCTTTGATCAGGTCACCTCCGGGCGCATTCGTCACGGCACCAAGCTGCTGCGTTGGCGTGACGATAAGCCGCCGCGCGAGTGCATGATCGACCAGATGGCCTAACCGCCGGAGCGGTCCAGCGGGACCGCTCCAGCCCCACCTCGTTCAGCCGACGCTCTCCCAGCCCTCAGTCGGAGAGACGTACTCGGCGTACTGGTTGCGCCCGCGGCCCTTGGCGGAGTACATCGCGCTGTCGGCGCACGCCATCGCCGTCTCGGCGGCGACGTCCTCGACCGTCTCGAAGCAGACCAAACCGATGCTGGCGGTGACGGCGGTGTCGGCGGCTGTGCGCTTGATGTGCTCGAGCAGCGAGCTCGTCAGCAGGTTCGCGTGCACGCGGCCGAGGTCTGGCAGCAGGATGGCGAACTCGTCACCGCCGAGGCGCCCGAGCACGTCGGTGGCGCGCAGCCGCTCCCGGAGGGTGTCAGCGATCCCGACGAGCAACATGTCGCCGGCGGCGTGGCCGTAGGTGTCGTTGTGCAACTTGAAGTTGTCGAGGTCGAAGATGACGAGGGCGCCGCTGACGCCCTGGCGGCGTGTACGGGTGATGTGGTTCTCGAGTTCCCGGTTGAAGCCACGCCGGTTGAGCAGCCCAGTCAGCGGGTCATGGTCGGCCATATGCCGCAGCTGTTCGATGCGCGCGCGGCGCTCGGTGATGTCCTGGACCTGGACCAGGTAGTGCGACGGGCTGCCGTCGGCGTGGGTGATCCATGAGACCGCGACTTCGGCCCAGATCGTGTGTCCGTCAGCATGGACGTAGCGCTTTTCGCGCACATGACTCTTCTGGACGCCGTTGCGCAGCAGTTCGGTCACCGGCAGGTCATCGCCCGTGTCATCCGGATGAGTTACGTCCTGAAGCGTTTTGGCGAGCATCTGCTCGCGCGTGAGTCCCAGGATCGCCTGCAGCGAGTGGTTGCTGCGGATGGTCCGAGTGTTGAGATCGAGGATCGCCATGCCCACCAGCGCGTCGTCAAACGTGCGCTCGAGCTGCTCCTCCGCCAGCAGCCGGGCGGCGTGTTCGGCGCGTTCCTTCGTGACGTCCTGTGTGATCCCGAGCAGTCGTCCCGGGCGCCCCACCTCGCGAGGCACGTACTCGCCGCGGATCTGCAGGATGCGGACATCGTCGAGATCGGTGATCAGCGGCGCTTCGAACGCGAATGTCGACTCGCTCTTGAACGCTGCCGCGGCGACCGGCCGGTCATCGGGATGTATCTGATCGAGCAGTTCCTCGACCGTCATCGGGCCAAGCGCGGGGCTGCGCTTGAGCAGGCGGTAATGCTCCGCCGACCATTCGATCCGCCCGCTCTCACGGTCGATTGACCAGCTGCCGATATGCCCGGCTGACTGCGAGCTCTCCAGCAGGGTCTGTTGGTCGCCGAGGCGTTGATTTGAGAGCACCGCCTGCGTGACATCGCGAGCGATGACACAGGCCTCGATCACGTTGCCGAACGCGTCCGCGATCGGTGAGCCCGACATCGAGACGACAACGTGTTCACCCGCCCGGTTCGTGCCCGCGAGCTGGAACGCCTCGACGCTCTCACCAGCGAGCACGCGGTCCAGGAAGCGGGTCTGATGATCGTGGTGGGAGGTCGGTATCAGCTCGACGGCCGTCGTTCCGAGCACCTCGGCGGCGCTGTAGCCGTACAGCCGCTCGGCGGCGGCGTTGAAGCGCGTGAGTTTGCGTTCACGGTTGATCGTCATGATCGCGTCTGAGGAGAGCGCGACCAGCGTCGCGAGCGGCCGACTGCCGTCGTGGGCCGTGCGTACAAACGCGTTGCGGATGCAACGTACCAGCTGGTTTGGGCTGAAGTCGTTGCTGTCCTTGACCAGGCACTCCTGTGCGCCGAGCTCGAGCGCCTCAACGGCCAGCTGGTCGTCAGGGTCGGAGGTCACCGCGATCAGGGCTGTGTCGGCAGTGGTCGAGCTGATCACCCGCAGGTTCTCAAGGTCGTCTGAGCTGTTCGCGTCGAGATCAACGAACGCGAGTTCAAACGGCTCGGTTTGTAGTTTGGTGAGTGCCTCCGGCGCCGTTCGAACGTGATGCGTACTGAAGGCATCGCCGCCCGCAGCAGAGAGCGCGTCCTGCAGCATTGAGGCCTCGCCCTCGTCGCTGGCGACGATAAGCACGCGGATGTTCATGGCGCTACTCATGGGTCTCGTCACCTATCGGCGGGGAGAGCAAGCCGGTTGAAGATGCCCGCCTCATATAGGGGTCTATCGGCATCACCAAGGACCTGCATAGCTCGAAGTGTTGCATTCGACGCGCAGCAGACGACTCCTACGCCGGCGGCTCACTGCGCGCCCGGCTCGGCTGCACGCGCTTGGGCTCGTCCGGCTGCTTGGCGAAGTTCGGCGGCCATGCAGCGTCGCCCAAGCCGTGCTCTTCGTCGCGCCTGACGAGCTCCAAGAGGCTCGCGAGCGAGCCGGCATGAGCGTCAATCTCAGCGCTGGGATCACCAACCGCCTTCAGCCGGGCGGGCACGGTGTCAATCCGCAGATCGCCCTGCTCCACATCGGGAACCTCGGACCACTGAAGCGGCGTTGAGACACGAGCGTCAGGGGTCGGGCGGACGCTGTAGGCGGACGCGACGGTGCGGTCTCGCGCGTTCTGGTTGTAGTCGATGAAGACGCCGTGCCGCTCCTCCTTCCACCATTTGCTGGTCGCGAGCTCGGGCAGGCGCCGCTCGATTTCACGCGCTAATGCCAGTGCGGCTCGGCGGACCTCGGTAAAGCCTTGCTCGGGGAGGATGCGCACATTGATGTGGATCCCGCGCGAGCCGCTGGTCTTCGGAAAGCCGGTCAGCCCGTACTCGCGCAGAACCTCTCCCGCGCAGAGCGCCACCTGACGCACGTCATCCCAGCTCGCTTCCGACGTCGGGTCGAGGTCCACGCGCATCTCGTCTGGATGGTCCAGATCGGGGTCGCGGACCGGCCACGGATTCCAGTCGATCACGCCCAGGTTCACACCCCAGACCAGGTGGGCAGCGTCGTTGGGCAGCAGCTCCCTCGCGGTCCGGCCGCTGGGAAAGGAGATGGTCGCCGTCTGAATCCAATCCGGCGCCGTCTCGGGCACGCGCTTTTGGAAGAACGGCTCCTTCGCGGCGCCGTTGACAAAGCGCTTGAGCACGGTCGGGCGGTTGCGCAGGTGGTTCAGCGTCGCGTCCGCGAGCTCAAGGTAGTACTCGACCAGATCGAGCTTGGTGACGCCCAACTCGGGGAAGAACACCTTGCCCGGGTTGGAGACCTTGACCTCTTGGCCCGCGGCTTGGACGATCGTGTACTCGGCCATCGTTCCTGACAGGATGGCGCGAATGACCGTGAATGGCATCCCGACCCGTGTGTTGCTGGCGCCGGACAAGTTCAAAGGAACGTTCAGCGCCGCTGAGGTGGCGGCCGCGCTGGCGCTTGGGCTGGCTGCGCGCGGGCACGCAACCGATCTCTGTCCGGTGGCCGATGGTGGTGAGGGAACGTTGGATGCGCTGGGGGCTACGCTCAGGCTCGAGCGCCTCGAGGCGCAGGTCTCGGATCCGCTCGGGCGGCCGACGCAGGCAACGTTCGGGCTGGGTGATGACGGTGTCGCGGTGGTTGAGATGGCGGCGGCAAGCGGGCTGGTGCTGGTCGCCGAGGCTGAGCGCGACGCGGTGGCTGCCTCAACCTATGGCACGGGTGAGCTGATCGCCGCCGCCGTGGAAGCGGGCGCATCGCACGTCTATGTGGCCGCAGGTGGCGGTGCGAGCAGCGACGGCGGCGCGGGCGCGGTGAGGGCGTTGCGTGAGCGAGGCTGGAGCCCCGCAGCGGTACGTGCGCGTCTGACGGTGCTGTGTGATGTGAGGACAGCATTCGAGGAGGCGGCGCGGGTGTTCGGACCTCAGAAGGGGGCGTCTGACGATGAGGTCCGGTTGCTGAGTGACGGGCTGCTGCGGGTCGCGCGCGATTACGCGCGCGACCCGCGCGGAGTGCCGATGACCGGTGCCGCGGGTGGCCTGGCCGGTGGTCTCTGGGCGGAGTTCGACGCCGAGCTCGTTTCGGGCGCCGTGTTTGTCTTGAACGCCGTCGGCTACGACGCGCGTATGCGCGCCGCGCGTGCTGTGGTTACAGGAGAAGGGCGACTCGATCGCACGAGCCTGGTCGGCAAGGCGGTCTCAGAGGTCGCCACACGCGCTCGCCAGGCCGGGGTCCCATGCCATGCCGTGGTTGGCGCCAACGCGCTCGAACCGTTCGACGCCCGCATCCTGGATCTGCAGTTGGTGCTGGAGGCAGGCACCCTCGAACAGCTTGAAGCGGCAGGCGCCCAGATCGGCGAGCTGATTGAGAGTGAGAATGATCGAGCTAGATGACGTTCGCGCCGCGCCGCGGCGCCTTGCGGGAGTCACACATCGCACGCCGGTGTTGAGCTCGCGCACGCTCGACGAGCTGGTCGGCGCCCGCGTGCTGATGAAGGCCGAGACGTTCCAGCGCGGCGGTGCTTTCAAGCTGCGCGGCGCGTACAACCGGATCTCCTCGATCCCGCCGGCTGACCGCCATCGCGTCACCGTCAGCGACGCTCAGCTCGTTGAAGCGATGCGCTTCGCTTTCGAGCGCTTGAAGCTCGTGGTCGAGCCGAGCGGCGCAGCGCCGCTCGCGGCCGTCATGACTGGCGCAATCGACTACGAGCCGGGTGCTCGGATTGGCATGATCCTGTCTGGCGGCAACGTCGACCGGAGGCTGCTCGGGGGATGGTGGGCGGCCAGTGAGCGAAGCCCGGCTGGGGAGTCGCCTACCGGTCAGTGAGCGAAGGCCTTGCGCGGGCGCGCTTTGCTGCTGGGCAGGGGGCCGTCGAGCGACTCGAGGTCCTCGGTCTCCTCACCGAGCTGCTTGAGCAGCAGGTCGGCCATGTCCATGGTCATGCCTGCGCGGACCACGATCCGCAGCACGTTGAGGTCCTGGAGGTTCTCGGGGAAGCTGTAGGCGGGCACCAGCCAGCCGCACTGACGCAGCCGGTCGGAGACGTCGTAGACGCTGTAATTGGTGATGTTGTCGTTCAGCGTGAACGCGAACACAGGCAGCTCGTCACCGCGTGACAGCAGCCGGTACGGGCCGAGCTTCTCGATCCCAGCGGAGAGGTGCATCGCTACGTCCTGCGCGTTCTGCATGACGCGCCGGTAGCCCTCGTGCCCGAGGCTGACGAACATGAAGTACTGCGCGATCACCTCACTGCCGGGGCGTGAGAAGTTGAGCGCAAAGGTCGGCATGTGGCCGCCCAGATAGTTGACGTCGAAGATCAGATCCTTTGGCAGAGACTCCTCGTTGCGCCAGATCGCCCAGCCCACGCCCGGGTAGACGAGCCCGTACTTGTGGCCGGAGGCGTTGATCGACTTCACGCGCGGGATGCGGAAATCCCACTCGAGCTCCGGTTGGATGAACGGCGCCACGAAGCCGCCGGAGGCGCCGTCAACGTGCACCGGAATGTCGAGCCCGGTGCGGGACTGCAGGTCATCCAGCGCGGCCGCGACCTGCTTGACCGGCTCGTAGCTGCCGTCAAACGTCGACCCGAGCACCGCTACAACGCCGATCGTGTTCTCATCGCACAGCGCTACTGCTTCCGCTGCGCCTAGGTGGTACCGCTCGCCCTCCATCGGCACGAGCCGCGGCTCCACATCCCAATAACGCATGAACTTCTCCCAGCAGACCTGCACGTTCGAGCCGGTCACGAGGTTGGGGCGGTCGGTCGGCTTGCCGGCGGCACGCCGGCGTTCGCGCCAGCGCCACTTCATCGCGAGGCCGGCGAGCATCGCGGCTTCGCTCGAGCCGGTCGTCGAGCAGCCGGTCGCCGCCTCCGCTTCATCGGCGTGCCAGAGGTTGGCGATGATGTTGACGCAGCGCGCCTCGATCTCAGCCGTCTGCGGGTACTCGTCCTTGTCGATGATGTTCTTGTCGGCCGTCTCATCCATCAGCCGCGCTGCCATCGACGGCATCCAGGTGGTCACGAACGTCGCGAGATTCAGTCGCGCCTGCCCGTCGAGCAGCAACTCGTTGGTGAGCAGCTCATAGCTCATCTGCTCGCCAAGGCCGTTGTCCGGGAGGTTGAAGCAGGGGATGTGCGCGTCCCGGGAAGCTTGATGGATCGGCGCGGCCAGCGGCCGGTGGGGGTGACCGTTCTTAGTGTGCCGCGTGAGCGCCATCTTCATACCTCCGTGGGTGGGGTTGGGTGGCCTGCTGGGGACCTGGCGCCGGTTGCGGCGCTGCGGGTTCGGTGCAACCTATCGCGTCGAGGTAAAGCGTGAACTCGGCTCGGTCGCGGTCAGGGTAGAACGGCTCGGCCCCTTCGCGTAGCAGGGAGCTGACGCGCTCGAGGTCATAGAGCAGCGCCAGCTTCCCGGGCGGGTCGTCCCACACTTCGCTGTCATATCGCTCCACCCAGGCCGCCAGCGCGGCCAGCGCCTCCACCTGAAGCGGGTTTGCCCACCATCCTCTCCGGATCGGCAGTAGGTAGCGCCCGCGCAGCGCGCAAGCGTCAAGCCAGAGCCGCTCGAACCACTGATGACAGAGGACCGGGTCTTCAACTGGCGGCCTCATGTCCGCCCAGCCAGTCTGCGCAGCCTGCGGTCGGTGAACCAGGTGCGCAGCTGCAGTCGCGCCGGCGCCAGCCGGCCATAGAGCAGCAGCGCGTGGCCATCCGGCAACTGGCGCAGCTCCTCGGCAGAGATCAGCGGCATCCGCCGCCGGGTCGTTGCGCGGGTGGCGCCGCCGCGCCCAACTGTCCGGGTCAGCTCGCGGCGCTCCTGCTCCCCGACCAGCCCGGAGAAGTAGCGCAGCGTCTCCAGATCGGCCACGCCGGGCAAGAGCATGCGGGCGCGATGGCTGTTGACGACGGTCTCGACCTGGCCTCGGTAGCGGCTGCGCGCCTGCGCCAAGTCGTGGAAGATCGAGATCAGCTGAATGTTGTGGCTCGGCGCGGTTGAGGCGATCTCCGCCAGGTTCGGCAGCGGTGCGACGTTGCCGGCCTCATCAAGGCAGACGAGCAGCGGCAACGGCAAACGCCCATCGTGTTGGTTGGCCA